>Ga0326597_10000075_pt1 | contig 169548 bp, 132 predicted proteins | sample RVTome_12_FD_203789 | JGI IMG/M metagenome (GOLD analysis project Ga0326597, IMG submission 203789) | Soil microbial communities from uranium-contaminated site in the Upper Colorado River Basin, Wyoming, United States - RVT100D185 | ecosystem: Environmental > Terrestrial > Soil > Contaminated... | reverse complement strand
GACATCGATGACGGCGCCCTGGACAGGATCGGCCGATGGCCCTGGCCCCGGGCGGATATCGCCGACCTGATTCGCGCGACCGACGAACTCGGCGCCCTCAATATCATCGTGGACCTTTTGTTCAGTGAACACGAACAACCCAGATACGAAGACCCGGCCCGCGGCCGAAACAGCGACGTGGAGCCGAATGTGCCGATTATCGGGTCAGTCTCGAAACAGAACCCCGTGTTCGGCGATCTCGAACTTGCAGACGCCGTACGCTCTGCCGGCAACGTGATCATGTCCGTGCAACTCGACGTCGTCGGCCCGGACCAGCCCGATTCGCTTCGCCCCCGACTCAGCCGGCAACGCGAGGCCCTTCGCGACGTGACCGTCGATCGCGTCATCAAGGAATATGGGCTGCGGGATACGCCGGCCATGCGTGACAACGTCGGCAAGGAGTTGCTCCGGCTGCGCGTCGGCGCGGAACTCCGCCGCGCGTTCACCCTCACTGCCGGCGAAGTTGCCGCCCTGCTCGGAGTGTCGACCACGGAGGTCGAGACCGTCCTGGCCGGCGTGAAGCGGCGCGTGGCCGAGGAGGCCGTGGACCGGCTGTTTGCGACGGGCTCGCCCCCGGATCTCGCGGAGGTCCTGAGTTCGATCCTGGGAGAGGACAGCGACCGGCGGAATGCGGATCGACAGGATGTCATTGATGCGTTCCGCTCGCGCCTCGGCTTGTCAGCGTTTCGCCGGACGCTCGATCCACTGAGCTCCGACGTGGCGATGCACATCTACCGTGCCGGCGAGGTCGTGCCGCTGTACAACCCGATCGCCGAGGCGGCAGCGGACCTTGCCGCGGTCACCTTCATCACCGATCGCGACGGCGGCGTTCGGCGCGTACCGATCGTAATCCAATACGAAGGAAGGGCCGTGGCCCATCTGGGTTTGGCGGCGGCGGCCCGGGTTCTCAAGCTCGATTTGAGCGGAATGTCCATGCTCGATCCTCGCACGCTGGTCATTCCGCGAGGCGACGTCTCATCGCCCCTCAAGCTCCCTCTCGATGGTCGCGGAAACCTGATTATTCACTGGACCAGAACGGCAAAAGATTGGCGCAGCGGCGCTGATTTTCCACATATTTCCGCGGCGAAGGTCTGGTCATTGGTTGACGCCCGACGGCAAATTCAGCTTAACAAGACGATGATTAACTATCTTCTCGCCGACGTCGTCGCTGCGTCTCAAGGGACTGTCTCTGTCGTATCGACGGATAACCAGAACAGCAGCCCGCAAGTTATGCACACCGACACGCCATACAGGCGCATGGTCAACCAACAACTCGAGTTGGAGCGGCGCATTCACATGGCCCGGCTTCATCGCGACCTTGCGCCGGAGGCGATGCAGAAGCTCCGGCAGGAATCGACCGGGCTCCTGAAACAGATCCGCAAGGCGCAGGACCTCGCCGTTTCGGTGGTGAAGATGTCCGCCGGCGAACTGGCGGAGATTCCCCGCGAAGAGATCGAAAACGATCCGAAACTCAAGAGCGATGCCCAGCGCATTGGTCACGCTCAGGAACTCATCCTTGAGGATATCCCCATCCTCCAACGGGCCAATCAATCGCTTGCAAGCACCGTTTCCAAGCTGAAAGAACAACTATCGGGCCTGATCAAAGGCCGCAACGTTTTCATCGGATATGCGGCCACGGCCCAGGGCGACATTGTCGCGACACCGATCGATCCGACCACGAACGGGGTGATGTGTCACGCCCAGGTATTCAACGCCATCCTCCAGAATCGATGCATCTTCAGGCCCGCCTTGTGGAACGACATTCTGGCGTGCCTGATGCTTGGCGGGCTGGCGGCGGTGATTACCTCGACAATCGGCCCCAGACTCGCACTGTTCCTTATTCTGCTTCTTATCGCCGCCTACGCCGCCGTCAACGCGCTGGTCCTCTTTCGTTTGTATGACACGTGGCTGTGCTTTGCACCCATTGCGATCACCATCTTTCTGACGTGGGCGTTCGTGACCCTCTTTCGCCAATTCACGGCAGAACGAGACAAGAGGCTATTTCGCAAGCAGCTTAGCCAATACACCTCGCCGGCTATCGCCGCCAAGATTGCCGAGAGCCCCGAGGCCGCGAGGGTCTTTAAGCAAGTGCAAACGCGGGACATGACCTGCCTGTTCAGCGACTTGGCGGGCTTTACCTCGATCACCGAACGCGAAGATGCCGAAGTCGTGCAATATGTTCTCAACACCTACTTCGAGCGCATGTGCCAGGCCATCTGGGCTTGCCGCGGGCTGATCAGCAAGTTCATGGGTGATGGCATCATGGCGTTCTTCAACTCGTCCGTGGACCCGTTGCCCGAGCACCCCGGCGCCGCCTGTGAGACCGCATTGGACGTCTTCGAGGCGCTGGATGACCTGAAACGGGAACAGGCCCATCACCCGGCCGGCGACGTGTTTCAACAACTCGAAATGCGCGTCGGCATCGCGGCGGGGCTGTGCAAGAATGGCGACATGGGCTCGGAACTCAAGGCGGACTACACCGTTCTTGGTGACGTGGTGAACCTCGCCGCCCGCCTGGAGCCTGCCAACAAGGTCTTTGGCACGCGCATCATGGTTTCGGGCCCGGTGCGCGAAGCGGTCAAGCAGGACTATGAGTTTCGCTATCTCGCCGAGTTACAGGTCAAGGGCAAGAGCCTAACCGTTCCGGCCTATGAGGTCGTTTGTCGAAAGGGCGAGCTGACCGACGAGCAGCGATCGTACATCAAGGGCTTCGAGGCCGGCGTCGAGCTGTACAAGGCCCGCCGTTGGGATGACTGTATCGCCCACTTCAGCCAACTTCGCGTCCACAAGTCCGACGACAAAGGCGCCGCCTACTACATCAAGACCTGCCAGGAACTCAAACAATTCCCTCCCCCCGACAACTGGAACGGGGCGCTGGAGTTGAAGGAGAAGTAGCGTGCGCGCCCAATCTTGGAGCCCTTCACACAACGTGTTATGTCCGAGAGAGTTACGGGCCCAACGCCGCCTGCGAAGTGCCGCGCGTTATGCTGGCGGTCCTTCGATATCACCTTATTTTTCAAGGGGTTAGACGTTGACATAAACCCCCGGCGAGACTATCATTATATCCTAATATAAACCAAACACGGGGAGCCCGGACATGGATCGTCAGCAAATTGCACTTCGCCTCTCGCTCATAGAATTGGGCATCGAACCCGACATGGGCACCTTCGACCAAAGGCTGATTATGCAGAAAGCGGCTTACCTAGCCCAGGCTGCCGGCGTCGGCTTGGGGTACTTCTTCCGCTGGTATCTCCGCGGTCCCTATTCACCCGACTTGACTTCCGACGCCTTCGGTATTCAGGATGAGCTGAAGGCGGGGAGTACAGAAGCGGACGCCTGGGTGTTGGACGAGCAATCGCGAGGTAAGTTGCGGGGCCTAAAACCACTCCTGTCGCCTCCGGCTGGCCAAGAAAAAGCCCGCTATCTCGAATTACTCGCCTCGATCTACTTCTTGGTATCTCGAAACCAGGTTGGTGGCGAGGAGCCCGAAAGAGTCCATGCCATACTCAAGAGCAACAAAAAGGATTACCATTTGTCCGACGTTCAACAGGCCTTAGTCAAGCTCCGAGAAAATGGGCTCCTCTCCACAAAATAGTTCACACCGGATCATCGTTGACTCGATTCACGGCGACATTAGCCCTAGCGAAATCGAATGGCGCGTTCTCGATACGGCCTCCTTTCAGCGCCTCAGACAGATCAAGCAACTCGGAATGGCGCAGTTTGTTTACCCGAACGCCACACATACGCGCTTCGCACACAGTCTTGGGGTTCTTGGGATCATGGCGCGGGTTCTGGGCGTTGTGGAGCAAAAGGGTGTAAAGCGCAAAGAGGAGGAGATCGAGAATCTCAGGCTGGCGGCCTTGCTTCACGACATAGGTCACTATCCCTACTCGCACCTGATGGAGAAGCTGGACAAAGTGCAACTCACGGAGGAACTTGTCGGCGACAAGCAGCCACGCAGGGAGCTCGATGCGAGCCGAGTACCGTTTCCAAAACATGACGAGCTGGGCAGGACGATTATTACGCATCAGAAAGATTTGCTTGAGGCATTGGGAGGAAAAAACCGAGCAGAAGCCGTTGCAGCGATCTTTTGTAGAAGTGAGGGCACGGATCTGCAATGGAGCAAACTCATCAACAGCTCCCTCGATATGGACCGGCTCGATTACCTCCTGCGGGACTCCAACGCGACCGGCGTTCCCTACGGCCAGATCGATATCAACTACCTGTTGAACAATCTTAAAGTGAGCGACAACGGCAGGTTGGGGGTGACGCGAAAGGCCCTCAGCGCAGCCGAGCAATTCCTGTTTGCGCGATACTTCATGCATCGCACTGTCTATTACCACAAGACTACCTTTGCCTTTGAAGAAGCGTGCCGCCATCTACTCCGTCGCATACGCGACAGGCAGGAGTTCGGTTTCCCCGTGGATGGCCACGCGATACGTGACATCGCAAAGGGAGAGGAACTTCTGATGTTCACGGATGCGTTTGTTGATAACATCATCCGCCAAGCCGTGAAGCAGGAAGACGAAGTGATATCCTCTCTGGCCCAATCGATTCTAAACCGTCGGCCCCCCAAGCTGCTGAAAGAAATATCTGTGCTGGATGGCCGCAAGGACGGCGGCAGTACCGCCCTAGAACTGTTCAAGAAGGACTGCCGACACAAGATCAAGGAATTGGCGAGCACGCGTGGGCACAAGTTGGGAAGATTTTTATTGGCAGAAACGCCTCCGATTTCTTTGGCGGAGCGCGCTCATTTCCTTACGGCGGATCAAGCCAGGGAACTAGAAGAGGAGGCTGATCCGGACATCAATGTATTTCTGGATGAGTCGGGCGACCCCGTCTCAATCGTCGATGTTCCCGAAAGCCTCGTTAGCAAATGTTCCGACTATCAATTTCGTTCCGTCCGTTTATACTTCGTGGACAAGGGGATTGATAACGGAGTCGAGTTTGAGGAAATCCGACGTGTCGTTTCGGACTGGGGCGGGTCGTGACCCCTCTCCACTGATTCGTCTACCACGGATTTCGCAAGCAGCACTACATGGCCTCCTCGGCTCATTGGCAACCGGAAGATTGAAATGCCCAACATGACAAGTGCTTGCGATTCTGTTCCTCGCGAGACGGACTTCTACAATGTTCGTTCCCTGCTCACCGACGATGAGCGGCAGATTCAGGATGCCGTTGCCCGATTTGTCGATGAGAAGATCCTGCCCGTCGTGCCCCGGGCCTTCGAGGATCATCGCTTTCCGGCCGAGCTCGTTCCGGAGATTGCGGCGATGGGCCTGTTGGGCTGCAACATCGACGGCTATGACTGCGCCGGGCTGAACAACATTTGTTACGGCCTGATCTGCCAGGAGCTCGAGCGCGGCGACAGCGGCATCCGCAGCTTCGTCTCCGTGCAGGGCAGTTTGTGCATGCACCCGATCTTCGCATACGGCAGCGAGGAGCAGAAACAAAGGTGGCTCCCGCGCATGGCCAAGGGCGAAGTCATCGGCTGTTTCGGCCTGACCGAGCCCGACGGCGGCTCCGATCCCGGCACCATGAAGACGCGCGCCGTCAAAAAAGGCGGCGACTGGGTGATCAACGGCGCCAAGATGTGGATCACCAACGGCACCATTGCCGACCTCGCCATCGTCTGGGCGGAGACCGACGAGGGCAGCGCCGGCGTCTCGCCGGTCGTCCGGGGCTTCATTGTTGAAAAAGACATGCCCGGCTACACGACGCGCGACATCCTGCGCAAGTTCTCGCTTCGGGCCTCGGTCACGTCGGAACTTTTCTTCGACAATGTTCGCGTTCCTGAGGCGAACCTGCTGCCAAACGTTCGCGGCCTCAAGGGCCCATTAGGCTGCCTGACGCAGGCCCGCTACGGTATTGCCTGGGGCGCGATCGGGGCCGCCCTGGCCTGCTATACCGAGGCCCTCGAATACGCCAAGGTCCGCGTGGTCTTCCAACGGCCAATCGCCCACACCCAGACCATCCAGCGGCGGCTGGCCGACATGTGTCGCCGTATCACCACGGCGCAGCTTCTCTCGCTCCGACTCGGCCGCCTCAAAGACCAGGGGACCATGCACCACACCCAGGTCTCGATGGCCAAGTGGAACAACGTCCGCATGGCCCTCGACGTGGCCCGGGACGCCCGCGACATCCTGGGGGCCGGTGGCATCAGCATCGAGTGCTGCCCCATCCGCCACATGCTAAACCTGGAAAGCGTCATCACTTACGAGGGAACGGAGACGATCCACGAGCTGATCGTCGGCCGGCAGCTTTGCGGGAAAGACGCGTTTTGAAGACAAACGCGATTTCAAATCGCAAACGGATGCGGTATGTTATTTTTATGAATCGGCCGCCATCGCCACAGGATGACCCGTTTCGCCCGCCCGCCATTCCGACGCGGGTGCATTGCATTCATTGCGGGCAGGAATACGAAAGCGATCTGATCCATTGGGCTGAAGTCATGGGCGGAAAGAGCGGCTTTTGGCGATGTCCCGTCCCCGGTTGCGACGGCGCCGGTTTTGGTTTCGACATCTTCCCGACCGATCCGGAATACCGAGACGAACATGGCAACCTGATGTATTGCGAAGACGACAAGGATGTTGATTGGGAAGATCCGAGCACGAATTGATTGGAGCCGCGATCGCTGGTTGACAAAACACGCAGTGTGTAGTGGGTCGGCGACGCAAACAATCCTGATTTCGCGCGGCGCATTAATAAGCGTCAGGGCGCCGGTTGCGGCAGCGTCGCGCCTGCGAGAGTCAGCCAGGTGACGTGGGGGTTCGATTCGCCGCAGAGCGGGCAGCCGGTGGTTTCGTGGCGTGCGCCGCATTGGGGACAGGATCCCGCGGTGGCGAAGGTGTCGAAGGGCTGGCCGCAATGGCAGCGCCAAAAGGGGCCAAGCGGGGCGGCCTCACGGCAGGCCGGACACCGTGTGCCGACATGTCTGGGGAATGCCAGCAACCCGGCCATGGCCTTGGCTGTCTTCAGGCCCTGCCAACTCCGCGAGGCCCCGAAGAGCGCCAGGATGATGAGCCAGGCATCTGCCCAATACATCGCTAACACGACCACGCCGCCCGCGCCGACCAGGCCGACCGTCGCCGCCACCGTCAAACTCCGATGCGGCCCGATGAAGAACCACAGAATCGATTGAAGGATCTGCCCGCCGTCCAGCGGATAGATCGGGAGCATGTTGAAGATGAGCAGGACGAGGTTGATCAGCGTGATCATCTTGAGATAGGTCTGAAAGTCGCTCGGCGAGCCAGCATTCGGCCCGCCGAAGGCGATCATCAAGCCGAAGGTGACTGGAATCAAGACGACGTTCACCAATGGGCCGGCCGCCAGGCTCCACAGAAATGCCCCGGGCCGCCGCGGCGGGCGGACGTAGGCAATGCCCCCGAGCGGCCACAACAGGATGCGATCCACCCGCCCGCCGACCGAGAGACACGCCAGGGCATGACCGAATTCATGCAACAGGACAATCCCGAACAGAGAAACATACTCCGCGAGATTCCACATCTGAGATGAGTAGCTGCTGTGGCGGACCTGAAGCTCAATGATGGCCACCAGCGCCCAGGACCAGTGCAGGTAGACGTTGATCCCGAACGCCTGGAAAATGCGGAGGGTTCCTGGAACGCCGTGATGCCTTGCGCTGCCCGACGACATAGGCCGGTGATTATACAGTGGCCGGCCGACCGCGCATACGCGACGAATCGTGCTTGCCCGGCGTCACCGGTTCCGCGATTGCGACGATCCCGAACGCAGGCTATTTTGCGGGCATGAATTTCAACCGCGCACAGGTCATTGACGAAAACTTTGTCGAGTTTCTCCGGCGGTGGGATGAAGCGCCCACCCGACAGATCGCCCCGGACGACGAAGTTTGCGAAGGCCGGGCCCTGCTCGGCCGCGACCTGCTGGAGTTGTTCGAGTCGCAAATGGTCGCGCGCCATCTGGATTTGGTCGCCCGCGAACTCCGCGCTCGCGAGGCCGGCTTCTACACGATCAGCAGCGCCGGCCACGAGGGAAACGCCCTCGTCGGTCGCCTGACGCGCCACACCGATCCGGCATTCCTGCACTATCGCAGCGGGGGCTTCATGGCTGAGCGGTCGCGCAAACTGCCAAACGTCGATTTCATCTACGAGACTGCTCTGTCCCTGGTCGCCGGCCGCGAAGACCCCATTGCCGGCGGCCGACACAAGGTCTGGGGCAGTGCCCCGCTTTGGGTCCTCCCACAAACCAGCACCATCGGCAGCCACCTTCCCAAGTCGCTCGGCACGGCCATCGCCATCCCGCGCGCCAAACACCTGCTGCGCCGAGCCCTGCCCATTCCCGATGACAGCATCGTCGTGTGCAGCTTCGGGGACGCGAGCTGTAACCACAGCACAGCCGCCGGAACCTTCAACGCGGCTTGTTGGGCAAGCTACCAATCCCTGCCGGTCCCGATTCTGTTCGTGTGCGAAGACAACGGCTACGGCATCTCGGTGCGCAGCCCGTCGGGCTGGATCGAGGCCGGCTTCCGCAACCGACCCGGCCTGAGTTACTTTCAAGCCAACGGTCTCGATCTGGTCGACGCCTACGCCGCGGTTGCAAGGGCGGTCGAGCATTGCCGCGTGCGTCGGGCTCCGGTGTTTCTTCATCTTCGCGTTGTTCGGATGCTCGGCCACGCAGGCACCGACATGGAGTCAAGCTATCGCACACTTGAGGAAATCGAGACGACCGAGGCGTGCGATCCGTTGCTGCAATCGGCCCGCCGCGTTCTGGGGGCGGGCCTGCTGACTCCCGCCGAGATCACCGAACGATACGAGACCATTCGCGCCAAGGTTGCCGCCGCCGCGGAGAGGGCCGCGGGCCGCCCGCGATTGACCAGTGCTGCGGAGATCGTTGAACCGTTGGCGCCGTATCATGCGGACAAGGTGAACGCCGAGGCCGTGCGGGCGGACTTTCAGGACGGGCGCCTCGCGGCCTTTGGCGGTTCCGAGAAGTTGCCCGAGCGCTTGCCGCCTCGCCACATGGCCGTGCAGATCAACCATGCCCTGTTCGATCTGATGGCCAAGTACCCGGAGTGCATCCTGTTTGGCGAGGACGTTGCCAGGAAGGGCGGCGTCTATCACGTGACCACCGGGCTCGCCGACCGATTCAAGTCCGGCCGCGTTTTCAACACGTTGCTTGACGAGCAGACCATCCTCGGCGTGGCTCAAGGCGCCGGATACATGGGGTTGCTGCCGATCCCCGAGATTCAATACCTCGCCTACTTCCACAATGCCTGTGATCAAATCCGCGGCGAAGCCTGCTCGACACAATACTTCTCGCGGGACCAATTCCGAAACCCGATGGTTGTGCGCATCGCCGCGCTCGCCTACCAGAAAGGTTTCGGCGGTCACTTTCACAACGACAACAGCATCGCTGCGCTGCGCGACATTCCCGGCCTGATCATCGCCTGCCCGTCTCGTGGGGATGACGCGGTGGGCATGCTTCGCACGGCCTTGGCGCTGGCCAAGATAGACGGCAGGGTTGTTGCGTTCCTTGAGCCGATCGCACTCTATATGAAGAAGGATCTGCATGAGGAGAATGACGGCGGCTGGACGTTTGCCTACCCGCCGCCCGACAAGGCCGTCCCGCTCGGCGAGCCGCGCGTCTATGAACCCGGATCGAAGGAGCTTCTGATCATCACCTATGGCAACGGCGCGTTGATGTCACTTCGCGCGGCCAAAACGCTTCATGATCGGGATGGCATCAACGCGCGCATCCTGGACCTGCGATGGCTCAATCCGCTGAATGTGAAGGCCATTGCGAGCCACGCCGACGAGTGCGGCAGGGCCTTGATTGTGGATGAAGGGCGGCGCACCGGCGGAATAGCCGAGGGTGTCATGGCCGCGATCCTGGAACACGGACAAACTCGCCCCGTGGTGCGCCGAGTGGCCGGCGAAGACACCTACATTCCACTGGGGCCGGCGGCAAACCTCGTCCTGCCGAGCGAGGATGATATTCTTGATGCGATGCGAGAACTGATGTCACACGAAAAAGATTGAGTGGCCCCCGCCCCGACGGGAATTGCCAGTTGTCTCCGCCCCCAATCGGTGAACGAGAAGCGTCGGTCAAAGCCGATCGTCTTCCGGATGTTCTTCCTCATCCCCTTCCTCATCTTCATCGCCGTACTTCCAGGCGTCCGTCTCCTCGACTTCGTCTATCTCTCTCTCCATGTGCCGAAACATCTTTTCCTGGAGGGGCTGGAGACGCTGGTAGACCGCCAGCGTCGCCTCGTATGCGGAGACCATCCGATCCATTTTTTGAGCCAATTCCGCCGACCGCAGGAGCTGCCACTTGGCCAAACACTCCGGCTCCTTGATGTTTTTCAACGGGTCGCATCGGAACGTCACCTGGCCATTGGGCCCACGGGAGAAGTGTTCACAATCTTCGCATTGTATCATTTTAGACTCTCGTATAAATACCGCCCGGCATGGAAGCGCGCCGTCTCCGCCTTGCAGCGCCTCACCAGACGTTGTTTCCCGCCGTGCGCATTCGCTCCCGGAACATGACTTCGTCCTCCTCGTACCATTGACGAAACGCCTGGACCTGCTGTTGCAATCGAGCGGCAGCGCCGCCTTCGTGGTCGGCGATGCCCTGAATAGTTTGTTGGATGTGCGCCCGGCGGAGTTCGATGCGTGTTTGAGAGTACGGGTCATTGGCGCAGCCAACATGAAGCCAGGCGACACAAGACAGCATGATCGCGGTGATAGCCAGGCAGCCGGGCCGGCGACTGCCGCGGGCCCCATTGGGTTGTTCCATATCCGCTCTCCCAATCCTGAAGTATTCCACGCGACGCCCTTCCCCAGGCCCCACTCTTTACATGGTAGCACGATGGCCGGACGAGAGCCGCGCGTGACAACAGAACGCGGCGCCCCGGAACGGGCGGTGCAAACATCCCTCAGCCCAGACCACAATATATGGACACCTGGTGTCTTTAATTATTGTTCATTCTTGTTCGTGGCGAGAGGGAAGGTCCTATAACTGTCGCCAGGCGCCTCTGCGTGTTTCGGCCCGGATGTCGCACAGGGCTAGTCCCCTGCCGGCGTTCGTAGTTGGTTCATGGCGCGCCTGGATGACGGCCGCAGCGCCTGTGATAGATCGCCCCCCTTGAGGCGGGCATGTCGGCATGGTAGCCTGTCGGTCACGGCTTGCGAAGGTCGGCGCGCGCTGTGAAGCGGTTTCATGTGGGCTGTTCCACGTGGAACAGCCCGCCGCTCTGTCAGTTTCTTCAAATCGAGTAGTTGCGTCCGTCAGGGAGGATTCAAGTATGGCCAAAAACGTCAGGCGACTAGGTCGGGGACTGTCGTCCCTGATGTCCACCCATCCAGCGCCGCCGGCGTCGGCGGGGCTCGAAGAGAAGGGGCTTTCCGGGGTGGATGGGCTCGTGAGCGGCGAGGGCGAAGCAGGCAGCCTAGCTTTAAGGGGCGAAATCACTTCAACACAGGGCGGCCATCGCCTGCTGATGATTTCCGCAGATCGCATTCGCGAGAATCCAATGCAGCCGCGGCGTGATTTTGCCCCAGGCGCGTTGGAAGCACTGGCAGAGTCGCTCAAGGCTCGCGGCATTCTTCAACCCATCGTCGTTCGGCCGGCCCCCGATGGCTATGAGCTGGTCGCCGGCGAGCGGCGATTGCGGGCCGCCCGGTTGGCAGGATTGACAGAGCTTCCGGCGGTCGTCAGGCAGGTGCCCAGCCACGAGATGCTGGAGCTGGCGCTGATCGAGAACGTTCAGCGCGCCGACCTGAATCCGGTGGAGCGGGCCCGCGGGTATGAGGCCCTGCATCGCGAGCTGGGCCTTTCGCACTCTCAGATCGCCGAACGGATGGCGGAAGATCGGGCCACGGTCGCGAACTACATTCGGCTTCTTGGCCTGTGCGAGGAGGTTCTGGAGATCGTGGCCCAGTCGAAACTCAGCATGGGGCACGCGAAAGCCATATTGGGAGTAACAGACCCATATATCCAAATTATTATGGCGAAATCCGCCCTTCAGCAGGGATGGTCGGTGCGGCGGACCGAGGCGGAGGTCTCGAGGCATCGCGAGGGCAAGCCGGCGGTTCGCAAGCAAGCGGCGAAGCGGCCGACCGTAGCGGACATGGAAGAGCGCCTTTCGGCGGCGGTCGGAACCCGTGTTCAGGTCCGAGAAGGTCGGCGCCCACATTCGGGAGAGTTGGTGATCAGCTACTACAATCTCGATGATTTTGAGCGGATCACCGGGCTCCTGGGCGTGGCGACTGAAGCGCCTTGATTGCTGGCGTTCCCTGGCGGACAGCGATATCGTTGCATGCTGCCGCGTAGAATCCCGGCAGAGGCCGACCATTATTCCGCACGAACGCACTGCCCGACACCCAATGGCCTTATGGATTGACGGAGACAGGGTGTGAACCCCTCTGTATTAAACAGATCGAGCGACAATGGCCCTCAGCCCAACGATTTTTGGGGACACGTGCTGGTCTCGTTGGGTGCGTGCGCCCTCACCATCTCCATTGTGGGCTCGATTGTTTTTCTGGTGTTTCGGGTTCGTGATCGCCACAACCTGAACGCCAGAGTAAAGACATTTGTCTCTTCTCTTGAGGACCGCACGGCGGCGGAACTGGCCGACCACGCGAACAGGCTGAAGGCCCATCCGAAGGCGGCCCGATTCGTTTTGCCCGAGCTTTCCAGGAGCATTGCCGGTGCGAATTCCGAGCAACAGCAATGGGCTGCGATCGAGGTTTCGCGGGCCTTCGTCGAGGATGAGCGGGTGCGGAAGACGCTGATGGGGCTGAGGGGGGATCTGAGAGAGCGCGTTGCGGCCGCTGCGGTGCGGGCGCTGGGCGAAGTTGAGCCTGCGGAGCGAGCGGCTGAGCTCATGGGGCAGTGCCTCGCTGATGCACGAACCGGCGCTGCGGTTGATGAGGCGTGTGCCGCGCTCTATCGCCTGGGCGAGGCAGGCCGGAAAGAAATGGGCAACCGGGTGTCCGATCTCTCGGTTGGTCGCCGGAAATGGCTGGTCGGTTACGTTGCGTGGGCGGGCGGCCCGAATCAGCATGATTGGATGAAGATGCTGGCTGCGGATGAAGATGCCGCCGTGCGCGGCGCAGCCACGGAGGCGCTGGAGCGCCTGGCCATCGGGCCGTCTGTTTCCACACAACATCGCGTCGAGCCGCGCGAGCCGGCGAATCAGTGATATTTGCGGGCGCGGCGATTTTTAGCCATAGGACTTGCCGTGGAATCTTTCTTTTGGGAATTGCTGAACAACTGGTCTCACTTGGGACTCTTCGGCGTTCTGATTGCCGCCGGCATGGGGCTGCCGCTTCCGGAAGATATTCCGCTGATCCTGGCGGGCCTGGTTGTCCGCAAGACGGACGGAAGCTTGTTGCTGATGATGCTCACCGGCTTGTCGGGAGTGATGGTGGGAGACTCGGTCCTCTTCATGTTGGGGCGCCGCTATGGGCCCGGCATTGTCGATCGCCGGTGGTTTCGTCGCATGGCCAAGCCGTGGCTGATTGAAAAGGCCCGGCAGAAGTACGAAAACCACGGGGCAAAGATCCTGTTCGCGGGTCGTTTCATGCCCGGTCTCAGGGCCGTGCTGTTTCTTACCGCCGGCGTCTTTAAGGTTCCCTACTGGAAGTTCTTCGTCTTCGACGGCTCGGCGGCGTTGATCTCCGTGCCCGTGTGGGTCTGGGCCGGCTGGCATTTCAGCGGCGCGATCGAGAAGGTGTTTCAGGGCGCTCGTTATGCGACGATTGCGATCCTGGGCACGCTGGCCGTTGCGCTGGTCGTCTGGATTTTTTGGGAATACTTCCACAACTTGCGAAAGGCGTCTCGGGACCGGCGGATTGTGTACGAATCGCCGTCCGGCATCCTTGAAGAAGCCACGGCCTCACTGGCAGCCTCGTCGGCGGGAGATGAACCAGAACCGGCAGCGGGCGCCGACCACAAGCGAGCTTCTCGGGTCGCGAGCGATCGCGAAAGAGCCGCCGCCGGGGAAGTCGTGTCGCCGGTCGACTGAGAGCGCAAGCCACGGCACTCGTGCCGCATCCATGGGGCGATCTATGTCCGCGCGACATCAAGGCCGCTGGGTCATCCTCATTGCGGCATTGGCCTTCGCCGGCGCGCCTCGAACATCGGAGGCGCACGGCGCGGCCCTCACCACCATTACGACCACGTTCCATATTGACGGGACATATCGAGTCGTGATCCGGGACGACGTTAGCGCGCGCCTCGCCGGATCGGCGCCGGGCACTTTGACCGAGGCGGACCTGCAAAGGGTTCAATCGTTCTCAGCACAGGAGCGACGCGAGGCGGAGGAAAGGCTGTTCAAGTTTGTCCGCCGCAGCATCAAGCCCCAGTTCGACGGCTCGACAGCAGCATATCAGATCGAATTGCTCGGGCTCAGCGCCTCGACCACCGCTGCTTCCGCCGGGGCGCCACGGCCGCGCGAATTCATTTGCCTGACCGGAGCCGTGCCGGCCGGCGCGAAATCGTTTCGCCTTTTTTGTTCCAAGGTCCTCGGCGACGTCGTTTTGACCCTGCAACACGAGGGTGGCGCTCCAACGATCCAGAGACTCACGTCCGGCGGCTACAGCGATCCCTATCCGATCGTGATGACTCCCGATTATCAAGCCGCGCTGGCTGTGACGTGGACTTTCCTGGTGTTGGGGTTCAAACACATCCTTCCGCTGGGATGGGATCACATCGCCTTCGTCGTTTGTCTGTTTCTCCTCAGCAGCCGGCTGAAGCCGCTGCTATGGCAAGTGACCGCCTTCACCGTGGCACACTCGATCACGCTGTCTCTTGCGGTCCTGGGCGTCGTTTCGTTGAGCCAGGACGCGATCGGTCGGATTGTTGAGCCGCTCATCGCCGCTTCCATTGCGTTTGTCGCGATAGAGAATCTCTTCACTGACAAGCTCAAGCCCTGGCGGCCGATTGTCGTGTTCGCCTTCGGGCTGCTCCACGGCCTGGGATTCGCCAGCGTCTTGTTAGAGTTAGGCGTTCCCAAGGATCGGTATATCAACGCATTAGCCAGTTTCAACGGCGGGGTCGAACTGGGCCAGATCAGCATCATCGGCCTGGCGCTTCTCGTCGCTGGTCGATTTCGCAAGAGAACCTGGTATCGGCACCGCATCGTCGTGCCCGCTTCCGCGGCCATCGCAGTCCTCGGCGTGTTCGTCGCCATCGAGCGTTTTGTGAGTTAAGGGATCGTCAATGAATAAAGCGTAGGCGGGCGAGACGCCCGCACTCCCCTTGTGACGTACTTCATTGCATGACGAATCTAAGGCGTTCGGATGTGTTCAAGTGGCGGGCGGCGCTGGAGGCATGGATGCGCGACGAATTGGAAATAAATGGGCCCGCCGGGGCGAATGCCGCCGACGGGCCGAATCAGAAGCAGGCTGCTGCTGATGCAGCCACGTTGCGCTGCACTTACAGCAGCACGATACACTCACTCTGCATGGATCACCTCCTCTACAAAGGGCAGGATCCCCGATCGCGCGTTTGAGCGAACAAGGCGCGCCGGGATTTGCCATGTCCGGTGGCCGTCGCCGGCCGGACACAACGCCCGATGCCAAAGGCATCGCTCGGCCGGAGGGATGATGGCGCCTGCACACTCGCCCAAGTTTGAGGTCGCCGCGTGCCAAAAGCCGCTCCGACACCTTTTAGACTACTAAATGCCGCAAGACCATGTCAAGGTTTTTTCGAGATCGCCTGCGGCCGATGGTAAGTATCAGCGTCCCGCCGGCACGAAATCGTTATTTTCACCCAATTACCGGCCGGAGGCCAAGGCTCCCGAACTGAAACGATGCCAGTACGCGAACACGGGGTACTGGTAAAGTTTGGGTGGTACGGCCGTCTCGGCCGTATGCTCTAGGATCAAACTTTACCAGTACGCGAACACGGCTCCGGACTTGACAAAGAGGGCCGGTTTTGTTATCAGGGAGAAGTTCGTAGCAGGAACAATGCCGCCTTGGCCATACTGATGCCGCGGCATTGATTCTCAAGGGGCGAATCGCTCCTTTCTCCAAAGCGCCTCTTGTCCCTTCACCGCTGTTGTGTCCTCGGATGCCCGAGCGGATTGGCCGTGCGTGGACCACCAAGACGCGGGAGGAGTTTTCAGCAATGTAACCGCATCGCGTCGTCCGACTTCGCGATTGTGGTTTGGAATTTCAGGAGGGTGTGGGGTCTGCCGGCGGCGGATCGGGAACTCGATAGCGTCCTAGTGCGTCAATCATTTCTCGGTTCGTTCGCCGGCCGATTTTTGCACTTGCCGCAACAGCCCGCGAAGCCGCGCCCCCTTGAATTCGCCGAAGCCGATCAGGCCGCCCTTTCTCCGTCGGGTCGGGCGCTTGCCGGTTGCCTACGATCCGCTGAACAGCGGGCCTGCCGGGGCATCGTCCGGCCCCACGACGATCGTGTTTTCTCCATACTCACTGCCGGGCAGGGCAGCCGTCTTGCCCGACTTTTTCACCTTGCCGTCCATGTCCAGCTCTTCGTCCGCCCGTGCCGTCATCCGTGTTGCCACGAGCGTCAGATCGGCGGCGAGTTTTTCCTTGTTGACGCGCGCGATGCTTGAGCAGGCGTTGACGACCTCGCCGATGTATCGCCCAAAGATGCTGCGCCGATCCGCCTGGTATTTCTGCGTCTTCCGGCGGTTCAGGTATGCCTGGAGTTTGCGGGCGCAGTCCTGCACGCCCAATCGCACCTCCTTGCGGATTTCGTCGTAGTCGGCGATGGCCTCTTTGCCCTCGCTGGTGAACGGCACCCACACGCTGGCGAGATGAACGAGTATGGCCAGGGGCCCCTGCGGCATGCTGCCCGACGACTGAGAAAGGCCGTATCGACGCCAGTCGATTTCAATCACACTCTTTTGGATGCAGCAGCCGGAAGCCTGAAAGAGCAGCGGAACGCGGTTGGCGAACCGCATCAGCTTGGCCCCGGTCGGCGCGCGGGCCTGCTTCACGACTTTGCCGCGCCGCACCGTCGCCTCATTGGCGTTGCCATTTTCCGGCTCTTCCGCAGGATCGGGGCCCAACTGACCGCCGTATGCCAGCCCGACTTCAATCTGAAAAGGATTGCCACGATAGACCGCGGGACTTCGCGTGCCGGCGGTGAAAAACTCCGCCCGAATGCCCTTGAGCAGGCCGGCGAGAATCTGTTCCGGCCCGATCGGCGCCAGGCAATTCGTCGAGGGCGGCCGGATCGGCGCATCCTGCATCGCCTTGTACAACGTTTCGGCCTCGTGTGTGCCGATTCGCGTGGGGCGACCGCGCGGGCTGAGACCGGCCCGCTTGCAGATCGCTGAGGCCCCGGCCGTGCTGACGCGGCTAAACTCGGAACTGAGAAACTGGGCAAGGGTCTTGCCGCGCGTATCCTTGAGCATCTTGATCAGCACGCCGAGTTCGATGCCGTAGGGGTGGGGCTTGATCGCCGTCGTCGGTTCCGGCAGCGCCTCGGTGCCGCGCGGATAGGTGACGATCTGACCAGCCGGATCAATGTATTCAAAATTGGCGTGAGGATTGGCGATGGCCGTCAGCTCGATGTACTCATCCACCGATGCCCGGCCTTTCTGGTAGACCGCGACCAGTTCGATCGACACCTCGGTTCCGTGCGCCCATTCGACCGTGACCGTTTTGTCCTTGACGATCTGCGGGGCATTGGTTTTCGTGTTAATCTGCACTTCGTAGTAATGCGCGTCGCGCCGCGATCCGGTGCGCGAGGTGATGCGGATGCTCTTTCCGGTTGTGAGCAGGCCGTACATGCCCGCGGCGGAGATGCCGATGCCCTGTTGCCCGCGGCTCATCTTCAGGCGGTGAAACTTCGACCCGTAGAGCAGCTTTCCGAAGATGTTTGGAATCTGATCCTTGACGATGCCCGGCCCGTTGTCGCGAACCGTTACGAGATAACGCTCCGTGTCGCTTTGCCTGATCCGCACGTGGACTTCCGGAAGGATGCCGGCCTCTTCGCAGGCGTCCAGGCTGTTGTCGACGGCCTCCTTGATCGTGGTCAACAGGGCCTTGCGCTTGTTGTCGAATCCGAGGAGATGGCGGTTTTTGGCGAAGAACTCTGAAACGGAGATTTCGCGCTGGGCCTTGGACATGCTGTCGGCCGTGGCGTAGACGTGCTTTTTCTTTCGGGGCGGAGCGGCGGTGGCCGCGATTGTCTTTTTGCTCGGCGGTTTCCTGCGAGCAGACGGCTTGGCGGTCATGGTCGGCTCCGGGGGGATCCTTCTGTCCCCGGCATCGGCCACGGGATCGAACACGAACCGCATTTGCTCGGCGCGTTTTCGGTCGTGTCGGGCGGGGGGTTCTTGGGGGGGCACCATCCTGGCTCCGCTGCGAGGGTCGAGTCCATTCTTGAGGGCATTCCGATCGTTTCGTGCAAGTCCCGGCGTTCGTTCGGCCGCGCACGACCGCGCACCGTTATATCGCCTCCGATAATGTTCGGGCAAGGCCCCCACGCCATGATGCCCACCACGATGTCATCGGCACGGCCCGCGTTTTTCCCGAAGGCCGTAGGTAATCTCGGCGCTTGGGGCTGTCGATAGCTTTTGCGGGTGCCGACTGCGGCTTAACGGTTCTTCTCGGACTTCTGGAGACCAGGGATGGCGCGAGAGCAGAAGCGAAACCGGCGTAATTCCGCCGACGCATGGAGCACATATCAAGCAGGTCTCTCCGCCTTCGATCAAGAGCGCTATGCCGACGCGATCGCCCTGCTGACTCCCATTCGAGATGCCGACGGCATGATTGGCACATTGGCCCGTTTCTATCTGGGCCAGGCCCAACTGCATCACGGCGTGAACGAACTCCGTGCCGGGCGCAACGCCGCCGCGTCACGGCACCTGGCCCTCGCGCGGGAACTGAATCCCCACGCTTCGGGGCTCTCGAGGTTCATCGCGGCGTGCCATGCCGGGCAGGGGCGGTTCGACCGCGCCGCCGCCGAACTCGAACGCGCAGTGGATGCCGGCACGGGGGACGCGGACCAGCCCATCCGCCTGGCTCACGCCTTTGCCCGTGACGGGAAGATGCCCCGCGCCGTGGAGACCCTTGTCCGGGTGATCGATGAACAACCGCATCGGGTCGATGTTCGGATCCAGCTTGGGTTGCTGTACGGAGCCGCGGAGGAGTTCGAAGACGCCATCTGCGTCTTTCAAGAGGCGGTTGAACTGGCGCCGCTGGATGCCGGGGTACGGCAACATCTTGGTTTGGCACTGGCCGCGGCCGGCGATCACCGCGAGGCGATCGAGCATCTTTCCATCGCACAGAAGCTGCGCCCGCATGATGCCTACATGGCGCTGCTGCTGACGATGGCGCTCGATGCCGCGGGGACGACCTGCGTTAAGCTGGCGATTGCACCTGCGGCGCGCGCACACGGGAAGGCGGACGACCAATCGCTTGACGTTCTCGGAGACCTCGTGACCGAGAACAATGAGTTGGTTGAGGCTTTCCTGAGCTTGCCGGCTTCCGACGTGGATGCGGAGATCTTCGCGATGCTTGCCGCCGTTGTGGAGCGCGCCCTGGAGCGCCGGCCGGACTACGCCGACCTCTACCACCATTGCTCACGCGTTTATCAACGGCTTGGAATGAGCGAGCCGGCGATTCAGAAAGCGCGAAAGGCGATCGAAGTCAATCCGGGCTACATCCAGGCCCTTATCCAACTGGGTCGCCTGTACGCCGAGACGGATGACTCCGACTCTGCGATCGATCGGCTGAAAGACGCGGTCCGGTGTGGCGGCGACTATCCCGACGTGCATTGCCTCCTCGGCGAACTCTATCGTCGCGAGGGAAACACGACCCAGGCCCGCGAGTCATTTCGCCGGGCCCTGGAGATCAACGCCGATTACGCCCGCGCCCGCGAGGCCATGGAAACGGTCCTGGACGCTTAAAGGGGGAGGCAGCGGATGTCGCAGTTACTTGAAGTCTTCGGGCGCGGCCTCATCGCCCAGATGGTCGGCGCATTCGCCTCGGCCCTGGGCGCCGATCGCGACGAATCCCTCGAAGACGTGCAGCGAATCGCGGAGGCGAACCCGGACGACGTCGAGATCCAGACCCGCCTGGGCGGACGATACCTGCGAGCGGAAGACGCGGTTGCGGCCCGCGAGATTTTTCTCGCGGTGTTGGCTCGTGACAATCGCAACTTGCCCGCACGATTGGGCCTGGCCTGTGCGTTTGATGCCCTGAATCAACTTGAAGTGGCGCTGGAGCAATTGCGCATCGCTCAAAAGGCGGACCCGACCAACCCGGCGATCCTGTTTTGCCTCGGCTACTGCCACGAGCGCAGGGGCGTAGAGAATCAAGCCATCAGCTACTATCAAGACGCACTGAATGCCTGCCCAACGTTGCGCAATGCGCATGAACGGCTCGCGGCAATCTATCTCAAGAACGACGAGACCGATCTGGCGATCCACCATTACGTCCGGCTCTGCGAGCTGGACCCCCATGAGATGGACCTGCACTTGACGCTGGCGGCGCTATTGATGAAGTCCGGGGACCACGACGCCGCGATCCAAAGCTACGAACATGCGCTGGCCCTGGAGCCGGACAACTGGGAAGCCCATTCCGACACGGTCTCGGCGTATGAAGAAACCGGCCTGATCCGCGAAGCGATCGAGCATCTGCACAAGATGATCGACAACGGGGCTGACTTTGCCAACACGCGGCTTCGGCTGGGAGACCTGTACGCCCGAGTCGGCGATGACGTTGCAGCGATGGCGCACTACAAACAGGCGCTGGTTCTCTGCCCTGATTATTTGGAGGCGAACGTCAAGATCGCCACGCAAAACCTGCGCGCCGGCCGGCATGACGAAGCGGCCAAGTCATTTTCCAGCGCCCTGGAGATCAACGATCGGCTCCTCGGCGCCTACGTCGGCATCGGGGTCTGCCAACAGTCTCAGGGTCGCACCGAGGAGGCCCTGGCTTCGCTGGACATGGCGCGCAACATCGAGCCAAACAGCACGCTTTTGTTCAGTGAAGTTGCCAGAATGCAACTCAAGGCCGCCGCTAGCGCCGAGGCGGATGCCTACCTCTGTGCCGGACCAGCGAAGAAGGAATCCACGGATTCGCACCACCTTCCCGACCTGATTTCGCGCCAGATCGCGCGGATTCGTCAGACGATCGTCGAGCGCCCAAATCATGCCGACCTGCACTACCGGCTCGGGCTTCTCCTGCGCAATCGTGGACAGATTGAAGAGGCGATTGAGGCGTTTCGCCGTGCCGTGGCGATCAATCCCTGCTACATGAAGGCTCTCATCAAGCTGGGCCTCGCCCTGAAAGAAATCGGCCAGACCGACGAGGCAATCGACGTCTTCAGGCAGGCGACCCGAATCGAGGGCAATTACGCCGATCTGCACTACCAACTCGGCCTGCTCTTCGCCCAGCGGTGCCAGTTTGAGATGGCGGTCGAGCACTACGAGGCCGCGGTCCGCAGCAACGCTCAAAACATCGACTTCCAGGCCAACCTGGCGCTGGCCCTCCAAAGCCTCGGCCTGATCGACCGCGCCGGCGCGACCTGGCAGGTCGTTTGTGATCTCGCCCCGGAGTCGGCATACGCTCAACAGGCCCGCGCGGCGATCGCGAAGAATCGCCAGGCGGAGTGATCGATTCTCGAGATACTCACGAATTCTCTTCCTCCTTTTGTCTCGCAGATTCTGGCGATGCCGACCCAAGGCCGGACAGACGAAGTTGCGGACCCGCTTCCGCCCTCGTACCATTTGGGCAGCTCCTGAGCAGCGTGAGGGATCGCGGAGGAATGACTTGGCCTCATTTGCCCGCCAAACGGCAAGTCAGGTTGAGCGTGTTGCTCACAATTCTCACACGTTGTTTCCACGCGACTCTCAGCCATCGTTTCCATGTGCCCAGCTATGAATCACCACTGAAGAACTCATTGTGTTTCCTGCGTTTCTTGCCCAGTATGCCGCCGGATGTTTTCTCGCGGTTTCGGTGTCTGCCATCCGCCCGTGTGGATGGCGATACCTCCGGTTGATGGCCATCGTCTCGACCGCCATTGCCGTTCTCGCCGTCGTCTTTTTGATTCGCGAGTCGGGCGGCCCGTCCGCGGGTGCGCACCTCTGGGCCGCCTGGAGTCTGGCCGCCGGCGTTCTGTTCGGCTTTGTCTGGCTCTTCGTCAATGCGGCACAGGGCGAGAAGATCGGAGGCGCCCAACGGCTCTGTTCCGCCGTCGCCGGCGTCGCTTGTTTGGCTGCGGCCATCGACCTGGCTCTCCGGCCCGGCCCCGCTTCGACGGCTATTGAGGCAACCGCGTCGCCGCTTCAGGCCATCGCCTCGGGTGCGAGCATCACCTTGGGGGCCGCCCTGCTCGGCGTGGCCACGGCGGGCATGCTTCTCGGCCATCGCTACCTGACGGACACCGACATGCCGATCGGTCCGCTGCGCCGGATGGCTCGACTTTATCTCAGCGTGATCACCGCTCGCATCGTCTGGGTGGCGGCCGCCTCGACGCCGGTGTGGTCGGCGCAGTTTAACCCCGCGGACGCCTTCTATTTCTGGCTTTCTCTGTCGGTTCGCGTCGGCGTCGGCCTCGTCACCGCGGCGGTCTTCGCGTGGATGGTCTGGGATTGTGTCCGTCGCCGCGCCACACAATCCGCGACGGCCCTGTTCTATCTGTCGATGTTGCTCGTGCTCATCGGCGAATTGGCAGGGCAGTATCTCATGCGCAGCGAATCTCTGCCGCTATGAACCCGGTCCGGGTATCATTGAACAATCGAAAGCCCAGGGCAGCCCCGTCCGGGATATTGCGGGAAGTCGCCGCCCCCGGCGGGCGAGCGAATGTGAGCATGACGTCAAGACCAGACACCGCACGCATTCTGATCACCCATCGCTGCCCCAGGCAGGACTGCCGGGCACGAATCCGTACGCCCGGCGATCGCATTGGCCGACTCGAGGCGGCGTGCCCGGCCTGCGGCGAAGCCGTTGTTCTGGACGTCGACGCGGCGCTGAAGGAACGGCGCGCCGTTCACCAGTGCGCCCTTTGCCCGGGGCGCGAGTTTTTCATTCGCAAGGACTTTCCGCAGCGACTTGGTCTGGTCGCGGTCATCCTCGCCGGCTTGGTCGCGTCCGTGTTTTTCTACGGCGAGAATATCCCGGCCACCTTCGCCACGTTGGGCGTGCTGGTTCTCATCGACGCGGGGATCTATCTCCTCGTCGGCCGAGTGACGGTGTGCTACCGCTGCCGTGCCGAGTATCGCGGCGTCGCCTATAATTCCGACCACCAGGGCTTCGACCTGGCGACGTCGGAAAAATACAAGTGACCCGCCGCACGCGAGAGGAGAAGGGAACGACATGGAATCTATGACGCCATCAGATCGGCGTGTGGACCAGCGACGCATCGCCGCCGCAGTGCGCGAGATTCTGTTGGCCGTCGGCGAAGACGCGGACCGCGAGGGGCTGCGCGGAACGCCCGACCGCGTCGCCCGGATGTACGCGGAACTTTTTTCCGGCATGCACATCGACCCGCGCTGCCACCTGAAGACGGTCTTCACCGAGAAGTACGACGAGATGGTCGTGTTGCGGGACATCCCGTTTCGATCCATCTGTGAGCATCACCTGATGCCATTTGAGGGGAAGGCCCACATCGCCTATCTGCCCGACGGCAAGGTGGCGGGGCTGTCGAAACTGGCCCGCGTGCTGGACGTGTACGCCCTGCGGCCGCAAGTGCAGGAACGTCTCACGACGCAAGTCGCGGACATCCTCATGGAGGAACTCAACGCTCAGGGCGCGGCGGTCGTGCTGGAGGCGGTTCACACCTGTATGACCTGCCGCGGCGTCAAGAAAGCGGGCAGCGTCATGGTCACGTCGGCCATTCGAGGCATGTGCGCCACAAATCCGGCGACGCGCGCCGAGGCGATGGCCCTGTTGCACAAATAGCGCGCGCTTAGCACTACAACGCTACGTTCCTGCCGGTCGTTCGGCGTCGAGCGGTAGACGGCCCCGAAGGGGCCACGGAATGTAGCCACGGGTGGAGTCCCGGCGCGCCGGGACGGAACCCGTGGAAACAAGGTCGATTTTCATCTCCCCGCCCCGGAAGGGGCGGTGGAGCGCTGCGCCGCGGATTGCCGCGCGACTTGTTGAACGCCTCCGCCGCCCCTTGCGGGGCGGAGATGCTATCAACGAGAACGTACCACGGGTTTCGCTTCGCTCCACCCGTGGCTACAGTCCTTTGCCCCGTTGGGGCAAGTAAAGAACGTAGCGTTGTGGTATTAGGCCCATGCTGCGTCGCTCATTGCGGTCTGCCGTTTGGCGCGCTCACGATCCCCAACCCAGACTGCTGCCGACCTGATAGACCGCAAGCGATGCGACGTATGCCAGCACCGTCATGTACCCGAACATCAGCGCCGGCCACCGCCACGAGCCGGTCTCCTTGCGGACGACCGCCAGGGTGCTGACGCATTGACAGGCCAGGACGTAGAACACCATCAGGCCCACCCCCACCAACGGCGTGAGCACGGTCCGGCCATCCGGCCACGTGGCGCCGGCCAACTGCTCGCGCAGGTCCTGTGACGTTTCGTCCGCCTCGCCGACGGCGAAGGTGATGCCCATGGTGCTGACGAATACCTCGCGGGCAAAAAACGACGAGAGCACGCCCGTGCCGATTCGCCAGTCGAACCCCAGGGGACGGATGGCCGGTTCGATCAGATGGCCCAGCCGCCCCAGGTAGCTGCGTCTGAGCCGCTCGCCCTCGATGATGTTCTGCCGCGCCGTGTCGTCGCTCGGCCGGAGTCGACCGATTTCGGCCCTGGATGCGGGGGACAGGCCGGCTTCGTCGAGCCGCGGGAAATAGCTCAACGCCCAGATGATGACGCACACGGCGAAGATCGTGGTGCCCGCACCGGTCAGGAAAAGCCTGCTGCGGTCCCACACGGCCCGGGCGATCACGGCGGCTTGTGGCAGGTGATAAGGGGGCAGTTCCATGATGAACGTCGGCCGCGGTCCCGCCAGCAGCGTCTTCTTGAAGAGCAGCGCCATCGCCAGCGCGGTGACGGTGCCCAGGGCATACATGCCGAACATCACGCCCGCTTTCAGCCACGTCCGGTCGCCGAACGTTGCCGCAATCACAATAATATACACCGGAAGTCGGGCCGAGCAGCTCATGAATGGGGCGACCATGATCGTCGTGAGGCGGTCGCGACGGTGTTCGATGGTGCGTGTCGCCAGGATGCCGGGGATCGCACACGCGTAGCACGACAGGAGCGGAATGAAACTCTTGCCGTGCAGCCCGACGCGACTCATCAATCGGTCCATGATGAACGCCGCCCGGGCCATGTAGCCGCTGTCTTCCAATACAGACAGAAACAAAAAAAGTATGCAGATTTGCGGGAAGAAAACGATCACGGCGCCGACGCCCTTGATGCCCCCGTCAACCACCAGCGATCTCAGCGGGCCGTCCGGCAGCAGTGCGCTCACCCATCCCGCCAGCGCCGCCTCGCCGGCCTCGATGAATCCCATGAGTGGCTCGGCCCACGAAAAGATCGACAAAAACAAGACGAACATGACCACGGCGAAGACGAGCAGGCCGCCGACGCGATGGGTCAGGATGCGATCGATCTGGTCCGTTGTGGACTTGCGCCGTCGCCCCGAAACGGCCCCTGTTTGTGCGGGGCGGGTCGATCGTGCGGCGACTTCGGATATCCAGGCATACCTGCGTTCGATAGCGACGCCCGCCGGGTCTTCCACCTCGTTGGCCACCGCGTCAGCCGCTTGGCGCAGGATGTCGGCGTGTTGGGCGGAGAGGCGGCCGAGAAACCGTTCGGCGGACAGGCGACCGGGCTGCTCGCCCGAGAGATAGTCGATGATCCACAACATCGCGCCGGCGCGGACCGCGGCGGGAGGAACCTCTCCGGAGGCTTCCATCGCACGAGCGATCGTGTCAATCGCCTGCTCGAACGGCGGAGGGAGATGCCAAGGCCGCTGAACCGGCCGGACGGAATCGGTCTTCTCCAGGGCCTGGCGAAGCTCCGCGATGCCCCGGCCCTCGCTGGCTACGGTCGGAATGATCGGTACGCCGAGTTCCCCGGCCAGCGCTGCACAGTCCGGGGCGACGCCGCGGCGTTCGGCGACGTCCATCATGTTGCAGGCGATGACGACCGGAGCGCCGAACTCCAGGATTTGGGAGGCAAGGTACAGATTGCGTTCGAGATTACAGGCGTCGATGACCAGGAGCACGGCATCGGGCCGCTTCATTCCCTTCACGCGGCCAAGAAGCACGTCCCGCGCGATCTCTTCGTCGGGCGATCGGGCGGAGAGGCTGTAGGTGCCGGGGAGGTCCAGCAGGACAATGTTCGCACCGGCGAGCAACGCCTCTCGCTTTTCGACGGTCACGCCGGGATAGTTACCAACTTTTTGGCGCAGGCCGGAGAGTTGATTGAAGACGGAGGTCTTTCCCGAATTGGGATTGCCGGCGACGGCGATGCGCCGGTTGCCGGCCGACGTAGCGATGTCGGCGGCGTTTGCGGCCACGATCAAGGCTCAATCGAAACGCTGGATGCCTCGCTCTTCCGCATGCTCAGTCGGTAGCCGCGGACCTCCAGCTCGACCGGATCACCGAGGGGGGCGACCCGGACCATGGCGACGCGCGTGCCCAGCGTAAGGCCCATCTCCAGGAGACGGTTTCTGATCTCAGCGATGCCGCCGACGTGGGTGATTCTGCCGGATTGGCCCGGCGTGAGGTGGGTGAGGGTCCTGGCCATGATCTCGCTGCTCGCCTGACAGGGTTCGGGACGCCGTACGGCGGCGCCGACGCGCCAATTGAGACTGAATCTCAATACCCACACTGTTGTAGAGCCGGCGAAACAGCGTGTCAATGGGCCGGATCAAGAATATTCGCCGTGGCAGGGAGGGGGCCGGAATCACAGCCGGCGGGCGCAGAGGTGCCACGGGCCGGCAAAGCCATAACATCATTCGCGTGAGCCTGTTATAGAAGACACCCCGCCGTCAAGAGCAGCGCGGCGCCGCATTAGCGGTTGGCCCCGGCCCGGGACACGGCAGGGTCGTCGGAGAGCTTCATCTTCATCACGCGGCCGACTTTGAACTTCACCGTCCGCTTCTCCGGCACCTGAACACGCTCGAGGGTCTTGGGGTTTTGCGCAACCCTGGCGGCCCGAATCTTGCACTCAAAGACGCCGAAATCACGGAATTCGAGCCGATTGCCATCACCCAATTCGCGGATGATATCGTCGAGAAAACCCTGAATGATCCGCTTGACAACCACACGCTTGTTGCCGGTTTTGTCGGCGATGCGGTCGATGAGTTCTTTTTTTGTGACGGTTCGCATGGCGGCCACCTTGAAACGGATGTCAATGTCAGCGATGCCCCCGAAGGCGGAAAGCATGCAGAGAGCGTAGATGGATACGCATCTTCTGGACCGGTTGGCGGGACGATTCGCCGCCGGATGCCTTCCTCAAAATCTCCCGGGAAGTATCGTAACCTATAGTATAACAACCAGTTCCTGCGCTGCAACACTTTTTGGGGCGGCTTTTTCCTCATCCAATCTCTTCCAAGTCCTTCGCCCACACAGAGATAGCCCAAACCCCGGTACCGCAACCCAAGGGGAGGGCGGAGACGTCACCATCGCCGTAACTCATTGTTATTACATGCATTACATTGCTCAGGCCCCTGGCCCGGGGTTGCCGATGGCGGATGCCGGGCGGAGGACGATGGATTCCCACCGGACCGCCCATCGGGCCAACCATTGGCGTCCGGTCATCAGCCGCGTAGAAAGACATGTCAACGGTTTGACAGTGGGGCGAGGACAAGCATGAAACCAGCCAAGCGGTTGCAGACGGCGAACGGCAAAGCGCGGCGCCGAGCAGGCGCGAGACCGCGCATCCTTCCTTGGATTATGCGCGGCCTCACGTGCTTCGCCTGTTTGGCGACGGGATCATGCGACAAGGCAACCCAAGACAACCAGGAACCCATTGTCGCTTTCGCCGCATCCAGCGTCGCGGACGTCCTTCGTGAAATCGCCGACCGATTCGAGGCCGGCCGAGCAGCGCGCATTGCCATCACACAAGGAGCCAGTGGCAGCCTGTGCAAACAACTGGAACTCGGCGCGCCGTGCGATATCTACCTGCCGGCGGATCCCGCCTATCTTGATCGCTTGCAGGATCGCGACATCGTCCTTGGTGCGACGCGCCGAAAGCTGGCCGGCAACGAGCTTGTTGTCGTACGGTCCGGCGCCGATGCCAAAGCCTGGACTACGCCCGACGGGCTCCTCGATGTTGGGCTGGGGCCGATCTCGATGGCGAGTCCCGAGCATGCTCCCGCCGGCCGCTTTGCCATGTTGGCTTTGAAGAACACGGGCCTTTGGGATCGCATCGCTTCGAGGGTGATCTACGCCGACAATGTGCGCCTGGCGGGCCGTTACGTTGCCAATGGGGGCGCGCAGGTCGGCATCGTCTACGCCACCGACGCGCTCGCCTTTTCGGGCGAAATGTCGGTGGTGTATCGATTTCCGCACGGGACGCACGCGGAGATCATTTACGAGGCGGCCGCTTGCGCGCGATCGACGCGGCGGTCGGAGGCGTCGGATTTCATCGAGTTCGCCGCGTCGGAATCAGCCGGCGAGATATGGAGGCGGCACGGCTTCGTGCGAGATGCACGCTAAGGCACTCTATCAGGACCTGTGGCACCGCCGCCTCGGCGGTGGAGGGCCAACCCGATCAGAGCCGCGATCGTGAGGGAGCGGGCCAACGACGCCGCTTCTTGCCAGGGAGCGCTGAGATTGGACCAAATTCTAAGGCGCGCTATCAAGACCTGCGGCACCGCCGTCCCGGCGGTGGAGACACAAGCGGGGCGCCTTCGCCACAGGTTTTGTTAAAGTGCCTAATATACGAAAACAGCCCGAAGCGCCCCGAGGGCCCCGCACAGGACACTGATTTGCTCTTTTCGCAGAATGACATTCAGGCCGTGCTTCTGTCGCTTCGGGTGTCTGCCATTGCGACGGCCGTCTTTATCGCCCCCGGCGTGCTGGTCGGCGTTTGGCTGGCCCGGTCCCCGTCACGCTGGCGGGCCGTTGTTCAGTCTGCGGTGATGATTCCACTGGTCCTTCCGCCGGTGGTGACGGGCCTCTGTTTGTTGCAGACGTTTATCGCATTGAACAGTCGCCTGGCCTTCACGTGGTGGGCCGCGGTGCCGGCCGCCGGGACGGTTGCGGCGCCGCTGTTGATCCGAACCGTTCGGGCAAGCGTGGAGGCGATGGACCCCCGGCTCACCGCCGTGGCCGCGACGCTGGGCGCTTCGAGGCTTCGCGCCTTCCTGAGCATCACCCTGCCGGCCTGTTGGAAGGGCGTCGTCGGCGGCGCGGTGCTCTTTTGGGCCCGCGCGATGGGCGAGTTCGGCGCCGTTATGATCGTCGCCGGCAACACGCCCGGCCGCACGCAGACCATCCCCCTGGCCATCTACAGCAAACTCGAATCCCCCACCGACCAATCAATCTGGCCCCTGGTCACAGTCTCCGTGATCATCTCGCTGCTGGCCATCGCGTTGAGCGAATGGCTGATCCGCCGGAAACGCGGCCGGGCTCTCGCACCGATTCAGGGAGCGGTGGTGAAGCGCTGAGCGGTGGACGGGCATTGCACGGTGCGCACTATGCGACGTTTCGGTGTTCGATCGGTTCGTGTTGAACGGAGCGCACGGCGCAACGTTTCAGTGTGCGAGTGCTGGAACGAGAATCCCTTCTCGTTCCCAACAGCGTGGGGGGACCGAGAAAGGAATCTCGGTCCAGCACGTCATTCAACCCCAACGGGGTTGCGGCACTCGATGGTAAACGACGCAACCCTTTCAGGGTTGAATTGTTTGATTGATCCGTTATCCCAGGGTAGCCGCTGCGCGGCAACCCTGGGCTGGAGGGCGTAACGCCGTTGGCGTAGGGAAGTACGACACTCGGCGCGCTGCGTGGCGAGAAGGCGTGTCATGGCGAGAAGGCGTGCCATGGCGAGAAGGCGTGCCATGGCGAGAAGGCGTGCCATGGCGAGAAGGCGTGTCATGGCGAGAAGGCGTGTCATGGCGAGAAGGCGTGTCATGGTGAGAAGGCGTGCCATGGCGAGGATTGGCGGGGTTGGTGCGCGGACCCGCTCGCTGGCGCTCGGGGCTGGTGACGCTTGGGGCTCTGATGGGGCGGGGGGCCGATCGGGGCGCGGGGCCACGGGGAATGCGATCCGAGCCGGGTCAATCATGGCCCGGTCTAACCGCCGCACGACTACGGCAGCTCTGAGCGATCGCGGCGCGGCTCGGATCGTGGCGGGGCGATGAGCGCGGCTCGTCGGCGGTCGCGGCTCAGATCGGCGCTCCGTCGAAGTGAGCCACTTCGCGATGGGCGCCGTCGACGAAGCCGAACAGTCTCGACTCGTCGATGCGGTCCGCCGCGCAGGCGATGACCAAGTGCAGCAGGCTGGGGTAGACCGGCTTGCCGTCGCACAGTGCCGCATCGCGGTCGGCCCGACTGAAGTGTGCCGTTTCGTTGGGGTGTGAGTGGTACACCGCGAGGACGGGGTCGTCGGTGCGCTGCGACTGGGCGAGGAAGATGCTGTCGTCGGCCGTGAATGAAAAGGCTTTGCGTGCCGTCCGCGGGTGAGCCATGGGATTCTGTTGATGGAGGGCATCCTGGATGTTGGTGCATTCTCGCAGGCCGGTCCGCAGGATCATGCCGCAGCACTCGTCGGGATAGGCCCTTCGCGCGTGGCGGTACGTTTGGCAAATGAGGCCGTCTATGAGCAGGCGCCGAAGGATTTCCAGTGTTCGCTCCATGGGCATTTGTCGGTCCGGGCTCGGCGGCCCGAAAAGCCTCTCCGGGCGTTCGCGATGACCTCTACAGGGTTTGGGCGGTTTGCCGGCCACGGCAGTTTGCAAGCCGGGCACTCCCTGGTATCCTAGCAAGTTTCGATCGAATAGCCGATCTCGATTGCTCTTTTCAGGGAGTTTTCTGCGATGATGAAGTGGTTACGAGCCCACACCAAACAGATCATGGTCGTCGTCGTGTTGCTGGCGATGTTCTCGTTTGTCGGTGGGTCGGCGTTGTACAGCCTTCTGGCGTTCGACCCCTCCGACGAGGTCGTCATGAAGGCGTTTGGTCGCGAGATCACACAGGGCGAGTTAAACGCCGCGGCGAGTGAGACACGAGTCCTTGAAAGGCTCCTCCTCCCCTGGCAGTACGACCTGGACAATGAGATGGATCAGCGGCATTGGTTCATGCTGGCCGAGGAGGCGGAGCGCGCCGGCGTGGTCGTGGCCGATAGTGAGGTGGACTCGCTACTTGAGCAGGTGGACCAGTTTCGCCAACAAAGAAACCTCGGCTCGTTGGATCAACTGCGCGAGCGCGGCAAGATTTCCCTGTCCATGATTCGTCGTGCGGTGAGGCGCCACCTGGCCATACAAAAGAGCGCGTATCCCGTCTTGCAGGTGGCCGCCCCGTCCGAGCCGCAGGTGCGCCACTATGTCCACGACACTCAGGACAAAGTCAAAATCGCGTACGTCGCTCTGGATGCGAAGGACTTCGTGGATGCAAGCGAAGAGATTCCCGAGGAGGAGCTTCAGGCGTACTTCGACAAGTACAAGGACGTCAACCCGGCGGAAGATGAACTGGGGCGGGGCTACCGGTTTCCACGGCGCGTGAAAGTAGAGTACGTCGTGGCTTCGGCGCCGAAGATTCAAACCGAGGTCCAGGTGGGCCTCGATGAGATCAAGACCTACTGGAAGGCGAACAAACCCGAGTACAAGAAGACGGTGTACGTCGACCCGCCGGCCCCGGCATCGGCGCCGGCCACCACTCAGCCGGCCGAGAAGCCCAAGCCGATTCCCCAGCAACAGATGAAGACCTTCAGCGAAGCCCGACCGGACGTGGAGCGCGAGCTTCGCAAGAGGAAAGCGATGAAAGTTGCTCGGCAGGCGATCATCAAACTTGCGGACGAGCTGGTTCGGCCGTGGATTGATGCGCCGGCGAGCGATTCGCAGGGATACAAGGCGATTCCGCCCGTCGTGACCGGGGCGGACTACGTGAAGAATGCCAGCGATCAAATCGCCGAACGGTTTGGCATCACGCTGGACTACGGCACGACCGGATTGCTGTCGGAAGAGCAGTTGGCCGAACATTATCGTCTTAAGGGGGCGACGACGCCGGGCGAGGGTGACGAACCCCTGGGGCTGGCCGAATATGCGTTTCGATTGCCGTTGTTCTACAAGGTCGCAAAGTTCCAGGAGTCGGCACTGCGGCTGCAACTGTTCCAACCGCCGACGCTGCCGCTGACCGTGGCGGGCAAGGCTGGCGGATACGCGATCGTCGGCGGCCAATTGGTTCAAGAGCCCGGCGAGCCGGAGCACTTCGTACTGTTCCGGGTCATTGAAGCAACGAACGCGCAAGCGCCGGCGAGCCTGGCCGAGGTTCGTTCTCAGGTCGAGCAGGATATCCGCACCAACCGGGCCTTCGATCGGCTGGCAACGAAGGCAGATGAGCTTTACATCGTTGCCCGGCGGCTGGGGATCGACGCGGCCATAGAACGGTTCGACGATCTTCGCAAAGCGAGTCGCGCCATGAGCGCTTCCAGGCCGCCGCCTTTCACCCGATCCGTCCGGCTCACCGGGAACCTTCTCCGCGAGGCGCTCCTGGGAGGAAAGCCGGCCCTGGCAACGACCACCGTACCCGGCATCGGCGCGTCAGCCGAATTCGTTGATGCCTGTTTCCGCATGGGCGAAGTGGGCTGGGTAGCGCCCTCGGTCGATGATCCTGACACCGGGCGGACCCGTGCCGCGACGTCCCAACCCGCAATCGACCCGGCGCCGAAGGTACAATTGTTGCCGCTTCGCGGATTCAATAAATGGTTCGTCATCCAGTTGGACGAAGGCCAGCCGACCCATTCAGACCAGTATGAAACGCAGTTTCGGCGGTCCGGTTACACGGCACTGTCTCGCGACCGAGCCGCTGCCATGGCAAGCCGCTGGTATGCCCCGAGTGCGGTCGAACAGCGTTGTGGTTTCGTCGATATGCGCGATCAAAGCGCCCCGGATGTGGAAGACGCCGGCGAAGCACCTCAGCCACCGCAGTCGATCAGGCTCTGAGGTTCGACGCGCCGGCGCTGCTTCAGCCGGATGGCTTTGGTCCGTGGCCGGCAGCGCATTGGGCAAAGGTCGTAGGCCGGCGGTTTTCGTCAATGGCGACATAGACCACTTCCGCCGTAGTGACTGGAACGGTCTTGCCCGGCGGATCAAATCGTTCGGCCTCAACCATGATCTTGACGCGAGCCGATGTGCGGCCGACAGAGAGGGTTTCCGCCCGAAAGCTAAGCACGTCTCCGACGAAGACGGGCTCCCTGAATTCGACGGCATCCATCGCCACGGTGACGATGCGGGTGCATCCCAGCTTGCGTGCGTGAACGGCGCCCGCCTGATCCAGGTAACTCAGAATCACGCCGCCGAAGATGGTGCCCTGGGCGTTGGTATCCCGCGGCATCATCATCACGCGAATCACCGGCTCGGGCCGATTCTCAACGGCTGCCATGTCCATGCCCACGTCGCCCTCGGGGTGAAACCTGTCGCCATACCGGCACGAAAGCCGATGGAACATCCCGGGGAGTATCTTAGCACTGTCGAGGGAGGCCGCCATTGGAGTGCCTTTGGCTCCGTTTCGGCTCTCGCCTTGAAGGCTTGGCAGCCCTCGTCCGGGTCGCTATCATGAGTGAATCGGGTGCGGCGCTGCATGACTATCGTGTATCCCGCACGGCAGGTCTGTCCGGCTGCGGCGCGGGCGAGCAGGGTGAAACGTGCCATGAAGATACCTAATCTCCGACTCTACGAAACACAGGCAACGGCGTCGGTATGGCTTAGCATTCTCAGCCTGATTTGCGTCGTCGGGCTGACCTACTGTGTCTTCAAAGGATTCAACTCGACGTACCAGTCGATCCCTTACAATGCCGAGGCGGGGTATGGAAGGTTTCGGCCGTATCTGGTCTACGGCGGCGCGGCAGCCACGTTCCTATCCGGCTTCCTGGCGGGGGTCCTTGGCTTCAGCAGTCTGGGACAAAAAAGGAATCCCAAACAGGGTCGTTCCTGGATAGGGATGCTCATCGGGGCGTTGGCCATGTCCATCGCGCCGATTCTCTTTTTCGTGTGGCGGGAGTTCAGCGAGCAGGCCATCCTGGCTAGCTGAGTCGCTTCTTCCCAGGGGTCCGATCACGCCGGAATGCCCATGGCTTTGCTCCTAAACCTCATCCTTTCCGGATCGGGTCTTATCCTCCAGCGTCGCGAATGGCTCGGCTTGTCGATGGCGATGGTGTTCGCCATCTGTGGGCACGTCGTGGTCGCAGGCTGGCTCATCGCCCCTGAAGCCGTGCCGCCCTGGCTGACGCGGTTGGCCGTTGTGCTCGGCGTACTGAACTGGCTTCTCTCTCAATATCTCTTCTACCGGCAGGGCTGCATCCTTGCGCGGATGAGGCGAGCGCTTGCGAACGTCTTGTTGGAGGCGCGCCGCGCGCTGGAGGCCGACGACGTGGCGTCCGCCAGGCGCGCATTGGACAACGGCGTTGTGATCGACGACGAAGATGCCGAACTGCACGCGATGCGAGCGCGGTTGTCGGTGCTGGAGGGAGATGACCGCGGCATGAGGGCCGAATGGCGCCGCGTCCTCGAACTGGACCGCGCGGGCCGCTATCATGCTGATGCGGAAGCAGCATTGCGACTCGCGGCCGGCGATTCTCCCCGCGCCGACCCGGCATGACGCCAATGGGCCGTCCCGCGAGCAACGACATCGTTCGCGTCTCCCGCCCCGCCGGCCGGCGGGCGCTCTAATCACTGGCAGGATCAATCGTTGCGACCGGCGCAACTGCCCGCCGATACAGACCGTTAGATTCTTTTCGGGCAGCGTCGTTCCTGCTCGATGGTGAGCGGTTCGAGTCTGTATCCTCGCACGCGATGAACCGATACTACGGTAGCGCCGGGCGGAACCCATCGGGGTCCGGTATTTGCTTCCGTTGAAGGCAACGGCGGGGGCGGCTAAGATGAGGTGCCCTGCACGGGTCCACGCTATCGGAACCGGCTTGAGGGCGCCTCCCGGAATCGTCGGAGGCCGCGGCATCCGATAAGGCTGCGGCCGAGGACCGTGACGCGGTTCGAGGAATGGTCGCTCCGCGGCGCGACGGAGACGGGATGGGGTGTTTGGGCCGAGCGATTCGTTGGCCCGGTTCCCAGCGGCTTTATGACATCAACGAAAGGTTCGTAAGGATGTTTGAGCGATTCACTGATCGAGCACGCAAAGTGATGGCCCTGGCGAACCAGGAGGCGCAGCGCTTCAATCACGAATACATCGGCACCGAGCACATTTTGCTCGGGTTGGTCAAGGAAGGCAGCGGGGTCGGCGCCAACGTCCTGAAGAACCTCGAGGTGGACCTGCGCAAGGTTCGCCTGGAGGTCGAGAAGCTTGTCAAGAGCGGCCCGGACATGGTGACGATGGGCAAGCTGCCCCAGACGCCGCGTGCCAAGAAGGTCATCGAATACGCGATCGAAGAGGCGCGCAATCTTAATCATAACTACGTCGGTACCGAGCATCTCCTGTTGGGCCTGCTCCGCGAGCAGGACGGCGTGGCGGCGCAGGTGCTGATGAATCTGGGCATCAAACTCGAAGAGGTGCGCGAGGAGGTATTGAACCTGCTCGGCGCCGGCGTTGAATCGGAAGAGGCCGGCGCGAGTGCCGGCCCGGAGCCGGGCCGCAAGGGGAGCCGTTCCAAGACGCCGGCCCTGGATTCGTTTGGCCGCGACCTGACGGAGATGGCCCGCCAGGACAAGCTCGATCCCGTGATTGGGCGCGCGGCGGAGATCGAGCGTCTTTTGATCGTGCTGTGCCGGCGGTACAAGAACAATCCCGTGCTGCTGGGCGAAGCCGGCGTCGGCAAGACCGCCATCGTCGAGGGCCTGGCCCAACGGATCATCCACGGCGAGGTGCCGGAGTTGTTGTCGGAGAAGCGCATCGTCGTCCTCGATTTGGCGATGATGGTGGCCGGCACCAAGTATCGCGGCCAGTTTGAAGAGCGGATTAAGGCCGTGATGAACGAGGTCCGCCGTGCCCGCAACATCATTCTCTTCATTGACGAATTGCACACCCTGGTCGGCGCCGGCGGCGCTGAAGGGGCGATCGACGCCTCGAACGTGTTGAAGCCGGCCCTGTCTCGCGGCGAGATTCAGTGCATCGGAGCCACGACGCTCGACGAATACCGCAAGTACATCGAGAAAGACGGGGCCCTGGAGCGCCGGTTTCAGCAGATCATCGTGGAGCCGCCCACCCGAGACGAGACCATCAAGATTCTGAAGGGTCTGCGCGATCGCTACGAGGCCCACCACCGCGTTCAAATCTCCGACGGCGCGCTGATTGCAGCCGTCGAGTTGTCCATGCGGTACGTCCCGGGCCGGGTCTTGCCCGACAAGGCCATTGACGTGATCGACGAGGCCGGGGCCCGGGTCCGCCTCAAGGCCATGACGAAGCCGGCGGAGTTGTCGGAGCTTGAAGGCGAAATCAAGAAACTGACCCTCGAAAAAGACGAGTCGGTCAGCAATGCCGACTACGAGCGCGCGGCGAACCTGCGCGACAAAGCGCTGACGGTCAAGGGTGCGAAGGAGAAGCTGGAGCGCGAGTGGCAGGGCCGGCGGAGCGAGATCGACGGCGTCGTGGATGAGGAGGTCATCGCCGAAGTCGTCAGCTTAATGACCGGCGTTCCGCTGACGCGGCTGGAGAAAGAAGAGGCCGAGCGTCTGCTCGAACTCGAAAACGAATTGCACAAGCGCGTCATCAGCCAGCAGGAGGCGATCAGTGCCGTGGCCAGGAGCGTGCGGCGCTCGCGCAGCGGTCTCAAGGACCCGAACCGGCCGATGGGCAGCTTCATCTTCATCGGGCCCTCGGGCGTGGGCAAGACGTTGTTGGCCAAGTCGCTGGCCAACTTCATGTTCGGTTCGGACGACGCCCTGATCACGCTGGACATGTCGGAGTACATGGAGAAGCACAACATCAGTCGGTTGGTCGGCGCGCCTCCGGGCTACGTGGGGTACGAGGAAGGCGGTCAGTTGACGGAGCGCATCCGGCGGCGGCCCTATGCCGTGGTGCTTCTCGATGAGATCGAGAAATCGCATCCTGACGTCTTCAATATGCTTCTACAAATCATGGAAGAAGGCCGGCTGACGGACTCATTCGGTCGCCACGTGGACTTCCGAAACGTCGTGCTGATCATGACCAGCAACATCGGCGCGGACAAGATCACGCATCAGGCCGCGTTCGGCTTCGAGAAGCGTGACGCGGAAACCAGCTACGAGAAGATGCGCGACCTGCTCAAGCAGGAACTGGAAAACTACTTCCGCCCGGAGTTTCTCAACCGCGTCGATGAAATCGTCGTCTTCCGCAAGCTCGGCCACGAGGACCTTGTAAAGATCGTCGATCTCGAACTCGAGAAAGTGTCCAAACGCATTGTCAGCCACGGTCTCGTCATGGAGATCGACACCGACGCGAAGGACTTCCTGCTGGAGAAGGGCACCGATGAGAAGTTCGGCGCCCGGCCTCTGCGACGTGCCATCGAGCAACACATCGAGGACCCGATCAGCGAGAGCCTCCTCCGCGGCGAGTTCAAAGGCAAGAACAAGCTGCTCGTTTCAACGCATGAAGTCGGCGGCGAGAAACGACTCCGCTTCGAGGCAATCAACGTGCCGAAGGGCGAAGAGGAAGAACTCGCCGGCGCCGGCTCGGCCGAAGCGACGTAGGGCGCGGCGGCGCACGTTGCAACGTGTTGGTGTTCGATCGGCGCGTGTTGCACAGAGCCGCCGTCTGGTACGTGTTTAGCGCGTAGTTGTGGCCGCAAGGACGAGTTGGGGCCGGAGGGCGGTCCCAGGTCGACGCCATCAGCGGTTGGGTCGGAGTGATCAGCAGATGGGTCGGATGACCCATCCTACGCACGGCCATCGGTCCCACATCCTGTAGGATGGGTCATTGGACCCATCTGTTGAACCCGTGGCATGGGTCACTGGACCCATCCGTCGACTTATTGGGCCAGAAGCTCCCGACGCCAACAACCCCGCTAAACACGTACGCCGTCTGTGACGGCAGTGTGCCGGTGCGGCACGAGGCGTTGGCGAGCGGAGGCACCTCGATCATTACAGTTCCACCGCGTTCACAGAACGCGGCTCGGATCATTCACACCGCGAGCTGAAGCTCGCGTGGATCACCTGCCCGTCATGGGCCAGGGCCATGCCGTTTGGCAGGTCGCGGTTGGTTTCTTCGTGGCCCAGTTCGTGGGCGATGTGTGTGAAGTAGGTGTGCTTTGCGCCGATGATGCGGGCCTGCTCCACCGCCTGCTCCAGGTTGAAGTGCGTGGGATGAGGGCGCTTTCTCAGGGCGTCGAGAATCAACACGCTCAAGCCGTCGAGAAGCGGCAGCGACGCGGGCGGAATCTGATTGACGTCCGTGCAATACGCAAAGTCACCCACCCGAAACCCCAACACCGGCAAATCACCGTGAAACAGCGGGACTGGCGTAATCGTTCGGCCGCCGATCTCCAACGGCCCATCGATCACGTGCAGGCTCAAGCGCGGGACGGCCGAAGGATGCTGCGCCGCGCCGTCGAACACATAGGGAAACATCTGCCGTAGTCGGTCGAGCGTGGCGGCCTGACCATAGCAAGGGATCGGGCCGTCTTGCAGCCAGTTGAACCGTCGCAGGTCATCGAGCCCGGCGAGGTGGTCCACGTGGAAGTGCGTGTAGAGCACCGCATCGACCTGACGCACGTTGTTGGCCAGGCACTGGAGCCGCAACTCCGGGCCTGTATCGACCAGCAGTGACGTGTCGCCGTATTGCATGACGATGCTGGGTCGGGTTCGCCGATCGCGCGGGTCGGGGGAGGCGCAGACCGGGCAGTCGCAGCCGATCATCGGTACGCCGTGCGAGGTACCGGAGCCCAGGACCGTGATTTTCAGCCTCTGGCCAGTCATTCGTAGGGGATTATACCGATGACGCGAGAACTCTGCCGATGAATCAAGCAGCACGATTGACGATTGCCAATGGCTCAGCGAGGGAGTGACGATGGACCGAACACCGCGACTGTTATCGACAAGCCGGCTTGAACTTTTCGTTGGCGGTACGCACCGGTTGGGAACCTGCGCCACGGTTGCCGCGCTTGTGGTTTGGTTTTCCGTGACGTTTTGGTTGCCGGCCGAGGTTGCCGTCGGCCAAACGATGTTGGGGGCTTCCTCGCCCGCGAAGCGACAGTCCCGGGCACCGTCTCATCGCAGCGATCCCGCTTCCAGGGACCGGCGCGACATTGGCGCGGAATCTGGAACCGAGACGACCCTCAATGTTCGCGTGCGGCACTCGGATCCGCATTGCGAAACAATCTTCCGTCAGTTGTTGCCCACGACCCAAGAGGCGATCATTGTGCAAGTCGCGCTGGAGCGCGGCGGTTTCTCGCCGGGGATCATTGACGGCCGCCTGGGCTCCAAGACGCGCGCCGCCGTCAAAGCATTCCAAACTTACGCGGGCCTGAGCGGGACGGGGCAATTCGATCCCGCCACGTGCCACGCCCTCACGACGGGCGAGATGTCGGTCTTGAGTCGCCATGTCTTGACGGGCGACGATGGGGCCCTCGTGGGAGATTGCCCGACGGATTGGGTGGAGAAGTCCAAGGCACGTTGGCTGGGATTCGAGTCGCTCGCCAGCGTTGCTGCCTACCACGGTCATTGCAGTAAGAAGCTCCTGGCTCAGCTCAATCCTTCCGTAGATATCGATTCTCTTGCCGTCGGCGATGCAGTTGTCTTGCCCGACGCAACAAGCAACGCCAGAATGCCGCGCGTCGCCAGGCTCGAAATCGACTTCGGCACGAAGACGATTCGAGGCTTCGATCACTCAGGCAAACCAGTGGGCTTGTTTCACTGCTCGATCGCGCGGGAGAAGCATCATCGGCCCAGCGGTCCGTGCAGGATCGAGAGTATCACGACGCGCCCGCAATACCTGTTCAAACCCGAGAGCTGGCCGGAAGTGAAGGGTGTGCATCAGCGACTGGTGATTCCACCCGGACCGCGAAACCCCGTGGGGCTCTGCTGGATCGGCCTGAGCATTGCCGGCTACGGCATCCACGGCACGCCCGAGCCGGAACTCATTGGCAAGACCGGCTCGCATGGCTGCTTCCGGCTGACCAATTGGGATGCGCTGCGCCTGGGCAACATGCTGCGCGTCGGCGTGCCGGTGCGTTTTGTCGATAGCTCGGCGAAGCTGGCCCGCGGCGCGTAGAATCCTCGTTGTGACAGAGAAGACCGTTGCAGGAAGACTGGTCGATCACTGGACGCTGCTCATCTGGCTGCCGGTCGGCAGTTTCATGTTCTGGGGGGCCGGGCACTACACCGTTTTTGATGACGAAGCCCTGAGCTGTCGGCTGTACACGGCGCCGACGTGGGAGATGTTCACCGCGCTGTGGAACGGCGTCGATCCCGACCCGCCGCTGTACTACCTGTTCGAAAATGCCTGGGTTCACATCTTTGGGGTCGGACCGCTGGCGCTGAGAAGTTTGTCGATCGTTTTTTTCCTGACCGGCCTGGTGGTGATGCGCCGCGCGGCAGAAGCGTGGTATGATCGCAACACGGGCCTGATGGCGATGGTTCTCTGCGCGCTGCATCCGGCGCATCTGTTCTTCGGCTTTGCCGCGCGGTGGTACAGCCTGATGTTCCTGATGGTGGCCCTGCTGCTATGGGCCACGGTGCGCATCGGGCTGGGCGCCCCCGGGCAGCGCAAATTGATCGTCGTGTGGGCTCTGGCGGCGGCGGGCGTTTGTTACACAAACTACTTCGGCCCGGTCGTCGTGGGTCTGCTCTGGCTTGTGGGCCTGTGGAGAGACCGCGGTGATCGGGCGGCGGTACGGCATTGGATCATCGCCGCGCTGGGTGCGATGCTCCTTCAGGCGCCGTGGCTTTTGCCACTTTGGCGACAGTCAAACAGTTTTCTCGCGGCGGGGAGCGGGGCGCCGTCCATGATCGCGACCGCAGCGCGCTCGCTGATGGCGCTGCTGACGGGAAACCTCGCATCGGTCGGCGCGTGGTGGGCATGGGGGCCGATGTGCGTCTTTGCGGTGGCGTTGGTGGTCCTACTGGTGAAGCGGTGGCGTCACGTCTGGCCGATGGCGGTTATGGTCACGGGATGTTTCGCGGCGGGCACGCTCTCTCGGACGATGATCGACAAGTACGTCATGACCTTCAGCGGTCCGGCGTGTTTGTTGGTCGCTGCGGCGTGGGTCGGTTCCTCGCGAGACGCGCGCGGCGTCGTCACCGGCCGATGGGTTCGAGTCATGACCGTCGGCCTGGTTCTCGGCTGGGCCGGGTGCGGGGTGAACCTGGTTCGCGGTTCGCACTGGTCGAGTCTGCGGTGGTTCGATCCGTTTGAAGAAGCCATCGGCGACTTGCAAAGCGACCGCGTATCGCCTCCGGCGAAGTTCTGGTCGATGACGCATCCATCTGCGAGATACTATTTCGCGCTCGCGTCCCTCAATCGCGACTCACAGCCCGTCGTCGCTTCAGCGACGCGCGCAGAAGCCTGGCGAAAATTCGCGCTGCCGCCGGACACACGCATAGACAATTTTGCGACGGCCGCGGGAACGCCGGCGTCGTTGTTAGCGATGATGGAGGCCGGCCCGGTTCCGGAGCTGGTCACCCTGGAGACGACAGGCTTTGTCGATCTTCCTGATTGGGCCGCGCTACGCGAGGTGTTGAAACGCTCGTACGTCATGAAAGACGAGCGAAGCTATCTCAAAGACCCGGACGCGGGATGGAAGGACTATCTTGATCCCGGCGTTCGACATCCCGCTTACCGGATTGTGGTGCGACGGTGGGCCCTGAAGGAATGATGCGCCTGAACTCCGGACCGGTCCTGTTGGGGCGATCATGGCTCACGCGAGTCGCAGTGCCACGAGCGTGATGTCATCCGTCTGAGGATGGCTTCGCGTAAACTGCTTGATCGACCGGCGAACGCGCGTGACCAGTTCCCTGGGCGGCTGGGAGAGGTTGGCGCGAAGCAGCGCGGCGAGGCGTTCGTCGGTGAACAACTCGCCCTGCTCATTCATGGCCTCGGTGACGCCGTCGGTGTAGAGCAGCAGCGTTGATGGCGTGTCGGGGAAGACGAGTTCCCGGGCCTCGTACTTCGCGTTCTCCACCACGCCGATCGGAAAGCCCGAGGGGACTTTCACCGCGTCCGCTGATGCGTTCTCCTGGATGAGATAGGGTGGCAAGTGGCCGGCGTTCACGTAGGTGAGTTTTCGCGCGGCCGGATCGAGCAGCCCGAACATCGCCGTGATGAATCGCGATTCGGAGAGATTGCGACTGATGAGTGCGTTAAGATCGTCGACCGTTGCGGCGAGATCGGTTTCATCGGCGAGTTTGAGTTGAACGGCGGCTTGCAAGTTTGCCATCAGCAGTGACGCGGGCACGCCCTTGCCGGAGACGTCGGCGATCACCACGGCGATCCGGCCGTCGCGGCGAAGAAAGTAGTCGTAGTAATCTCCCGAGACTTCCAAACCAGGGTCGTTGATCGCGTCGATGTGGACCCCGACGTGCTTTAGGTCCAGAGGTTCGGCGGGAAACAGGTGAGCCTGGATTTCGCGGGCCATGCGCAATTGCGCTTCCGCGTGCTGCCTGCGATTCATCTCCTCGACCAGTTGTACATTGGCCAGTCCCATGGCGCCGAGCCGTCCGAGTGCGGCGAGGAAGTCGATGTCTTCCCGCGTGTATCCGCCGGTGGAGGTGGTGCGATCGCCGTAGATGACGCCGCGGACCTCCTGGTGGTAGGACATCGGCACGCACATGGCCGAGCGAATGTTGTTCGAGATCATGCTGACGGTGGGGTCCATCTGCCCGTCGGCAGTGTCGACGATGAGGATGCGCTCGCCCTGATGGAGCGCGCGGTCGACGACGCTACGGCTGATGTGAAACTCGCCGGCGGCATCCGGCTTGAGATTCCGCAGGTGGACCCATTGCGGCGGGAGAGGGCTTCCGGGCCAGACCGCGATGCCGGCCCGCTCGAAGCGAAGTTGCTCCGTGCAGAGTTCGAGCAGTTCGCCCAGGAGGTCGTCGCGATCCAGCCGGCCGGTCAGCCGCTCGTTGAGCTCGTAGAGTGCTTCGAGGCGCTGTCGGGGGAGGTCCAGCCTTTGGTCCGCTCCCCAGGCGCTGGTGGAACGCGTTTGCGAGCCGGCCGCTTCGTCATCGCTGGCGCCCTCCCCCCCCTCGTCATTCACCAGCATCAGGAAGCTGGTTCCGATGCCGATGCGGTCGCCGTGGCGAACCTGGGCGGTGGCCACCTTCTTGTGGTTGAGGAGGATGCCGTTTCGGCTCTGAAGGTCCTGGATCCAGTAGAGCCCATCCGCATCCTGGAAAAACCGGGCGTGCCTCCGCGAGGCGATCGCGTCATTCAGGATGATGTCGCAGGTGGAATCTCTCCCAACGAAGAGTTCGGGCTTGCGGATGGGAAAGCTGATCTGGTGGCCATCAGGACTATCCACTAACAGCAGCGCCATCAGATGCCTCGTTTCCGGTGTGCCGGCAGGCGGTGGAGAGGGTCGTCGGATAGGGCGCCCGCCCCGGTCACCTCGCCCCAAGAGAGAGGCCCATGTTCGGTTTTGATTGCGACGGTGTCAATCTGACGCCTGTTCCACGGCCCTCCAGAGCAGGGCAATCGCATGTTGCTTCATGATCGGCATGGGCCCCCCGAAACGCCGTTCGGCCCTCACCAGGAACGCGGCGAACCGCAATGGCGCGGCCGCCAAAAGAGAGTGCCCGTCGAACATGCGATTGCCCCGCGTGCGGTGCCGCCATTCAGCGCGGGTCGTTGAACTCTACGATGCTATCGGTTATCTTATACGGGAGAAGTCGAGATGAAGGGCCTCGGACTTCTGTAGGGTCTCGCACTTCCTCCAGCCATTTCCCCTGCATCGCGACAGGCAGGAAATGGTCTGCGAGTTGCAATACTTTTGTTCATTCGTCTCGGGTTGCGCATGTGCGAGCCCGTTTGGTGTCTGGAAGTCAGCACGTAGGGTCCGCTGTGCGGACCGATGAGGTTTAGCAGCGCTTATTTCGGAAAAGGTCCGCACAGCGGACCCTACTGCTCTGAGCACAGTCCCGTAAACCGTCGTATCAGGCGTACCAGTAGAGGAATGTAAAGGAGTCCAAAGCCATGTGGCGAGCCAACCAGGTTACAACCAGAAATCGTGCGTTTGGATTGGGTAAGAACTGCATCCTTGGTGCGGCAACGGCTTTCATGTTGAGCGCCACCTCCAGCGTCACCGCCCAGCCGGTCCGGCTACTCGTCAGCAGTGAAAATACTGACAGCGTCCTGCGCTACGACGGCGCAACCGGCACCTTCATCGATGCCTTCGTCCCCGCCGCCGCCGGCGGGCTGAATGGGCCTTGGGGCCTGGTCTTCGGCCCGGACGGCAACCTGTACATCAGCAGTTTTGTCACCGACAGCATCCTGCGCTACAACGGCGCCACCGGCGCCTTCATCGACGCCTTCGTCCCCGCCGCCGGCGGCGGGCTGGATGTACCCGAAGGCCTGGTCTTCGCCCCGGACGGCAACCTGTACGTCAGCAGTTTCGGCACGGACAGCATCCTGCGTTACGACGGTGTGACCGGCGCCTTCATCGACGCCTTCGTCCCCACCGGCACCGGCGGGCTGGATGCGCCAGAAGGCTTGGTCTTCGGCCCGGACGGCAACCTGTACGTCAGCAGTGAAGGCACCGACAGCGTCCTGCGCTACAACGGCGTGACCGGCGCCTTCATCGACGCCTTCGTCCCCGCCGCCTCCGGCGGACTGGATTTTCCCGAAGGCCTGGTCTTCGGCCCGGATGGCAACCTGTACGTCAGCAGTAATGCCACGGACAGCGTCCTGCGCTACAACGGCGCGACCGGCGCACCAATCGATGCCTTCGTCCCCACCGCCGGCGGCGGGCTGGATGGGCCCTTCGGCCTGGTCTTCGGCCCGGACGGCAACCTGTACGTCAGCAGCACTGCCGGCACCAGCAGCGTCCTGCGCTACAACGGCGCGACCGGTGCCTTCATCGACGCCTTCGTCCCCACCGCCGGCGGCGGACTGGATGCGCCCACATTCCTGATCTTCGACAACGACGGCGACTTCGACGGCGTGCCCGACGAAACCGACAACTGCCCGTTCGTCACCAACACCGATCAGACCGACGGCGACGGCGATGGCGTGGGCGACGTGTGCGACAATGCGGCCTTCGACAACGACGGCGACGGCACAGCCAACGGCGCCGACGGCTGCCCCACCGATCCGAACAAATCCGATCCCGGCCAGTGCGGCTGCGGCAACTCCGACACCGACACGGACGGCGACGGCGTCGCCGACTGCAACGACCAATGCCCCGACGCCGACGACACCCTCGACGCCGACGGCGACGGTGTGGCGGATTGCAACGACAATTGTCCCGCGAACGCGAATCCCGGCCAGGAAGATACCGATGGCGACGGCGTGGGCGATGCCTGCGACGACTGCTGCGGCGGCGGAATGCCCATGATGATGCCCCTGATGTTGATGGGCTGGAAGTGGGGACGAAGCCGAAGCCGGCGGCGTGGAGCTGTGCGCCGAAGCCATCGCTGAGCCGGCCGACGTGTCTGATTTTCGTTGAGCCGCGTTCTGCGAACGCGGTGTTGCTGCCCGGGTCACGCGCATCCTGAGCGTCAAGGCTCGCACCCGCATCAGCACACCGCCGTCACAAACGGCAGCGGGTCTGTGACACTTTCGGCGGCAAAGACTCCGCACCGAAGGGTTGCGGGAACTCGGCCGCGCGTGTTCGCCCCGAAGGGGCGCAGGAATGTAGTGCTCCGTCACAGTTGATCTTTCGGGTGGTACGGGCGTCTCGCCCGTCCGGAACGGGCAAGATGCCCGTACCACCCAACCCGAAGAATTGATTGTGACGAAGCAGTAGCCACGGGTGGAGTCCCGGCCTGCCGGGACGGAACCCGTGGTCATTTTGTGAGAATGTACTCCCGCCCCGGATGGGGCGGAGGCAATTCAATTGCTGCACACGCGCTCCAGTGGTGGAGCATTCCTCGGCCCCCGACGGGGCCGGCAGTTCCTTGTGGATTGGCGCCCACGGGTTCCGCTCGGGCCTGCCGGCCCTCGCTTCACCCGTGGCAACAGTCCTCGGCCCCATACGGGGCCGCCGAAAGTGTCACGGACCCGACGGCGGCGCTGTGCAAGCTGCAACAACACTCACGACCGGCGTCCCGTTAGGCCCATCATGGCGGGACGCTGTATTCCGCTCGTGGCGCGTTGCAAACGTGGGCGGTCGCTGAACATGCGATTGCCCTGTCCTCCAGAGATGGGTAACTTCGTCGCGGGCTACAGTTATGGGACGGCGCAGGTCGATGAAACCGGTAGAGAAGCCGCATTGCGGGAGGTCGGGCCACGGCCAGGCGCCCTGCGGGTGCGTTCTCGACGGGGTCCGGCCCCTCCCAGCGCCGGATCGCCGGGATCGAAATGTCAGCCAGCGAGGGCGAGACGTCGGTGTTCAATCCTCTCATTTGCGAAAAGTGTGGGCAGGAGCTCGAGTCGGACGACGCCATCTCGATTATCGAAGGCCGCTGCGCAGCATGTCGCCGAACGACCGAAGCGCTCTGCCAGCCGTTCCGCGCCGATCAGATGATCGCGCGTGCCGCGGCGAAGGAAGGGCGAATCGTCGGCGGCGATCCCGCTCCCTATCAGGCGTCACCCATCCGGCCGAAACCTCAACAGGCCTCGCCCCGGGTCGCCGAGCCGATGATTGCGGCGGATGACCCAGCAGATGGGTCGGATGACCCATCCTACTGGCCCAGTCGCCCCCAGCCGGGGACCCGGGCCGAGCCGAGATTGATCCCGCCGATCCTCCCACGGCCATCCAGTCCGTCGATCCCTTCGTCGCGCTCGGTCAAGTCCGTCCGGGCCGGCGAGGGCCTTCATCCGCCCATCCCGCCGTTTGACGCCCGGCCGACCGTGACGTTTCGACGACGGCGACGCGATCTTGGCGCCGGCATCGCCGTGGGATTGATTCTGACCATCGCGATTTCGGGCTACCTGATCCGCGGGCAATCCGAGGTGGAGCAATTCGCGGTGACGCAGAATCCGACTGGTATTCGGTTGGCCCTGCGGGTTTCTCCGAGCTTTGCGACGGTCAAGCTGGACGGCACCGATTGCGGCCCCGCGGACAGGCACGGGCGTCTCATTGTCTCCGCGGATGCCGGGGCCCTCACGGATCGCTGGCTGGAGATCTCGGCGCCCGGCCATCAATCCATCAGGCAGCCGCTGGCCATGTACCGCGGCGCCCCCGAGGCGTTCATCGAATTGATGCGCGAGCCCTACGACTTGATCCTGGCGACCAACCCTCCGGAGGCGGAAGTCTGGGTCAACGGTGAAAGAAAGGGGACGAGCCCCGCGAACTTGAGAGTGGCTTCGTCGGGCGAGGCGAATCTGGAGATTCGGCATGAGGGCTACGTAACCTTGTCGAAGGTCATTCGGCCGCCGGCAAATGGAAACAGCCTGGAGTTGCGACTCGATCTGGCCAGGAAGGGGCCGGTGCTCTGCGTGGAGACCGAACCGGAACAGGCCGCCGTCAGAATCGACGGCAAACTGGTGGGCACGACGCCTCTGAAACTCCAGTTGGATGCCGCCTATCTCGGCAAGACGGTGGACATCGTTGCGGCGGCCAAGGGCTTCGATGAAGCCGGCCTGACGATGACCCTGCCGACCAACGGCGAGGCGGATCCCGTGCCCGCTCGCCTGATTCTCGTTCGCAGTCGGCCGCGTGTCGAAGTCCGAACCGATCCGCCGGGCGGCCGGATTATCGTTGCCGGACAGGACTATGGCCGCGCCCCGGCGATGGTCGCGTTCGACGCCTCGCAAACCGGCCGGACCGTGGCGATGGAGGGTTCCTTGCAGGACAGCTATTTCGGCCGACGCGTGTTGACGGTGCCGCCGCCGGGACGGCCCGTTTCATTCACGATTCCGCTGATCGCCGGCGCCCAACGGACTGTGTTTCTCATGGGGTGGCCGGCGGTCGATGGCGTGGACGAGGGATCGGCGGCCTTGCGCTCCACGTGGGCCGAACGGCGCGACTTAGCCGACCGCCTCACGTCCCTGATTCACCAACTCACGCCTTCACATCGGTTCTGCATCCTCGCGGCGACGGAAGGCGGCATGGCGGCCTGGCCGGACGACCGGAAGATGGAAGCCGGCTCCAACGAGCAGAAGGTGCGAGCCTACGACGTGGTTCGGGCCGTGCGGCCCGCGGGTCCGATCGACCTGGATGACATGCTTCAGGCGTCGCTGGCTTACAAGCCGACGACGATCTGGGTGGTTATGGCGGGCGAGTTGGACCTCGTGGCACTGGAGCGGTTCGGCAATCGGCCCGAAAGCGGTGACATCAGCCTGAACGCGGTGCGATCTTCGGCCGACGAGGACGCGGCGTGGCTGGAGACGTGGACCGCACAACACAACGGCATCCTGACCACGCTCGATCGAGAGGTTCCCGCGGCACTGGCGATGGACGAGCGTACCGATTAACCGTCGCGGGGGTGCCCCGTCCCTTCCGGGGGCGGAGAATGGAACTTGTGTGCCAGGAAAACCGGTGGCGACCGAGTGGTATCGGCGGTCGATTCCGTCCCCCACCCCCGGAGGGGATGGGGCACCCGCGCAATTCGATTCCGCGGCAGCGATTTGCGGATATTATGCCTTGATCGTCGGGCCGGCGGCGCGGACTTCCTTGTGGGCGTTGGGGAACTTCTCGAAGTTCCTGACGAATAACTTCGCAAGCTCCATTGCCTTTGCATCATAAGCAGCCGGATCGGACCAGGTCTGTTTCGGCGTCAGCAGTTCCGGCGAGACGCCCTTGACCGCCTTGGGGATGTGCAGGCCGAAGATGGGATCCTGCCCCGTTGGCACGTCTTTCAATTCGCCGTTCAGGGCCGCCGTAACGATCGCCCGAGTTGCGGCCAGGTCAAAGCGTTTTCCGACGCCGTAAGGCCCACCGCACCAGCCGGTGTTGACGAAGTAGCATTGCGAGCCGTGTCTCTGAATCTTCTCCGCCAGTAGATCGGCATAGACCATGGGGTCGCGGGGCAGGAAGGGTTCACCGAAGCCGGTGCTGAAGGTGGCCTGGGGCTCGTCGATGCCCGCCTCTGTCCCGGCGAGCTTCGCGGTGTATCCACTGAGGAAGTGGTACATCGCCTGCTCCGTGGTCAGTTGAGCGATGGGCGGGAGGACGCCGAAGGCATCGCAGGTCAGGAATATGACCGCCGTCGGGTGGCCGTCGGCCCGGCCCTGAAGGAGCGCATTGTCGATGTGCTCGAGAGGATACGCGGCGCGTGTGTTCTCCGTGTATCGCTCACTGTCAAAATCGACGGCACGGGTCTGCTCATTGACGACGACGTTTTCAAGGACGGCGCCGAACTTGAGCGCGCGGTAGATTTGCGGCTCGCGCTCTTCGGAGAGCTTGATGCACTTGGCGTAGCATCCGCCCTCAAAGTTGAAGACCCCGCGATCAGACCAGCCATGTTCATCGTCGCCGATGAGGCGGCGATTCGGATCAGCGCTCAGGGTTGTCTTTCCCGTGCCCGACAGACCGAAGAACAGGGCGACGTCGCCACCGTCGCCGACGTTGGCGGAACAGTGCATGGGGAAGACGCCGCGCGGAGGCAGGAGGTAGTTCATGATGCTGAAGATGGACTTCTTGATTTCTCCTGCATAGTGGGTGCCGCCGATGAGGACGATCTTGCGCGTGAAGTCCACGACGATGAACGCCTCGCTGTTGGTGCCGTACACGGCGGGGTCGGCCAGGCAATCCGGCGCGCAGAGAACCAGAAACTCCGGCTTGACGTTCGCAATCTCCTCCGCCGACAGCCGCCTGAAGAGCTGTCGGGCGAACACGGCGTGCCATGCTTTGGTGGTGATGACCCGAATGGGCATGCCATATTCGCCGTCGGCGCCGGCCAGGGCGTCCGTGATGAACAACGCCTGCCCGTTGAGATGCTCGATCATCAGCTTGTGAAGGCCGTCAAACTTCTCTGCCGCCAAGGGCTGGTTGACTTTGCCCCAGGCGACGGAGCCGTCCGTGGTCGAATCCTGGATGATGAACTTGTCTTTGGGGGATCGGCCCGTGCGTTTTCCCGTCAGCGCCGCCAGGGCGCCGAGTCCGGTCAATTGCGCCTCGCGTCGCTGGACGGCCACCTCGACCAGCTTGGCAACCGGCTTGTTCCAGGACAGGTCCTTGGTCGGCTTGATCCCATAGCTCTGGATGGCGGCGTTGATATCAATCACGGTGGGCACCCTCAAATTCGCGACGACGCCGGCGATACCGCCCGCACCGCTGCTCTGACACAGAGCCGAGAGATAGCTATCTTGCCACCTGCCCGCGGACAGGGCAAGGAAAGGGGGCCCGGACATGATGAGTCGTCGACTTCGTACGTGTTTAGCGGGGTTGTTGGCGTCAGGGGCCTTTGGCCGAGTAAGTCAACGGATGGGCCCCATGACCCATCCTACGTGTTCAACGGATGGGTCCGATGACCCATGCCACGGGTTCAACAGATGGGTCGAATGACCCATCCGACGGGATGTGGGAACGAAGGCCGTGTGTAGGATGGGTCATCCGACCCATTTGCTGATGGCGTTGACCTGCGACTGCCCTCCGACGCCGCCTCGTCCTTGCGGCCACAACTACCCGCTAAACACGTATTCGGCGGAAGCCGACGGTTCTCTCGGCGGGACATGGAAGGATTCCGTGCCATCGCCTTCGTGCTCAATACCGTCTTTACACAGGCCGGTGACGGGCCTACTCTGGATGGCACCATGACGCTACGGCATCGTTTCGCGGCCATCTCCACGGCAGCGCTCACCGCGCTGTTGTCGGTGCTGCCTGCTCTTTCCAGTGGTTGTGGGGACCAGGAGGCGGGCATTCGGGTGAGTATGCCCGCGAGCCGCCGTCCAGACGTGGATGACACGGCGGTGGCGCGAGGCGCATTGATCATTCCCCATGACAAAGCCTTTAACTATCCCAAGTTCCGCTCGGGCCAGGAGGGCCCCTCGGCTCGCGGTGAAGCCAAGGCGGTGGGCAATGACGGGGCGCTTTGCCGTGCGGAGGTCGGTGACGAAGGGGACGCCTGGGGCGAGTTTGCTCTGGCCTATTGCTTCGACAATCTGACAGGCAAGGCCCTCGACGCAGTCATCAAGGCCAGGCTGACAATTCGACGCACGGTCACGCGCGGCAGTGGCCAGGGTGACGTAGTCAAGCCCGCTGAGACCACCGCCAACCTGTCCTTCATCGTCGAAGACGCTTCGATGGGCCAGGTCTTGCGGCAGGAACAACTGGTTTCGGGTGAGGTGGACCTGGGCCCACAGCTATCGACGACCCATCGCGACCTTGTCTTTGATGTCCAATTCGAGCCGGATCGTGGCTACTACCTGATTCTCAGCGGCCGAGCCGGCGTCACTGCCGAGCAAGCCGGTCAGTCGGGCGCGGTCCTGCTCGAAGTCAGGGACGTGTCGTTCGAGATCCAATGGCTGGCGGCCGAGGGCGCCGCCGAGGCCGGAGACGCCGCCGGCTCAACCGGGGCACGCGCTACCGGAGCGACGATCGAGCCCGCGGCCACGACGCCAATGGCGGCAGATGAGTAATCGCATCGGTCTTTACGGGGGCAGTTTCGACCCGATCCACTTCGGCCATCTGATCTCCGCTCGCAGCATCGCCGAGTCGTTTTCATTTTCCAAAGTGATTCTGATTCCATCGGCCCGTCCACCCCACAAGGAGGGCGCGGCGATCACGACGGCGGAACACCGGATGGCCATGGTGCGGCTCGCGATCGAGGGTGATCCGCTCTTCGAGGCGTCGGACGTGGAGTTGGGACGCGCCGGCCCGAGCTACACGTTGGATACCGTCGAGGAGTATCGCCACCGTGTTGGCAATGGCGTGGAACTCTTCTGGGTCATTGGCGCCGACTCCCTGCCCGAGCTTCCCATGTGGCACCGCATCGACGAGTTGGTCAAGCGAGTTACGATTGTGACGGCGGCACGTCCCGGCTTCGTGAAGCCGGCCGTGGCCGACCTGGCCGAGGCCGTGGGTGAGGATGCGGCCCTGTCGTTGCTCTCGAATTGCTGCCCGACGCCCGAAATCGACATCAGCGCCACCCGCATCCGAGCCCGAGTGGCCGCCGGCAAGCCGATTCGATATCTGACGCCGGAGACCGTGGCGTCCTATATTGACGGCAACAGGCTGTACGGCGCCGCCTGAATCCACCCGCTCCGATTCTCTCATAACAATAACAGCCATATAGGGTTACGATAAAATTCGTGTCATCGGCAGTCGCCGCTTTCGCTTTGCCCGAATTGACCATTGCCCCTTCCAATAGTAATAATATCGTGTAAGGTGGCCCGACGGAGGCCCGCCCGATTCCCCAATGACGGCGGCCTTTCCAACCGTGGCGCGGTAACAGAATGGCCACCCTGCCGAGAAACAACAGGCTCGGCAGTACTGGCAGGCGTGAATTTACTGAGAGATTCGGGCTGGGATGCCTAACGCCCCCGACCAGAAGCTCCGATGAATCGAATAGGCATCATTCGCCGAGATGGTGGGCGGTTTGCACCAACCCGCTTCTCGCGCCGTATAAGGGTCTGACGGGCCTGCGTCCCGACAGCGACCAGAGACGAGGTATTCTGCCGCATGCCGCAAATGGGAAAACGACTGAAACAGCGCCGCGTGCAGATCATCTTCGGTCTGTTGCTCGCCGTCATACTTTATGCCGAGCTTGAGTTCAACGCGGAATACCAGCCCATCATCAGCCAGGGCATCCCGGTTGTTCTGGCCGCCGAACGGGTCGAGGCCGATCCGTTCGAGCGCCTCGTGCGCCACGATCCTATTGCCGCGTTGAAGGAGGCCCGTGACCGGCTGGTCAGAGAACGGCGCGACTACGCCTGCACCTTCGTGAAGCAGGAGCGGATGGCGTCGGGCATCAGTGCCGAGCAGGAGTTGGAGATCAAGTTTCGGCCGGTGCCGTACAGCATCGTCATGCACTGGATCCGCAACCCGGGGCTGGCCCGCCGCGCGATCTACGTGAAAGGTCGTTGGCAGGACGAGAGCGCTACCGATCCCGATCTGCGGGAATTGGCGGTCTGTCAGCCCGGCGAAGTCGCGTCGTTGTTCGTCAAGAGCATCAAGCAGCCCATCCACGGGACCATGGCCAAGCGAAGTTCGCGTCGCACGATCGATCAATTCGGCTTTGAGCGAGCCCTGGACCTGCTGATTCACTACAGTGAGCTGGCCGCTTCACGCGGCGAATTGGAACTGGAATGCCAGGGCGAGTCCTATTTCGATGGGAGGCCGGTTTGGGTCATCCGCCGCCATCTGCCCTATTCAAGCAAGGGCGGCGTTTATCCCGATCGCACGGCGGACATCTACATCGACAAAGAGTACCAGGTTCCGGTCGCGGTCTATTGCTATTCCGACTACGAGCGCGACCCCCAGAATCTCCTGGGCAAGTATGAATATCGCAATGTGCGGTTTGATGCCGGCTACAGCGACAAGGATTTTGAACCGGCCACCTATGGCATGTAGTTCGCTGCTTCGCCGGCGCGCCACCCATTCCTGCTGAGATCCACTCGGCCCCCCCACGCCGTCATCCTCCTCTGCTCTTGGTGTATCGCTCCATCTCGAAGAAGGGGTTTTGGTTCATCAGATCGGGCAGAATCCAGGCGGCAATCCCGGCCAGGAGTGTCGCCAGGGCAATCATGCCCAGCATCCACTTCAGGCCCGGCGACACGTTGCGGAAGGGCCGGTCGAGCACAACGAAGATCATCAGGAAACCGTTCGCAATGCCGATCGGCACGGCCAGGGCCGATCTCACGGTGATTCTGCACGACGCGGTCAGTCTCTCCGTGACAGATCGAGCATCGTGCGGGTCTTCCTCCTGAGCGTCTTCCGGCGTGCTCGGTTCTTCCCAGGAAGTTTCGGACGAGGACTTCCTGGCAATTTCCTCGTCACGCGTTTCAATTCGTTCCGAACGCCTGGGTGCGCCGGGCGGATCACTCGTCCGCGGGACCGTGCCCTCGTTTGTGGGCGGTTCCTGCAACAGATCGGGCAGCAGGGGCTTGGACTGCTCCGCCACGGGTGGAGCCACGGTCGTCGGCTCCGGCTCATCCAGGTCGATCGGCTGCGCGACAGGGATTTCGTGGACGCCGTCCTCTTCTGCGGCTGGATCGCCTGGGGCCTCGCCGGTTTCTTCGATGATTTCCTGGCTTAGTGAGGTTGCCTCATCCAGCAGTCGCTCCATCTCCGCATCGCTTATGGAGATAGGCGGCCCCTCTGTTGCGACTGCCTCGTTTGGCGTGTGAATGTCAGGCATGATTGAATAGCTTTACTTGGCGAACACGCCGCAGTGTGCTCTTTTATCGGCCCAAGTGAAGATCGACTTGAACCGCCCATCGGCCTCACACATTCCGCCCCTGCGACGTGGCCCTTGTCCCGGCAGGGTCCGACGCCGAACATGGGGAGCATGCGTCAACGGCGATTTCACGTGGATGATGTCGAGGGATCGGTCATTCTAGTGACCGGGACCGAAGCCGGCCATGCGCTGAAAGTCCTGCGGCTGGGCGTCGGCGCGGAGATCGAGTTGTTCGACGGCCGCGGCCGCGAGGTGAAAGGGAGAGTTCGTGCCGTGTCGGGCAACACGCTCGAGGTGGAGGTGGTCGGGCCGGTTCAGGAGCGCCCGGTCCCGCGAACGCGCCTCACCTTGGCCGTGGCAACGCCCAAGGGCCAGCGATCGAAGTGGGTGGTTGAGAAGTGTGCGGAATTGGGCGTCGAGGCCCTGTGGTTTGTGCAGACTGCGCGCGGCATCGTGGAACCCCGGCCGACGAAGATCGCCCGGCTCGAGCGCAAGGCGGCCGCCGCGGCAAAACAGGCTCGCCTTGCCCGGGTGATGACGATCGAGCCGCCCAGGTCGATCGAGGAGGCCATCGGTTCTGTTAAGACGGATGTCTCTATTCTATTCGGCGACCCTGACGCCGCGTCTCCATCGCTCGTCGAAGTGCTCCGCGACATCGAGCGGGAGAAGGTCCGCACAGCGGACCCTACGCGCTCGAGCGCTGCGCGAGACCTGCTGATCTTCATCGGGCCGGAGGGGGGCTTTACCGGCGAGGAGCAAGGATTCCTGCGCCTGCGCGGCGGCCGGCCGGTGCGATTGGGCACTTCGATCCTTCGCATCGAGACGGCCGCCGTCGCCGCCGCCGCCGTCTGGGCCTGCTGGGCGGCAGTAGGGTCCGCTGTGCGGACCGATGAGGGTTAACGGCGCTTGTTGGGGAGAAGGTCCACACAGCGGACCCTACGCGTCTCGTCCCCTATTCCTCGTGCGAATCGACGTGTTCATCCAACACCGGGATGCACACGGCCGGGTCGGTCACGGCGTCGAGATCGTTGATTGCCGCGATGGCCGATTGGATGGTGCGATCTTTGGTCGGCCGGGTTGTCACCACGATGGGAACGCCTCCGCCGGGCGAGGCCCCGTGCGATTCGTGTTGAACCAGCGAAGCGATGCTGATGTCCCGCTGGCCCAGCAGCGTGGCGATCATCCCCATTCCACCGGGCCGATCCTTCACCCCGACGCGCAGATAGAAGGGGGATTCATTTTCGCCGGCCGGGCGATGGTTCGCCGGGGGCGTTTGATCGGGCAGCACGGAAAACTGTGCGAACGTCCGCCCCGCATTGCCGGACGCCACGTCAACCAGGTCAGAGACGATCGCGCTGGCGGTGGGCATGCCGCCGGCCCCGCGACCATAGTAGAGGGTGTGGCCGACCGCGTGGCCGTAGATACTCACGGCGTTGAAGGGGCCCCGGACGCCGGCCAGCGGGTGCGACTTGCGAATGAACGTCGGCTGCACGCTCAAATCTAGACCGTCGTCGTGATGTTGGGCGATGGCCAGAAGTTTGCAGACGTAGCCGAGTTCCTCGCCGGCGAGCAGGTCGGTCACTTCCAAATCGCTGATGCCTCGCACCAGGATTTTCTCAAACCGGCAGGACCGCCGCATGGCCAGCGAGGCGAGGATCGCGAGCTTGTGAGCCGAATCGGTGCCGTCAACGTCGAGCGTCGGGTCCGCCTCCGCAAAGCCGAGTCGCTGTGCGTCGGCCAGGACGTCACGATAGTTGATTCGGTCTTCCAGCATCCGCGTCAGGATGTAGTTGCACGTGCCGTTCAGGATGCCATAGACCGCATTGATCTCATTGGCGATCAGTCCGCGCCCGATGGCCTGGATCAGCGGGATGCCTCCGGCCACCGCGGCCTCGAAGGCGATGCACCGGCCTGCCTGCCGCGCGACACCGAACAGCGCCTCTCCCCGAAGCGCCAGCAGCGCCTTGTTGGCGGTGACCACGTCCTTTCCCGCCGACAGGGCGCGCCGTATGAATACCTCGGGAAGATCGAGACCCCCGATCAACTCGACGATGATTTGGGTTTTGCCGTCGGTAAAGAGCCTTTCGGGGTCATCGGTGAGCACCCCTGGCGCGAGATCCACGGCGCGCTGCCTGGCGAGATCACGGACGAGGACGTGCCGCAGCTCGAGCGGCAGCCCGGTCCGCGCGGCCAGGGCTTGCCCCTGCCGCGTGAGGATGTCGGCGACGGCGGAGCCGACCGAACCGCATCCCAGGATTCCAATGCCTACTGTTCCTGACATGTCGCTGCGGACCTCGTAGCAGGCGGCGGCACGGTTTCAATCCGCCGGCCGGGGGGTGATATCGGCCCGTGAGGCCGCGGTGGCGAGCCTCCGGTGATGCCGCCCCGCCGCGCGACGCCCCCACGACTGCGGCAAATTATCACCATTTTTCCCATAAGTAATCTCTTGACAACATGTTATAGTTGGCGTGCCCCGGTCAAGTCCAAACGCGGATCGGCCGATAACGGGAATAAGCGATAGTTCCGCGGCCGAATCGGGTCACGGATGACGGCTGCTCCGGCCAGGAGGTTGCCATGCACCATAGCCATCGGACGCTACACAGCGACGACCAGGACTTCAAGCACGCGGTTGAGGAGGCCCTGCAATGGGTGGAGGATGCGGAGCAATTGCCGAAGCTGTCCCTCTTCCAGGGTGATGATGACGAGGATGGCAGCAGCGATCGACTCTTCGAGGTGCCGGCTTGTTGCGACGAGAGCAGCGTTGAAGACCTTGTCTTGTTCCAGGGTGAGGCCAAAGGGCACGGGATTCATTCCGAGGCAGTCAGATCGCCGGCCGGAGTTCCGACCCAGGTTGATCTGCCTGAAGCGGCGGAAGCATTCCCGGTCGGCGACCAGAGCGCGACTCAAGACTTGATCTTGTGTGAGCCTCCGGAAGCCAACACACGTATGTTGCAAGTGACGCTTGACAGCGACGATCTTCCTGAAGAGCCGGAGGCGGAGGCGACGACCAATGACGTGGAGGAATCCTCGCCAGAGCCCGTCCAAAACCTGCCGTTTCGGCCGATTCCAACGAAGACAAGCCCTCTCCGCCCCGGGAAGACACCCGACAGGATCGGCCAGGGCAAGCTCGTTTCTGCGCGGTTGACATGGAAGCCCGGCGATCCGTTCGGTGACGGCAAGCCGCGACCGGTGGAACAGTTTAGCTGGGAGTCGATGTTGACCTCGGCCTGCATCACGGCGGCCTGCGGCCTCTTCTGTGTATGGCTGCTGCGCTCTCTCCTGGCGTGACGAGATGGGACGCGACCAGGGCCCGGTGGCGAGATCGAAGCCCAAGGAGTTGATGCGTTGACTTCGGTGTCTCTCGACGGCAAGCCATTCGGCGGGGACAAGATGCCGCGCTCATTGTCCATCGCCGAATTGGTCACGAAGGCCAAATCCGATCTGGCCAACACCGGCGCGATCATTTTCGGCGTGCGATGCGACGGCCGCGACGTTCCGCCCGATCGTCTTGACGAAATCCTGCCGAGGCAAGTGACCGATTTCCGGCAGGTGGAACTGATCTCCGGGGAGCCTGCCTCCATCGTCCTGGATGCGCTCAACGACACGCGAGACGCCTTCGCCGAGACCTTTGCGAAGCTGCAACAGGCGTCCGACGATCTGGCCGCGGGAAACCTGGAAAAAGGGCTTTCGGCCTTTGTCGATTGCGTGGCCGTCTGGGGCAGGATGCAGGAAGCGATCGTCCAGGGCGGCGCTCTGGTCGGCGTCGACTTCGAGCGTTGCGTGCTTCAGGGCCGTGACATCCTGCAATGGCTGGACGAGATCCGGACCAAGCTGGGGGAGATCAAGGACGTCATCGAATCAAGGGACTTCGTGTCGCTGGGGGACATTCTCCGCTACGAACTCGATGAACCGCTCCAGAGTTGGGAAAACATGCTCAACGCCTTCATCGAGCACGTGGAATCGCGACGAGGCGTTGTGCCGTGCGCCGTGGCGGGCTAGCCGCCGGCGCCGTCGCTGTCGTTCTTCAAGTCCAACTTCCGAAACAGCACTTCAGGAACCGGGCCCAATGCGTGGCCGACGGGCAGCGGCTCGGTGGCGCGCGGCCATACCCACTGGTCGTCGGGTACGTTCAGGGAAACGCGGATCTTCCGTGAGGCGAAGGGCAGAAACGGCTCCAGCAGGACGCCCAGGATCCGCACGGCCTGAATGCAGGTGTGGATCGTGGCGGCGCATAAGTTAATGTCCGTCTTTCGCGTGGACCACGGCGCGCGCGTGTCAATATAGCGATTACACTCACGGAAGCCGTCCATGATTCGACCCAGCCCCGATTTGAATCGTGCCGCCTCGATGTCATCGCCGACCCTATCGGGAAGTTCACGGATTTTCGCCAGCAGGTTCTTTTCCAGCTTCTCGGCACGGGCGGCATCCGGCACCTTGCGGCCGAAGTGCTCGGTCACGATTTTTTGCCAGCGGTTCACGAAGTTGCCCAAGGTGGCGATTAGTTCGGCATTGTTGCGCTCCACGAAGTCGTCAAAACTCCATGCGGTTCGCTGGTTCTCCGGGGCGTTGATGGTCAGGTAATAACGGAGCGGATCCGGATCGAACTCCCTGAGATAGTCTTCGATCCAGACCGCCGTGCCGCGCGACTTGCTGATCTTCTCCTCGTCCTTGCCGGGAAACTTGATGTTCAGGAACGCATTGGCGACCACGTTGCTCGGGAGCTGATAGAAACCGGTCTCCTTCGGAGCGGTGAAGGCGCTTCCGCGGGCGGCGATTTCCTCGGCGCTATATTGCGTCCCCAGCAGCATCGCCGGCCAGATCAGCGCGTGAAACACAATGTTGTCCTCGCCGATAAAGTGGACGATCCGGCAGTCGGGGTTTTGCCACCAGTCGCGATACCGCTGCCAATCTCCCTCGCGCTGCTGGCAGAGTGCCGCCGTAAAGCTGACGTATCCGATCGGCGCATCGAACCAGACGTACAACACCTTGCCCTTCGCGTCCGGGTCATCGAGCGGAACGGGCACGCCCCAGGTCAAGTCCCGTGTCATGGCCCGCTCGGGCAACCCCTGTTTGATCGCTCCCAAAGAGAAATTGGTCACGATCGGGCGCCAATCGAGCGAGACGAGGCTGAACCAATCCGCGAGCATGCCCTGAAACTTGTTGAGCGTCAGATACCAGTGCGTGGTCTTGCGCCGCTCGGGGCTTGTGCCGGTGATTGTGCTGATGGGGTCGATCAGTTGCAGTGGATCGATGGCGTGGCCGCACTGCTCGCACTGATCGCCGCTGGCTTCGGGGTTCGCGCAAGTCTCCCCACTTTCCAGCTTGTGGTAGCAGGTTCCCTTGACGTATCGGTCGGGAAGGAACTGATTCGCCTTGGCGTCGTACAACTGCTCGGTCGTTCGCTTGACGAAATGGCCGTTGTCGTGGTTGGCCTTGAAAAACGACTGGCTGATCTTGTTGTGAAGCTCCACGTACTCGGGTTGGTGCGTGCCGCCGAAGATGTCGAAATGGATGCCCAAGCCGTCGAAGTCGGCCTTCTGTTGTTTGTTGTATCGGGCCGAGAGTTCGGCCGGTGTCGTGTTTTCCCTTCGCGCGGAGATTTCGACGGCCACGCCGTTGTCATCGCTGCCGCAGATAAACCGCACGTCGTCGCCCATTGAGCGAAGATAGCGCACGAAAATATCGGCCGGCAGATATGCACCGGTGACGTGGCCGACGTGGAGACGGCCGTTGGAATACGGCAGAGCGGCAGTGACCAGAAAACGACGTTGCGACATCTTGACTCCAGCTTTTCGACGAATCACTCGAGACAAGGCGCGAATCCTAACACCGCAGCGAAGGTTCTGGCAATGATACGGCTTGCAAACGCTCCAGGAAGAGCCGCAAGCTTCCGTCCGCGCAGTCGTTCATTGCGGGAAAGCGCGCCGTCAGCCGCCGGCCCGGGCAACGATCCATTCGATCAGGTCGTCGAAGAACGGCTCGGGGTCCGGCTCGAATTCGAGCGTGTGTTCGGCGTTGGGATATTCGGTGATCCGGCGATCCTCGGAGGGAAGCTCGCGCAGCCAGCGGCGCGTGGGCTCGTTGTCGATGATTTGGTCACGGCCCGCCAGGAAGAGGTGGATCGGCCCGCGGTAGGACGCGCTGCCGAGGCCGCGAATCTCCCTGTCCATCCTCCGTGAGGCCAGCAGGAAGTTTGCCGAGACCTGCGTGAGTTTGAGGGTGTCCGCCTCCACGAATCGGGCTCGCAGCGGGTTGGAGGTGAACAGGCTCGGATCGTTCAGTGGAATGTCGAACATCCGCTGCCGATCATTGATCATCGACATGGCGACGCGGAACTTCTCGCTGCGGGTCAGGTCGACGCGCGGAAACAGGCCCGGGGCGATCAGCGCCAGCGACTTGACCCGGCCGGGATGCCGCCGTGCCAACAACACAGCCTGCTTGCCGCCCCAACTCACGCCGACGACGTGGCCGGCCTTTTGTCCGGTTTCTTTCAGCAGCACATCGAGCAGGTGCCGCGTGTCTGCCATACATTGATCGGCCGATTCGAAGTGCCCTCGCGGCGGAGCGTTCAACCCGCTGCCGCGCCGGTCTGGCATGAGCACGGAGAATCCGGCCGCGGCCAGCCGCTCACCGGACTGTTCATACCAGCCGCCGTGGGACTGAATGCCGTGAAAGTACAGCACGGCGCCGCGCGGCCCGTCCGGCCGCCACCAGCGCACACTGGCAGCGCTCTGATCTGGGAGGACGATGCTTTCAATTTGGGCCTTGTACATCCGTCCGAGGACTTCCGGTCGGGTTAAGAATTGAGGAGCCCGCTGATTTGTTTCTGTAGCTTCTCCTGGTCGCCGGCGCTCCCCCCAAGGTGTCGGCGTTGTATGATGCCCGAGCGGTCGATCAGGTAGGTTTTTGGGATGCCCTTGTCCTTGTATTGCTTCGTGAAGACTTCCGGGCCGTCGAGCAGCACGGTGTAGGGTATCCTGTGCTCGCGCACGAATTTCGCGACTTTTTCTTTCGAGCCGCCGCCCACGTTCACCCCGATGATTTTCAATCCCTGATCGGCGAACTGCTCGTGGAGAGCCTTGAGGTGCGGAACCTCCGCACGGCAGGGCCCTCACCATGTTGCCCAAAAGTTCAGCAGGACGACGCTGCCCCGGTATTGGGCCAGGGCGACCATCTCGTCATCCAGGCCGGCCAACGAGAAATCGGGAGCCACCTGTCCGCGCCCCAGACCGCCGGGCGCACACCCCGAAGCGAATGCCTGCGCTATAAGGGCCGATAGGCACAACGACTTCCAGGTTTTTCTTCGTGGTTTCATGGCGATCAGCTTAGCCGCCCCTCTTTGTCAATGCAATCAGGATCGAACAACCAGGAATCGTCAGCCTTCTGTGCCGTAGTAGGTTTGCAGCGGCAGGTTAGCAGTGCCACGGATGATCGCCGCGGCACGATCCAACTCGCGCTTCGGCAGCGCGGTCGCATAGGCCTCGGCCGTCCGTCGTGCGATGGTGTACACCTGAACGAGTTTGATCCTTCCCCCGGCCGCGGTGATATCGTTCAGGTGGCCGGCGAAGGCATGGAGTTCCTCGTCCGGCGGCGGCCGGCCGTGGACCTTCATCCACATCGACTGGATGACGATCGGGCGCACCAACGCCGTTTGGCGGATATTGGCCAGGACATGCGACAGCGGGTGACTCGGCCGGTTGACCCGTTGGTAGTAGTCCTCCGTGCCGGCGTCGAGCTTGGCCCAGATCTCACCGTTGTTCTGATCCATGATCTCCAGCCCGGCGACCACCCGCGGCTGCATCAGGTAGCAGGCGTCCGTGATCAGGATGAGTTTGGTCTGATCCAGTCCGCGGGCGGCCCTGGCCTCGGCGGCAATTTGCACCGCTTCGTCGAAACGGGGGTATGTCGTCGGCTCGCCATCCCCGCTGAAGGCGATATCGCAGACGCAACGTTGATCGGCCCCGATGGCATCGAACGGGCTCGTGGTGAACAGGGACCCGTCGCAGGCCACACCCAGCAGGAGGTCCAATTCCGACCTCAATTGGTCCAAATCGACCTTGTAGGGTCCGCTGTGCGGACCAACAGACCGCACGGCCGGCGGCGTCGTGCGATCGACTTGGCAATAGATGCAGTCGAAGTTGCAGGCGGTGTCGGGGTTCAGATTGATGCCGATGGAGAGCCCGCCGCTCCGCCGTGAGACGACCGGGTAGCAATAGGCGTTGTCCCGCCAGTGCCGCCCGTGGAGGCGATGTGCCTGGTGCAGGGGGATGTCGGAATCGGTGCTCATAGTGGGATTCTATCAGATTCATCAATCGGCCGGTTCCCTCGGGCATTGTCTCACTTCGCCGGACAGCCGTGGAGCCATCCGCAATGAAGTGCGGAGAATCTCGCGGTTGACGTGGCGATGCCCGTGTCTTAACTTAGAGAGCGTGCCGCCTTGGTGGCACGGAATCTGCCCGGAATGGGAACCGAGATATGATTGACGAAGCTCGGTCGCGGCACTAAGTTACCTCGCATGGGCAGTAGGTGGACCGGAATGATCTCCTTTGCAACGCCAAAGCGAAGTTCTCGCCTGCCGCTACGTCGCAGGGCGATGTGGCGGTCTGTGTTGCTGCTTCTGTTGCTGCTCCACATTCCGGCCACGGCCAAGGTTTATTCCATGGCCCTGGCCGGCGATCCGAGCTGGACGTCCCTCCTGCTCATCTCCGCGACGAATCTCTTCTTCATCCTCGAAATCATCTTCGCCCGGTCGCTCCATTTGCTGACCGACCGCCGCAGCGTCATTGCTTTCATGGTCATCGTCGCCCTGGTGCACGTCGGCGTCATCGATCGAGGCTTCCCTGATTTAGCGATTCCCTCCGATGTGACTGTTTGGCTGGTCGCCACGGCCGGCGGCCTTGCGGCGCTGCGATGGCTCTCGCCGGCGTTGCTCTCCTGCATTCGCGGCATGGCGGCCCTGCTCACCGAGCAGCGACGGCAACTCGCCCGCCGGCATTATCGCAGGCGATTCGGCCCCATATCGACATTTCGCTCACCCGATTGCCATTGGCTTTCTTCCCCATTGCGCGCGCCTCCCCACCTCTGTCTGTAGTCCGGTTTGCCTGACCGCGAATTGTGCTGCGCCGAGTGTCCATCCGCTTTCAGCGCATGACACGAACGTGTCGGCCACTTGAAGCGGCGCGATCTGCGTAGCGGCCCTGTCCGCACTCCGCGCGGCCAAACCGGAACTCTCGACCCCATTACCAATGCGTGATACTGCAAAGAAGTCGGCAGGCCATGAAGGCTGCCGGAATCGGCGGGTTACATCGTTCGAGGCAAACGTGAACAGAGAGGACGCGAACATGCGCATCGTTTTTGCGGCGTCGGCCATGCTCATTGCCGTGGCGGCGACGGCTTCCACGGCCGCGCCGTTTCGATTGATGACCGGCGTAGATGCTCAGCATTGGCCCGGCTCGGATCGCGCGGTCGATGCCGTTCCCGGCCCAAGCGCGGCCGGCACCTTCCGAGACGGCGACCGGCTGGCCGGGACCTCAGACGTCGGCGGCATCATCGTGTTTCAGGGATCGGGCACGCCGCTCCATCCGCCCAACCATCTGGGCACGCTGTCGTTCCTCTTTCGGCGCGGCAGCTTCGCCATACCGTTCACCGATTTGTGGCAGCCGATTCTCGGAATCGAGTTTCTGGGGGGCCCGCTGTGGGACCTCGACGGAGACTTGAACAATGGCAGCCGGAGTCTCGTCCCGGTTCTCGACGAGAATAACCAACCGATCACGCCCGTCGAGATACCGGACACCTTCAGTCACATTGATCTCTCGATGGATCTCGTTGGCGGCATGGTCGCAATCAGTGGTTTCGATGCCAGCGGCACAAGCGAGGGGGCCCTGAACATCGACGCCGGCGTCGCCACAACCCTGACGACCCTCGCGGGCACCACGCCGAGCGGCGGGAACAGCGGCAAAATCAATCCTGCGTTCGACACGCGGACCGGAGCATTGACGCCGTTCACCGGCGGCGGCGGCCTGGCGGGCGTCTATCGTATCGACGGCCTTCAGGTCGAACTCTGGTTCGACACGGTCCTGGCCAACAGCGCCACCGCGGACGACCTGGGGACCATGCAATACTTCTGCAAGTTTGATGGCTGGCTCGTCCTGCGGGATTGCGACACGGGACTCTTTCCCGTTCTCGCGGGCCAAGGGGTGGGCAGCACGACGTGGCCGGCCGTGGACACCTCGGACGTCGGCAACACGTTTAACACCGCCATCAACGTCTTCGGCCCAACGGCCACCATTTTTGATGGCACGGCCGGGGACGTGTTCAGCATTGCAGGCAACGGCGGCGTAGCCTTGATCGATGCCGCCGGAGACCTCGGCGCCTACTTCGACAACGTGGTCATCCCCCTAATCGATCCGCAGGCAGAGGCATTCGTCTATCTCGAATCGGCGGGGTTCGGAACCAACAACAGTGGTGATCCGGTGTTCGTAGACTCCGACGGCTTCGACGCCGTCGTGATTGCCGAGGCGGCCGCGCCGATCTTTCCCGTGGGCGATGTCGACGGAAGTGGAGCGGTTGATCTCCCCGACGTCGAGGCCCTCATCAATGTACTGCTCGGGCCAAGTTCCACTTCAAGTTGCGAACTTGGTCGAGCGGATGTGAATCAGGACGGGGCGGCCAACGGCTTGGACATTCAAGCCCTGTTGGACGTCCTGCTATGACAATCGAAGTCAACATCAAACAGGAGTTATGAAAGAAATGCGAAATCGAAACACAATCCTGCTCGCCTGCCTGATCCTTCTGGCAGCGCCTGCCCTTGGTCTTTCACAGGAGTTCCAACTGCTCACCGGTTTGAATCCCGGCAATGCCCCCGGCACGCCGCGCACCGTCGAGCCTTCAACACCCCTGGGAGCGCCGTTTCCTCCAGGTTTCGGCGGCACCTTTCTCGACGGCGATCGGCTCGCGCGCACAACAGGCGGAACGCCCGACCCCTGGCAGGGAAATGGCACCCCGCTCTTCAGCCCGAATCAGTTCGGTTCGCTCAGCTTCATGTTCCGCCGCGGCAGCGTCCCACTGGGGCCGGGGCAGCAACTCCCCATTTTGGGGATCGATTACCTCGGTGGCCCATTGCTCGACCTGGACGGCGACCTGAACAACGGCAGCCGCAGCCTCGTGCCTGTCACCGGGCAGTCCGCCGTGCCGATCCCGGGCAGCCATAGTTCGCTCAGCCTGAGCTTCGACAAACCCAACAACACCGTTGCGTTGGGCACTGTCGACGCGACGGGCACCAACTCCGGCGCATCGGGGCTCGATCCGCGATTCGGCGTCACCGTCAATACGCTGGCCGGAACGCAATCCGATGGATCGCAGACCGGCTCGATCAACCCATCCGTGGACACCAGACAGGGGACACTCGTACCGTTCGCCTCCAGCGTCACACAGATCACCGATTTGGGTTACGAGATTTGGCAGGATTCGCTCGGCCCCTCCAGCACCGCGAGCACGCTGGGTACACTTCAGAATCTCGGTTCGACCCGTGGATGGCTCATCGAACGTGACACGAACGGAAACTTCCCGGCGCTCGCGGGATTGGGTCTTGGTTCGACACTCTGGCCGCTCGTGGATGCCGCCGGCGTTGGGCTGACCTTGAACAGCGCGAATAATCCGGGAACGCCGCTCTTTACCGTGGCCGATGGTCTGCCGAACGACATCTTCTCCGCCCCAGGTAATGGCGGGTTGGCATTGACGGAATTCAGCGGTGACCTCGGCGCCTATCTGGACAGCGTCGTCGTGCCGCTCATCGACCCTCTCTCCGAAAGTTTTGTTTACTTGGAATCCGCCGGTTTCGGAAACAGCAACAGCGCCGACCCGGTCTTCGGTTCAACCAACGGCTACGACGTCGTGTTGCTCGCTCAATCGGCCCCGGTGCCCGAGCCGGCGTCCGGTCTGTTCGTTTTGGTTTCGGCATTGTGGTTTCTCGGCAGGCCGCGCAACCGGAGGGGCGGTGCGTAGGCATTGCGGGGCAGGCGGGGCCGCCGCTTCATGTGGCGGTTCCGCGGCCCACTGTTGAGTTTTGGGTGTTGCCCTAGAAAGGAACGACGTCATGCAACGATCAAAAGCGTTTACGTTGATCGAGTTGCTCGTCACCATTTCCATCATTGGCGCCCTCATCGGCATTGTGGTCCCGGCGATGTCTGGTGCGCGCAGTCATGCCCTGCGGATAACGTGCCAGACGCGGCTGCACGAAGTTGCTCGCGCGGTGTGGGAGTACTCCGTGGCCAACGATTCCCGCGTCCCCTACGTCGAATCACCGCTGACCAATCGGTGGAACACCAGCGGCGGCACGGCCGAAGCGGAGTACGATCCCTATGACCGCGAGAGATGGCCGAAGTCTCTGCAGAACGTCCTGATGCCGGTCTACCTGGGCGAAGACCCCAAGGTCTTCACCTGCCCCGCGGCAATTGTCGGCTGGCCCCGCAACGGCGCTCCCTACAAAGTCACCTATCGCGACGCCGGCGCCAACCAGCCCAATGGCATTCTCCCGTCAGCACCCCCCACCGAATTCGATTACTTCCGTGAAGCGTTCGGGTTTCTCGATGGCCGACCGATGAATGAGTTGCGCTTCCGTTCTACGGGCAACCTTGTGAGTGATGCAATGAGCTTCGTCGCAACCCGCGGAACCTATGTTCGCGACATGGTGAAACGAGACGGCGCACACGTCGTCGGCCCACACGATCGCGGCATCAACGCGGTCAACCGGGAGTTTGGCGTCGAGTTTCGAGACTTCGAGACGATCCAGCAGGAATTAGCGCCGGCCGGCCGGGGCGTGCTTTTCTAGTGTCGGGGCGATTTTACGGCGAGCCAAATTGAGGGGTGAATGTGCTGTCGAATCAACCGCAAGCGGTCCTGTATCTTCCCATCGCGACGACGATGCTGTCGGCGGTGTTTTGTGCGGCACTGCTGCGCCGATACGAATACAAAGGCAAAGGCGCCCACCTGTTGTGGTGGGCGGCGGGCGTCGTTTTCTATGGCGCCGGCACGGGAGTGGAAAGCTCCATCACCCTGTTCGGCAATTCCATCGCCCTGACCAAGGCCTGGTACGTGTTCGGCGCGCTCCTGGGCGGCTATCCCCTGGCCCAAGGCACGGTCTATCTCCTCCTGCGGCGCAGGACCGCCAACGTCCTCACTGCGTTGTCGCTGCCCTTCATCCTCGTGATCTCGCTGCTCGTGGTGCTTTCTCCGGTCCACGCCGACCAGTTAAACCCGGTCAAACCGGATGGGGACATCCTCGGCTGGCAGTGGCTACGCCTCTGCACGCCCGTCATCAACTGTTATGCGGGGCTCTTCCTAATTGGCGGCGCCATCCTCAGCGCCAAGCGCTTCGCCCGCCAGGCGGCGACTCGGCACCGGGCCATCGGCAACGCCCTCATCGCCGCGGGCGCACTGCTGCCCGCCATCGGCGGCTCGATGGCCAAGTTCGGAATCGTCGAGGGACTCTACGTTGGAGAGTTCGTCGGACTGATCCTCATCTGGTTGGGCTATGCATTCTGCGTGCGTCGGCCCGCCGGGCAGCCGCGACAGGCCGGCTCCAGCGTGGTGGTTTCTCCGTCGGCGGGGAGTGACACATCCGCCGCCGGCCGGCCATAGCCTCCCCAATGCCGCGGCGCATGCGACGGCAGCGAATCGCAGCCAGAGTTCAACTCTGCGCCCTCTGTCCCACGCCGGGCTGTCGGTTTGTTAATGAGTCAACGGATGGGTCCAATGACCCATCCTACGGGATGTGAGACCGATGGCCGTGCGTAGGATGGGTCATCCGACCCATCCGCTGATGGCTCAAAAATCGTGCGCCCTTCGGGCGAAAAAACAATGCATCGGAAGGAAAGCGATCAGAGCAGTAGGGTCCGCTGTGCGGACCAAACCAGCTACATTCGTGGTCCGCACAGCGGACCCTACATGGCTACCGGTTTTTCATCGGGTCTTGTCGAGCAGAGACTACGACGTTTTGTGCTTGTCCAGGATTTTCTTCATCGTCGCGGCGAAGGGGGCCGGCTTGAGGTAGCCGCCGATCCGACCGACAAGCTTTCCCGTGTGGTCGAAGAACATAATGGTCGGATAGCCGCGAACGCCGTGCTTGCGGGCCAGCGGGCGACCCTCTTTTTCCGCGTTGAGCCTGAGCGAGATGAAGTTCCGGGCGGCATCGACAACCGTCTTATTCGGAAACGTGTCGCGATCCAGCCGTTTGCACCATCCACACCAGTCGGTATAGAAATCGACCATGATCAATTTGCCGGAGTCCGCGGCGGCCTTTTGAGCGGCCGGCCAATCCTTGGCCCACTGAATCGCCGGCCGCGCCGCAGGCTCGGACTTGAGCTTGGAATCCAACGCGGGCCGAGCCTTGGCGGCCGCCGGGCGCGGTTTGTCCTTGCGCAGAGTCTTTGCTTCCGAGTGGTCGTTCCCCGTCGCCACGGCCTGTGGCTCGACCGTCGCCTTCGCAGCAGGCTCCACCTCTTCGGAATTGGGAGTGCAGCCGAGAAGCATCGCGACGGCACAACAGCCTGACGCAATCAGAGAGATTCTTGAAACCGTCACCGAACACCTCCGACTCAATGATAGCGGCTCGTCCCGGCGGCACGACATGAGGATTCCCGCCCACGCGCCGATTGACTTCGGATTACACTTCACACCTGTTTCCCGCCCGCCGGGGCGAGAAAACAAACCGGAGAGGGAGGGATTCGAACCCCCGGTACCTTTCGGTACAGCGGTTTTCAAGACCGCCGCCTTAAGCCACTCGGCCACCTCTCCCAGATGCACTTCATGACAAAACGCCGGCAACGCACCGGCCGGATGCATGACTCCGGCAACTCGCTTCGGTCCTATCACCCCGTTCCCGCGGCGCCGTTGCCCTACTATAGCCACCTTTCAGGCCCGGACAAGCCGTGGAGAGCGCAGGCGAGGCCGTTTCGCCCGTGATTTCCGGTGGTAACTCGATGCTCGTGTTTCGTTGCCGACGATCGGAACTCAGTCCGCTTGCGAACCAGGCGCCGACTGGCCGGCTTGTTGGGAAATGGCGCCGTAGATTTTCAAGGCGGCGTCGGGGTTGTGTTGCGGTCCCGCCTTATCGAGAAGCTCGAGGGCCGATCGGCTCTGCGTCAGTCGGATTCGCAACTCGTCCGACGACTCGCGAATAGCGTCGCCGGCGAGCATCTCCTCAAGCTGCTTGATGGATTGTTCCGCTTCCGTTCGGGCCTTGGCGATGTTCGTTACCCAACCGGCCAACATGCCCTCGTATTTGTCCTCCTCGTCGTCGTGGCAGTCCATGCACAGGGCGTCCACGTTCTCAACGGAGAGAGTCTGCGAGAGATCGTGACATCCCTCGCAATCCACGACGCCGAACATCGGGCTCGGTTTCACGTCGAAGGGCGCCAGCGTGTCCATCGTGGCGCCGTATAACCCTTGTTGGAGCTTGTGGCACCCCTTGCACGTCGTCTCCGGGCCGATGCCGCCGGTGTGGCACCGATCGCATCGCAACGCCTTGTGCGGGCCGGCCAACTCCATCGGGTGAATGAACTCGCCTTTCACGATCGCGGCGGAGGCCGCGTCTTTCTCTTTCGGATTAAGGAACGTATGGCAGACGCTACATTCGTGGCTGATGGTCTGGCCATCCTGATTGACGTGCTTTCCCTCGTGGCATCGGAAACAGCCGGGCGAGATCTTGTGCCCGATGTTGTCCGGGTAGGTGCGCCAATCGACCTTCATGTCCGGGAAGAAGTTTCGGTCGTAGATCATGCGAATTGCATCAATGGCCTGATAGATTGAAGACCTTCGGCTCTCCCACAGTTCGGGATAGTTGGTTTGGTAGAATTCGGTCAGCGACAAGCCGATTTGGGCCTTGGCAGATTCGGAATCCGGGTAGGCCGTAGACAACACGGCCATGGCCTCTCGTTTTACGAACGGCAGGGAACGGTCAATCCCGCCGCCCTCGAGAAACAGGTCGACGGATTCCTGTGGCGATCGGAACTTGTGTGCCGGCCTGTTGTGGCAATCCATGCAATCAAGCTGGCGAATGAGGCCCTCGGGTCGCGGATCGGAACTCGGTCGCCCGTCCGAGCGATAGATCGAGACGTCGCCGGCCTCGTTGGTCATTCTGACCCAGGTGATTTCCTGGAGCCTGTCGTCCGTCGCGACGTATTCGATGCGGTTGGTCAAGGCCATGTGCGTGTGGATGCCCTCGGCCGACCGGAAGGCCTCGTCCTTGCCGCCGGTCCGAATCAGCATGTCGACGTGCCGGCGCGTGTTCTTCTCATCCGATGCGAAGTGGGTGATCTCGCGAAGCTGGGCACCGAAGAACTTCTGCGGCCAGTGGCAGCGCTCGCAGGTCTCTCGTGCGGGCCGCAACTCGGTGATCGCCGGCGGAATGGGCCTTGGATAACTGTTCTGCCACGTGGCAAAAACCTGGCGCGTGCCCGAGAGTTTCGATTTCACAAACCAGCTTGCGCCCGAGCCGATGTGACATTCGGCGCACGATACTCGGGCATGAGCGGAGTGCTCATAGGCGGTCGCCTGGGGCTTCATCACGTCGTGGCAGGCATAGCCGCAGAATTGTGACGAGTCGGTGTAGTGGTAGCCGTGATACCCGCTGACACCGACGACGGGCAGCACCATAAACGTGCCGGCGAAGAAATACTTGATCACGCGCCGCTGGGCAGGATCGTTGAGATCGATCCGGGGAAACCGGAGCGTCAGTGGTTGGTGCGGATCATGCCGCCGCAGACGCCAACTTTTGAACAGAATGCCTGCGGGGACAATCATCAGGCCCAGGATCAGGAGGCCCGGCAGGACCATGTAGCCCACGATGTCCAGGTAGGGATTGCGCATCGGCGTCACAAGGCTGAAGAGCCCGAAGGTCAGCAAGAGAACGACGCCCATCGCGACCAGGAACAGGCCGAAGATCGAGATCACGTTGTTCCAAAGGGGCTTGTGCCGTGGTTGATATTTCTGTTGGGGGTCTCCAAAGACCTGGGGCCTCCATTCGGCATTCGCACCGCCCGGCCGGCCGACGACGATCACCGGCGCGGGAGCATCTCCTTGCGGCGCGGCGCCGGTTGCGCGTTCCATCGGGGCATCCGGTTCCCGACGGGGGCGGAGCAATCCGAACAACATGATCGCAACGCCGACCGTGAGCAGCAGGCCGAGCAGCGTGGAGAGCCACTGCATCGAGGACTCGGCGTCTTCCCGGCCGAAGACGTCGAGCCATCCCAGGCATTGCCACAGCAATCCCACGAGCAGCGCGAACCCTGCGCCGCCCAGTGCCAGTGGATTTTTGCTCAACAATCTGCGGAATCTTCCAGCCGACGTCTGCCGGGGAGCAACACCCGTCGAAAGCGCCTCGGCCTCGTCTCTGGTCTCGGTCATTTTCTCAGGCGTGCTCAATGGCGACGAATCTCCGTCGTTTGGCGTATCGATGTCTGGCGAGCAGTATACCCCCCAAATCAGCCTGGATACATCGCGGACGGCAGCGAGCAATTCGCGTTCCAATGCCGGGCCGCGTGAGACATGCAACTTGGATTTGGACTGGCGAGCCAAGGATGCTCAAACAGGGGCCGCGAGCCGGGTACACTGTTTGCCAGTCGCCTGGGCATCTGGAATCTGTCGATGCGCTATTGGCCGTGCTCTCCCGGGACGGCGAAAGAGGGAGTTCTCGATGATCCCCTGGCTGGTTGTCGCCACAATCTTTCTTCAGCCACGTGCTGCGGCCGAGGAGACGCCCAACCAAAGCTGCTCTGAATGCCACGCCCCATCGAACACATCGACGTCGCCGACGGTGCTGCGCGATCTCCTGGCCGGCTCGGTTCACGCCGGCCTCGATTGCACCGACTGTCACCAATCGATTTCAATCGCAAATCTGAACAAAGATGCCAGTAATCCTCACGGTGAGGCCGTTGAGCCCGTACGGTGCGGGGAGTGCCACGACGAGCCGGCCGATGCCTACGAGATGCACGGTCGCCTAAGCGTCGGGGCGGATCCGGACATGCCCAAGTGCTGGAGCTGTCACGGCTCACACGATGTCCGATCCACGAAGGACCCGCTGTCCCGTGTCTTCCCCAAGAACCTTCCGAAGACGTGTGAGTCCTGCCATACCAACGTGGACGTCACCCGAGAGCACGAGATTCTGGAGAATGAGCCGATCAAGCTCTACGAGTCCAGTGTCCACGGGCAGAAAACCGCGGTTGGCGAGTCCGAAGCGGCCACGTGCATTGATTGCCATGCGGCCGAGTCCAATCGCGGCGAACGCACCGGCCACCGGATCGGGAGTCCTTCGAACCCGAAATCACCGACCTTTCGGTCGAACGTTCCCGCTACCTGTGGGCACTGTCACACGGATATCGCTGAAGAATACTGGCAGGGAATTCACGGCCAGCGTGTCAGGCGCGGCGACACGGCCGCCCCTATCTGCACGGACTGCCACGGTGAACATGGAATCAGACGAACGTCTGATTTGAAGTCTCCGGTGAGTGCAGCCCGCCTGGCCGTCGCCACCTGTACGCGATGTCACGAGTCCGAGTTGCTCCGCGAGCGATATGGCGTGACGGCCGGAGCCGTGAAGTCCTTCATTGATACGTTCCATGGCCTCAAGCGCCAGGCCGGCGACGTGCGTGTGGCCAATTGTGCGTCCTGCCACGGTTCCCACCTGATTCTTCCTCACACCGATCCGCAGTCATCCATCGCCCCCGGTAACTTGCAGAAAACCTGCGGGGCCTGTCACCCCGGAATCTCTGCCGTCATGGCGTCGGGCTCGATTCATGCGCCCGATGGCGGCCGTGGAACGGGTTGGCCGCGATTCTTCACGGTTCTCTACATCTGGATCATCTGCATCACGATCGGGCTGATGCTGTTGCACAATTTCGCGCATTGGTTCCGCCACGTCAGGCTGCGCCGCCTGAAGGGATACGTCCGGCGATTCAATGCCAATGAAACCGTCCAGCATTGGATCCTGATGATCTCCTTCACCGTCCTGGTGATCTCCGGATTCTCGTTACGCTTCTCAGAATCCTGGTGGGTCGAGCTGTTGTTCGGATGGGGCGGAGGCGCTGGATTCCTGATCCGCGGGCTCGTCCATCGAATCGCCGCGGTCGTGATGATGCTCAGCTCTGCCTGGCACGTTGCTTATTTGTTCACCGGTCGCGGCCGACGATGGGTGAACGACATCGCCCCGTCCTGGGACGACGTGACCCATATCAATCGCAACGTCTCTTTCTTTCTGGGCCGTGGCGAGGAGCCTCGGTTCGGGCGATTCAGCTACATGGAGAAGCTGGAATACTGGGCCATGGTTTGGGGCACCGTGCTCATGACCCTGACGGGGCTGGTGTTGTGGTTCGACAACTTCTTCGCGGAGAAGCTCCAGTTGCCTCGCGTCGTTTTGGATGTCGTTCAGGTGATCCACTACTACGAGGCATGGCTGGCCACTTTGGCGATTCTGGTTTGGCACTTGTATGGAACGGTGTTCAGTCCAACGGTTTACCCCATGAACACCGCCTGGTGGGCGGGCCGGATGGCGCAAGATACCTACGCTCACGAGCACCCGGAGGGCCCACCGTTGAGCGTGACGCTTCCCACCCAGGGCGCGGCAGCGACAAACGACGCGCCTTCGGAGACCGGCTTACCCTCGGCGGAATCACCGCCCCCGGGTGAATCGGGCGATCATCCGCCTGAAAATCCCCAAGCGCCCAGGGCGTAGCCGCACCGGATGTTTGTGGATTCTTCCTCATGAAGTTCGTGTAAATACCCGGACGCAGGTTTGTTCGCGGCAGCCCTTGGGGGTATCGTGTGCTTCATTTTCTCGGCCGCTACTTGGGATTTCGAGCCGGAAAACGGCGCATAGGCGGGCCGTATCGGGCTTGGTCCGCTGCGCCGGCGAGAGACCACTTATGGCCTCCAGAACCGATCCCACAGGGAATGCGATCCACTCCGATTGGCATGGGGATTGCTGACTCTCTTTGGGCAAGCTATCGCGAACGGCGATAGACAAGAACGGTTTTACGCCCAGTGGAGGACGATCCATGGCCCTGAATAATAGTCGCTACTTAGGTTCACGGCCCACACTCCTGTGTGGTATTTGTCTGTTGGTGGGCAGCGTCGCCTTGACCGGAGTAGATTGCCCCTTTGTTCCCGACGGGACGCTGCCCGGAGGCAACACTGGACTGACGGGAAAATTCGTGGGAGCTGAGACGTGTTCGGGGTGTCACGCGAACATCCATTCAAACTGGTCGAATACACTCCACGCGAGGGCCCTTGAGACGTTGGAAGCCATCGGCCAGGGCAGCAACCCCAATTGCGTCGGTTGTCACTCGGTCGGATTTGGTGAAGAGGGTGGATTCGTCGATCGCGCGACCACGAACGCCCTGGCCGGTGTCGGCTGCGAAGCCTGTCACGGCCCGGCCGGAGCCCACGCGACGAACGTCACCGATGCAACGCTGCGGCCGCCCGTGAACATCGCGGCCTCCGTATGTGGTAAATGTCATACGGGAAGCCACCATCCGAACTTTGAAGACTGGGCCTCTTCCGGCCACGCGATGGTCACGGAACACGTGGCCGACAGCTTCACAGAGGGTAGGTCTCTGAATAGCTGCGGGGCATGTCACTCCGGCGACTTCTTCTATCGTTCGAGGATCAAGGGCGAAACGGTCGCGGATGACCTCCTCATGGGAGTGCCTCGTGAAGAACAGAACGGCATAACCTGCGTTATTTGTCACATGCCCCACCAGAAAACCGGAAATGCGCCGGAACCGGAGGACGGCAGGGACTATCAACTGCGGTTCCCGGAGGCCGCCAGCCCAACACCGACGAATACCATCGACGCCGCGACCGACCCCACGCGGCTCAACGTTTGCGGCCAATGCCACCATAGCCGCGGTGGGACCTGGGAGGCGACCAGCCGAGGCCCGCACCATAGCGTCCAGGCGAATGTGTACATTGGCGAGATGCCGATGCCGGATGCAGACGCCCCGCCCACGCCGTTGGTTCCCAGCCGGGTTTCGGTTCACTCTTTTGCCACCGAGCAATGTGGGACATGCCATCTCTACAGACAAGACTTCATGGATGAACAAGCCCCTGCCATCTCCGGGCATGTTTTCATGGTCAACACAGCCGGATGCGCCTCTGCGGGTTGCCATCCTTCCACCGATGCCGCCACAGCCGCCCTGGCCACCATGCAGGCGGAAATCCAAACCAGGCTCGACGATATCCTCACGCGGCTTGGTGATCCGGCGAACTGGGAATACACGTCCGATGGTGGGCCGAATGCAGCCGGACAGGCCCTGATCTCCGACAACATCAAGAAAGTCAGGTTCCTATACCACTACACGATCAACGACGGCAGTCTGGGTATCCATAATCCGGCTTATGTCCGTGACATGATGACCGAGGCGAGTGACCTGTTGATCGCAGAAGGGCTCTGACGCCCCCTGTGCTCCTTCCAAAAGCGTCGGGGACCTTCCCCCCCTCGGGCCCCCGACGCTTTGGGCATGGGAGGCGTTTCCAAATCAATCTAGGACCTATCCCAAAACCTGTGGCACCGGCTATTAGCCGGTGCCACAGGTTTTGGGATAGGTCCTAGTGCTTCGTCACAATCAATTCTTCGGGTTGGGTGGTACGGGCATCTTGCCCGTTCCGGACGGGCGAGACGCCCGTACCACCCGAAAGATCAACTGTGACGGAGCACTAGATCGTTTCACCATAACGGTGCCTCCTGCGCACGCCGGGCGCCTACCGGTCCAACGCTTCGTTCCTGACATGCTTGACCGGGTGGGGCGTTGATTCCGGAGCGTTGTCAAACCCCACGTCCATGGGTTGGCCGGGTTCCTCGCATCGGAACGTTGAAGTGACCTGAAACTGTCCGGCGGCGATTCGTGATTCAAAGTGGCGAACCAGCATGGCCCGGAAGACTCTGCGAATCGGTGGAATCAGCAGCGCCAAACCCATCGAGTCGGTGATGAATCCAGGCGTAATGAGGACGGCCCCGGCCAGCAGAATCATGAGCCCTTCGATGAGTTGGCTGGTCGGCACGCGGCCGGCCGACAGTTCGCGGTTGATCGCCGCCAGGGTCCGCAGGCCCTGGTGCCGGGCGAGTCCCGCCCCCAGAATCCCCGTGGCGATGACCAGGGCCAGGGTCGGCAAGAAGTGCAGGACCGTGCCCAGCTTGATCAGCAGCGCCATGTCTGCGAGCGGCACGAAGATGAATAAGAGAAGGAGCCAGCCAAACATTGTTACCTCACGGACCAGCCACATTCTAGCCACCGCCCGGCCCAACGCCTGACTGGCGGGCCGTCCCCATTCCAACCCCTTCAGCCCCCGGTTCCGGCGGCGCCTCCCCTCGCCGCGCGTATGAGATCGCCTGGAGGCGAGAAATCACAACATGCTATCAACAAGAAGGTTGCCGCTATGACAAACTGCTCCCTCTTCGCCGTCGCCGGTCGCCCGGGTTCGGTGGCGGTGTGGGGGGTGAAGGGCCGATATCAGTACTGCGAACAGTAGCGGTGACATCTCTTGCGGCTCGGTGTGTGCCGGCTGTGAGAGGTTTGCTCCTGCGCCGTCGGTGATTTCAGTATTGATAGGGACTTCGGCGGGTTTTGGTCGGCCCGTGATGCGTGTATAGTCGGCCGCGAATCGTCAAACGGGCGCGGCGCTCACCGCGCCGACCCCAAGGTCATCGGATGCCGGCACAGATAGTGACCCTTCCCTACATCGATCGTCGCATGGGTGCGGTTGTTTGGGCCGTGGCCTTCATTGGCCTCGCTTCGACGATGGGGCTGCGCCAAGACGAACCGGGCGCCGGGCAGCCCGCTGCGGTGGTGGAGGCAGAGGGCCGGTCCATCGATCGCGTGGAGTTCGAGGGGTTGGAGGCGCTGGACCGCACGTACCTTCTGGGCGTGACGAAGATCAAGCCGGGGATGGTCTGGCGCCGAGACGAGATCGCCGAGGCCTGTCGGCGTCTGGATCAGACGCGCAAGTTTGAAGGGACGCCCTATGCCGAACCGCGAGCGGAGAATGGCCAACTGGTGGCCGTCTTCGTGGTGCGTGAGCGCCCTTTCGTCGTCGCGGTCGACGTGGTCGGCAACAAGGCCTTCAAGACCGCGGACTTGCTCGGTGAAATCGAACTGGAGGCGGGCTCTCCGATCAGCGAGTTCCTCATCAGCCAGGCCCGGCAGCAGATTGAAGACAAATATCGTGAGGCCGGCTATTCCTATGCAGAGGTCGAAGTGGATCGCGCAATCCTCCTGCAGGATCGCAGAGTGGTGCTGAAGATCTCCGAGGGGCCGCGCATCAAAGTCAGGAGAATCGTCTTTGAGGGCAACATGGCCTTCGGCGACCGTCGCCTCAAGCGCCTCATTGAAACATCGACCTACCTCTGGCTCTTTCGCACCGGGGCGTTCGACGCCGAGACCGCCGAGCGCGACGCGGCCGCAATCAAGGGCTTCTACGTCGATCGAGGCTATCTCAACGCCCAAGTCGGCTATCGCATCGACTTCGGCGAGAGCGAATCAGATCTCACGCTGACATTTCAGATTGAAGAGGGCCTGGAGCACATCATCAAGTCGGTGACCTTCGCCGGGAACAGCGTGTTCGATGGCGCGAGGCTCGCGTCGATGATGAGATTGAACGTCGGGTCCGTCATCGATGCGGACGTACTCAAGAACGATCGCCGCGAGATTGAAACGGCGTACGGTCGATTGGGATACATTTATGCCACCGTGCAGACTTCGCACGTTTTCGATGAAGAGGACGGGTTCGTGCATCTCACCGTTCAGGTCCATGAAGGCGAACAGTATCGTTTCGGCCGGATCGTGGTTCGCGGCAATCAACACACGCGGGACAAGGTCATACGGCGTGAATTGCGGTTCTTTCCGGAAGAACTCTACAACACCGAGGAGGCGGAGGCGGCCGAGCGACGGCTCGTCGATACGCGATTGTTCAACGAAGCGACGATTACGCCGCAAGGCGATCTCCCCGGCGTGCGCGATGCCCTGGTCAACGTCGAAGAGGCGAGCACGACGACGATGCTCTTCGGCGTCGGCGTGACCAGCAACAGCGGCGTCGTCGGCTCCATTTCCGTCGAGCAGCGCAATTTCGACTTGTTCGATTGGCCGCGAACGTCAAAGGAGTTTTTCAAGGGGCAGTCCTTCCGCGGCGCCGGCCAGACGATGCGGTTGAATCTTGAGCCGGGCACGGAGTTGACGCGCGGCCGAATCGAGTTCCGCGAGCCCTATCTCTTTGACCGGGAGTTGGGATTCGGGGTAGGCGTCTACGCCTTTCAACGGGGCCGGGATGAGTACAGCGAGCGCCGAGTCGGCTTCACCACGAGCATCGACAAGCGCTGGCGCCAGGGGATTCTGGACGGTTGGGCCGGAGAACTCGCCCTGCGATTTGAGAGCATCCGGGTGAGTGACGTCGATCCGTTCACGGCAAGAGACATCGAAGACGACGAGGGCAGCACGTTCCTCACCTCCGTCAAGGGCACGCTGATTCGGGACAAGACCGACAGCCGGTGGCTCCCCAGCGACGGCGACCGTCTGAAACTGTCTCTCGAACAGGCCGGCGCACTGGGCGGCGATGCGACCTTCACCAAGGCCATCGTCACCTATGACCGCTATTGGACGCTTCGGACCGACACGTTTGGCCGCAAGCACATTTTCCAGGTCGGCGCCTCCGCCGGGCAGATTTTCGGCGACGCCCCCGTGTTTGAGCGATTCTACGGCGGCGGAATCGGCTCGGTCCGCGGGTTCGCGTTTCGCGGCATCAGCCCCCGAGACGGCTTTCGCGACGATCGCATCGGCGGCGACTTCGAACTCCTCGCCAACGCGCAGTATTCGTTCCCCCTCGTCGGCACCACGGTGCGCGGCGTCACGTTTCTGGACATGGGCACGGTTGAAGAGGATTTTGAAATCACCGATTGGCGGGCGAGCGTTGGCTTCGGCCTGCGGATCTACGTCAAGCTGTTCGGCCCGATCCCCCTGGCATTCGACCTCGCCGCCCCCATCGCCAGCGACAGCGACGACGACACCCAAGTCTTCAACTTCTCCTTCGGCACGACGTTTTAACCACTTGCTGGCGCGCGCCCGATCAGAGCCGCGACCGTCATGGAGCGGTGAGGGAACGCTGAGATTGGATGCGATTTCAGACAAACCAGGAACCGATAAATCTGGTTCTGCGACTGCCATCTCGAAAAGCGGCGTGGTTGGCCCGCTCCCTGACGGTCGCGGCTCTGATCGGTCGCGGCTTGGATCGCGGCGCGGCGCTGATCTTTTGATGAGAAATGCGGGCTAATCTTCCACGTACCCATCGTCTGCCATTTTGACGATGCGCGGGTCGAAGCGGGCGCGGATGGCTACGAGGTTGGATTGCGCGGCCATGATGGCTTTGATGTTCTTGTACGCGCCGGGCACTTCGTCCAATCCTGCCGAGACGAGCTTCACGCGGCGCTTGGCCAGTTCCTTTCTGACGCCTGCCCAGCGGAAGGTTTCCTTGGATTGCTTTCGCGACATGGCGCGGCCGGCGCCGTGGGCCGCCGAGTCGTAGCTGGACGGTTCGCCTTTTCCTTCGACGAGAAAGCCTGGGGCTGTCATGGAGCCGGGGATGATGCCGACGGCGCCTTTGCCGGCCGGCGTGGCGCCTTTGCGATGGACGATGACCTCGCGCCCGCCGTGGGTTTCCTTCCAGGCGAAGTTGTGGTGGTTTTCCACTTGCAACAGCGGCGTCATCTTCAGGTCTTTGAGAATGGTGCGATGGATGCAATGGTGGTTGGCCGAGGCGAAGGCGCCCATGAGTTGCATCGCCTCCCAGTATTCCGCGCCGTCGCCGTCACCGGACAGCGGCAGCCAGGCCAGATGTCGAAACTGCCTGGGAATCTTCTGGTGTCGCGCCTCTGCCAGCTTGGAGTAGTACGAGCACACCTTGTGGCCCGGCCCGCGCGAGCCGCTGTGGCTGAGGATGGCGACGTATCGCCCGGTGGCCAAGCCGCGGAAGTCTTCGGCGAGTTCGAGTTCGCCGACGTCAACAAAGTGGTTGCCGCCGCCGCTGGTGCCGAGTTGCTCCTGGGCCAGAGTCTTGAGCTTGGCGGTGATCGGCGTGACGTCCCAGTCGCGGTCCAGGACTTCGTGGTCGCGGCGATCCCGCCCTTGAAACTTTGCCCCCAGGCCGAACCGGGTGTTTTGCTCGATGACGCGAATGAAGAGGTCCTCCTGCCGCGTGATCGGGTCGGGCGTGTCTTCTTCGATGGGGATTGGCAGGACGGACATCATCATGCGACAGGCGATGTCAACGCCGACGGCGTAGGGAATGACCGCGTCCTCGGTCGCCAAGACGCCGCCGATGGGCAGGCCGTAGCCGAGGTGGGCGTCGGGCATCAGCGCGCCGCCGACGGAAATCGGCAGGCGGACCGCGTTGGTCATTTGGTCGATCGCCGCGGCGTCGATGTTCTCGGCGCCCCAGACGGCGAAGTGGCCGCGGGCCTCGGCTTGGTTTCTGAACTCGTACAACGGGCTTGTCGGAGCGGCCAACTCGCGGGCCACTTCGCCGAAGATCGGGTCGTCAACGTAGGCGTTCGGATCGGTGATGAGGCCCTTTATTGCGGCGCGGACGTCCTCCGCGTTCAGGCCGCCGGCCTTCGCGCTGTCGCATGCGCCCAGGGCCATGCCGATGATCGGCCCCTGTTTGAGGCCCAACTTGAGCAGTTCTCTCGCCTTCATGGCCCGGGATTCTAGCTCCTGACCGCAAACTCATCGACTTGGCGCGCCGTCGGCAGATTATGGGTCGGGACGGCCGGCGCCGTCGCTGCGGAGCCGGATTCTGACCGCCGATGCCGACTCGCAGGCGCCGGGCGCCGTCTCGATCTGGCAAACAGGACGAATGCGGGATTCTCCGCAGTGAATATCGTATCCTTCGTGGCACGCTGTTTGCCATGTAGCAACTCACCCTGGCCGTGCGCACTCTCTGGATGCCGTGTTTGTGGGTTCGTGCACGTATCGGCTGTAGAATAGACGTTTCGGCGAATCATGCGCGTTTGGAGGAGGGGAATCGATGCGTCGCTCTCGTGGAAGAGGCCGGGGGCCGGCGCTCGTCTTGTGTTGCTTCGATCGTCCTGTCATTGCTCAACGCTGCGTTTGCCGCCTTGGACGACGGGCATCTCTTCAATCCAATCATTCATGCATCTCTGGTCCTGTGGAGCCAAACCAATGAGCAAGACATGGTCTATTCGGCGAATGTTTCGGCACGTCGCAGTCGGCGTGTTGGGCATTCTCGCGTTGTGGGGTGGGGCGCGGCCGGCCGGAGCCGATGTCCTTAATTTTCAAGCCAGCAAGGACAACACGATTTTTTCCGACTCGGACACCTTGAGCAACGGATCAGGTTCGTTTTTGTTTTCCGGGCGGACGGTCGCCGGCACCTTGCGCCGTACGTTGGTTGCGTTTGACGTCAGTGCGATCCCGGCCGGGTCCACGATCAAAGGCGCGACGCTCACGTTATACGTTTCTCGAACGGTATCTGGAATCGCAAAAACCAGCGTGCACAAAGTGCTGGCGGACTGGGGGGAAGGCGCGTCAGACGCAACGGGAGAAGAAGGCACCGGCGCTCCCGCGGAGCTTTCCGACGCGACTTGGCGATATACGTTTTACGATCCGAGCAATCCGGGTTTGTCACCTCAATGGACAACACTGGGCGGGGACTTCGCAGGCACGGCCAGCGCGACAGCCGCCGTCGACGCTGCGGGGAGCTTCTATTCGTGGTCGTCCATAGGATTGGCGGCGGACGTGCAGTTCTGGGTCGACACGCCGGCGGCGAACTTCGGCTGGATACTCGTCGGCAACGAGGTATTGGGTGGGTCGGCGAAGCGATTCGATAGTTTGCAGAATAGCACCGCGAGCCAACGGCCCGTGCTCACGATCAATTTTACGCCGCCGGCCAGTGGCGGCGCCTGCTGCTTCACCGATGGTTCCTGTCTGATCCTGACACAGGGCGATTGTTTGAGTCAATCCGGCGGCTACCAGGGTAACGGCACGACGTGCACACCCAATCCCTGTCCCCAGCCGACCGGCGCGTGCTGCTTCAGCGACGGGTCCTGCCAGGAACTTGACGCGGCTGACTGCACGTCGCAGAGCGGCGTGTTTCAGGGGGCGGCAACGAGCTGCACGCCCAATCCCTGCGTCGGTGCCTGTTGTTTCGACGACGGTACCTGCCAGGAGCTGAACGCGGCGGACTGCGCTGCGACGTCGGGCACGTATCAGGGCCTTGCGACGACCTGCACACCGGATCTGTGCCCGATCGTCCTCACGCCGTTCGTCGATCCGCTACCCATTCCGCCGCTGGCAACACCGACGGTCGGGACGCCCGGCGGCGCGGCGACCTACGACATGGATATCGTTCAGGTGCAGCAGCAGTTGCACAGCGAGCTTCCACCCACGACCGTTTGGGCCTATGAGGGGATGTATCCCGGGCCGACGATTCTGGCGACGCGGGACGTCCCGATCACGGTGAACTGGATCAACGACCTGCGCGACTCGATGGGTGTTCTGAGAACGACGCACTATCTACCGGTGGATTTGTGTCCACACGGGGCGGCCAATCTCTCCAAAGTGGTCACGCACCTGCATGGCGGCCACGTGCCGGCGGCCTTTGACGGATATCCCGAGGCCACTTTCCTGCCGGGGGAGATGGTCACCTATGAATACCCAAACAACCAGGCTCCGTCATTGATCTGGTATCACGACCACGCACTGGGCATCACGCGGCTCAACGTCTACATGGGTCTGGCCGGCGGATACGTGGTCACCGATGCCGACGAGCAGGCGCTGAACCTGCCGTCGGGGGAATTCGACATTCCGCTGATCATTCAGGATCGTTCGTTTAACTCGGACGGGACTTGGAAATATCCGACGACGTGGACTGACCATTTCTTCGGAGACAAGATGTTGGTCAACGGCAAAGTCTGGCCGTTTCTAAACGTCAAGCAGGGCAAGTACCGTTTTCGCATCCTGAACGGCTGCAACTCGCGCACACTGACGCTGGCGATGTCGAACGGCGCATCGTTCACGCTCATCGGGATGGACGGCGGGTTGCTCCCAGCGCCGATTGGTATGACGGAGATGACCGTTGGGCCCGCTGAGCGGGTCGATGTGATCGTGGACTTTGCGGCCTACTCACCCGGGACGGAGATCGTCCTTGAGAACAGTGCGCCGGCGCCGTTTCCCGGCACTCCCGGCGTGGGCGTCCTGCCGGACGTGATGAAAATGGTTGTGCAGAATCAGGCCGGCTTGACGGATGCGGTTCCGGCGACGCTGCGACCCTTCGAGGCGTTACAGGAGGCGGACGCGGTACAAACGAGAGACTTCGAGCTACAGAAATTCTCCGAGCCGTGTGCCGGTTCGCATTGGCTGATCAATGGCCTCCGCTGGGACGACGTCACCGAAGAGCCCGTCCTTGGGACCACCGAAATCTGGCGCTTCATCAACAAGTCGGGCCTCATGCACCCCATGCACGTGCACCTGGTCTTCTTCCAGGTCCTCGACAAGCAGGCATTCGAGATCATTGACAACGTGGTGACCCCGATCGGTGCGCCGGTGGCACCCGATCCGACGGAGTCGGGCTGGAAGGACACGGTTCGCGTTGGCCCCAGCGAAATCGTCCGGGTGATCGCGCATTTTGACGACTACGAGGGACTGTATCCATATCACTGCCACATTCTCGAACATGAAGACCACGAGATGATGCGGCAGTTCAGGACCGTGTGCCTCAAGGGTGACACGAATCAGGATGCGCAGCGTGACGCCGGCGACATTCAGTATTTCGTGGACACAATGATCGGCGGCGGCGGTGGCGTCCTCGGAACAGCGGAATACTGCGCGACGGACATGGATGACAGCGGCGATCTCGATCTGGCCCTTGACGGCAGCTTGTTCGTGGATTGTCTGGTTGCAGGCGCATGTCCATAGCCCGCCGGACGCACACTCTTCGCTCGAGGGACGCGCACTCTTTGCCCGGAGGGCGCACTCTCTACACCAGGAGGGCGGTCCCAACTCGTCCTTGCGGCCACAACTACCCGCTAAACACGTACGAAGTCACTGGCTACGTTCGTGGGCCCTCCGGGCGAAGTAGGTGTGCCCGCTGGGTGAGGAACGTGCGCCCTATGGGCGGGGAGGGTGTGCTCTCTGGGCGATCAGCCCTTTCGGCGAATTTGAGGTCGGGAAACGTGAAAGCCGCCGATCGGACTCGAACCGATGACCTGCGGTTTACAAAACCGCTGCTCTACCAACTGAGCTACGGCGGCGGTGATCGCTTTTGCTGCTTCCAGTGTACCGCGGGTGCCTTGTTTTACAACCTCTTCCGCGTGTGAAGCCCTCTCGGTGTTCGGTGTGTGAAGCTCTCTCGCCGATGCCGCTGCCGCCGCGAACCGAGTTGAACGTCTGAGCACCAAGAGGAGCGCCGCAGACGCCGGTGGATGCGCCGGCGGAAACGGGCGAAGCTGCGGAGTTCGCCCGAACACCATTCATGCCAGTTGGGCCGGCTGTTTCGCGGCCCTCGCGATGACATTGGCCATGGTGGAATCAGCCAGACGTTCCAGTTTGCCAGTCTGTTTGGCGGTCCTGATCGAGGGGGATCGCTTCCTCACGGGTCCGGCGGTGAATGCGTGGCATCAGAACTTGAACTCGTACTGGAGGTAGAGTAAGTCGGCGTCGCGGCTGGGGCCGGTCGAGCGGATGAAGTTATTTCCCCAGAAGTGCGAGTATCCGAACAGGACCGACGAATGCAGGTCTATTGCGTAATTGAGGGTGAGGTCCAATTCGTTGCCGACATCGTGCCCGGAGGAACCGAAGGTATTGCGTCGTCCCGCTGCCCCGCCCGCGTTGTAGAGGGCGTCCCGTTTGGCGTCGTTCCAAAAGGTGTGCCAGGCGAGGCGCGTCGTGAGCTGTTTGATGGGCTTGAGCGTAAGATTGACGTTGGTTGCCAGGACGTTTTGCCGGGCGAACAGGTCCAGATAGCCGAGGTAGGCGTGGGAGAGTGGGAAGAGCTGGTTGAAGGTTCCGTGGGTCTCGTCGGTCGGGTCGTCGTCACCGGAACCGTAGTCGAAGCCGACGCCCAACCGTGGCGACCAGGGGTGTTGTTTCCAGGTGTAACCGGCATCGATGGCGCCGGCCCATGCCTGGACCGTGTCGCCGGCGAAGGTGCCCCACTGTCCGGCAAGCTCGCCATCGTAGTCCAGCGGGCCGGTGCTTCCAGCTAAGCGACCGCCGATGGTGTAGACCGACTGATCGCCGGCGCGACCGTTGGCGTTGACGAGACGCCCCTTGTCATTCAGGCCGAGGAAATAAAGATCGAACACGTGCCGCGGGATCGCTTTATAGGTCCAATAGGCGCCATAGAAGTGGGCTTCCTCGCGGAAGGTATCCGGCTTCCGATTCAAGGCTTCAGCGACGGCGATCGGAATCGGGCGAGCGTAGAAGACATCGAGGCTGAACTTTTCGTGTTCGTAGATGAGCTTCGCGGCATCGAATCTGCGACGCGTGTTGGCCCAGGCGAGCGGGCTGATCAGACGCTCCTTGCCATACATCAATTCCTGGCGACCGACGCGCGCGGTAAGCGGGACTTCTTCTCCGAGAGGACGGAAGTCCACGAACAACTGGTGAAGGTCGTATCGGTTTTCGTGGATGTCCAGGAGGACCAGCTCACGGTCTTCCACGTGGGCGCTGATTCCTTCGACAAAGACGCGGGCGAGGGCGCGATATCGCAGGTCGGCGTGCAGCCTGTACTGATGCAGAAAGAAGGTATCCTGCGCGCGTCGTGAACTGCCGAAGGCCTTGTTCGTTTCTGATTCGAGCCGCGCGCGGAAGGATCCACCGAGACTCAGGGTGAGGTCATCCGTAAGGTGAATGCGCTTGATGGGGTCGAAGAAATCCGGTTTGACGCCGTCCGCCGCACCATCCAGGTATGCGAAGTCTTCGTCGTATCGGAGGTTCAAGTACTGGGGGCCTTGCGGGGGCTTGGTATCAGTCATTGGGGTTGGCGCGGAGGCAGTTCCTTCCTCCGTGGTCGATTGGGGCTGAGTGGTTGGCTGCGCCAATGTGGTCGCGGGGGCGCAACAAAGCATCAGGCCGGCGGCGGTTCCGATCATCCGGAGGGGAAAGCAATTCTGTTTCATTCGCATCGAATCCTCCATTCAGAACTCGGCCCGGCGGGATTGCCGCGCCGGGGCGGGACCACGGATGTTGTCAGGCGCCGCCACCCAGGCCGACGAGGCTCGCAATGGCGTCGAAGAGGGGGCCGATGAACGAGGAGAAGAATGCACCGATCAACGCGGAGATGAGGGTTCCAACTGAATTGACAATGACCGAGATCAATTGATCGCCTGGCGACATAGACACGTCTCCTTGATACAAGTTGTGGTCAGCGTTAGGACTTTCGTCATTCCATTTGATTAACGGCCCATATCATGCCGCACTTTAGGCGTTGAAGGACGGCAGCCGCGTTTCACGGGCTCAGCCAGCGGTTCTCCAGGTCGTCGGCCAGGGCCTCGAGTTCCTCGCGGCGTTTGCCGCCGAAGGAGCGGCAGCCGACCTCGCAGAACCTGCTACAAAGCGAGTCCTGGTCCTCCGCGGTCATGACGCGATCTCCCATGACGTACAGGATGTTGTCTTCCTTCTGAATGTGGTTTGAGAGGAGACTGACGTAGTGCCGAGCGGCGGTTTGGAAGCGCTCCTTGCCGTCGGCGCTGCCGGCTTCGATCTCAGCCAGGGCCTCGCCCATTTCCTTTGTCAAGCCGCGGGCCTGCGCGTGTTCATGGAGCATGACACCGATCGGGCCGCCCTCACGCGGAATGCCGCGCGACTCAAGGACAGGAAAGAGCAGGTCCTCCTCTTTGGCATGATGACAGGCGTCGGCAAATAACCGGAAGAACTGCACGCAGTGATTCAACGCGTCGCATTCCGGGTTCACGCCGCTTTCCATCTTCGCGACCAGGCTCTGGAGCACGCTGAGCACACGTTCGATGATCCGATGCTCGTCCTTCAGAACTCTCGAGGGCTTTCGATCGGCCGTTGATTCGTTCATCGTCTTGTCTCCTGGTGTAGCGTTTCGGCCGGTATGATCGACAGCGCGCCGGCCGGGCACAGGTAGGCACAGACGCCGCAGCCGGTGCAGGCCTGGTCGCGGACGTCCGGCAGGCCGTCGGCGCCCCAGGCGATTGCCCGATCTCTGAGTGGGCAGCACTTCACGCAGTAGTCACAGGGCTGTCCCTGGGACAGGTAACAGGTCTGGCGATCGAGGACGGCGATCCCCATGTTGACGTCGGGCGGAGTCGTGAGCACGAGCGCACGGGGCTCGCAGGAACTGATGCAGGGCGTGTCCGCACAGAGATAACAGGGAGACTCATTCGGGATAATGGCCGGGGTGCCGGCCGCCGCTCCAAGCTCCGGGCCGAGACGGCGGATCGACTGGTAAGGGCAGACCTCCTGACACGCGGTACACCTGGTGCAAGTCTCCAGGAATGCCGCTTCGTTCAGTGCGCCGGGGGGTCGCAACCAGGCAGGCGGTTTGGAATCGCGGGTAGAGGCGACGGCGCTTGATTGAGTTCGATCGGAATCCGTCGCACAGAGGAGCATTCTCGCGACCTGAGAGAAGAACGTTCTTCGTGATCCAACCATTGCCAATCCCATCACATCGCGGAGGTTCGCATTTCCATGGGCTGTTTGAGGAGCCAAAGGCTGAACACGCTGAAACAAATCATGCCCAGGAGCATGGGCAGTTGGCTGCGGAATGCGGTGCGGGACGACCTGAAGAGGCGCGCGGAAGTCTTCTGGGCGATCCACAGGCTGTAGACGTGGCCGAGCAGAACGAGGAAAACCTGGATGAGCCAGAGCCGGTCGAGTGAGATCATTGGCGGAATGGTCCAGGCGGCGGTGCCGAACAGGTCCCAATTCCATCCGAATGGGTCGGAGATCATGGCCAGGATTTTGGGCCCCTCCATGAGAAGATGCTCGAGGTTGTGGGCGATGTGATAGAAGAGGGCGATCGGCAACAGGGCATAGGCGTATCGGACGAAATAGTCGTGGTAGGTCAACGGCCTGCGCAAAGCGCCGGCCCCCGACGACGGCGACTCCACCTTCAGATCAGGCGAAGCAGATTTGTTCATTTCCGTCCGGCCCTTTGAGATGGCAACAAGGACTGCGTAGATCGCGATGGGGGCGAGCATCAGCGCGGCCATGGCCAGACTGAAGGCGAAGACGCGGCCGGCGCCGAGCGTGTCGCGGATAAGCGTGATGAATTGCTGCCAGATCGGCGTCATGGTGAGTCCATGGAAGCCGGTGAGCGAGAGCATCAGCAAGGCGAGGTAGGCTTCGTCGGTTCGCGGTTTGCCCTCGAGGATCAGATCGCTGCCCCAGGGTCGGAGATTGACGGCAAGGTTGTCGTGAGGGCAGGCCTGAATGCACTCCAGGCATTGGATGCAGTAAGTGTTGCTCTGGAGTTTTCCGGGATAGAGAAACGTCGGGCACCCATAGGCCGTGTCGCTGCCTTTGACGCACTCCTTTGTATGGCAGCGGTTGCAGAGATCGGGCTTTCGCGCACGGACCTCGGTTCCGGCAAACATGGCGTAGAGCCCGCTGACGCGGCCGACCAGGCATCCGTAGCGGCAGAAACTCTTGCGATCAAAGACCAGGGCACTCAGAACGGTCATCAGCAACATGGCGATGGCCAGGTAGGCCGTCACGCGAGGTTTCATCGTGACGCCGAAGCCCAGTTCGATCCAGGTGAGGCCGACGAAGAGAAACGTGGCGAGATAGATGTTTCTCAGGGCCTTGGGCCAGGTGAGGTTCAGGCTGAGTCCGCCGGCGGTTTTTTTCCAGAACGCGAGTTTTTCGAGCCAGCCGGCGATGGCGTCCCAGGGACAGACGTAGCACCACGCCTTGGCGAAGAAGAGGATTAACACGATGAGCAGCGCCCACCACAAGGTCCACGTCAAGATGGGAGCGACATTCAAGGAGGGATTCTGATTGCCGAAGAGGCCCGCTGCGATGATCAACAGGAACGCAGCGACGAAGAAGGCCTGGAGCCCGAATCGAAACACGCGAGAGGTCAGGGCGGCACGAATCCATCCGACGGCCAGCAGGTCGAGCCGATCGCCAGTGCTCGCGGCCACGCCGACGGGACGCCGATGCCGGGTTCGCGGTTTAACCGCCGCATGACTGCGGCGGCTCGGTCCTGGGCTGAGCGCTATGCCGGCAGGCATCGAGAGGATGGGTAGAGCGATGCCCGAGGCTGCCGCGCTGATGCCAGCCGACATCGTTCGGTCGGCCACCGCGTACGGCGCATTTTCCGAGTGGGCATCGGCCGGAGGCACTGAGATAACTGTTGCTGAATCGTGCCGCTCGGATTTTTGACCGCGGCGGCTAAGCCATTCAAAGATTCCGAAACTGAGGACCAAGACGAGGGCGATGGAGGTGTAATAGAGCCATGACGGAATGCCCCACATGCGGTGCATGAAGTAAGCGGCCGGATCCAGCTTGAACTCGATCCGGTGCGTTTCGCTGCACAGGGGATACGTTTTATTCATGTAAGTGGCAGCGAAGGGCGGAGGCTCGGCGAGCGGCGTTTGGCAGACGAGACACCTGGTGGTCAGGAACGCCTCGGCTGCGGCCGTGAACTTCCGCTTGCATCGCATGGCGCAGAAGTAGTAGGCGTTTCCGCCGTGGTCGGCGCGATAGCCCCAAGCAGGATCGACCTCCATATGGCAGACGACGTCGATGAAGGGTTGGCCGGCGCCCCCGGTTGACGCTTTCTCGGCAGTGCTCGGTGGTGTCGACGCGGCGCTGGTGAGCGAGTCCCGGTGTTGGCCGGAGATCATGACCTCGGCCGCGATCAGCAGGAGAAGCAAGTATGGGAGGGCGAGCTTGAGGCGATTCATAGGGCGTCACCTCCGACAGGGACCGATGCCGGATCGCGGCGCCGTCGGCGTTTTTTCTGCACGGCGCGGATGGCCACAAACACCAACACCATTCCGAATGCCCCGGTCATGGCGAATGACGCCGCGGCGCTTGGGTGGCCAGCGAGCATGAGGAATGGAATGACTTCAGAGCGGCCTTCAATCGTCACGGACAGCTCGACGACGTACTCGCCGTCCTCGGGGAAGGTGAATTGGAACTTGTGCTGGTTGTCGAAGGGCGGGCGCACGGTCGGCGGCATGACGATGGCGTTGTCTCCGAAGGTGCTCGTCTTCAGGATGCGAACGCTTACCGGGTTCGGATAGGAGTGTTGTGTCAGGCGATTCCTGATGTAGAAGGCAAGATTGGCGGGCATGCCGGGCGTCGGCACGCCGGGATAGGAGGTGAGGAGGATGTCAAACGGACCGCTGGTTGCAGGGTATTCCAAGGTCGGCCGCTGGGGATAGTTTTCCTTGTATGAGTAGTGAGGAAGGCCGAGGACGTGGTGGCCGGCGGCGGGCTCTGCGGAGAGGAGCACGGCGAGCATGGCCGTCAGCAGCGTCGTCGCCTTTGTTCTCGAACCGGCCGCGGGGATCGGGCTCTTCGATGCGGCCTTTGCTTCGCGAAGCGGTGCCGGCCGGAGCCCGCGGCCCGTCGGGTTTGTCGGTGAAGAATTGCGACGCGTTGTGATGCCCGAACTCGGCAGACCAATCGTGTAATAGAGAGCTTGGTCGCCGCAATGCCGGATGCAGACGCCGCAGTTGTCACACTCGATGGAGCCGGACTGGGTGATGGGATTGATACCCTCCTCGCAGACCGGGACACAGTCCAAGCAGCCGGTGCAGACCTCTTGGCGCAGCTTGATGCGGACGGGCCGAGCCCAGCCAAGCAGGCCGTAGAGTGCGCCGCCCGGGCACATGGTGCGGCACCACCAGCGCGGCGAGACGAAGAGCTCGAAGGCGACCATCAGCCCGAGCAGAATGAGCATCGCCGCCAACTGGGTGCCGAAGATCCAGGCGTGGATGACGCGGCTGACGACGGCCGGCGGATAGATCATGGCGAACAGCGGCGCCGAGAGAAACGTCGCAAGCAGCAGGCCGACACAGAGCAGGACATACTTGTTCTTGTGTGAGAACCTCAGATTGCCGGGTTTGATTTCGGCCCACGGCAAGACGCGGCGGAGCTTGCCGGTGATTTCAAAGAGCAGATAGCCTGGGCAGACCCAACTGCAAAAGACCTTACCGAATATGAGGGTCAGAATGACGGGCGCGATGATCGAGACCAGCATCGGCCAATGGAGGCGTTTGGACGCGGCGATCATTTCCGCGGCGGCGAGCGGATCGCTGAGGCTCACGCCCAGCAGACGCATCGACCATATCGTGCCCTTGTTTCCGTCGAGAAATGCCTGAGGATCCTCGAGTTGCTCGATATGCGGATGGATCAACTGCGTGACGACCTCGCCGCGGAGGCCGGCCATGAGTTGGGGGTCGTCGATGGAGCGGGCTGCGCGGTAATGGGCGTACAGGCTCAGCAGGGAAACCGCGGTGACAACGAGCACGGCACAGGCCTGGACGCATCGGCGTATGAACTGAAGGATCATGCGACAGCCTCCTTCCGGCGCCCCGCCGGTCTGAGATGCGCGATATCTCGTCGGGAGCCAGCTTCAGAGGCCACGGTCATGCGGGTTCGCAAGACGCGGATGGCAGGCTCGCCGCGCACGATGGTGCGGCATATCTCTTCGCAGAGTCCACAGCCAACGCATGCCTCTGGGAAGATGATCGGGGCCAGGAACGCGCCGGGCTCCAGTTTGATGGCGCGGTTGCGCAGTGGGCAGACCATGTAACATTCACCACACGGCCCGCGGCGCTCCAGCGACGCCTCGACCTCGGAGGGCGGACGGCCCAACTCGGCCAGCAAGCCCTGTCGATGGCGGAGGCGTTTGGCCTTGAAGGAGAGGCAAAGGTCCGGCTCCAATTCCACGGAGCCCATCTTCAGGGCGGACACGTTTTCGGGAAGGCCGTCGGCGGGCTGAACGATCACCTGGATCGCCCCGGTCGGACATTCGGGGCCGCATTTCAGGCAAAGCGTGCAACCTGCTTTCGCGGGATCGACGTAGGGTGTGTGATACAAGGTGCCGTCACGCTCGGTGTAGAACTGGATCGCGCCGGGCTCGCAGGCGTCCTGACAACGGTAGCACCGAATGCACGCGGCGAGGAAGTCTTTCTCGGGCAGCGAGCCGGGGGGGCGAAGGATGCCGACCATCCATCGGCTGGCGCGGCTGATCAGAGGGTAAGCGGCTTGGCGCGACTGTTGCAGGAAATGGGCGAATCCTCCGATGATCGTGAGACCCATGGCGGTCAACATGGTGCCCAGAATCTCGCGTCGGCTCTTAATCACGCGACGTTCTCCAATCGGGTGCTGGGTGAAGATGAGGCTCTCGCGGCGTCCGGTGTTGCCTTGATGCGAATGGCGTGGGGATAGCGGATGCAGGATCGTTCGCAACATCCACAGCCGACACAGGCCGCGGGGTGAACGGTGGGCCGTTCCCACAGGCCGATGGTCATGGCTTCGCCTGCGAGGGGGCAGGCCCGGTAGCAGGCGCCGCAGCTCCAGTTGTTGTAGGAGTAGCACAGTTCGAGATCGAGTTCGGCCACGCCGATCTTCACCTTGTTGAGGACGTCGTCTTTGTCCTTCCTGACGCGTTGCAGGGCTCCGGATGGACAGACTTCGGTACACTTGAGAAAGTCGCCGTCCTCGGAGGTGCACAACATGCAGGCCGCCTTCCGCGGGTGCATCGTCGGGGTGCCGGCGCCGTCAACTCTTTGGCCGGCGGGGACGGGCACCAGGGCGTGGTTCGGGCAGGTGTCGACGCATCGCATACAGCGAATGCAGGTGGCGAGAAAGTCCGGCTCCGAGAGGGCGCCGGGAGGTCGTAGCGGGAGCGGCGCCAACGCCTTCGCTTCCGGGCCGACTTCGCCTGGAAAGGTGCCCGAGACGTAGATCCCCGTCCCGAGGACGACGCCGATGCCGGCCGATTGTTTGACAAACTCGCGACGATTCATTTCTGCTTCGCTCGTGCCTTCACGAGAACGCGATGGAATCGTTGGATCTCGCCGGCGCTTCGGGCCGGCCTTGTGTCGTTTGTGCGCGAGACCATTCAGATTCTCTCGATTCTCGCGGCGGATTTCTTATAGTCGCACTGCCCGCTGACCGGGTCCCAGGCGCGGTGGCTGGTGGCATTGACCAGCCACTTGTTTTTGCGTGGGTCGGCGCTGTCGGCGACCGAAAGGTTCCACGGGCTGAAGAGATATCCCGGCGGCACCTCATTTCTGGCTGGGCGAATCATGCTGTTTTGGCCGACGCTGACGCGGGCTTCGAACGAGCCGCGCCGCGTCACCAGTCGCACGCGCTGGCCGTCTTTGAGGCCGAAGCGTTTTGCGTCCTCGACATTCACCTCGACGTACTGTTCGGGAACCAGTTTGATCGTCGTCGCCCCGCGGATGGTCTTGGCGGTGTGGAAGTGTTCGTAGACGACGCCGAGGCCCAGCCAAAACGGGTAAAGATCCCTCTCTCTGTGGTCGTCCAGCGACACCGACGCATCCTCGTAGGCCTCGAGGTGCGGCAACTCCGGCGTCAACCCGGCATCGCGCGCGGAGACGAGGATGCGAGGCTGTCCCTGGTTGGGGCCGTCTGCATAGAGATCATCAATGAGGAACGGCCCCTGACCCGGCCTGCGCTTGTCGCCGTAGGTCATGAGCTTGGCGGTGACGTCGTGGAATTTGGTGTAGTCCTGCTCGCAAAGCTTGAACCTGGCCTTGCCGTCCGGATGGCTGAAGTCGCCGTAGGGTTTGCCCGCCCAGCCTTCCTGACCAAGATAGCGCCGGGGCGTGCCGCCGGCCTTGGCGACGGCATAGGACGGTGCGGGCCATTGGATGCCGCGCAGGGTTCGCAATTGGTCATAGGGCGCGGTGCCGTCGCGCTTCTCCACGTCGAGTATGCCCGAGAGGTCGGCGTCGGATCCTTTGCTCGCGGCGGCGATGTCCCGGAAGACGTCCTCCGGGTCGTATGCCATGAGGCCGTTGCCCATTTTGATGGTTTTCTCGTAGGGAAAGATTTTTTCGGCATCGAGTCCGAGGGCTTTGGCGAGGGTTTTGCCCTTGTCGATGGCCATGTCCATGTCCGGGCGACAGTTGGGCGGGGGGTTCCTGGTGCCGTCGCAGATATAGATGCGCCGCTCGGATTGGATGTACGTGCCGCCGGTCCACTCACCCCAGGTGGCGGCGGGAAAGATGACGTCGGCGTAAAGATTGTTCGGAGCGTGGCGGTAGATTTCCTGAATGACGACGAACATCTTCGAGAGTGCGGGTCGCACGAGGGTATCGAGGTCGGCCATGTGGACGTGGGTGGTGTACATCCAAAACATCGCGTCGAGCCCGCCTTTGAGGGCGCGCTCCATCATGCCGACCACCATCCCGGGATTCGGCAGGACGGAAGTCTGGGCCAGTCGCTCACGCGGGATGCGCCACGCGTCGGCCACGTGGTCGCGCCATTTTGTGTCGTTCAGGGGCTTGTTGAAGGGCAGCCGGCCGGTGAGGCCGCCCATCAGTCGCTCGCTCATCGCATTGGGCTGACCGGTTTGTGAATGGCTTCCGCAACCGGGTCGGCCGACGTTGCCGGTGAGCAGGTGCAGGTTGATGATGCTGATGGTGTTGTGTTGGCCGTGGAGCATCTGGTTGTAACCGATTCCCCAGAAACTCAGGACGCCGCCGCGGCCGCGTTGTCGCCCCTTGATGGAGGCCTCGGCCCACTGTTGGGCGACGGCTTCGATCAACTCGACCGTGACCCGCCCCCTGTCGAGCATCTTCAGCCGCTCGATGACCTGTTGAGGCGAATAGCGACTGAGTACGCCCTCCTTGTAGTCCGACCATCCGTTGGTGTGCTGCTCCAACCAGGACTCGGCCATGCAGGCTTGTGGATACTTCTTCATCAGGACGTGGGCGATGGCGTTTTGATAGCTCATGTCGCCGTTGAGCGTCTGGATGTGGTAGCTGTTGCGCGGGTTGATGGATTGCAGCCCCTCGACGGTCCCGGTCGCACGGGGATCGGCCACGACCGTTGGGATGTTGTTGCGCTGCTTCTGGTCGGCCACGCGCCAGAAGAGGATGGGGTGGGCCTCGCGGGCATTGTGCCCCCAAAAGGTGATCATGTCGGCTTCTTCGATGTCTTCATAACTGGTCGGCGGCGCGTCGGACCCGTAGGAATGGAAGTAGCCGGTGACGGCCGAGGTCATGCACATTCGGGCGTTGGCCTCGATCGAGTTGCTTCCGATGACGCCTTTCATGAGCAGGTTTTCGATCCACTGCGCCTCCATGGTGAGTTGGCCGGAGCCGTTGAGGCCCACGTGGTTGGGGCCTTTGGTCCTGATGATCTCTTCGATCCGTTGAGCGACGAGTTCTTCGGCTTCCTCATAGGTGACTTCGCGAAAGACCTCGTCGTCGAAGCGGCCCTTGGAGGCTGAGAGGTGACCGCGCAAGGGATCGCTCATGTCTTTTCGCACGAGTACCTTGGTCAGGCGGTCAATGTAGATCGGCTCGTGAGCGTTGAGGCCCTTGATGCACTGAATCCCGCGGTTGGTCGGATGCTTCCTGTCGGGGACCATTCCAACGACCTTGTCGTTTTCGACCTTGATCAAAGTCCCGCAGCCCACGCCGCAGTAGGGACACGCTGCCTGCAACAACCGCATGGGTGAGCCGGCCGCCTGGCCCAGGTTCGGGGCGGCCTTCGCCTGAACAAACTCACCCGGGAGGAAGTTGGTCATGGCGACGGCGGCTCCGGTGCCGGCGGCCATCTTCATGAATGCCCGGCGATCGAATCCTTCGCCGTACTTCACTTTGCGATGGATCGTGCAGGCGGGTTGTGCGACGTCCAGGCGGACCTCTTTCGTATTGCTCATCTCGCTATTCTCCTTGAGAGCGCCACAGGGATGCCGTCACCCGTTTAGGCTGCGTTGGATCGGGGACGTTCATGATCCGTTTGTCGGCGGTTTCGATCGAGTGTTCAGCCGGGATGGTCATGGGCGATGGTGCGAACGTGGACCAATAGCGGATATAGGCCACGATGTCGTCAATGTCGTCGGAGGTCAGGTCGGCGATGCCCTGTGCGCCGCCGCCGAATGGACGCATCGCCGTGCCATGCCGCCCCCGGACGATCGTGGCCTGGAGGAATCCGTCGGTCGCCGCAGCAAGAAAGCCCTGGTTGTTCAATTGCGGGGCCCAGGAGCCTTTGCCGTCGTTGCCGTGGCAGCCGGCACAGTTGGAAGCGAACAGGCGGCGGCCTCGGTCAAGGTTCCATGGCACAACGAATCGGTGCGGGATCTCCGCCGTGGCCTTCGAGACACCGACTTGTCGGGCCGGGCCGAAAGGCGGATCGGATTCCCACGACCGCAGATGAGCCACGACGTCGTTGACCTCATCGCTGGACAAGTCGAGGATCGACTCGGGGCCGTGTTTGACCGGTCGCATGGGCGTCCCGCTCCGGCCGAGGACCATGCTCGCCATGAGAAAGCCATCGGAGGCGAATCTGAGAAAGTTTGGATTGGAGAGGGCCGGACCGCTCGCTCCTTCGCCGCGCGGCCCGTGGCAACCGGAACAACTGCGGCTGTAGGTTCGGGCGCCCTTTTCCGGCCGGCCGTTCGGGGATCGGGCCACCCTGAGGATCCCGCCATTCGGCTTGTACTCAAGTGATCTCAGGTAGGAGACGAGGTTCTCGATTTGACGCGGGCTCAATTCGGCCACGCCCTGACCGCCCTTGAGAAAGCCGCGCATTTCCGTGCCGCTCTTTCCGTAGGTGATCCATTCACGAATCATGACGTCCGTCGCGTTTCGCAGGAACGCGAGATTGTTGAGCTGGGGCCCCGTGGCGCCTTCGGCATCGGCTCCGTGACAGCCACTGCAAGCGGAGGCGAACATGAGTCGGCCGGCATCGGGATCACCGCGGGGGACGACCTGGGCGTACCAATCGTCAGGCTTGGCAGGGTCGGACTGCCATGTGCGAAGGTAGCGGATGAGCGATGCCAGATCCTCATTCGAGAAATGCCGCCAGGAGGGCATGCCGGTGCCGGGTCGCCCTTCGATCAGGGTATTGGCCAGGAAGGCATCGGTCGCAACCGTCAAGAATGCCTGGGTGTTCAGCGAAGGGCCGAGATCGCCCGCGCCCTGCGGCCCGTGGCACATGACGCAATTGGCCTTGAAGAGAATCTCGCCGATGCGAGGAGAGACATCGGTGGACTCGTCATCCCGGCACAGGGCCTGCACTGCGGCGGCGTCGGAACGGGCCGGCTGCCAGCGACGCAAGAATGCGAGGAGATCGCTGAGTTCCCGTGAGTCGAACTCTCGCCAGGCGGGCATGGCGGTGTTGGGTCGCCCGTACAGGATCGTATCGTGCAGGAAGGCATCGGAACTGACGGCCAGAAAGGTCGGCGCGTTGAGAGAGATGCCGATGCCGCCCTCGCCATTGACACCGTGGCAGGCGGCACAATTGGCACGATACAAGGCCGCACCGATCCGCGCGTCACCGCGCGCCGATGCAACTCCGTCGGGGTCCGGACCGGGCGCCTGCCAGCGGCGGATAAAGGCCACGATCAGCTCGATTTCGTCCGAACTGAGCCCACCCTCATCGGACCAGCCGAGCATGTCCGTTCCCGGTCGACCGTGGGTGATGACGTGTCGGAGATAGTCGTCGCTGGCGACCGCGAGGGTGTCCGCATGATTGAGCGACGGGACCATGACGTCCTGATTGCCGCGGCGTTCTAGGACGATGTTCGAAGCGTCCCAATCATGGCCCCAAGGATCGGCGTTTGTCGGCCAGAGTCCGACCCGCATCGTTGAACCCAATCCGTCCGCGCCGTGACAGGCGGAGCAGAACATCCTGAACAGTGTTTCTCCGCGGACGGGCTGGGTGTTCCGGTTGGTGGCGGGGCGCGGGGTGAGGTCGGCCAGGCCGGTCTTGCGGTGAAGACTCATCATGTATGCGGCCAGATCGCGCGCTTCTTCGTCACTCAGCCCATAGTCGGGCATCCGTGAGCCGGGAGAGACTTCCCTGGGCACCTTGAAGTGTTCGAACAACCATTGGGGGGCCGTGTGTTCGCCTTTGACGTGGCTGAAATCAAAATCGTGCCGAGTCTTGTCGCCGACGTAGGTGATGTCCGGGCCGAGCACGCCGCCTCGGCCGCGATACTTGTGGCAACCGAGGCATCCGAGGGTAACGACCGAGTTTTTTCCGCGCGCGATCGCATCCGCGCCCGGCAGCGAGCGCCGCAATGAGGCTTCATCTATGCTCCATGCGGCGTCCGTGCCGCCGAAGGGCACTGCCCCTGCGGAATCGCTGGCGGCGAACAGGTCCGCTTCTCCTCCGTAGAGATCGATCTGGGGGTGACACTTTCCGCAACTGGTGTACACGGCATCGCCGCGAAGCAGGGGAGCGCGGACATGCGGCACCGGCCGGCCGTCGGGATACCATCCGTGGGCCTTAGTGCCGGAGATGGCCCGACCCTCGCCCTGATGGCAGAGGGTGCAACCGAACCTCTCGGTGGGATGACTCTTGAGGAGTGTGCCCGGGTGGGGCTTTAGGGGTATGGCGGCATCGGCCATGGCCGGGTTCTCGACGCCCAGATGGCAGGTCGTGCAGCGGTCGATGGTGCCAAGCTCGCTCAGGTAAATCTGCTTCTGCTCGATGGGGAAAGCCTGAGCGACTCGCCGGGCGTTTTGGTCGACGGTGTCGTTGATCAGCCGGGCTCGATAGTCTGCCTGGATGGTCCGCCACTCGTCGCGGAAGTGCTCCTTGTAGGCGGCGGAGGCCAATAGCAGAAGCGAGGCCAGCGAACTGACCAGCAGCAACAACTTCATCAGCCTGACTTGCCGGCTATCCATGACCCGACAACCACCTCTCGCCTGGACTCTCGGGGCCTAATGCACCGGCCACTGGCTCTGCGACCAATAGAAATCCCAATTCGGCCCACGATGCACCGTGGCAAAATAGGTCAGAATCAAAAAACCAACGAGGAAGCACGTGAACAAGGCAATGGCGCCCATGCGCGTGGAACTGGTGAACCGCACGACGCCGATTGACCACATCGCAAACAGGGCGACCAGCACCGTGCCGGGGTTGAACAAGGTGATGACGATCTGCGGAACCCCGGATGTTGCCTCCCACTCCCTCAACCATCCGAAGGAGACGGTGAACCACAACATGCCGATGACGAAGAAAATCGCGAACGCGAAACTCACGAGCGCCACGCGCCGGCCTGCCGCCCCGCTGAACCAGATGCCCGCGTCTTCTTTCTCGCGATCCAGGTACGGAACCAGGCCCAAACCGAGCACAACGATCGCGGGAATGCCAACGCCCCCCATGAAGGCGGAGTAGGAGACCAGTTCCTGCAAGCCGAGGAAGTACCAAGGCGCCTTGGCCGGGTTCTCGGGCACGGCGGGGTTGGCCATCTCCGTCAACGGTGCGTCAAACAGCATGCCCAGGACCAACATGATGAACACCGTCACCATCGAGACCGCCGCGATGGCGTAGATGGCGTTGGGCCAGGTCATGACCGTGTTGCGAAGGCTGAGATTCACGGCAGGAGTTTTCCCGTGCATGAGCCCCATCAGGCCGTAGGTCTTGACCGGGCGTTCTTCGGCCGGGCCCTCGGGTTGGAAGTTCGCATCGGCGCAGGCCGGACGTACCAGGCCCCCGTCCTTGCGAATCCGCCAGAAGTGCACGGCGATCAGAATCGTGGTGAGCGCCGGCAGGACCATGACGTGCAGGACGTAAAAGCGAATCAGTGCCTCCTGGCCTACGTAGTGCGCGCCGAGCAGCAACTCTTTCTGCATTCCGCCGACGTCGAACCAGGCGGTGATTCCGATCGCATCGGTCAGCTCTCTCGGCGACTGGGCGATGTTTGCCCCGATGGTCACGGCCCAGAATGCCAGTTGATCCCAGGGCAGGAGGTATCCGGTGAAACTCAGCGCGAGGGTGAGGACGAACAGCCCCATTCCCACGACCCAGTTGAACTCGCGCGGTTTTTTGTAGGCGGCGGTGTAGAAGGCGCGGGCCATATGGAGAAACACGCAGGCGACCATGGCATGGGCCGCCCAGCGATGGACGTTGCGAATCAAACGGCCCGTGGGCACAACGTGGACGATGTCCAGCATTGAGTCGTACGCCTGATCAACGGACGGTTTGTAATAAACCATCAGCAGCGCGCCGGTCACACAGAGCAAAATGAACAAGACGAGCGTTGCAATTCCCAGGCCGAACGTCGTGGTGACTTTGATTGAATGCAGGTGCGTGCGAACGGGCAGGACGTGGAGGAAGAAGTTGGTGAAAACGGTCTGGGACCTGGCCCTGTCCGAGGTCGGGCGGCCATGGCGAATCAGGGAACGCCCGAACGCTCCAGGCGCCGACCTCAGGTTCGATCCGAAGTCGGACATGGCGCCGGGATCGCCGATCGTCCGTGGCCGCCTCTTCTCACCGGCGACGTCGCCACCGATGGATCGGGGCGGCTGGGATGGCGGTTCTTTGACTTTCATCTCTGCCATGCAATTGCTCCTGGGGGCCGGCGCGGGCCCGAGAGCCGTCGGAACAGAACTCATACGGCGAAGACTTTGCGCTGCGGCGATTCCTTCAAGGTGTCGGCAATCAGTTGCCCTTCCGGCGAAACGCTCAATTCCCACCAGGCCAGGGCCTTGGGGGCCGGTCCCCCCGTGACGTTGCCGTGAGCGTCGAATCTGGAGCCGTGACAGGGACACAGGAAACTGCCCTCGTCCGAACGCGCGGTGATGCATCCCAGGTGCGTGCAGACCGCGGAGATTGCGTGGAAGCCTTCCCTGGTGCGGAACAGCCAAAGTTTGTGTTTTGGGAAGTAGGTTGCCGAGTCGACGGCGAATCGATCCGGCGGCCCGAGCTTCACCTGCGAATTGGACTCGGGAAACACAGACGGCATCGGCAGTCGCATGGCGCCGAGCACGGCCATGACGAGGGAAACGATGGCCGACCACGCTGCCGCCAGGCCGAGAAAGTCCCGCCGAGTCGGTTTCGGCTTGAACCGTTCGCTGTCGTGAAGATGGTCAACCATTTTATGTTCCTCGCTCGGTGCGACGACTCAGGCTTCCACCGGTTGCCAACACGCCGTAAAGCCAAACCGCTCCATGCTGATGGCGCCTACGGGACACCGTTCGGCGCACAATGCGCAACGGATACACTTCTCCTCATCCTTGATGATGGCGGACATGCCCGAGAGGTCGGCCCGGCCGTAGCGCGCAGTCAATAACTCTGCGAGGTTTGGATCGCCTGCCAGTCGATCACATGAGACCAGTTCCAGGCACAACTCCGGACAGACGTCCGCGCAACCGCCGCACAGGATGCACTTCTCTGAATCGAAGATCGTGTTCACGCCGCAGTCCAGGCAGCGGCCCGCCTCGGCGACGGCATGGCTCGGTGTGTAGCCCCGCTCGACGGTGATCTTCTGGCTTGCCTTTCGATCGGCCGCGGGCGTGACCGGGATGTCGACGCGAGGTTGCTTCTCGTAGTCCGGTTCGCGCCGGTAGTCGGGAAGATTCAATTGCACGAATCGGTTGTGTTGTTGGAGTGGACGGCCCGTCACATAGGCATGAACTGATCTGGCGCACTTCTTTCCACTGGCGACGGCATCAATCAGGAGGCGGGTTCCGTAGGCGATGTCCCCGGCCAGGAACACATCCGGCGCAGACGTCGCGAGCGTGGTGGGGTCGTTCTCGATGTTGCCGCGATCGGTCAGGGTCACGCCGCAGTTGTCGTCGATGAACGAGATGTCGGGCCGTTGGCCGATCGCCCAGATGACCGTGTCAGCCTCGATCGTCGTGGTGTCGGCCTCATCGAACCGTGGCGCAAAACGACCTTTGTCGTCGAATACACCGAGACATCGCTTGAAGGTCACCGCACGGACGGTCTTGTCATCATGGAGCAGTATTTCGACGGGGCCCAGCGACGCATGTAGCTGGACGCCTTCTTCGTGGCCTTCGAGGATTTCGACGTCGTCGGCCGGCATTTCGTCGATGCTTTCCAGGCAGCAGAGGTGGACCTCGCTGACAAGTTTCTGGCGGAGCGCGGTCCGCGAGACGTCGTATCCGAGCTGACGGATCACGGTTCGGGAAACGTCATAGGCCACGTTTCCGCCGCCGATGACCACAATCCGTCGGCCGAGCCTGGCCAGGGTCGGCGTGTCTGCTCGGCCCCGCAGGGCAGCGTCGCGCAGAAACTCAACGCCGCCGATGATGCCGATTCCGTCGCCGCCCGGGACGGGGATCGACCGCGAGCGCTTGGCGCCGACGGCGATAATGGTGGCGCGATGTTCGCGGCGGATATCTCCCAGGCTGATGTCCTTGCCGACCTGCGTGTTACAGACGAACCTGACGCCGAGCGCTCGGATCACTTCGACCTCGGCTTCAATCAGGTCGCGCGGCAATCGGTACTCGGGGATGCCGACTGCCAACATGCCGGCCGGGACGGGCTCCATCTCGAAGACAGTCGGCTTCAGGCCCATCAGGGCCAGATCGTGGGCGGCCGCCAATCCGGCCGGGCCGGATCCGATGATTGCGACTGGTTCGCCGCTGGCAGGCGGGCCGTTGAAGCCCTGGATCGGTAGCGGAAGCGCGGCCAGCTCCTCTGAGCCGCCGCACTGGCGCCGGGCCGCGGGGCTCAATGCGCGTTTGAGCAAATCGAGTGGCCGAAAGGTCGGCTTGGCAAACGACTCGGGGCCGAACTGTTCGGTGACGAAGCGTTTGAGTGCGCGGATGGAGACGGCCTGGTCGATGCTGCGGCGACGACAGGCTGCCTCGCAGGGTGCTCCGCAGACGCGGCCGCAGATCGACGCCAAAGGGTTGGGTCCGCGGGCGATCAAGTAGGCGCGCTCGAAGTCGCCCTCGGCGATCGCCCGGACGTAGCCGCGCGCATCGGTATGCACCGGGCAGGCATCCTGGCACTTGATCTGTCTGCGCCAATAGGCGTCGTCAGGGATCTCGACTTGGACGGAGGCGTTGAGCATGGGGAAAACGTCTTTGTAACCTGAACGAAACTCCTGTCTCATGTGCGACCAGAGGAGGCAGTGGAGGCTCTACTTTTTCTTCCTCCTCGACTTGCGGCGTTGGATCGATACGTCATAAATGGAGGTTTTGCGGAAGAACTCTCGTTCCGCGGCCACGACTTTCTTCCACCGGTCATGAGCCAGGCAGGGTTTGCTATCGCTGCATTCGGTGTTGCCGAATGGGCACCGCCTGATCTCACACTGCTCGAACGGCGCCAGGATCTCGCTAAGGTGCGTCTTCCCTGGCGAGCGCACCATGCCGAACCCACCGCGTTTGCCTCGCGATGAGGTCAGCACTCCGGCCCGGACGAGATCACCGAGGACCTTGGACAGGTATTTCGCGGGGATGCCGGCGCGCTCGGCGACCTGGTTGCCAGGGATGGGCCACTCGTCGCGGTGTTGGGCCAGGTGTATGACGGCCCTCAGTGCATATTCGGCGGTTTTGGTCAGCACAACGACCTCATCGGACTATTTAGCTATATCTATATAGCTAAATAGCTGACATGTCAACCCCCGGCCGGCCACTCCGGGCCACCATCCGTAAGCTTATGTATAAAAACAAGATAATGATTGCCGTCGATGAGCAGAGCCACCCATGTTCGGGTCGGCAGATAACCAGGCGAGGCCGGCGGGGACGCCGATGCTCCCCCATGGTTTGCCGGCGGGGACGCCGACACTCCCCCATAGATTGGCCGGCGGGGACGCTCACGCGCGGTGTTGGGCCGTGTCAGATTGCGCGCAAGGCGGCGTCGAGGTCTTGGACGATGTCTTCCCAATCTTCGAGCCCGCAACTGAGTCGTATGCCGCCGGGCAGGACGCCGTGCCTGGCCATTTCAACTTGCGGAAGTGAGGAGTGGGTCATGCTGAAGGGGCATTCGATCAGTGTTTTGATCTGGCCCAGGCTGACGGCAAGTGAGATGGAGTAGGCATTCTTGGCAACGTAGTTGACGAAGGCGGTTCCGCGGTGGCCCGCCGGGTCGGCATCCTTGAGGATGAAATAGAGCAAGCTGCCGGGTGCGAAGTGGCCTTTCGAGTCTCGCATTTGTTTCTTGGCGAGGGCGAACTGGGGAAACGACTCCAGCCCGGGATAGAGGACACGTTCCACCTTGTCGTGGGCCTCCAGAAATCGGGCAACGTGATGCGCGGTTTTCTGGTAATTGACCATTCGGGTCGCGAGAGAGGGCAGACCGTAGACCAGGGTCGCCCAGGCTGCTTTGGGGGAGAGGATGCCGCCGAAGTCTTTTCGATAGAGCTGCAATTCCCGCCGTAGTTTTTTGGGGAAGATCACGGCGCCGCCGACGTCGGTCCCGAAGCCACCGATTCCCTTCGTGAGCGATTGACAGACGATGTCCGCGCCGAGTTCGATCGGCCGCTGGCAGTGCGGGGTGGCAAAGGTGTTGTCGACGATGATCCAGAGCCTTTTGTCGTCGGGGCGATTTCGGTTGGCCTCGTCGACGACCGAGCGAATCGCGCCGATGTCGATCAGGGTCATGTCCGGATTGACGGGGGACTCGAAGTAGACGATTCGGGTTTCGGGTTTGATCGCTCGGCGGAGGTTGTTCACGTCGGTCAGGTCTTCAAACGCGACGCCGATGCGGTGCCGGGGCAACCAGTTTGTGAGCAGGGAATAGGTACAGCCGTAGAGGACGTGGTGGGTGACCACGTGCTCTTCGCTCCTGAGCAGGCAGTTGATGACGCCTGAGATCGCTGCCATGCCGGACGCGAAGCACAGGGCGGAATCGCCGCCCTCGGCGACCGCCAGGTTGTCTTCGAGCATGTCGCGGGTGGGCTCGCTCAGGCGATCGTAGATATAGATCGGGTCATGTTGTTCCGCAGTTCCCTCGGCAAAATCGATGAATCCCTGAGCGCCACGCTCGACAGAGTCGAGCCGAAACGTGGCGGAGCTGGAGATCGGCGGCACGACGTGGTGACTGTATTCCCAATGGGTCGAACGCGATGAGCCGTGAATCATGCGGGTTCTGTTGTGTGCCGAGGATTCCGAGGCAGATTTTGGGCTCGCATCTGACATGGCGAGGCTCCTTCGCTGGGTTCCACTTGACCAGGTACTGGAAGGCTGTGAGGCCTGCCATGAGACTATTGGGCACGTCACGTGCCGTTTCCAGCGGGAAGGACGGGCGGGGTGTGACCGCGGCCTCCCGAGCCGGCGCCAGGTCCGCTATGGCGCCGTGAGCCTCGCCCGCACGACGGCAGACAAGGCGGGTTCGGGGGATTCGCGGGCGGCAAGACCACTCGGCCGGCTCGGGTGCGCTGCGTCGGAACGGGGAGGTTTGGCGTGCGGAGACAGCGCCGGGCATGTGGGATTATCCGCAAATTGCCGCCTTTCTGCGCGGATGCACTCGATTCCTGTGAACTCAAACTGACCGGTTTTGAGCAAACCGACGAACTTCGCCCGGCCACGAACTCCGCCCGGAGGGCGTGCGATCGTTGCCGGCGGCTTCAGCCGCCGGTGGGCGGGCTTTATTGAAGCTTTCGCCCGGAGGGCGAACGAAGCGCTCGTCCGCCCTCCGGCCGGGCACTTTCTCTTAGCACGTAGGGTCCGCTGTGCGGACCGATGAGGTTTAACAGCGCTTATTTCGGAAAAGGTCCGCACAGCGGACCCTACTGCCCTGAAGTCCCTGGCAAAAATCGTCCACCCTACGGGCGAAAAAACAATGCACCGGAAGGAAACCGGTCAGTTTGAGCTGTGAAGTTGGGGAGTTCATGGCGCGGTCCGTCATGGCACACCGTTTGCCTGTATCTCGTCTGTAGCGAAGTGAAAGCGCGGGTGCCCGTAGGCCGCGAACGGCATGTGGGCATTCGGGATTGCCATCGCTGAAGCTCCGACGAGCGATGCAGCGCGGAGGTCTGTCATGTCCACCCTAAAAGAATCGCTAGCCGAAAAGATTCCAGCGATGCGTCAGGAGGTCAATGACCTCATTGCCGCGCATGGCGAGAAAGAGCTTTGCCAAGTGACCGTTGCCCAGGCCTATGGCGGCATGCGCGGGGTCAAGGGCATGGTCTGTGATACGTCGGTGGTGGAGCCCGACAAGGGACTGATTATCCGCGGCCAGCCGATTCGAGAGTTGACGCAGCGATCGCCGGAGGAGGTTTTCTTCCTCCTGTGCACGGGCGAATTGCCGGACGAGAACGCCCTCGAGGCTTTGCGGGTTGACTTTCGGGCCCGCTCGGAGGTGCCCGGCTATGTCTGGAGCGTGCTCCGCGACCTTCCAGACGACAGTCACCCGATGCAGATGCTGGATACCGCGATTCTGGTCCTGGAGCGGGAGTCGATTTTCCGCCGCCGTTACGGAGAGGGCCTCCCCAAGACGGATTATTGGGAACCCGCCCTGGAGGATTCACTGCGACTGCTCGCGAAGCTGCCGGCCCTGGCGGCGGGCGTGTATCGGATGCGGTTTAAGCGAAGCGATCCGATTCCTTCGTCCCCGTCGCTGGATTGGTCCGCGGACTACGCTTCCATGTTGGGCATCCCTGATCCCGACGGCGCGTTTGCCGATCTTGTGCGGCTTTACCTGGTTTTGCACTGCGACCACGAGGGCGGCAACGTCAGCGCGAATACCTGTCACGTCGTGGCGTCATCGCTGGCCGATCCGTACTACGCCGTTTCGGCGGGCCTGAGCGGTTTGGCGGGGCCGCTCCACGGCCTCGCGAACCAGGAGTGTCTCCAATTCGTGCTGGCGATCAAGGATGCCTTCGGCGGCGTTCCCACCGCGGACCAACTCAAAGACTATTGCAGGAGAGTGCTCGAGGGAGGACGGGTGATTCCCGGGTACGGCCACGCGGTGCTGCGCGTGACCGATCCTCGTTTTGAGGCGCTGCATGCGTTCGGCGAGCGTGTCTGCCCGGATGATCCGGTCTTCCAGATCGTGGACCTCGGCTACAAGGTGATTCCCGAGATTCTCAAGGAGCAGGGGAAGGCCAAGAGTCCCTATCCGAACGTCGATGCCGGAAGCGGTATGTTGCTCTATCACTTCGGCCTGACCGAGTTCAGTTATTACACCGTCATGTTCGCCGTATCGCGGGCATTGGGGATGTTGTCGCAGCTCATCTTGAATCGGGCCCTTGGTACGCCGATCACGCGCCCGAAGTCGGTCTCGACGAGTTGGATCAAGGCGCAAGTGCGGGCGTAGAGGGCCTGGTTGGACATCGGCAGGATGGCCGCGGCCCGGATTTCTGATGACGCGTGATTCAGGAGACGAGATCTCATGTTACGAGAATCGGCGACACGAAGACGCGATATCGGCCAACTGGTTGAGACACAGATGCGGAACTGGGAGATCGCCCGGGCGCAGAAGACGGAGGATCCCGTTCGGACGGGCGAGCAGGAAGTGCAGCAATTCATCGCCATTTCGCGAGCGGTGGGTCTGCCGGGCTACACCGTTGCCGAGCACCTGCATGAGCGATTGGGCTGGCCGATCTTCGACCGCGAGATCCTCAACGCGATGGCGGAGAACGACGAATATCGCCGGCGCGTGTACGCCCAGTTAGATCAGCGCGACGTGAGCTGGCTGGAAGATTCTCTTCGGGCCGTCGTGCAGGGCCATTTCAGCCAGGAGGCGTACCTTCACCGCCTGATTGAGGCCGTTTTTTCACTGGCGCGCAAAGGGCACGCCATCTTTCTCGGTCGGGGCACTGATCTGATTCTGCCGGTGGACTTGGGCTTGCGGGTTCGCCTGACGGCCGATCACGATTATTGCGTCGGCGGTCTCGCCAAGATGAGAAACCTGTCTTACCAGGCGGCGATGCATCAGGTGGACGTGATCGAACAGGAGCGGGCGGATTTCGTGAGACGCTCTTTCAGGGTCGCCCCCGACGACGAGAACCGCTTCGACATCATCCTGAACCTTCGGACCTTCACTGTGCCACAAGTCGTCGATTTCATCATGGAGGCGCTCCGCTTCCGCGGCATCGTCGATTAAGATCGGGAAGTCCGTGGGCGCATGCGAGTTGTCGCGGCGGACATTCCCAGACGTGGAGTTGAGTTCGATGGATCTGGATGCTGAATCGTTGCGATACCATTCCCAACCGCGCCCCGGCAAGGTCGAGGTGAGGTCCACGAAACCTTGTCTTACGCAGCGCGACCTGTCTCTGGCCTACACGCCCGGCGTTGCCGCGCCCTGTCTGGCGATAGAGAAGGATCCTGAGCGGGCCTACGAATATACCTCGCGGGGCAATCTGGTCGCCGTGATATCGAACGGAACGGCCGTGCTGGGGCTGGGCGACATCGGCCCGCTGGCCGGCAAGCCGGTGATGGAGGGCAAGGGCGTGCTCTTCAAGCGGTTTGCGGGCATCGACGTGTTCGACCTTGAGATCGACACGACCGACCCCGAGGAGTTCATCAACATCGTCCGCCGGCTGGAGCCGACGTTTGGCGGGATCAATCTCGAAGACATCAAGGCGCCGGAATGTTTCATGATTGAGCAGCGACTCCAGGAAGTCATGGACATTCCCGTGTTCCACGATGATCAGCACGGCACGGCGATCATTTCCGGTGCGGCGCTGATCAACGGCTGTCTTCTCCAGGACAAGAAACTGGAGGACATCCGCGTGGTCATGTCGGGGGCCGGCGCGGCGGGCATCGCGTGTGCTCGGTTCTACGTGTCGCTCGGCGTCAAACAGGAAAACCTGATGCTGGTGGACTCGGTCGGCGTGATCTACAAGGGCCGCGAACGGGGCATGAATCCCATCAAGGCCGAATTCGCGATCGAGACGCGGGCGCGCACTCTCGCAGACGCGCTCCGTGGGGCCGACGTGTTTTCGGGGTTGTCAAAGGGCGGATTGGTCACACAGGAGATGGTCCGATCGATGGCGGACAAGCCGATCATCATGGCCATGGCCAACCCGACTCCGGAGATTGATCCGGAGTCCGCCAAGGCCGCCCGGCCGGACGCTATTATCGCGACCGGTCGGAGTGACATGCCGAACCAAGTGAACAACGTGCTGGGTTTCCCGTTCATTTTCCGCGGCGCGTTGGACGTGCGGGCGAGAAAGATCAATGAGCCGATGAAGCAAGCGGCCTGCCATGCCCTGGCGGCCCTGGCCCGTGAAGACGTACCGGACAACGTGTTGCGGGCATACGGGCTGGAGCGTTTGCAATTCGGCCCGGACTACATCATCCCCAAGCCGTTCGATTCGCGGGTGCTGATATGGGAGGCGTCCGCGGTGGCCGAGGCGGCCATGCAAACGGGCGTAGCGCGCAAGCAGATCGCGAGTGTCGAGGCGTACCGCGAGGAACTGAGCGCGTCGCTTTCGCGGTCTCATGAGTTCATGAGTCAGATTCTCCATCGGGCCAAGGGCAAGCGCAAACGGATCATCTTCTCCGACGGTGAGCACGACACGATCATTCGGGCGGTCCACATTCTCCAGGAGGAATGCCTGGCCGAGCCGGTGCTCGTCGGGAATCCTGAGGTGATCCGAAAGCGGGCGGACGAACTGGGGGTGAGTTTGGGCGACGCCGAGTTGATCCGCCCCAAGACGTTTTCCGAGCTGAATGAGCTGGCTCGGCATTACTACGAGAAGCGGAAACGGAAGGGCGTGACGTGGGCCGACGCCTGCTACTACGCCGCTCGCCCGGACTGGTTCAGCGCCCTCATGTTGGACCTGGGAAAGGTGGACGGCATGGTGGCGGGGATCAGCCGATCGCACTCCTTCGTCATGAGGTCGTTGTTGGAGATCATTCGGCTGCGCCCGGGTGTTGGTCGGGTCTCCGGCCTGTTCATTATGCTGACCAAGGATGACGTGTTTTACCTTTCGGACTGCACGACCCAGATTGACCCGACGGCCGAGCAACTCTCGGAGACGGCGTTGCTTGCCGCGCAGGTGGCGGAGTACTTCCACACCGTGCCGAAGGTGGCAATGCTCTCGTTCAGCAATTTCGGCAGCGTTCAATCGGAGCAGTCCAGAAAGGTCGCCCGGGCGGTTGGAATGGTTCGCGAGCGTCGCCCGGACCTTTGCATCGATGGCGAAATGCAGGCGGACACCGCAGTGACCGCGGCGATCCAGGAGCGGACCTTTCCATTCTGCGAACTGAGGGGGCGCGCCAACGTGCTCGTCTTTCCCGATCTTGCCTCGGGAAACATCGCCATCAAACTGCTGCATCACCTCGGCGGGGCCGACGCCATCGGCCCGTTGACCATCGGGCTCAACCGTCCGATCAACGTGCTGCACCCGACGTGCGACGTGGATGACGTGGTCAACGCCACGGCCATCACTGTGATCGAATGTCTCGACGGTACGCTGTAGGCGTGCCGCGCGGCATGGGGCTGTAGCCATGCCTTCGATTTGTCGAAAAACTCGACACCACCTGTCGAAGAATCCATCACTCCGACAAGTTCACGCAGCGCAGAGATTTGCATCACAACGGCGCCATGTCGAATGGCTGCGCGCCGAAAGCCTCTACGCGCAGGTCCGGCGAAGCCCCACGGAGTGTCGCTGCGGCGGTCCTGTTAAGTGTATATCAACGTATGACTTAAGTCATTCGCGATCGTTTCCGGAATGCACACCGGGCATTGGCACATCGATTGCCCCTACTGAGTTTCGCCTTTCGGATCAAAGGCGAACTTGGAAATGGAGGTGTGCTATGACTGTCATACTGGTTGTATTAACGATTTGTGCTTTTCTGTTGATCGAGCATGTGCTTCAGCGCGGGCGGGAGCGAGAAGTGAGCCACGTCGGCGCGTCGCTCCAACGGGCGCTGGAGGAGGAGGCAGTGCCGCAGACGGCCGCGGGGATTCGCCTGCCCGCGCCGCTGTACTACCACCAGGGACATGCCTGGGTCCATTGGGTCAGCCCGGATCAGGCGTATGTCGGCTTGGACGATTTCGGTCGGCGGCTGCTTGGGAAGCGCGCTGAAGTCGAGCTCCCCGCGGTCGGCACGAATCTCCGCCAAGGCAAGGACTCCGTGGCGATTCGGCGGAACGGCGACGAAGCGCAGCTCCTGGTCCCGATCAGCGGCGAGGTGGTGGAGGTCAACCCCGAACTGACGCGGGACCCCGGTCTGGTCCACGAAGATTCTTACGCCCGAGGCTGGCTCTACAAAATCCGGTCGCCCGAACTGTTCAAAGAACTACCGAATCTCCTTCGTGGGACTCTGGCCGTTCGATGGATGGAGGACACGTTCGCCCGGTTCCAGCATCGCATGATGTTGGCGAGCGGGAGCGTGATCCAGGACGGCGGCGGGCTGGTCGAGGACGTGGCGGAGCGGCTTGACCACGACCAGTGGTGTCGTCTGGTCGAGGAGTTCATGCTGACCACACCCAGGCAGCACGGCTGACCCGAAAGGGGGTAAGCGCAGATGAATGCGATCCTGTTCGACGCGAATCAGTGTGTGGGGTGCAAGGCCTGCGTGTACGCCTGTGCGAGGGAGAACGATCTTCCAGACACGGACAAAGAGCGGCTGTCGCAACACCGATTCACGGCGCTGGAAGTGATCGACGAAGACGAGGAGTGGTATCTGCGGCGGATGTGTATGCACTGCGTCGAGCCGAGCTGCGCGTCCGCCTGTCCGGTCGGCGCGCTCAAGAAAACGGAAGCGGGGCCGGTGGTTTACGACTTCGACAAGTGCATCGGCTGTCGATATTGCATGGTTGCGTGTCCGTTCAACGTCCCGCGTTATGAATGGGACTCAATGACTCCCCGAGTGCGCAAATGTCAGATGTGCCAAGAGCGTGTGGCGGCAGGGAAATCCACCGCATGTGCGGAGGCGTGTCCCACCGGCGCAACGACTTTTGGCGAGCGATCGGCGCTCGTCGCTGAGGCGTGGCGGCGAATCAAGTCGGACCCCGATGCCTACGCACAGCACGTTTATGGAGAAAAGGAGGCCGGCGGAACGTGCGTGCTCATCATTGGGCCGCAGGAGGTGATGAACGCGCTGAATCCGAATATCCCCAACGGGCCGCTGCCGCATCGGACCTGGTTCGTGCTCTCGCAGATACCGGCGGCGGTCGGCGTTGTTGGGGCCGGGCTCGCCGGGGCGAACTGGATCATACGGCGGCGCATGAAGCTGGCGACACTCAACGCGAGCAACCCGCGCGAAGAGATCGAAAGGGAAGAGCCATGAAATGGTCCTCAAGGATGTTGGAGCGACCCTGGCGATTGATCGGCTGGCTCTGCGTTGTCGCCGGTTTGTACGCGACTTTCATACGTTTTACGCAAGGTTTAGGCGCCAGCACGAATCTGAACGATGACTTTCCGTGGGGGCTTTGGGTCGGCTTCGACGTCATCTGCGGCGTGGGGCTTGCGGCCGGTGGGTTCACCATCAGCGCGATTGTTTACATTTTTCGGTTGGAGAAATACCGCCCGATCGCCAAGCCGGCGGTCCTGGCGGCGTTCATTGGCTACTTGATGGTCGTCGGCGGCCTGCTCTTCGACCTCGGGCATCCGTGGCGATTGTGGCATCCCCTGGTCATGTGGAACCATCACTCGGTGATGTTTGAGGTATCGTGGTGCGTCACCCTCTATACGATCGTCTTAGCGCTTGAGGTCTCATCGTTGGTACTTGAGCGGCTGAACTGGTCGCGTGCTTTGCGGATCGTGCACGTGGCCGTGCTCCCTCTGACTCTGGCCGCCGTGCTGCTGTCGATGTTGCACCAGTCTTCGCTTGGCAGCCTGTTTCTGCTTGTCCCTGAGCGTCTCCATGCGTTTTGGTACTCGCCGTTGCTGCCGCTGCATTTCTTTGTTTCGGCGATGGCGGTGGGGTGCGCGATGACCATCGTGGAATCCAACCTCAGTTCCCGGGCGTTCGGGCGGTGCGTCGAAGCGGACGTCCTGGGCGGCGTTGCCCGGATCGCGGCCGGGTTGCTCGGCGTTTATCTGGTTCTTCGGGTTGGAGACCTGGTCGTGCGCGGCGTTACCAGGGAACTCTGGCCGCTGAACCGTGCAAGCGTCTTCTTCATGGCGGAACTTCTCCTCGGGACGGTCATTCCGATGATTCTGTTCTCACTGGATCGCATCCGCCGGAATACGAAGTGGCTGTATCACGCGGGACAGCTTGCGGTGGTTGGCTTTGTCGTTGGCCGGCTCAACGTCAGCGTCACCGGGTTTGAGGTCGCCGCGGGCAAATCGTACGTGCCGTCCTGGACGGAGTTCGCGGTCACACTGATGCTGGTCGTGATCGGAATCAGGTTCTTCTACCTCGCGGCGAAGTCCCTTCCGGTATTCGAGTCGGACCACGACGCCGGCCTTCGGTCGCGCCGCTGGCGGGAGGAGATTGAACGGCAGGCGCACAGTCTGCCGGACGCATTGAGCGCGGCGCGTGGCGGAGCGTTCCGCGGAGAACAGCAGGTGTCAGATGAGAAGCTCCTGCGAACCTGATCGATCGGATACCGGCAACCCGCGGGTCATTGGGGGTCTGACTAGAATCGCAGGCACGGTATACCGCTCGGTGGTATGGCGGTTGGTTGGAATCATCACCATCGCGCTCATCGTTTCGCTGGGGGCAAGCGGCTGGCTTGCCTTGCACCTTCAGCGTCGCCACCTCTTGTTGATGCTGGAGAGAAGCGCGACCGAGACCGGTGAAACGGTCCTGACCAGCATGCATTCCTCGATGCTCGCCAACGATCAGACCCATCTTCGCGGAATCATTGAAAGCATCGGCCACCAGGAAAGAGTCCTGGGGCTCCGGATCGTCAACGCCGATGGCGAGATTCGTCATTCCAGCGACACGACCGAGATTGGGCGGGTGATGAGCATGAGTGAACGGGGTTGCGTCGGATGCCATCGCGCAGGCACGGCCGATGCGCCCGCCAACTCCCACCTGGGGCCGCAGATTTACGCTGCGGGCAACGGCACGAAGATGCTCGGGCTGGGTGTTCCCATATGGAACTCTCCAAGCTGCTCGACCGCCAGTTGTCACTTTCACCCACCGGAACAACGGGTGCTGGGCGTCCTCGACCTCGAACTCTCCACCGCGGGCATTGAGGATGACATCGCAGGCGCCCGCACACAGATTGCTGTGTTGTTTGTGATTACGATCCTGATCATTAGCTCGCTGGTCGGATGGGTGGTCTGGAGCGTGATGCAGAAGCACATCCGGTCTCTGACCGATGGGACACGCAAACTGGCGACGGGGGAGCTTCAGCATCGAATAAACGTCGATTCACCCACGGAGCTTGGTGAGCTTGCGGCGTCGTTCAACGTGATGGCCGAACGGCTTCAGATCGCGTATCAGGAACTTGAAGATTGGGGACATACCCTTGAACGGCGCGTGGAGCAAAAGACCCAGGAACTCGCGCAGACGCATGATCAGATGATCTTTGCGGCGAAGATGGCTTCTCTTGGGAAGCTCGCCGCCGTGGTCGCCCATGAGATCAACAATCCGCTTGCCGGGGTTCTCGTACACGCGAAGCTGATGCGCCGACGTCTTCCCAGACTGTTGGAGCAGGGCGCGTCGCGGGAGGGGCAGGAGGTTGAGGAGGTCAAGGAGGTGTTGGCTTCGATGGAACGGGAGGTCGCACGATGCGGCGAATTGGTGCGCAGCCTGCTGTTTTTTTCGCGAAGGCGCACCACGAGCATGGCGCCGGAGGATCTCAGCACGATTCTCGATCGCGCCGTCAGTCTCGTTCGACATCAAGCCGATCTACACGGGATCGCGGTATCGTTCGAGCTGGATGAGCATCTTCCGCGCATCACCTGCGATGCGGCACAGATTGAACAGGCGGTGCTCGCCATCGTCATGAACTCCATCGAAGCGATGGTCGATGGCGGCACATTGACCATCCGCACGGTTGCTGATGCGGGTCGGTCCCAGGCGCGGATCGAGATCAGCGATACGGGGATCGGCATTCCTGATGACGTGGGGTCGAACATCTTTGAGCCGTTTTTTACCACGAAGGATGAGGGTAAAGGGACAGGGCTGGGTCTGTCGGTGATGTATGGTATTGTTCAACACCACGGCGGGCGGGTGTATTTCACGTCAGTTGTGGGCAGGGGCACGACGTTCACCATCGAACTGCCGGTTCGGCGAGAGGCGCCTGAACTCGATCCGGGTAAGAGTCCCGTAGCCCTCGGAAGGGAGGAACGCTGACTTCTCATGGAACAATCGCAATCACTACACATCCTCGTTGTTGACGACGAAAGCATCGTGCGGGTGTCGCTGAAGAACTGGTTTGAGGAAGATGGTCACGTCGTCCAGGGCGCCGCCGACGCCAAAGAAGCCTTGAGGCTCCTCACGGAGAAACACTGGGATCTCGCGCTGGTCGATATCAAGATGCCGGGGATGGACGGTCTCGAGCTTCAGCGGCGGATTCTGGAAGCATCACCGGACACGACGGTCATCATCATGACCGCGTTCGCTTCGGTGGAAACGGCGGTCCAGGCGCTGAAGGAAGGGGCGCTGGATTATGTGACGAAGCCCTTCGACCCGGAACGTCTCAGTCACTTGATTCGCAATACGGCACAGCGGCACAAGTTGGTTCGCGAGAATATCCAATTGAAGCATCAACTCGCGAGCGTCGTGCAGCCCACGCCGATTCTGGGTGAGAGTCCGTCCATCACGCGGGTCATCAAGCTGATCGAGACCGTCGCCCACACCGATGCCACCGTTCTGATCACGGGCGAGTCGGGGACCGGGAAGGAACTTGTCGCTCGGGCGATTCACGCGAACAGTCCGCGGGCGTACATGCCGCTGGTGGTCGTGAACTGTGGGGCTCTGCCGCAAGGCACGCTGGAAAGCGAACTCTTCGGCCATGAGCGAGGCGCGTTCACCGGCGCCCAATTCCGGCATAAAGGGAAGTTCGAGCTTGCCGACGGGGGGACGCTCTTTCTCGACGAGATATCCGAGATTACCCAGAAGAGCCAGGTCGAGCTGCTTCGCGTCCTGGAGGACAAACAGGTAACACGACTGGGCGGCGCCAAACCGGTGGCGACGGATTTCCGAACCATTGCCGCCACCAATAAGGATCTTGCGGTCGAAGTTGAGCAGCAACGGTTCCGCGACGATCTGTTTTACAGGCTGAACGTTTTTCAGATCGACTTGCCGCCGCTTCGCGCGCGTGCGGAGGATATTCCAATTCTTGCACGGGCCTTTGTCGCGCGCCTCGCCCAATCGATGAATCGACCGATGCCGGAAATCAGCACCGCCACGATGGAGGTATTGTCGAGGCACGTTTGGCCGGGCAACGTCCGGGAGCTGGCCAACGCGATGGAGCGGGCGATGGTCGTTTGTCGTACCGGCATGATCCGCCCCCAGGACCTTCCGATCAGTTGCCCGACGTCGGACACCAACCATGCCGCCGGCCTAAACAAAATGTCTCTCGCGGCCGCGGAGAAGCGGCACGTCGAGACGGTCTTGCGGGAGAGCGAGTGGAACATCACACGGGCGGCGCGGATTCTCGACGTGGATCGAACGACGATCTACAACAAGATCAAGCAATACGGACTGACAAAGAGCTGATGGCGGGCAGGCTGGAACTCATTCCCATCGGCCCTCTCCCGCCGGGCTTGCCGGGTTCACTCGCAGTCTTTCTGTCTGACGCGTTGGGATTTCCATGTATCCTGTCGGATACCTGTATTGATCCGGCCGGCTCGTACGACGCTTCTCGCGGGCAATACGACAGCCACCTGCTCTTGCGGCCGTTGGAGGAAATCGCCCAAGCCAGGGAGACGCGCGTGCTCGGGGTGACCGAAGTCGACATCTTCTCGTCCGTGTTCACATTCGTTTTTGGGTTGGCGCGGCTTCGTGGGGCGGCGGCGATTGTTTCACTGCATCGTCTCCGAACGAGCTTCTACGGATCGCCGGAGGATGCCCGGATTCTCGTCTCGCGCGCGAAGCGGGAAGCAATGCACGAGATCGGACACCTCCTGGGGCTGACCCATTGCCCGGATCGCAATTGCGTCATGTCCTTTTCGGCGGCAGCAGAGGAAGTTGACCTGAAGTCGGACCGCTTCTGTGCGCAGTGCCTCGCAAAAGAAAAAGACCAGGTCGCGGAGCCGTGACCCGATATCGCCCATGGGCAAAGCGCATTCGCGACGACGAATCCCATTTACAGGTCGAACCCGTCACAACGGTTACTCATGGTCTTTCTGTTCTCGATGCTTCTCTGCGATCGGAAGGGCATCGTGGATGGAGCGAATGTGGACGTCTTGCTGCGGAAACGCGATCTCGATGCCGGCGCGACGGAACTCCCGGTCGATGGCCTTGTTGAGGGCGTGTCGCACGGGCAACAAGTATTCCACGCCGGGCACAAAGACTCTCAATTCGTAATCCAGCGAGCTGGCGCCGAAGTTTTTGAACAGGACGTAGACTTCCGGATTATCCATGACGTGTTCGGTGTTCTTTCCGATCCTGAGGAGTATTTCCTCCGCCAAATCGGTGTCGGAGCCGTAGGCGATGCCCACGGGAACGTTGACCCGGAGGATCGAATCGGAGAGCGTCCAATTGATCACCTGCCCGGTGATAAACTCCTTGTTGGGGATGACCAGCTCCTTGCGATCCCAATCGGTGATGGTTGTTGCGCGAATGCGGATTTGTGTGACGGTCCCGCTGATCTGACCGACGGTGACCGTATCTCCGATGCGGATCGGTCGCTCGAAGAGGAGCATGAGGCCGGACACAAAGTTCGCGAATATCTCCTGTAGGCCGAAACCCAGTCCCACGGAGATGGCCGCCACCAGCCATTGAACGTTTGTCCAGCCAATGCCGACGGCGCCGAAGGCGATGACGATACCGACGACGACGATGAGATAGCGAACAACGGCGGTCAGGGCGAATCGCCCTCCCGTGTCCAACGGAAGCTTGTTGAGAATTGTGATTTCCAGCAATCCGGGGATGTTCCTTGCCAGGATAAAGGTTGCGACGACGACGATCATCGCAACGGCCACGTTCGCCAGGGTAATGTATCTGACCTCGGTCATTGTCGTGGTGGCGGCGCCTGCCTCGCCGCTCGGCGCTGCAACGTCGACCGTGTAGGAAGACAATCTCACGTCTTCCATGAAGCTGAGAGCCGGCATCATGTCGGACCACACGAACCAGACACCGATGAGCAGGGTGAAAGCGGTGAACGTGCGAAGGAGGCGTTTGGTTTGTTCACCGATGTCGACCAGGCTGAGCTTCGCCTCGTCGATTGTCACCATTTCGCTGCTGGGAGTTTTTCCGGCCGATCTGGCCGCATCGGCCAATTCCTGTTTCTTTGCGGCGGCCTGGTCGAGGGCGAGCTTTCGCCGCAGGATAAACATCCACCGTGCCAGTAGGGCCTGGATGAGCATCAGGCCCAGGACGAACCAGAGCGTCTGCGTCAGGCGTTTGGCGAACTCGATGGCGGTATAGTGGTATCCACTGAAGGAAGCCAGGAACAGGCCGGCGGGAATCGCGATGGCCGCCGAGAACCACAGGTATCGCAGGTGATAGAGCCATCCTGTTTTCGATTTACGGAACCGATCGGCCAGGATACCGTGACTGGGGCGAAGCACCTGATGTATGAATATGGCGGCAGCGATCATCGCGACCAGGAAGGCGAGCCGCCCGAAAGAGCTGCTCCAACGAGAGTCGACGTACAGCTCCGTCGCGCCGATGAGGAACGTGGCGGGCAAGCCGATGGCGATCAACCAGGTGAGGGGCCGCCGCACCAATCGAACGCTCTTTGCATCCCAACGAAAATGGCTGACGGCCAACCCGGTGGTCCGGCACATTTGCCAGATGAAGCCGGAGGTGAACAAGAAGGCCGCGGCAACTCGAAACCCGCCGCCGACAGCCAAGGCGAACTCGCGCGTTTTTACTTCGTCGATTCCCACAATCGACGTTGCCCGCCAGCCAATGAACCACAAGACGATTGTCCAAGGGAGTGGAATTAACAGCGTGTAGGCCAAAGTACCAAGCGTCAGGCTGAAGGAATCCGTTTTTACTCGGGAGGTCCGCTTGCTGATTTCCAGCATGGCCCTCAATAGCCTCGGCTGATAGGCGAGCAGGACCGCGACGATGACGACGATAATCAAATAAGGAAAGAAGAAATGACGGATGTCGTTCCAGATCACGATGGCCAGTGCCACCCATTTCCGGGCAAGTTTCAGTCCGTCATCGGGTAATTCAACATCGTATAATGGTGTTGTGCTCGAGCTCCAAAGGACGTGTCGGTCGATGAAATTCCGAAACTGTTCCAGTTTGGCCACCAGGGTGGCTTCTTTCCCACTGAGATCGTTTAGTTTTTCGGTGAGTGCGGCGAGATCAGCCTTGAGGCTGCCGAGTGATTCCCGTTTCGTGGTCAGATAGTTGCGGACCTTCTTCTCATATTTCGCGGCGTCGGTTTCGGGGTCAGCCTCCTGGATGGACGCCAGGACCTCGGCGACCTCCGCGTCGATGTCTGAGAGCTTCAACCCGGCATCGTCGGCTTCGCTGATGTCAAGTTGACACTGAGCGATTTCCCTGGGAAGGGCCTCACGTTCGTGCTCATACTCTCGGAGTTGCGCGAGTTCCGACTTCTTCTTGCGGAGCAGGGGTCCGACGACGTCGGTGCTCGCCAGGTTCCGCACGTTGAGCTGCGCAGACTGGAAATCCTTATCGAGCTGTACGATGAGACGGTCGACCGTCGGCAGCCTGGCTTCGACTTCCTTGATCCGCTGATCGACCCGGTCTCGTCTTTCGGCGAGGCGGGTGTTCGCGGCCGGCAGGTCACGAATCGGGAGTGGTGCTCGTTTCAGCGCTTCTTCGGCCTCGCGCTTCTGGCGTTCGATTTCGGCTTCACGGCGCTCGCCAATGGCGGTCTCCAGGTGCGTGACTTTCGCCTGGGCCTCGACGACGGCAAGCTTGGCCAGTTCTCGGCGGCTGGTCAGGAGGTCGCTTCGCGCGTCAAAGAACCGCAACTCGTTGTCGAACTGTTTGACCTCAAGCTCTAGTGCAAGTTTTCGCGCTTGCAAGAGTGTCCGTTGCGCGAGCGATACTTGTGGGGCGGTGGCGGCCGTCGCGGGCGCGCCCAAGTCCTTCGCGACTTGTTCAAGCCGCTTGTTAGCCTCCTGAATGAGCCCTGGAACTGCGATCCGCCTTTCTGAGCGGTACTTGGCCTCGTCCTCCAGTTTTTTTGCCGTCTCCTGCCGCTGCTTCAAACCGTCGCGCCCGCTCTTCGCCTCATCCAGTTGTTGCCTCAGTTGGTCGAGCGTCGCCTCAGGCGAGACTTCGATGAAGGCTTGCGTGGTTGGCTCGCTCGCGGCCTGGGCGAGCTTGCCCTTGGCTTCTTCCAGAAGTGCCGGGGTTTCTTCAATTCCCTTCTGGTGCTCCGCGATCTTCGCCGAGAAGCTGTTCGCCAGGGTGATTTGCTCAAGCGATTGCCCATAGAAACCGGCCGCCTCCAATTTTACGTTCTCGGGAAGGTCGGTCGCGGACTTGATCTGCGATATTCGAGCTTGAATCGTCTCGGTCGTGAGTTGCGCGGCCGACGTATCCGTCGCTTCGCTGGGTTGCGAGGTCGGCTGCGGTGGTTCCGGGGATTGAGCGAACAGGGCCGGAGGCTGCCCGATCAGCAAGAGAGTGGACATGGCGGCGAGCATGAAGAGGGAGCGTCTTACGACTCCATTTGTTGGGGTGCTCTCCATGGCGATCTTCCCTACGCGATCAGCTCCACAATGCGTGCTCATGCCGATGAAGGAATCGCATGGCTGCGCAATATGAGTTTGCTTGTGATTTTCCGGACCAGCATTGCCATGCTGCTATTATGTTCACATTGGCGCGAGAGGGAAGGGCCGGTTCACCTCCGAACTCCGGCCATCGACGAGTCAGGGCGATGAGTCGCTCGGCGAAGCCGGCGCCCGCCTCTACCGCCGCGTTGCCGGTTCATCCTCGTGGGGCTCGCTTTGACTGGAGCCGATCCAACCCTTGCGACGGAAGACGACCACCATGCCCATGGCGGTCAGGACCATGGCGGCCAGGAGCACGGGGTAGGCCCAGGGCCAGTGCAACTCCGGCATGTTTTCAAAATTCATGCCGTATAAGCCGGCCATGAAGGTCAACGGAATGAAGATGGTGGCCATGATGGTCAGCACTTTCATCACGTCATTTTGGCGATTGGCCACGCTGGAGAGATAAACCTCCATGAGACCGCCGGCGATATCGCGGTAGCTCTCCAGGACATCGATGATCTGGACGCAGTGATCATAGCAATCCCTCAAGTAGACACGGACCGGCTCGCTGACCATCGGCGTATCATCGCGGATGAGTTCGTTGATGGCTTCGCGGTGGGGCCAGATGATCCGTCGCAGGGCAAGCAGGTCTTGCTTGACGCTGTGAACCGCCCGCAGGGTTTCCGGCGTGGGCGTTGAAAGCGCGCGTTCTTCGAGTGACTCCAGGTAGTCACCCAGCATTTCGAGAATGGGATAATAGCCGTCGATGATGGCATCGATGATGGCGTAAGCTAGGTAGTCGGGCCCGTGCTTTCGGATGGTCCAGCCGCCCCGACGGATCCGGGCCCGCACCGGGTCGAGGACGTCGCCGTACCGCTCCTGAAAGGTGATGACGTAGTTCTTTCCCACGAAGAGGCTGACCTGCTCAGTCTCCAGATCGAGCGGTGCCGGCATAATCGACATTCGTGTGATCACCAACTGATGTTCGTCGTAGGTTTCCGCTTTTGGCCGTTGAGGGACATTGACGACGTCTTCGATCGCCAGCGGATGAATGGAGAAGAGGTCTGCGATGCCCCGCAGAACGGCTTCATCGCCGAAACCCTGGACGTCGATCCACGTGACCGTGTCGTCGGTCAGTGAGTGACGGAGGCGTTCGACTTCGGTGATTTCCTGCTCTTTCAGGGCGCCCGCGCCATATTGGATGACGCGAATCACCGGAGGCAGCATGTCCTTGTGCATTGCCAGAGTGCCCGGCTGTGCTCCGGCTGAGGTATGTCGTTTGCGAAACATTCGGCATCCGCTCCTTAGTCTGGCGATTCAGGTGCAGCCGTTGTCGTGTCGCGGTTGCTTCACCGATTGAACTCGGCAAGTTATTCCAGATGTTCTGAAACGTCCATGCTCGTGGCAAGGTCTCCGCGCAGCCGCTCACGGAGACTTCGGTTCGAAGCCTTATCCAGCGCTGCACGAATCGGGCCGACGCCGCCGGGAGGAATTGCAATGTGACAGATCGGGTCTCCAGGCGTCACGGCGGGCAGTGTCGTCATGCCGAGGACGATTCCACCGCATGGAGAGTGGATGACGTTCTGCTCTCTGCCGAGAAGAGTTGCGTTTGTCGCGATGGCCTGCCCCTTGTCTACGACGTCACCCGGTGCAACGTGAAACTGCAAGACGCCCCCGCTTTCGGCCCGAATCCATTTTGTTTTCTCGATGTGTGCCTGATACGGCGGTCGTATTTGCCTGGCATTGACCATTCCGAGCTCGATCAGGACGTTTCGGATTCCGCGCACGCCATATTGGACGACGCCGGACTCGATTTTCCAGACTTCGCCAGCCTCCAGGATGATGGTGGGACAACGTGCATGAGAGGCAGAACGGCGGAGTGAGCCCTTGGGCCCCGGGCTGTTGATGACCAATTCACAGCCGAATGCGTCGGCGATTCTCCTGACCTCCGGGTTCTTCAGGTTCGCACGGACATTTGGAAAGTTGGTGCGTCGAACCGCGGCGGTGTGCAAGTCGATGCCATAGTCGCATTTTTTGACGATTTCGTGAAAGACGGTCGCGGCATAGCGACCGGCGAGGCTGCCACCCGCGAACCCGGGAAAGCAGCGATTCAAGTCGCGACGATCGGGGAGATATCGGGCGTGGCGATCGAATCCCAGCATGTTCACCACCGGCGCCAGAACGAGCGCGCCGGTTTCAAGCTTGAACGGGGGATCAAGAATGAGGGCGCGCACAATGCCCGTGCCGTTGACTTCATCGCCGTGCACCGCGGCGGTCACGAATACGATCGGTCCTGGCGCTGCCGCTCGCCACACGTGAATGGGAATCCGAACCGGCACGCCGCTGTAGCTTTCGGTTACGGCGATTTCGATGTCGCACCGGGTGCCGGCGGGGACGCGCTGGTCACCAAACCGCAAATCCTGTGAATCGACCATGGTCATTCATCCATCGTCGCCGGAGCCGGCCGGCGATTGCACGGCGGCGGTCCTGGGCAATTTTCTGAATCGCCGCTTCTTTCGAGGTGGAATCAGTGCCTTCATGGCTTCCAGCCTGCCGAAACACAGCAGCCGATCTCCGACTTTAAGTATGCGACTTCCCGTGGGGTTGGAGATCACCGATCCACCGCGATTGAGTGACAACACGACAAGGTCTCTCTCGCGAAGCTCCGAATCCGCGATGGTCTTGCCGACAAGCTCCGACTTCGCGGGAATTGGTACTTCCCCCACGCCGTATCCCTTGCTGACCGTTAGGCGTTGTCGAAGATCCATGTCGGGGAAGTTTACCCGGTCCTCGATGTACTCGACGATCGCACCGGCCACGTCAATCTGTGTGGCGCCTTCGATGCCCTCGAGGCCGGGAGACGAGTTGACCTCCATGATTTGGGGGCCGTCTTTACTCTCGAGCATGTCGACGCCGGCGATACGCAGCCCCATGATTTGTGTGGCCCGAATGGCCGTCTTTTCATACTCGGGTTCGAGGGTGATGACCTCGGCCATTCCCCCGCGGTGGACGTTGCTGCGGTATTCCTGCCCCTGGGCGACTCGGCGCATCGCCGCGACCACTCTATCACCCACGACAAAAGCGCGCACATCCTTCCCCTTGCTTTCGGCCACGAACTTCTGGAGGAGCACATTCTGCTTGGCGCTGTGGAGCGTTTCTATGATGGCCTCCGCGATCTTGGTCGAGTCAGCCAGAATGACACCGACGCCTTGGGTCCCTTCCAGCAGTTTGATGATGACGGGCGTTCCGCCGATTCGCTCGATTGCGGGGAGTATGTCTTCCGTGCTTCGGACATAGGCGGTTTGTGGGATGCCGACGTCGTGCCGGCTGAGAATCTGCAAACAGCGCAGCTTATCGCGTGAATGGGTGATTCCCAGGGCCGAGTTCGCGGAGAACACGCCCATCTCCTCGAATTGGCGAACAATTGCAGTTCCGAAGTATGTAATCGAGGCGCCGATTCTCGGGATAATCGCGTCGTAGTTGCTGACCGGCTTGCCTCGGAAGAAGAGATCGGGAAATTCCTCTTCGAGCGAGATTGCAAAGTTCAACGTGTCGAGCACTTTGACGCGGTGCCCGCGCGTCGTAGCGGCCTCCTTCAGCCGGCGGGTGCTGTAACATCTCGGGCTGCGAGAGAGGATGGCAATTTTCATATGCTTGGCTTCCGCGGCTTGCGAAGGGTGCGGGGCTTGCTCAAGGCGTAGCGTAGGTCGACGTCGACCAGGAAATCCCCCGCCAGGGCTGTTCGGCCCAACAGCATCCGACACAGCATGTGCTTTCGACAAACGAGGCTGAACTCAACGGTTTTCTCAATGTCGCCCAGCGAAATGCTCGTCGCGACGACGTAACGTTCCTTTGCATGTCCGGTCGATGCTCGGACGCGCGTGATGCGCACGATTTTTTCTTCGACAGGGACCCGGAGATCGGGATTCTTCCGGCTCAGCACGACGTCGAAGCGAACGCGCTGCCTCGACAGTTTTTCGATGTTCTCCACGTGGAGGGCGCTGGTGCGGGCTCCGGTGTCGATCTTGGCGACGATATCGGGGACGTCCCATTTCGGGAAACTCACGTACTCTCGCAAGCCGATGATCGTTCGGATGTCAGGTGGGTTCTTCTTTTCCATGTCATGTCCGTACTACGAAGATCACCTTCTGTTCGATTGAATGGGGTGGATTCGGCTTTTCTCGGGATCGTGATCTTGACGGATTTCTATAAAGTTATGTTGCCTCGCTGCTTTTCGCCTGTCAACTACGGCATCCGTTTCGTAAACGACCTTCTGTCAGATGAGCAATTCCATGACGTTGGAGGCTGGAATCGCGGTGTGACTTCCCGCTCTCTGCCCTAAGTGAAATCCTTCAGGAGAAGACTTGCTTCCCGGGCACCGGCCACAACCGCATCGGTCGTCGCTTCGTGCGAGGGTTCTGCTCACTCACGCGACGCCGACCGTCATGAAGATGGGCGCCCAGATGCTTTTTTTGTAATGGCGGACGTCCTTAAATCCGCTGTCGAGAAAGTACTTCCGCATCAATGTCCACGGCGCGTGGAAGACCTTGGCCTCCGGCGTGCTCTCGCCACGGGTGATGAGGACGTCAAAAACGAACCAGCCGATGGCGTTGTCCCGGAAGCCGTCGATGACAATGAGCCGTCCGCCGGGGCGAAGCACACGAAACATCTCGTTCACGACCTTGGCCTGATGCGGATAGTGGTGGAATGAGTTTCCGCACGTCACGACATCGAACGAGCGATCGGCAAACGGCAGGTGTTCGGAATCACCATTCAGAAAGGTCGGAGCGTCCCCGGGAATCTCGCAAGCCTTGCCGTGGGCGACCGAACACATCCGAAGCGAATAGTCCAGGCCCACGATGAGCCGGGTCGGTAAGGGACTTCCCGCAACCATGGCGGCCCAGGTGCCGGTTCCGCTGCCGATGTCCAGCAGGTCGAACGGTTCATCGATGTCCCGTCGCCAGCGGTGCAGCTCACTCATGAACATCCGATAAGAGGGCTGAAAAAGTAAGTGCTGCACGATCGAGTGGTCGTAGTTATGGGCCCACCCGTCGAATTGATGCTTGGCGCGATGCTTGACGGCGTGACGACCGGGCGGCGCGCCGTGGTCTGGCGCCGATGCAGGCGATGGGATTGGGGCGTTGTTCAGCGTTCCGCCGGCGCTTTGGCCATCATTTTTTTCATGGCGCTTTGCCATCGCAGAATCCTAGGTTGATCGGTGCATCGAGGCACGCCTGGGGCGCGGCCGGCAACGCCTGCACTCGAGGGAGTCGGGGCGTGGTCGGTACGCATATACATCGGCTCGTCATGCTAAAGTTCCCCGTTCTCCTCGGCCGATAGGTTGATGCCGTCAACAATCGCGACCCACGCATTTTCTTTCACGCACTGCTCGTCGCCGAACATCGAGGGAGCAAAAAACGTCATGTGCAAGCGAGATCTTATCGATCGCATCATGGATCTAAACCGATCGGCAAGGCGAGAGTTTTTGCAGGCTTTCAGCGAAAATGAACTCGCGGATTACCTGCGACAACTGGAATCGATTACGCGCGAGCCTGTCTTGGCCGCCGGCATCGAGCCGTCCAATAACTAAGCAACGCCGGTTGCGAATGTTGCCTGCGTCACATCGTTTCTGTTTTCCCACGTTGTAGGCGGCGAGGGCCGGCGCGAGGCTACCGTTTGCGCTGCTTCTTGAGGATCGCTTTGGAGCGAGCGATGATGGAGGCGTTAGGCCACGTGTGGCGGTAGTCTGACAGAAGCCTTTCATAAATCGCGGCCGCCCGATCCATGTTACCCTCCTGCACGAAGGTGTCGGCCCGCCACCACTCGGCGGTCATCTCTTCGATCGATCCCACTTCTGCCTGTTGTTTAGCTCGCTCGAAGCAGCTTCGCGCTGCGGGATGGTCGTCACGATAGGCGGACAGCAGGCGGCCGGCGAGAATCGCGGCGACCCAGCGTTTGTGCTCCGGCAATTCGATCGACTGGGCGGCTTCAGCAAGGAACTGTTCACAGCGGTCAACATCGGCACGATTCGCGGCAGGGGTTTCCTGGATGATCGACAACATCAAGGCGATGCCGCTGTTCATGACCGCCTCGGCGCCTTTGGTGGTGGACGCCTTGTTGCCTGGTTGGACGTCAAGAAGCGGTGCGAGCGCCTGCGCCGCGTCGAACTCCTCGCGTTGCTCGTAGATGAGGTAGCATTCATCCTGGCTGCCGGAGCGGCCGAGCGGGACGTAGAGCGTTTCCAAGAGGCCGGCACAGTGCTGAGCCGTGACGTGTTGCAGTCGCAGGTGTCCTGCTCCGCGGGGCACCCCGGGCCTGGCCTCGTCGCTGACCAGGTAGAGTTGGTAGTAGGGACGGTTCTTCGTCGGTGTCGGCGCGGCGTTTGAGCGGTCGGCGTCGGGCCCGGCGTTGCGGCTTTCGCCGTCCGCTGTTCGGAGGCTGGAATCGGTGCGGCGTGATTCGCTCTGTTGTGCCGTGGGGTCTTCCTCTTGCGATTGCCGACTAACTTTGCGAGGGGGAGTCGTTGGTCTGGCGGCGGGGCGCGGCGTTCGCCACCACGAGGCGTCCCAGTTCCAGTCGACCCGCTCACAGCCCGGTATCCCCCCGGCCAGCAGGCCTAGCAGAATGATGTTCCGCATGGTCCGAGTCGTCATGGTCGAATCCTGGGGGATGGATGGCGGACGCCAATACCTCCGGTAGCGATGAAGCGGCGGCCGTGGATTCCGATTGAGGAAGCTTCCCCGCGATCGCCGGCTGCCAAATCGGCCTGACGGTCATTGTCGTTTGGCCCGAGAGGGTGTCAACGAAGATGTCGGCTTAGCCGTGGCCCAATTATCGGACACAAACTCCATTCCGTGTCGGCTTCGAATGGGCGGCAGCCCATCGCAGGCGAGTACCAACTGTACCGGCTGTGCTATTTGCGACGGTCTGTATAAGTATTGCAGTGTTATGTAGATATGGTTAAGGGACCTCCGAAATCCACGACTTTTTTTCCCTATTGCTCTCGCCTTCCACCGGAGCATGGAATACCATTGGCATCTGGTAAGGGGAAAGCGCCTTCGCGTGGGAAGAAGGAAACATTTCACAATTCCGTCATCGCCCCACCGCTCTTTCCCCCTGCCGCTGACGCGCCGGCTGTTCTCATCGGCGTAAGTGCCACATGCATGTCGGCCTTGAAGTGGGGAGGCGGGGATGAATACTTCAGCACGCGGCGGCTCGCTCGACCGGGTCCTGATTGATCTCAATACTCAGTGCGACTTTCTCCTGCCCGGCGGCGCCTTGCCGGTAGCCAATCGGGCGGACGTTGTGCCCAGAATACGCAGGCTCATGAACTGGGCCCGTGCTGAGAACGTTCCGGTCATATCCAGCCTCGAAGCACATCGGCCTGCGGAAAGCTTTCATGGGTTGCCCCCGCATTGTATTGATCGAACCCAAGGCCAGCGCAAGCTGCCGTTCACGTTGCTGCCACGCCGAATCCTCCTGCAAGGGGATAACACGCTGGATATTCCCAGCGATCCGTTCCGGCGTCACCAGCAGATCATTTTGACAAAGCGTTGCACCGACTTCCTCAGCAATCCCAAGGCCGATCGCCTGATTAACGCCCTGGCTCCGCACCACTGGATCATCTTCGGCATCCCGACGTCGCGCTGTGTCAAGTCCGTGGTGCTCGGGCTTCTTGCCCGCCAGTATCGGGTGGTTGTCGTCGTGGACGCCTGCGGCCATTGGTCCGAGACCGATGGGGCGCACGCCTGTCGTCAGATGGAAGCCAAAGGCGCCTTCATGCTGACAACGGACCAACTCATCAGCGGGGAGATGGACGTCGCCATTCACTCGCACGACGTGGTGCCCCAGATCGAGGATGATCTTGAATGGGAGGTCTACGCTCAGATGAATGGTAAGGAGCCAACCTCCGAACCCAAGACCGTTCTCTCGGCCCCGGATGCTGACTTTGACAGCGGCAACGGCAATGGCAACGGCAACGGCCACTCCCGGCGAAAGCAGGGCGAAAATGGCAAGAACGGTAAACGTGTGGATCGGATCTCCGACATCGTCCCGCCGCACCTGATCAGGTCCAGGTCTCGTTCTCCTCGATCCGCGTCCAAAGCCCGCCGTGATCTTGCCTGAACCGGCCCGAAGACCTATCCTCTCACATCCTTGGTGGCCTCTATGAGTCGGTGGTCAGGTTGCGGGTTTGTTCCCGGCCTGACCGATAAAAGTTGTCGTGGGCCCGCGGGATCGTTGAATCGACATGTCCAAGAAACTCCCCAAGCAACTCGCCATCCTCGACGAGGACCTGTGCACCGGCTGCGATGCCTGCGTGGCGGTCTGCCCGGTGGACTGCATCGACAAGATACGCGACCCGGCCAATCCGCGTTACGCCATGGGTATCTGCACGATCGATCTCCAGGTCTGCATCGGCTGCAAGCTCTGTGCTCAGGTCTGCCCCTGGGACGTGATCACCATGGTCCCCACGGAACAGGTCATGGCCCAGGAGAAATACCACGGCCTGGTCACGGAGAAGCAATTGGCGGCGCTGGCGTAGTCAGGCTCCACCGCGTTCACAGAACGCGGCTCTGTGGGGTTGCGGCGCTCCACGTCGTTCACAGAACGCGGCTCGGTTGCCGGGATGGACTGTGACGGGTCGGCGACGGGCTGAATCATGACTACCTTGCTGATCGCAATCGGGAGTCTCGTCCTCTACGTCATCGCCTATCATACCTATGGCCGCTGGCTGGCGCGGAAGTTCTTCAAGCTTGACCCGAACGCTCCTGTTCCCAGCCGCGAGCTTGCCGACGGACAAGACTTCGTCTCCACGCGGCGTGAGATCCTCTTCGGCCATCACTTCACGTCGATCGCGGGAACGGGTCCGATCGTGGGCCCCGCTCTGGCGGTGATCTGGGGTTGGGTGCCGGCGCTGCTGTGGGTGCTGTTCGGCAGCATCTTCATCGGCGCGGTGCATGACCTCGGGGCGCTGGTCGTCTCGATTCGCAATCGCGGCCAGACCATCGGCGAGGTGGCCGGCCGTCTGATCAACCCGCGGGTCAAGGTGCTCTTCCTGCTGATCCTCTTTCTGGCGCTGACGATTGTGTTGGCCATCTTCGGGCTAGTCATTGCCAGCATCTTCGACATGTATCCGTCAAGCGTACTTGCGGTGTGGGTGGCGATGCCGGTGGCCATTGTCGTCGGCGTGATGGTCTACAAGCGCGGCTTTCGGCCGCACGCTCCCGCACTGATCGCCCTGGCGGTCATGTTGGCCGCGATCGTGTTGGCGGGCGAATGGCCGGCACTTCAGTTCAGGCTTCCCGCGTTCACCGTCGCGGGGTACGCGATCAGCCCCACGATTTCCTGGACGCTGGCGCTGTTCGTGTATTGCTACTTCGCCAGCGTGCTACCGGTCTGGCTGTTGCTTCAGCCGCGGGACTACGTCAACAGCTACCAGCTTCTGTTGGGGTTGGTGCTGATGGTGGGAGGCATTGCGGCGGCGACGTTCTTTCATGAGGGCGGTGCTCCGATCGTCGCCCCGGCGGTGCAGGCCCATCCCGTCGGCGCGCCGCCGATCATGCCGTTTTTGTTCGTGACGATTGCCTGCGGGGCGATCAGCGGGTTCCACTGTCTGGTCAGCAGCGGCACCAGCAGCAAGCAACTCGCCTGCGAGCCGGATGCGCAGTTTGTTGCGTATGGCTCGATGCTGACCGAGGGATTCCTCGCGGTGCTGGTGATTCTGGCGTGTTGCGCGGGGCTGGGGTTGGGAAGCGTCCGAACATCAACGCGGTCTATTCTGCCGGGCACCATCATGAATGGCAGCGCACCACCATGGCGGGACTTCGGCGAGTTTGTCTTGCACGATGGCTCTCAAGTTCGACTCCATGCAGCGGTGCCAAATCCGTTCTTGCTAGATGCTGATGATGTGCAGTACATACGTCGCGAAATGGAGTTGTCAAAACTCGTGGCGGTAGAAGAGGAAGCCCGTGACACGCTCACATATCGCATTAGCCGTAAGTCCTCTCCCTATGGCCGTGACACGGTTCTCCCACCAAGGCTACATTCTCTGCCCGGGCAGCACCCTCGTGGCAACATCATAGCGACCGTGCGGCTCGGAGAATCAATCGCATTACAGGGTGGATCAGCGAGGCTGGTTGAAGGTTTGCGGCTTGAGGTTCAGGGGAAACCGGCATGGCTGGCTCGGTACAAATCCTGGTCTTCCGCCGGCGGCCTTGCTGCCAAGGTCGGCGCGTTTGTCGAGGGCGGGGCCAACTTCGTGGCCTGCCTGGGCATTCCACTGAAGGTGGCCATTGCGCTCATGGCCGTGTTAGTGGCTTCATTTGCCGCGACGACGCTGGATACCGCCACGCGATTGCAGCGTTACGTCGTGCAGGAACTCGCCGCGACATTCAAGCTCCGTCCTCTTCAAGCCAAACACGGCGCGACGCTGTTCGCCGTGCTCGTCGCTTTGGTTGTCGCGGCCGTTCCGCCGCCGGGCTCGACCTGGGCCACGGGCATGGGCAAGGGCGGGCTGATCCTCTGGCCGCTGTTCGGGGCGGTGAATCAACTGTTGGCCGGCTTGGCGTTTCTGGTCGTGGCGTTTTATCTGGCCCGACGGAAGATGCCCACCTGGTTCACGGTGGGCCCGGCGATCATGATGCTCATCGTGCCGTTTTCTGCGATGGCGTATCAACTCGGGGCGTTCAATGCCGCCGGTTGGTGGCAGACCGGCCAGTGGCACTTGGTGTTCACCGGCGTATTGATCCTCGCCTTGCAGGTGTGGATGGTGTGCGAGGCGCTGAAACTGTGGCCGAAGATCCGCGGCGTGCTCGAAAGCGAACTGCCGCCGCTGGCGCGGGGCTTTCCGGTCGTCGAGATGGTCGGGGGACCGGGCGCGCCGGCGGGCGATGGTGGCCGGAGTTGCTGATCAGCGCTTCGCGGATCGCGGCTCGGTGGGCGGCGAAGTACGCGGCCGAGTCGGGCAGGGCACCGCTTCGCGCCGGCGGCCGATACCGCTATGCTGCCTGCTGTCGTTATGCGCCAACTTGATTCCAGCCAACCGGGAGAAACCATGCAAGTCAGATTCCAATGTCCCGCGTGCAACCAGTCCCACGTCCTCGACATGCCTGAGACAACCATCCACATGACCTGCTCCAGGACCGGAAAACATATGGAATTGCGGCTCGGCGCCGGCGGCGAACCCAAGGCCCGAATCCTGAATGACGGCGCGCCGGCCACGAAGAAGTGACAATCAGACACCCGCCTTCGTCAGCTTCCGCATCATGCCGCTGATTCGCCCGATCCTCCTGGGCCCGAGCTTGGCCATCAGGTCCACGATCGTTCCGACGACCTTGAGGAACTCGTGCATCTCTTCGAGGCGTCCGCGATACACGTCGGCCTCTGCCGCCGTTCCGTCCAACTTGCCGTCGCGATCCCCCGAGACCATCTCACGGCAGCGCTCGATCGTCTCGACAATCGGCTCGACCTCGCGCCGGCGACGTTGGCGAATGATGGTCTCGAACATCTGCCACACGTCGGCCTGTGAGACAAAATACTCTTTGCGATCGCCGCGGATATGCACGCGCCGGATGAGGCCCCAATCCACCAGGGCACGGAGGTTCATCGAGGCATTGCCGCGGGAGATTTGCAGCCTGGCCATGACGTCGTCGGTACAGTTAGGCTCGTTCGAGACGAAGAGCAGGGCGTGAATCTCGGCCATCGTCCGGCTGATCCCCCAGTAGCCGCCCATCTCCCCCCAGCGCCGGATGAACAGGGCCTTCGACGATTCCAACGGGCCCGGCCGTCCAACCATGAGAGAACCTCCAATCGTGCCTGGTTCAACAGAACTTTCAATATCGTCTGAAAATTATAGAGGGGCCCGGGCAGATGTCCACTCCTCCGTGCCGCGTTCGCCCGCAACCCGTCGCATCGTCTGCCCACGCCCCCCAGAGCCGCGTTCTCGTACGTGTTTAGCGGGGTTGTTGGCTTTGGGGGCTTCTGGCCGAATAAGTCAACGGATGGGTCCGATGTCCCAATCCTACGGGTTCAACGGATGGGTCCAATGACCCATCCTACGGGTTCAACGGATGGGTCCAATGACCCATCCTACAGGTTCAACTATGGGATGTGGGACCGATGGCCGTAGGTAGGATGGGTCATCCGACCCATCTGCTGATGGCGTTGACGCGGGACTGCCCCCCGGCCCAGTCACGTCGTCAGTTGCGCACTTCCCGCCATTGCAGGATCGTGGGCGTGCAGGGTTCCTGGACCGTCAGCATTTGGGGTATGGTCGTGCTGCCGATGGTGGTGGACGCGCTGGCGGGGACGACGGATACCTGTAGTGGCGCGCTGACCGGCAGCGAGTCGAAGTAGGTCTTGACGGTGTAGGTGGATGAGTTGGTCACGCCACCGAAGTGCAGCCACATCGGCTCGGTGCCGGCGTAGCCTCGGGCCACGCCGATTTCCCGCCTCGCCAGGAAGGTGGTGCCGGCGGCATCCCAAAGCTCGACCCGGATACCGACCGCCGCCTTGTTCGTTCTCGGCGCCCCGCAACCGATTGCGCGCACCTTGAGATAATCGGTGTTGTCGGTGTTATTCCGCAGGAGGGTGTTCGTGGCGTCTTCCTGGGTGATCGACAGGTCGAGGTCGCCGTCGTTGTCGTAGTCCACGAAGACCGCGTCGTGGCCGTCGCCGGACGCTGAGGTTCCCACACTGACCGCAACGAAACCCCAGCTCGGCGAACCCTGGTTCTGGTAGAGTACGTTGGCGTTTCCGGATCGGGTCACGACGTAGAGATCCAAATCGCCGTCGTTGTCATAGTCCCCCCAGCAGCAACCGCGCTGACCGGAGGTGTCGGTGATTCCTGAAGACGACGTGACATTCGTAAAGGTTCCGGTCGGTGGGGAGGCTGATAGGTTCAAGCCGTTCCGCCAGAGATAGCCGGTGCTGCCTGAGTCACGCCGAGACACGAACAAGTCCAAATCCCCGTCGTTATCGTAATCTCCCCAGGCCGACCCCATCTTGTCGCTGTTGCCGGTGACGACGGAGATGCCGTAGTTGTTTTGCGTGTAGGTTCCATCGGCGTCGGAGAAGAATAGTTTTCCGCCGTTGTAGTGATAGAAGAAATCCAGATAGCCGTCGTTGTTCACGTCGCCTGAGCTGCAGTAGTCACCGTTTCCGTCGTCGCCCGAATCGTTCAGGCCGTAGCTTGTGTTCTTGGTCCCCACCAATGAAACCGATGGGCCGCCTTGGTGGTGACCGATCCAGTTGCCGTCTTCGGAAAACATCACAATGTCGCACCAGCCGTCATGATTCACGTCTGCTGCTGCTACCGCTTCATTGTTGTCTGGATTGTTGAAGCCCAGGTTTCCGACATTTGAGAAAGACGCCGACGCATCATTCTGAAGACACGCTTCATTGTCATAGCTGTTGATGCCGACGCTCCAGAAGTCGAGATCATCGTCGTTGTCCAGGTCCACTAACGCCCCCTGGCGTCGAACATTTCCACCGCCGAAGGTGCTCGACGTGAAACTCGATCCGGCGCCGTTGTTGATCATCAGGCGCGCCACACTGTTGCCCGTAATAATCGAATCCAAATCGCCGTCGCCATCGAGATCGCCCCAGTGCAGGCCGGAGCCGTAGGTGTCATCGGTTGTGGTTTGCAGACCGAAGCCCGTGGCCGATGAGACGTCGGTGAATAGCTGCTGACCCTGGCCCCACTCCACCACGAACCAGCCGATGTCGGCGTCCGCGGCCGTATTGGATCGCTGCATCGTGACGTTGTTGCTCGACAGGCTCATCGTGACTGAGCCGACGCCGATCACGTCGTCTCCGGAGTAATCCGACCGGCCCATGTTCTGTCCGCCGGCCGGTTGCACCGAGGCAAAAGCGACGGCTCGGCTGGTGTCCACCGGATTGATGCTGACGGTCCTCTGGGAAGTGCCGGTATTGAAGTCTTCACTGCCTCTCTGAACGACCGAAGCATCTTTCAGTTCGACCACCTGCCAGACGATTTCCGTGATGTCGTCGCCCCCCTCTTCCCGGTCGATCCGAATCTCGTTGGCGTCGATCAGTTGGGCGCGAAGCATCCGTTCTCTGACGTCCGAACCATCGTCATCCGTTCGAAACCCCACCAGGACAAAGGTTTTGTTGACATCCACGGGCGTGCTCAGCGTTACATCCCTTTGTGTTGAACTGCCGGTCAGAGACGTCGAACCCTTTTGGACGTTGATGTCCGCAGGATCGGTAAACTCGATGACCTGCCACCAGACGATATGAGACGAATTGGAATCGTTGGCTTGCAGTTGCAGGTTGCTCGTGCTCGTCAATTCTCCAACCAGTGGATCGTCGCTGCCCCAGCTCGAGTCGCTGCTCTTGGGGGTCTTAGACCACGTCACGAATGCCTGGCTGAGCGACGCGACCGGTGTGATGCCGACATTCATGGTGGACGAGGATTGCGTCACCTGTCCCCGTTGCACGTTGACGCCGGAGGTGAACTCAACCACGTACCACTGAATCTGCATGGTACTGGATTCATCGGTCACGCGAGCGAACTGCAAGGTCGTTGACGAGGCGATTTGCCCGCGAATCATGGAACCTACCGGCCGGTTGCTGTTGTGGCGGGTCTGGAAGATGAGAAATGCCTTGGTGGTGTCAACGGCATTGATCGTTACCGTGACGGTGCCGTTTCCAGAACTGGTTGCGGTCCCACTCTGGACGACTTTGACCTCAGCCGCTTGTGCGACGGCATTTGGAAATAGGATGGCCCACAGCAATACGGACCCGAAAGCAAGGCGCGCGCGAGACAAACCACACCAACGCTTGCGACGCCAATTCATCAACATGGCAACCCCCTCGTCCATCGTGCCTCTCGTCATCGACTTGCCCCCCGCAGACCGACCTGGAATCAGGCCGAGTAAACTATCGGATGCGCAGCGCGCTCCTTCTTCGTTGTCTCATTTCGTCAGATTCCTCGTGAATCGTGCGATATAACCTTCGAAACGCCCACCCTCCGGCGCAGGCCCGATGGTCCGATTGCAAGGTTCACCCGGCCTCGGACATCCCATTCCGCGGGCATCCGCGTTCGATCATGCAACAATGAATCAGGACGTGGGAAGCGAAGCGGCTATCGGAATGACATAAAGCGAGGCCGCCCTTGCAAGGGCGCATGTTACCGGGCATAGAAGAACGAGTATGCTCAGGTGGACCACGTCTGGGTGGACGACTTTCCCTGCGGGTCCTCGTTCACGACTCGGACCATCGGTTATGCGCCGTGACAGGCGCGGGTCCATGCGGAGTGTGGCGACGTTAGTTCATAGCCGCGCGTTGAATTGCTCAATCAGTTCGTCCCACGCCTCGACTTGAGCAAAGGTTTCGGTCCAGAAGTCGGGGTCCCAGAGGCGGCGGAGGTCTTCGACGCTTCGTTGTTGCTGCTCGACCCAGGTGAAATACTTGAAGTTGTGCAGCGTCTTGCGGTCGGCATAGGCCAACTCGCGCATGTGATCGGTGGAGGCGGCCTCGAGGTAGCGGCCGAAGTGCCGGGCGGCCGTGAGTTGATCGTATTCGCCGTGATCTCGGCGCTGCTCTTCGATGCGACTGCCGTAGAGGTCCATCGAGTCGGTCAGCGGCGTGAACAGGACGTCGCGGCCGTCCAGGTCATAGAGCTTCGCGGTCTTGATTGCGGCGACAAGGTTGCAGATGCCGGAGATGCCGAGTTGCGGGAGTTGTTCCACGATGGATTCGTCGATGCCGCGGCCGGAGAGATAGCATCGGCCCTCCGGTTCGTTGAAGAGCCGCACGAGTTGCATGCACTGTTCGTCATCGACGGCGGCGACGGCGTCGGTGTTTCGGACGTTGTGGATCCATGGGATGTGTTTGTCTCCGATGCCCTCAATGCGATGACCGCCGAATCCGCACGCGAGCAGCGTGGGGCATTGCAATGCCTCGACCGCCACGACGCGCAGGTGCGGATGGACCGTTCGCAGGTAGTCGCCGGCGGCAATGGTTCCGGCGGAGCCGGTGGCCGAGACATAGGCCGCGAGGCGATAGGGCGTGCTCGATCCGGAATCGGATCGGCTGCGGACGGCTGCGCGATCTGAAGACCGCGGCGCTTCGGCGCTGAGGCGGTTGAAGACTTCCTCAATGATGCCGCCGGTGACGTGGTAGTGCCAGATGGCGTTGCCGAACTCTTCGAACTGGTTGAAGATCACGCAGTCGGGCCTTGTTCGGCGGATTTCCCAACACTTGTCGTAGATTTCCTTGACGTTGGATTCGCAGCCGGGCGTGGCGATGACCTCGGCGCCGATTTCTTTCAGCCAGTCGAAACGCTCCCGGCTCATCTCTTCGGGCAGGATGCCGATGGCATGGCAGCCCAACAGGGCGCAGTCGAACGCCCCGCCGCGGCAATAGTTTCCCGTTGAGGGCCAGACGGCTTTCTGCGCCGTCGGATCGAATTGGCCGGTGACCAGTCGCGGCACCAGGCAGCCAAAGCCGGCGCCGACTTTGTGGGCCCCGGTCGGAAACCACTTGCCGATCAGGCCGATGATGCGGGCGTCCACGCCGGTCAAGGCGGGCGGAAACTCGATCCAGTTGCCCTCGTTGAACAGGCCGCCCTTTTCGACCGGCTCGTTCTTCCAGGTGATGCGGAAGAGATTGATCGGATCGACGTCCCATAGGCCGACCTGTTTGAGGCGCTGCTTGATCTTCTCAGGGATGAGCGACGGATCGCGCTGCTGGGCGAAAGTTGGAATGATAATGCCGCGCCGGCGACACAGGGCGACGGTTTTTTCCAGTACGGTTTCGTTGATTTGCATGATGCGCCTTTTTTTCATTCGACCCTCACCCTAACCCTCTCCCTTTCAGGGAGAGGGTTAGGGTGAGGGTTCTGAAGTTGCCGCAGTCTCTCTTCCGTCACGCTCAGAATCGCATCCATCACGGCCAACCGTTGGTGCAATACCTGGTCGTTCGTGACACGAAAGACCTTTAGACCTTCGGACTCCAGATAGACCGTTCGTTGTACGTCAGCCTCCGGATCTTCGTGGCTTTCACCATCCACTTCAACGACCAGTTTCGCTGCAGGGCAGTAGAAGTCGACCACGAAGGGACCTACGGCGTGCTGTCGCCGAAACTTGATGTTGCCAGCATTTCGAGATCGAAGCAGATGCCACAATGCACGCTCCGGAAATGTCATGTCTCGTCTCAGCTTTCGAGCGGTTCGGGTCATATGCGGCGAGATCCGGTGTCGTGTTTTTTTCACCGTTCGACCCTCACCCTAACCCTCTCCCTCGAAGGGAGAGGGGATAGGAGCCAACGGCTCCACCTCCGTCGGTGTCCCCGCGATGGTCATGGCGGTCTTGATATCCTTGAGGCCGTTGCCGGTGATGACCGCCAGGGCGTCTTCGTGTTTGGCGATGATTCCGTCGGCCGCGGCGCGCTTGACGCCGGCGACTCCGGCGGCGGCGGCGGGTTCAGCGAAGACACCGGCGAGGCGGCCGGCGGCCTTCATGGCTTCGGTGATTTCCTCATCGCTGACGCGCACGAATGCGCCCTGAGTCGCTCTGACCGCCTTGACGGCCTTGCGCCAGTTACGCGGCACCGGCACGTCGATGCTGTCCGCGAGCGTTTGTCCCGTGAAGTCCGGTGGCAGTTCGCCGGTTTCAAACGCGCGGGCGACCGGGTCCATCCCCGCCGCCTGTACGCCGAGCACCTTGGGTACGCGGGTGATGAAACCCAGTTCGTGCATTTGCAGCAGGCCCTTGGCGATGCCCGCTACCGTGCAACCGTCGCCGACACTGACCACGACCCAGTCAGGCTCGCGTCCGGCGGTTTGCTCGGCGATCTCCAGACCGCAGGTTTTTTTCCCCTCGACCAGATAGGGGTTGATCGCGCAGTTGCGGTTGTACCAGCCGTGTTCTTTGCACTGGGCGGTACACAAATCGTAGGCCTGCGCATAGGTGCCGCGTACGCGGCGGACGTCCGCGCCATAGATGAGCAATTGGGCGATCTTCGGCTCCGGGGCGCGTTGCGGCACGAAGATGGTCGCCGGCAAGCCGGCCATCGCCGCGTAGCCGCCCAGGCTGCTGGCGGCATTGCCTGTCGAGGCGCAAGCGATGCGCTGAGCCCTGGCCTGAAGGGCGTGCAGGACGCCCACGCTGGAGGCACGGTCCTTGAAGCTGGAGGTTGGATTTCGACCATCGTCTTTAAGTCGCAGCCGGGAGGCGCCGGCCCACTCGGCCAGCCGGGGCGCCTCGATGATCGGCGTCCATCCGACCGGCCAACTGAATGCCTGCTCGTCCGGCTCGACGGGCAGCAGTTCGTGGTAGCGCCAATGGGTGAAAGGCCTGGCGGCCAGGGCCTCGGGCGACATGCTCTTGGCCACCTTGACGAGATCGTATTCGACATCCAGGGTGGCGAAGTCATCGCCGCAGGTTGGGCAGGTCCCCGCGGAGGCCGGCGCATCGACGGTCCGTCCGCAGACAATACAACTCAGTCGAGTCACGAATCGCATTTATGACTTATCCTGGAATACCGTTGGGCTGGAGCGATGAAGACACGACCTTCGCCTTTCGTGACCTATGGAGCAGGGATGACGTACCGGCCTTTCATCACTCCTGATTGGTCTCGTTGAGCAATGATTCAACTTGGTTTTCAAGCACGGAAAGCTTCTCCTGAATGACACCCCAGACAACGTCATCCTCGATAACGTCATAGCCGTGGATCAGGATGTTGCGAAACGAGATGATCTGCCGGTGGTCACGGATGTTCGATATCATTGCCGGGTCCTCAGCAGCGAGGTGGCGGAGGGCCTCGCCAATGATCTCGAATTGGCGCTCGACGGCCGACTTCATCATGGCATTCGACACATATTGATCAAGCGTCTGATCGGCCGTAAACGTACGGATCAGTTCACAAGCCTGGCGGACGTCCTCAAGCAGTTTCTTGGATTCAAGCCGCATATAGCTCCGTCCGTGTTTTGTTGGCGGCTTCGAGAAAAAAGCGGTTCTTGATCGCCCGGGTCATGACCAGATCGATCGGCCTTTGGAAGACGTCCTCCAACTCTGCCAGAAGGCCGAAGTAGGCGTCGGCAAGTTGCCCCGGATTCAGGGGGAGATATTCCACCAGGAAGTCAAGATCGCTTTCGGCGTCCTTGAAGTCCGCGCTGGTTGCCGACCCGAACAACTCCAGACGGCGAACGTGGAATCTCCTGCATAAGTCTTCGATCGACTTGCGATGCCGTTCGATGAGGGGGTTCATCACACTCGCTCCAGGCGCTCGATGATAACAGTAGTTCACCCGAAGGGCGCTACTCCGGTACCTCGCCCGAGTAATCGTAGATCCACTTCTCGTTTCCGCGTTCGTAGCTGAGCAGGTCGTCGGGCTTGAAGTAGAGCCCGATCTCGAACGCGGCGGCCTCGGGCGAGTCGGAGCCGTGGATCAGGTTGAAGCTGTTGGACATGCCGAAGTCGCCGCGGATCGTGCCGGGTTCGGCGTTGGAACCGAAGGTGGCGCCCATCAGCTTCCGGGCAATCGCGATGGCGCCGACGCCCTGCAAGACCATGACCACGACCGGACTGCTGGTGATGTACTCGATCAGCCTGGGGTAGAACGGTTTGCCCTTGTGTACTGCGTAGTGCTGCTCGGCGAGCGGTCGCGATACGTTCATGGCCTTGAGGGCGACGATTTGGAGGCCCTTGGACTCGAAACGGCTGATGATGCGTCCGGCCAGGCCGCGCTGAAGGGCGTCGGGTTTGAGAATGATCAGTGTCTTTTCCACGATGCGTATCCCCTGGAATCTGGTTCACGGTTTCATCAACAAGACAGCGGCCGAAGTGTAGCAGTTGGCGCGGGCCGGCGAAAGCCTCAGGCGGAGGCAGACGCCCTAAGCGGCGGCAGCAACAGCAGCACGATCTGGATGAGGCTCAGCAGCGTGCCGAACGGCAAGTACCAGATGCCTGCAATGGCACAGATGAGCATTCCCCACCATGCCCAACCGGCGCCGAGCGCGAAGCAAACCATCATCGCGATCCAGATAGAGCCGAAGATCAGGAAGATCAGTTTCATCAGCGTCGAGCGTGGTTGAATCCCGACGGCCGAGACGACCCTGGACCACGGCCCAAGCTGCCCGGCATACTGTCCGGTTTTTGGGGTGACGTAATCGCCAACGACCAGGGCCCGGCCACCGTCGAACGCCATCCAGCCGCCCTCGACAAAGGCGAGCGACAGCACGATCCAACCAAGCCAGTGCATGGGATGCTCCCGTATTGTGTTCGGACTGCGGCGGAAGACCTCCGGCGATGCGCTTGCCGACCCTGGGGATTGAGATTGGAGGCGGCGGGAATCGCACCGATTCGATGCCCATTCTTGACACAGGTAAGACGATTAAGACCGCAAAACTATGGCGGAAACTACGACTGGGTCAGCCGTCCATGATCGTATCATGGCTGCGTTCAACGATCCAGTGGGGGCGTTTTCTAGCACTACAGCACAGGTTCGATTGTAAGTCCTTATCCTACCATGGTTAAGCCGCTGGTTGCAGATCATAATCCACGAAGTAACGCTGTAGTGTTTAGGTAAGGCATTTTGTCAGGTTGCTTCGAACTAACGATCGGGGCCCCGCGTTGTCTATAACAGTGAATGCGGTCGTGCGGTCGCAACCCATCTTGAACCCTTTGAGGAGGACATGCCATGTGCTTTTCGGGACAACCAATCCAGGCCCCCAGTTTGGACATATCGTTGGAAGCGAGCCGGCTTGACCACAGCCGCCGCCTTCGTGACCTATCGTTGCCCACCTACCGAATTGGTCCCATCAAGTACTTGGATGTACTCCAGTCGGTTAGGGAGGATGACGACCCAGCAATCACGAGACCTACTCTTTTTCGAGTGCAGATTCGTGGAGATTGGTAGGAATCCACACAACAGGAGAATAACAGGCATCGGCGTTCATGTGGCGTCGGTGCCTGTTTTATTGTTGTCAACCTATTGTGCAATCTATAATCGGAATGGTCAGGTAGGGTCCGGACGGGCTAGCGGCAATCTTCACAAATCTGCGTTCTTGTGAAACAATCAAGGTAGGAGTCAATAGGCAAGAACGCGCTGAACGCTTCCTCTTGAACGGATGGCATGGGCGTCTCGACCGTTTTTCTCGCCGGCGAAACGCCAGTGCCAGATGAAGGACGTTTCTTCAACGACTCCCAGCTTAACTGGAGGCGGCGGGAATCGAACCCGCGTCTCGGAACACTTCAAGAAAGGCCTCTACGTGCGTAGTCGATTTTTTAATCTCGACCCCGGCGGCGCCAATCGACAGGCTACGTCGGGGTCAAACTCGACTGTTTTCTCATCGAGCCGCGGCCGAGCAGCGCGGCCCGACCAGCCTGCTGTTCACCGTCGCCCCGCCTAGCAGGCGTTGGCGGTTTGACGGGCAGCTACTTAGGCTGCCATGCGCAACTGTGAGTTGGCATGTAAGAGTTTTTGCCAGGTTTTTTACGAGGCCACCTGACAACCTCGGCACGCCACCTTTCTATCAACTTGCCCGATCGAAACCAAATCGCCCCCGGGCAGATGCGAAAAAACGCATCACCGGTGAATTGTAGTCCGCCGGCCGGCGGACGGAAAGGGCACTCAGAAACATCGGCTTCCGCCGCCAATGCCTCGCGGAGCACGGGCACACCGCCGTCACAGACGGCGGCTCTGATCGTGTGTTGGCTGGTCCGCTCCTTCACGGTCGCTGCGCTGATCTTTGGATCCGCATCTTGCAGTTGATCTCAGGTTCTTTCGCCGAGCAGCGGCTGGAGTTCGGTGAGTTTCTGGTCGACGATCTTTCTGGATCGAGCCTCGAGGGTGACATGAACGAGGCGCTGGGAGGCGAAAGGGCGGACGTTGAACCACCAGTCGGGGTAGCGGAAGGTCACGCCGTCGAATTGCTCCACGGTTGCAGAGCCGTGGGCCTGGACTATCTGGTGCAGGGCCATGTCGGTGTCATCGCAGGTGAAGCTGACGTCACCGGAGGAGCTGTAGCGCTGGAGGGGGCGAATGAGTTCGCTCAGGTCGCGGCGCGTGCTGAGCAACAGATTGATGACCTGGACCATCGCCAGGATGCCCGACTCGCAGTAGTAGTTGTCCCTGAAATAGAAGCGGCCCGACAGGTCACAGCCGAACACGGCGTTGCGTTCAGCCATGGCTCTCTTGACGTAGTCTCCGCCGATCCGCTCACGGACGGCAACGCCGCCGGCTCGGACGATCTCTTCCTCGGTGACGGCGCTGGAGCGGTGGTCGTAGATGATCGTCGCGCCGGGTTCTCGTTCGATGAAGAGCCGAGCGAGCAGGGTTCCCAGAAACTCCGGTCGGCAGGTGCGGCCCTTGTCATCGGTGAAGACGCATCTCTCGGCACTGCTGTCGAGACAAACGCCGAAATCGGCCTGTTCATCCTTGACAATCTTGCGGAGTTCGCGTGTGTTTCTGAGCTTCATCGGGTTGGGTTCGTGAGCAAACTCGCCGCGGCATTCGAAATTGAGGCGGACAATGCGTAAGTTGCGTATTCCCTTCAACACAATGGGCAGCCAGTGGCCGGCCGAGCCGTTGCCCGCGTCGACCACAATCTTGACGGGGTGGGGAAGTCTGGACTTGGCGAAGAGGAACTCCCGGATGAACTGGGTGTACGGTTCTGAGAGGTCTTTGGTGAGAAGCCGTGAATGGACCCCGGTCTGATGTTCGGGAATTCGCATGGCGATGTCCCGAATGCTGATGAGTCCGGTTTCGACACCGATGGGCGCGGCCCGAGTGCCACAGATTTGGAAACCGTTTTGGTCGATGGGTCTGTGTCCGGCGGTGATCTGCACGCCGCCGCAGGCGCCGAGGCGATTGACCGCAAAATAAACCTGTGCCGCGTCGACCAAGCCTAGAGAGACGACGTTCGTTCCCGTTGAGCGGATTCCTTCGATGAGGGCCTCTTCGAGCATCGTGCTGTGCTCTCGCGGATCGCGGCCGACGACGATCGCTCGGGCACTGGGGTCGGCTCGATCACAGCCGCGGAGCTTGGAGCGAAGAAATTGGGCTGTCGCATGACCGATGCGCCAAGCCGCACCCCGAGAAAGCGGCTCCGGGACGGTGCCGAAGACGTCGAAGGGCCGGAACAAGGAAGAGACGGCGTTGGCGGCCAGCGTTCGGTCCGGCGGCGTGGGCAGGAGCAGGCTGTTGGTCTTGTGCTCGGTGACGGCACTGCTCGCCGGCTTGGGGGCGGCGACGGTTTTTTCGTCGTCATTGAACTGGCAGCCGTGGCACTTGGGGTAGTGGGTTCTGCGCCTTCCCAGACAAATGGCGTTGGAAATCCGGACATGCTGCTCGCCGGGGCAGAACTTGTAGTAATCGGCGGTGGCCTGGCTTTCGGGCATGTCAGGTATCTTAGCGTGGAAAGATCGTCGTGCCAGATTGCATTCCGGCGTTCGGCGCCGTGTTTCGGGAAGATGGCGCCCGGTTTGCGACGGGCCAAATTGGGGCATATGATACCATTTCCAACACGCGTCCGGCGGCCCTACCGACGTTGGGATCGCCCTGGACTGGCACCGGATCGGAGGCCACCTGAATTATGAGCGACCGGACCGGCGGAGGCGAGCCGCAGACGTTTGCCCCCCCAGCCGACTTTCGCGCTGAGGCGCACTTGAAGTCGGACGATGGGTTTGAGGCATTGTACAAGAGGTCGATTGAGGACCCCGAGGCTTTCTGGGGCGAGGTGGCGGCGGATTGCCACTTCTTCGAGAAGTGGGACCGCGTTCTTCAGTGGAACTCACCCTCGGCCCAGTGGTTCGTCGGGGCCAGGACGAACATTTGTTACAATTGTCTTGATTATCAGATCCAGAAGGGCCGCGGCGACCACACGGCAATCCTGTGGGAAGGCGAGCCTTGTGACGCGGACGGCGAACCGAAATCCGTTGTCAGGCTTAGCTACCGCCAATTGTTGGCGGAGGTGTGCAAGTTTGCCAACGGCCTGAAGCGCCTGGGTGTCTGCAAGGGCGACCGGGTCACGATCTACATGCCGATGATTCCTGAGTTGGCGATTGCGATGTTGGCGTGCGCCCGGATCGGCGCGCCGCACTCGATCATCTTCGGTGGGTTCAGCGGCAAGGCGATTGCGGATCGGCTCGAGGATGCGGATTCGCACGTCGTCATCACCGCCGACGGAGGCCACCGTCGCGGAAAGGTCGTTCCGCTGAAGACCAACGTGGACGAGGCCTGTGGCCTGACCGACCTCGTCAAGACGGTCGTCGTGTTCAAGCGATGCGGGAATGAGGTTTCCTGGAGTGAGGGTCGAGACACCTGGTGGCACGACTTGGTCAAGGGCCTGCCTGAAACGTGCGAGGCGGAACCCGTGGATGCCGAGCACATGCTGTTTCTGCTCTATACCAGCGGGAGCACCGGCAAGCCGAAGGGTATTCTTCATACGACCGCAGGCTACATGGTCTATACGGCACACACGTCGAAGATGGTATTCGACCTGAAGCCGGACGACGTGTACTGGTGTACGGCGGACATCGGCTGGATCACCGGGCACAGCTACATCATCTATGGACCCTTGCAGAACGGCGTGACGACGCTGATGTATGAAGGCGCTCCGAACGAGCCGGACTGGGGTCGGTTCTGGGCGATTTGCGCCCGCCACGGCGTGACAAAGTTTTACACTGCTCCGACGGCGATTCGCGCCTTCATGAAGCAAGGCGAGTCGTTTCCAGCCAGGCACGACCTTTCCAGGCTGAGGCTCCTGGGGACGGTGGGCGAGCCGATCAATCCGGCGGCCTGGCGATGGTATCACGAGCACATCGGTCACGAGCGGTGCCCCATCGTGGATACCTGGTGGCAAACGGAGACGGGTGGCGTTCTCATCACGCCGCTTCCCGGCGTGACCGCGACGAAGCCCGGCTCGGCGACGCGTCCGTACTTCGGGATTGACGCGGCCATTGTAGACAAGAGCGGCAAAGAACTGGCTCCGAACGAGAACGGTTTTCTGGTGATCCGCAAGCCGTGGCCGGGGATGCTTCGGGGCATTTACGGCGACGAGGCGCGATACCGCAAGCAGTATTGGTCGGAGATCGACGGCGTCTATTTCAGTGGAGATGGAGCCCGGCGTGACGAAGACGGCTACTTCTGGATCACCGGGCGCGTGGATGACGTGATCAAGGTGTCGGGGCATCGCCTGGGCACTGCCGAGATTGAGTCGGCGCTGGTGGCGCATCCGAAGGTGGCCGAAGCGGCCGTGATTGGCTTTCCCGATGAGATAACAGGGGAGGCCATCGCGGCGTTCGTCACGCTGAAGGATGAATCGTCTCTGAATTCCGCATTGAAACAGGAATTGAACAACCACGTCGCGCACACCCTGGGGCCGATAGCTCGGCCGAAAGAAATCCGTTTTAGTGAATCGCTGCCCAAGACGCGCAGCGGCAAGATCATGCGTCGATTGTTGCGTGAGTTGGCGACAAAGGGTCGGATCGAGGGGGACGTGACGACGCTGGAGGATTTCACAACCATTTCGCAACCCCTGTCGGGCGACGAGTAGGCGACTTGTGCGCTGAGCAGGATGTGTTATAATCCTCGTCCTTATGCGACGGATCGCCGAACTTGTCTGGATTTCAGGATGAGAGTCATTGAGGGCTTGGCAGGAGCCCTCTACTCATTTTGGAAGGGAGAAGGTCGCGGCGAACTTCGCACGGCTGGTCGGGCGTTCACGTGGCGCTGAACGTTTTGGCTCCGGGTGGGGCCGTCGAATGTGTTCTGTTTCGGTTGACGGCATCTCAGCGGTTGTTACACGGTTGTGACGGCTCGCTTGCTCCAACGACAAGGAAGGACATGCTCATGGCGATGGAAGCAGCCTGCAAATTGCAAGTGGGAAGAGACCATTATGACGGCAAGGTGCGCCTGGCGGCGGACCATATCGATTTCACTGGAACGACCAAGTTCAGGTTTCGTCTGGCCGAAATTGCTCACCCCTCTCGTGACGGCGATGCGCTGCGGTTCAGCTTTCATGGCAATCCGGTCCGAATCACCCTGGACAGCGTTGGGACCGCCGAGGAGTGGATTGAGCATGTTCTCCACCCGCTGACGTTGGCCGACAAGCTTGGCGCCCAAGAGGGTCAGACGGTGCGGGTGTTGAATCTTGACGATAGCGAGCTCCTCCGTTCGTTGGCGAACAAGAAGACCAAGCTCGTGTCCAACTCCACTGCGCATTGCGACATCGTCATGATTGGCGTGGAGAGAGCGTCCGAGCTTCGCCAGATCGAGGGGCTGACGCAACGGCTCCGGCCGGACGGCGCCATCTGGGTCATCCTCCCGAAGAGCGTCCGCACCGTGACCAAGGCCAACGTGTTCGCCGCTGCCAAGGAGGCCGGTCTCAAGCAGGTCCAGGTCATGGACTATTCGGATAACCGCGCTGCGTACAAGATTGCCCGACCGAGCGCACCGAAGAAGAAGCAGCGCGTCCCTGGAGGCGATGATAACGGTGCCCGGGGGCGTTCCTCCCCGGCTGCCGAGCCAGTCAAGGCGTAGTCGGCATCTGTGACGGCCTGATCAGAGCCGCGGTGGCGCGGAAGCGGCTCGGCGGAAGTTGCCAATGAGGACTGGACGTTCTTGTGGCGACACAAGGCCGGGATGGCGGCACTTCGGAATGTCCCGCGACGCGTGAAGACGGTTCATTTCCCCACGGGCGCGGTTCAGAACGGACGCCCGGTGGCCACGGACAACAAGACCCCGCCCCCCCGATTCTCAAAACTGCATGATGCCAACCGAACGTTCAACCGCTTCCGTCCGGCGCGTGGTGATCTTCGATATGGATGGGACCTTGACGCGTCCATATCTGGATTTCGATCTCCTGCGCGAAGAGATGGGTCTCGAACCGGGGCCGGTTCTCGAGGCGGTCCTGGCCATGCCGCCGGAACGTCGGATTGCGGCGGAGGCTATTTTGCAGCGACACGAGGATGCGGCAGCGGCGGCCAGCGAATTGCAACCCGGCGCCGCTGAAGTGGTCGCAGCGGTTCGCGAAGCAGGCTTGTCACCCGTGCTGATGACGCGCAACTCTCGGCGCTCGGTCGATGTGGTTTTGAGGAAACACGGTCTGTCGTTTGACCTGATTCGAACGCGCGAAGACGGCGCGATGAAGCCATCGCCCGAGCCGATTGTCGATATCTGTCGCCGGCTGGGCGCCGATCCGCGGCAGTCGTGGTCGGTGGGCGACTTTCACTACGACATTCTCTGCGGGGCAGCGGCCGGGTGTACCACGGTGCTGCTCTTAGGTGACGAGCAGCCGTGGCCCGATTGGGCAAGCGAGGCGGACCACGTGATTCACGACCTGCGCGAACTGTTGCCACTGCTGGGGATGGTTCGCACGGGGTCCAAGCGAGGTGCGCGGTGAAGACATCAAGTTGCCGCAGAGCATTTGCAGATATAGAATTGGGGGATGTGTTTAGCGGGTAGTTGTGGCCGCAAGGACGAGTTGGGGCCGGAGGGCGGTCCCAGGTCAACGCCATCAGCAGATGGGCCGGATGACCCATCCCACGCACGGCCATCGGTCCCACATCCCGTAGGTTGGGTCATTGGACCCATCCGTTGAACCCGTGGCATGGGTCACTGGACCCATCCGTTGACTTATTCGGCCAAAAGCCCACGACGCCAACGACCCCGCTAAACACGTACGAATTGGGGCGGGTCGTCGGTCCTGCGGAGGTGGTTTTTGTCGCCTGCTCTACGAGTAGAAAGGCTGTCTGTGTTCTGTTTTGTCGGACTCCTGACGTTTGCCGCCGCAGCGAACTGTGTGGCGCAGAGTCCACCGGTCGCCTCGGCTGAGCCAGCGGGGAACAGGGCCGCCGGCCCCGCGACGACACAGATTTCATCGGGCGACCCGGCGGTGGATGCGATCCTCGATCGTCTCGAGATCAGGGGCAAGGCGATCAAGGGTCTGAGTTGCCGTCTCGTCTACACGATCGTCACGGTCGAACCGATTGAGGACAAGTCGACCAAGAAAGGGACGCTGCTGTTCGCGCGTGGCGATCCGAACTCGAAGTTTTTGATTCAGTTCACCGAGCTTGTTGCGGGCGGCGTGGTAAGCCGTCATGTGGAGAAGTTTCTGTTCGACGGCGAGTGGCTGACCGAGTTGAACGGGAAGGCCAAGACGGTCATCCGCCGGCAGATCGCGCGGAAGGGTGAGCGGAAAGACCCCTTCGAGTTGGGCAAGGGGCCGTTTCCGTTGCCGTTCGGCCAGAAGCGGGCGGAGATTCTCAAGCAGTTTGAGGTGGCGCTGAGCCCGTTTGGATTGGGTGATCCGCTGCACACGAAGCATCTCCACTGTGTTCCCCGGCCGAACACGGAGTTGGGTCGCAAGTACAGCCGCGTGGAGATTTACGTGGACACCCGGATTGATCTGCCGGTGCGAATCGTCAGCGAGCGCATCTCGGACGGCAACCGGATCGAGGTGGACCTCGAGGGAATCGACACGAACGAAGCGCCGGCTGGTTCGCGGTTCCAGATCGAGGTCCCCAAGGGGTATGACGTGACCGAGGAGCCTCTTCCCGCCGAGTCGGGCGTTGTCCGATCGGGCGGCCTCGGCGGTTAGGAACTCATGCGATGTTAGTTCACAGCATTGGACACATGGGCCGGCTGGTGGTCATCTTCGTGTTTCCGTTCATTGCAGGTTGTATGGAGATTCCCCGCGGCTCGTCCGATCGGAACGACCTCTCCGCGCTGGGGACCGTGCCGATCTCCGTGGATGGGAAGGCGACGTACACCGCCTACGTTGCGGACGATGATAAGACCCGCCAATTCGGGCTCATGAACGTCACCGAGTCGGAGTTGCCGACCGACCATGGCATGATCTTTGTGTTCTACAACGATCAGATGCTGAGCTTCTGGATGCGGAACACCATCATTCCATTGGACATCGCCTACATTCGTTCCGACGGCTTGATTGTGAAGACCTATACGATGGAGCCGTTGAACGAGGCCGGGTATCCTTCGATCGAAGCTGCGAAGTTCGCGCTGGAGGTTCGGGCGGGGCAATTCGCGGAGCGGGGGATTCAGGTTGGCGATCACGTGACGATTCCCGATGCCCTTTTGGGCCCTTGAACGCCGTACCCGCCCGCCTCGGGGTAAGCCGGGGGGCCTCACCCAAACCGAAATGTCACGAGCCTCGTGCCGCCGTCAGAGGCTAAGTCGCACCTGGCGCGGACATTGCGCGCGAAGACGGCGAGCGCGAGGTCTTAGAACCGCGAGCGCATTGTTCCGTTAACGTCAACCGCCCCCCTGTGTCGTCCGACGTAGGTAGGTGGCGAAAAGAACAAGCTTGGGAACTGTTGGAATGTCGGTCCGGTAATCGGCAGTTCAGAAAGCGAGATCAGGTCGATGGAAATCGAAGCAGCAGTATGCCCCACTCCTGCTGCAACTTCTCAACCAGGCGGCGCGAGCACCATGAGCCGGACGATTCTCGTCGGCGTGTTCGACAATGGACCGCCGCGCGTTGAACCCCTGCAATCGCTGTTCTCTTCCGGAAGCTGGTGTCGCTGCGAACAGATTTCGCTCGAAGCGACAGGCCGCTATGAGGGACCCGAACGATTTGACGCCGTGGTCTTGGCGGATCGGCCCGATGCGTCTCCCGCGGCGGATGCCTCGCTGATCTCATTGCAGCAACAGCGGCTCGAGCGCCTGGGCAAGGCGCAGGTCGGCGTTTTGATTCTGACGGATCGGCCATGGGTGTTCGCCGATTTCTCCGTCGGCGTGGTGTGTCTGGCATCCGACTCATCCCAGGAAGTCGTGCGCGGGGCATTGTTGGTCCTCGCCCGCATGAGACCCGCCATACGACAGGTCCACGAACAGTTTGTCGTTGTGAAGCATCTGAATAAGAACCTTCGAGAGAGATTCGTCGAAACCAACCGGGAACTACAACTGGCCTCACGCTTGCAGCGTGATTTTCTCCCTAAAGAGAATTCAAGGGCGGGGCCACTTCAATTCACGACGATGTTCCGCCCCTGCACCTGGGTCAGCGGAGATATCTTCGACATCTTCCGTTTGGATGAGCGACACTGGGGTTTCTACCTGGCGGATGCGGTCGGCCACGGCGTGGCCGCGGGACTCCTGGCGATGTACATCAAACACGCCATCCAACCGAAGCGCATCCACGAAGGCGGCTACGAACTCTATCCGCCTTCCAAGGTCCTCGGTCACTTGAACGACGTGCTTGCCTCCCATGGCCTGTCGGATTCGCAATTCATCACCGGCTGGTACGGTGTCATCAACATCGAGACGCTGGTTCTGGATTTTGCGGTGGCAGGTCATCCGCCGGCTCTGCACATCGACCCCGAGGGCGGTATCCGAGAACTTCACGGTGAGGGTTGTCTCCTGGGGCTCGCCCCCGGCATGGTTTTCAGCGACGAGACCATCACCCTGGGTCCCGGGCATCGCATATTGGTCTACAGCGACGGATTGGAGCCCACCTTTATCGCCCAACGGCCGCCGATGCCACGGGCGCCCATCTTCGAGGCGGGCATTCCCGAGCTGCTTCGACAGCCGGCGAACGATCTTGTCGTTCGGTTGCGGGAGCGATTGGATACGGCACCGGGCAGCCTCGCCCAGGAGGACGACGTGTCGCTGCTGATGATGGACGTGGACGGCGGCGAACTTTCGTCGTTGTGAGTGCGTCCGATCAGGACGCCGCTCTGAGATACTGCCGGAACATCCTGGACAACAATTCCAACGGCAGGCCGACGACGTTGGTGAAACTACCCTCGACCGACTCGACGAACGCATCGCCGTGATCCTGAATCCCATAGGCTCCGGCCTTTCCTCGCCACTGTCCCGTTGCGAGGTAAGTCTCGATCGCTTCGCCATCGAGGTGGCGGACGCGAATCCGGCTGACATCATGCTGCAAGAGCCGCCGAGCGCCGTTGGGACTCAGAAGGGCCACGCCGGTGATCACCTCGTGGGTGGTCCCGTTCAACAACTCAAGGATGCGCCGCGCGTCGGCAACGTCGACAGGCTTGCCGATGATGTGGCCATCCAGGGCCGCGATCGTGTCTGCCGCCAGAATGGTCTTGTCCGCATGATCGTCGGCGACGCTACGGGCCTTGAAATAGGCCAGCGACTCGGCGTGCAAGCCGGCGCTAACGTATCCCTGTTCGTCGCCAGGCTCTTTCATGGGCGGATCGACGACGTCGAATTGATAGCCGGCATCGCGCAAGAGTTCGGCGCGCCGCGGACTGGCGGAGGCGAGGATCAACGGATTCGGCTGGATCAGCGCGGACATGTGACAAGGGCTCGTTGACGGGTCGAGAGGCTATGAACGTAGTCTATCGGCAGACCGGGGCACGTGTAAACCGGAGTCGTCGTCGTGTGAGCGGCTTGGCGACGTTGGGCGAGAGTCACGGCGCATCAGATATCCGACGCAATGAGGATGACTTGGGCGCGCCGGCCGGCCGGAACGGCCTCCGTCGGATTGTCGCGAATCAACAAGGCATTGGCCCTGGCGAGCCCGACGGGATCGCCCGACCCACGCCAGTCACACAATTCTGCCATCATGCCGCTGTCCGTACGGTTCCAAACGCGTGCAGGCAGCAGGGAGATGCGGCCGTCACGGGCCGGCTTGAGATCCTGGGCCAAGGTGGCGGTCCAACGTTGCGGCGGAGAAGGCGGAAGCCCTTGCAGGCCGCGAATGACCATCCGAACAAACAACCAGGCACACACGAATGCACTGACCGGATTACCGGGCAGGCCGAAGACGTGTTGTCCGTTAGGGCCGCGGCCGTAAGCCACGGGCTTGCCGGGCCTCATGTGAACGCCGTGAAACTTCCAGTCCACACCCAGGTCGGAGAAGGCCTGTGGCACAAGGTCCAGCGTCCCCATGGACATGCCGCCGACCGTGACGACCAGCGGGTGTTGCAGGGCGCCGGCCAGACTGCGCGTCAGTGCCTGGGGGTCGTCGGGCACGATTCCGATCTGCGTAGGCATGGCGCCGAACTGACGCACGAGGGCGGCCAACATGGGGCCGTTGCTTTCAAAGATTTGCCCTGGCCGTTTCTCTTGCCCCACGGTGACGAGTTCATTGCCGGTCACGGCGATGGCGACCGTGATCTGCGGGTACACATCGACCTTCGCCGCCCCAACCGTTGCGGCGGCGGCGATCTGGGCCGACTCCAGCCGTAGTGGGGCTGCAAGAACGACGTCACCCTTCCGCGAGTTGCCGGCCCTTGGGGCAATGTTCCGGCCGGCACTGACGGGCACGTTGATCGTGACGTGAGCGGCATCGGCAGCGTGGGTCGTATCTTCGATGCGAACCACCGCGTCCGCGCCGTCGGGTACGGCGGCGCCCGTGTTGATCTGCACGGCCTGTCCTCTGCCGACGGGCCGTGTCGATTCGGCGCCGGCGGGGACGAGGCCCATGATTTCCAATTGGGTTGTCGGCTGTGCGCAATCCACGGCGCGGACGGCGAATCCGTCCATCATCGCCTTGTCGAACGCGGGATCATCTTCGGAAGCGACGATTGGCGCGGCCAAAACGCGGCCGGCGGCCTGCTCCAGGGAAACGGTTTCGCTCGGCAGCGGCGTGACTTGTTCAGCAATCCGAGAGTGCGCCTCATCAAGCGACAGGAGGCGGTGCGGCGTCTTGCCCCAGGATGTTTCGATTGTGTTGCTCACGACGTGGGGCCCGATGGCCGGTCGCCGAATCCCCATGGGTGCGATTCATGCCAGGCCCATGCGCCGGCGATGATGTCCGGGAGGTCCGTATGCTTCGGCGTCCAGCCGAGGTCCTTTTGGATTTTGCTCGCATCGGCGTAGAGTCTCGGCACATCCCCTGCCCGGCGGGCTTCCTCGACGACCGGAATGGGATGGCCGGTGACTTTGCGGGCGACGTTCACGATTTCCCGCACACTGGCGCCGTGGCCGGTTCCGGCATTGTAGAATCGCTGCTGCCCAGGGCGCAGGACCTCGAGCGCTTTGACGTGGGCATCGGCCAAGTCCTCGACGTGAACATAGTCGCGCAGGCAGGTGCCGTCGGGCGTGTCATAGTCGGTTCCGAAGATGCAGACGTTTTCCCGTTGGCCCAGAGGGACCATGAGGACATTGGGGATCAGGTGCGTTTCCGGGTGATGGTCTTCACCGATGGCGGCATCCGCCGCGGCGCCGGCGGCGTTGAAGTACCGCAATGCCACAAAGCCAAGCCCCCAGGCCACCGCCGAGTCTTCCAGGGCCCATTCCACCGCGAGCTTGGCCCGGGCGTAGGGACTGGCGGGTACCCTCGGCATGTCCTCGACCAGGGGCATGCGGTCGGGAATGCCATAGACGGCGCAGGTGGAACTGAAGACCATCTTGGTCACGTTGTGGCGCTGCATCGCCTGAAGGAGTCGGACCGAGTTGCCAACATTGTTGTGATAAAACTTCAGCGGATTCCTGACCGACTCGCCCACTTCGATGCAGGCGGCAAAGTGCATGACCGCGTCGAAGCGTTCCGCTTCGAGCAGCCGGTCGAGCAAGGCGACGTCCTCAAGGTCGCCGACGACCAGTCGGGCCCGTGGTGCGACGGCCTGGCGATGCCCCGTTGAGAGATTGTCGAACACAACGACGTCGTGGCCGGCCTGGAGAACCGCACGGTGGGCGTGACTTCCAACGTACCCCGCGCCACCGGAAACAAGGACTTTCATGTATTATGGTTCCTGCGGCTCTGGCCGGTGGATGAGCCGATCAGAACGGCGTGCCGCCTTGTGCGGTTTCATCTGCGTCAAAGGACATCACTGGATCATAGTCGTCGTCGGCGGGTTGGCTGACGTCGGGAATGTAGGCAGCCGCGGCGTTGTCGAATCTGGTGTACTTCGGCGTGAAATGGAGCGTGACAATGCCGGTCGGGCCGTTGCGCTGTTTGTCGATGATGAGTTCGGCCTTTCCCCTGACCTCTTCCAGCCTGTCCGGCTTGTTTTTGTCGAGGTAATACTCCTCACGGTGCAGGAGCATGACCACGTCGGCATCCTGCTCGATCGCGCCGCTTTCTCGCAAGTCGCTCATTCTCGGGCGATTGCTGCTGCGGCCCTCGACCTGGCGATTGAGCTGGGCCAGAGCAACGATTGGAATGTTCAATTCGCGACCCAGGGCCTTGAGGCCGCGGCTGATCGAGGCGATCTCCTGCTGCCGGTTTTCGCGGCCGGCCGGGTCATACATCAGTTGCAGGTAGTCCACGAAGACAATCTGGACGTCGTGCAGCATCTTCAGCCGGCGTGACTTGGCACGGATTTCCATCACGCTCATTCCCGGCGTATCGTCGATGAAGATCGGCCGGGACTTCATCGCATCGGCGGCGATTTGCAGGCGGGCGATCTCTGAGCCATTCAGCGTGCGCTGTCGCATTCTCTGCATGTCCACCTGGGCTCGTGAGCAGAGCATTCGCTGGGCGACCTGCAATTTGCTCATTTCCATCGAGAAGAACACGGCTGGTATTCCATGCCCCTTGTTTTCGTCGATGCCGATGTGTTCGAGCATGGACAGGCCCAGGGCGGTTTTTCCCATGCTGGGGCGGGCGGCGATGATGATGAGATCACCGAATTGCAGGCCTCCGGTTCTCTCGTCCAGTTCCGTAAAACCGCTGTGGATGCCCGTGACCAGATTTTCTGCCGACGAAATCTGCTCGAACGTCTCGACAATGAACTCACGAATGGAGACGGCCTGATTGCTGACCCGTTGTTCAGTGACCTGAAAGAGTTTCTTTTCGGCACTGTCGAGGACCATCTGTGCGGACTCATTGGCATCGTAGGCCGACTGCATGATTTCGCCGGAAGCATGGATGAGGTCGCGCAACATGCCCTTGTCCCGGACGATCCTGGCGTAGTACTCGGCATTGGCGGCGGAGGGGACGGATCGGACCAGGTCGAGGAGATAGTCGCGGCCGCCGATCTCGTCGAGTCGCTTGAGACGGCGCAGTTCATCTTCGAGGACGATGATGTCGATCGGCTGATTGCGGTCGTATAGATCGACCAATGTTTCAAAGAGCAGGCGGTGGTCCGGACGATAGAAGCGCTGAGACTCTTCGCGGGGAATGATGCGCAGGACCAGGCCGACGCTCTCCTTGTCGAGGAGCATGCAGCCCAACAGGCTCGCTTCGGCGTCCAGGTCCTGTGGCGGGACGCGGCGGTCGGTGATCGGATCAGTCGGCCGGGTCCGGGTCGGCGGGAGGCTGGACGGGCTCTGCTCCGACGTTTGTGCCGGCGTTTGCATCTGCGTCATCGGTGACCTCCGTTTCACGAGCCTCGACTTCGAGGGATTCCAGCGACTTCTCGGCCACGATCCAGACCTTGATCTCGGTGCTGAGGTCGTCGGCAAGGAAGATGGGCACCTGGAACGTCCCCACTTCTTTGACGTTGTGCGTCATCTTAATCTGATCAGCATGGACGGCGTGCCCTTCGTCCAACAGCGCCCTGGCAATTTCGCGTGGGCCGACCGAACCGTACAGGTGGCCGTCCGGCGTACAGGCGGCACTGATGGTGACCTCGACGCCCTCCAGCCGGCCGAGGGTTTCCACGAGGATGGAGCGGCGGCGCTCTCGCTCTGCCGCGGCAATCTTTTTGTCTTTCTCGATGGCCTTGAGGTTTGCCTTGGTCGGCTCAAGGGCCAGGTGGTGGGGCAACAGGTAGTTGCGCGCGTAGCCCGATTTGACGTCCACGACGTCACCACACAGGCCCAACTTGTCGATATCTTTTCGCAACAGCAGCTTCATGTTGAATCGCTCCTATCCACAAAACGGCATCAGGCCGATGAACCGGGCCCGCTTCAGAGCGCGCCGCGTGAAACGTTGGTGCTTGGCACAGTTGCCTGTCCGCTTCCTGGAAAAGTGTTTGCCTTGTGAGGTGACCATTTTGAACAAGGCGCCGATGTCTTTGTAGTCTACGTCTTCCGCCTTGTCGCGGCAGAAACGGCACTTCATCTCCTTGCGCTGGAACTTCTTTTTCTTTTTGGGCGATACTGCTGTCTTTTTTCCAAATCTCATCATGATTTCTCGCTGTACTAAAAGGGAATCTGACTGTCGTTCGGGACGTCCTCGTTCGGCGGTGGCATCTCATCGGCACCCTCGGAGGTCGCGCTTCGTGCCGCCCCACCGCCTCCGCCTCCGCGCTGACCACCGTCAATGAATTCAAAGTCGTCCACGACGACGATGTGCTTGCTTCGCTTGACGCCGTCTTTGCCTTCCCATTGTTGATACTGCAACCTGCCCTCAACCAAAAGCGGGCGGCCCTTGGACAGGTACTGGTTGAGAACCTCGGCCCGGCGGCCATACATGCGCAGGTCGACAAAGCAGGTTTCATCGCGCATCTCGCCGGACTGGGATTTCCATTTTCGATTGATGGCCATGCCGAATTCACACACCGGCGTGTTGCTGGGCAACATCGACAATTGGGGATCGCGCGTGAGATTTCCCGCCAGAATGACTCGATTGAAATTCGCCATGATGAACGTCCTCTCCCGGCCGCGTCTTCGCGGCGCCTACCCTTGGGACTCTGATCCGGCGGCGTCTTCCTCGGCCCGCTCCTCGGCGGCCGGGTTCTCCGAAGACGGTGGTTGGCTCGTGGCATCTCTCGATCTGAATCGATCCCCCCGATCACTGGGGCGACCGCCGCGGTCCGGCCGATCACCCCTTTCGCCCGCCCGACCGCCGCGCTCACCAGGGCGGCCACCTCGGTCGTCATACCGGCTCGGGGGAGTCGGCGGCTCGGCGGCCAGTGACGCGGCGACCTGTTCGGCCGTCATCTTGTCCTTTCGCAGGAACATCGCCCGCAACACTTGCTCACTGAGTCGGACGTCCCGCTCCAGTTCGCTGATCTTCTCCGGCGGCGCCTTGAAGTAGCTGAGGACGTACAAGCCCCGCTTATGCCGACCGATGGGGTAGGCCAGTTTCCGCTCGTCCCAGTTCCTCATGCCAAGGACCTCGGCCGAGGCCCGCTTCAGGACGCGATTGACTTCCGTTTCGACGGCCGGCCAGTCCGAGGACAGGGCGGGGTCCATCAAAAACATGCCTTCGTAAACTTTCACGCGGTACGACTCCTCTCTTGATCTTGTCTGCCGTGCAGCGATTCCGCCGCATTCACCATCCGGCGACGCGGCCTTGCTAGTCCTCGTTCCTGGGCCGGTTCGTCATATTCATTGCTGCGTTGATCCCCTGCCGAAGCCAGCACTCCACGGCATCGGCGGCCGAAACAACGCTCGATTCGACTTCCTCGCGCTCGCTCGACGCAAAACGGCCCAGTACGTAATCCGACACGTCGCCCCGGGTCGGCCGGCCGATTCCCAGTCGAAGCCGGGCGACCGCTTCCGATCCCAGGTGCAGCAGAACATCGTCCAGGCCCTTCTGCCCGCCCGCCGAACCTGTGGCACGCAGTCGCAGTTTGCCCAACGGCAGGTCCACGTCGTCGGAGACGATCAGAATATCTTCCAAGCCGCACTGGAAGAAGCCTGCCGCGGCCGCCACACATTTTCCACTGAGGTTCATGTATGTCATGGGCTTCAGCACCGTGACCGATTCGCCGACCGCATTGCCGCCGGTTATCAGGCCGGAGAACTTGTTGCGCCATGGGCCAAGTTGCCATCGCTCGCTCACTAACTCCGCGACGCGGAACCCGACATTGTGGCGGGTGCCTGCGTACTGGCTTCCGGGGTTTCCCAGTCCGACGATCAGCTTCATCGGTTCACGTTGGTCGACGGCGAAATGCGCCGGTCGACTGCTGTTCGCATTTCCCGTTGCTGCATCACGTTCGGCGTTCTATGACTTATCCTTATCTTCCGACTCCTCTGCCGGTTTACCCCTGGCGATCACTTCGGGTTCCGCGGCGGCTTCACCCTCGGCGGTTTCCGCGGCCACCCCTTCCTCGGCTTCCACTGTGATGGGCAATCTGACGACCGCGACTGCCGCTTCCGGATCAGATACGAGCGTTGCGCCATCGGGCAACGTGATATCCTTCACGTGCAGGACGTCGTCCAATCCGAGATCTGAGACATCGACACGGATCAATTCGGGAATCTCGGAGACGACGCATTCGATCTCAACGTCGGACATCTCATTGCGAATCTGACCGCCTTCGACTGCTCCTTTGGGCGTGCCGCGAAACTCGAGCGGGACCGTGACCTTGACACGCTCGGACAAGTCGACCCGAATCAGGTCGACGTGAACCAGCGTCGAGCCCAGGTAATCGTATTGCGCCTGCTTGAATTGGCAGGGCTGGACCTGGCCGCTCATGTCGAGCTTGATCACGTGCAGACCGTGCTCCAGGTGCAACTCGACATCGTGATAGTTGAGCGAGACCGGTTCAGATGACTGTTTGTGGCCATAGACCACGGCGGGCAACTTTCCGTCGCGTCGCAGCCGCGCGGCCGCGCGCGAACCGGCGGCTTGCCTCGGCTCTGCTTTGAGTGTGGGTATTTCCATGACGGCTTCCTCTTATGAACCTCTGAATAAACTGCTGACGGATTGATTGGAATGGATTCGAGCGATGGCTTCACCGAGAATCTCGGCCACGCTGAGTTGAACGAGGTTCTTCAATCGACCTCGCGCATCATTGCTAATGGGAATCGTGTTGGTCACTACCAGTTCGCTGAAGGGCGATTCTTCGAGCCGGTCGAGTGCCGGACCGGCGAAGACGGCATGGGTGCCCGCGCCTCGGACGCTTCGGGCTCCCCGCTCGATGACAATGCGTGCCGCCTCGCAAAGGGTTCCCGCCGTGGCGATCATGTCGTCGATCATCAGGACGTCGCGCCCCTCCACGTCGCCGATGATGTGGTTCACGACGGCGGTGCTGCCGCTTGTTCGGCGCTTATCAATGATGGCCAGGTCGCAACCCATCTTTTCCGCGTAGCCTCGCGCTCGCTTGACGTTGCCGACGTCGGGACTCACCAGGATCGTGCGGCCGGCATCCAGGCCCTGAAAGTGCTTCAGGAAGACCGGCTCGGCGCGGAGGTGATCCAGGGGAATATCGAAAAAGCCCTGAATCTGGGCGGCGTGAAGGTCCATGGCCAGGATTCGATCGGCACCGGCCTGGGCGATCAGATTGCAGACCAACTTGGCGGTGATGGGCACTCGCCCTTCTTCCTTACGGTCCTGCCGGGCATAGCCGAAGTACGGCAGAACCGCGGTGATCCTTTCGGCCGAGGCCCGTCGCAGGCAGTCGATGAAGACCAGCAACTCGATCAGGTTGTCGTTGACCGGCCGGCACGTGGACTGCACCACGAAGGTGTCGCGGCCTCGGACGTCATCGTGCAGTTTGACGAACAACTCTCCATCGGGAAACGTTTCCGTATGGACCCGGCCGGGACGGGTTTCGAGGTAGGCGCAGATTTCATCAGTCAATGCCGGGTTGGACCGACCACTGAACACCTTGATCTGGTCAGTCGGGTTCAGCATGACTGACTCCGCGGAGCGCAGGCGGCCTGCGAAGGAGGTTGCCGAGTCACCGATGCGCCGCGCTGGTGAATCGGGCTAAAGGTCTTCTGTGTTGCGGCCGTGGCATCAAAGGCGCTGAGAGCACCCGATCCGATGGTGGTTCCATCCTCGACCACGGCGCCGTCACCGATGTAGGCGTAGGGGCCGACGACGCATCGCGCGCCGATTCTTGCACGGCCTTCGATAAAGCTGAACGGCTTGATCCGGCTGTCGGGTCCGATCGCGGCGCGGCTGTCGATCCACGTCGTGGCGGGGTCATCCAACGTCACGCCGGCTTCCATCCAATCCGCTTGAATGCGTTGTTGCATGAGCCGGGAGACCTCGGCCAAGTCGGCTCGGGAATTGATGCCGACCGCATCGACGGCCGGCACGGATGTCGACGCACGGACGGCTTTGCCTTCTTTGCGGATGATTTCCAGCACATCGGTGACGTAGAACTCACCCTTGGCGTTGTCGGGTTTGATCTTCGGCAGTGCTTCGAACAAGGTCTGGGCGTCGAAGCAGTAATAGCTCGGGTTGACCTCGCGTATTCTGAGCTGATCCACGGTGCAGTCGCGGTGTTCGACGATGCGGTCGAAGTCTCCGTTCGCATTGCGAATGATTCGCCCGTAGCTACTTGGGTCGTCGAGCACGGTCGTGGCCAGCGAAGCGGCGGAGCAGGCGGCACGGTGGCCCTGGATCAAGCCCTGAAGCGTCTCGCTACGGACCATCGGCATGTCGCCGGCGAGAACCACCACGTCACCCGTGAAGTCTTTCAGCTCCTCGGCGCACATCGAGACGGCATGGCCGGTGCCTTTCTGCTCACGTTGTTCGACGAAGCTGACGCCTTCTTCGCCGTCGAAGGCCTGGATAATGGCATGCTTGCCGAAACCGACAACGATATGAAACCGATGAATGCCTGCCTTGCGACACGCGCACAGGACATGAGACAGCATCGATTGGCCGCAGACCTCGTGCAACACCTTCGGATGGTCGGTCTTCATGCGCGTTGACCGACCGGCCGCCAGGATGACGGCGGCCAGGCCGCGCCGGCCATCGGTGGATGTCGCAGAGTTTTCCGTGTTGCCGACCGTCATTCGGGGCGTTGCTCCATGCCAAGAAAACTACCCGGCGAGGACTCGAACCTCGACTATCAGTACCAAAAACTGAGGTGCTACCATTACACTACCGGGTAGCGAGCGTTCTTATTGGTATGCATGCAGCGGCAAGACGGACCCGGCTTCGCCCGAAACGAAAGTCGGTGCAAAGACCCAAGCAGGTCAGAAAAGGCGCGGCTGCGATTGGTTTCCTCCCGAGGCTAGAACACCCGGCCGCGTGCTGGATGCCCTCTGATCGCCGTCGCGTCAGCGCGCCATCGACCTGCCCCCTGGGGGGGAAACGCCTGCCGGGCACTCCCCGCAGGTTCCGACAAAATAGGGTTTCGCCTTTCGGCTGTCAACGGCCAGGGCAGGGCCCGGTGGCGGATTGCGGGGGCCGGTCCACCCAACCCAACCATGATGGTTCGCAGAGCGGACCCTACGCTGTCGTTCGAGCGGCCCTTGCTGGCGCTGCGGGCTGGTGACGCTGCGGGCTACCGACCCCGACGCAGGTAGCGGATCGCTTGTGGAAATGCCGGATCAACAGGGCCGCAGGCCCGCCATTGGGTCGGGCTCCACTGTGGAAAGTAGGTGTCCCCCACCATGTCGTCGCCGTCGATGTGCGTGATGAGCATTTCATCCGCAATAGGCATCGCCAGGGCGTAGATCTGTCCGCCGCCGATGATGAAGGCCTTGGCCTGGTCGCGCCGCCGACAGGCATCCAGGGCATCGTCCAGGGAGTGGACGATGTCCACGCCCGGCGGTGCGGTCAGAAGGCTGCGGCGCGTGATGACGATGTTTTGCCGATCAGGCAGCGGCTTGCCGATCGATTCGTATGTCCTTCGGCCCATGATGACGGCGTGCCCGGTGGTGGTGCGCCGGAAGAACTTGAGGTCGTCCGAGTCATGCCAGGGGATGCGACCCTCCCGGCCGATGATGCGGTTTGAGGGCATGGCGACGAGAATGATGGTCTTCATGGAAGGTTGTGGGATCCTCTTAACATGTGGTCCGCACAGCGGACCCTACTGCTGACTTCAAGACGGGGTGGAGGTCATGCCAAGTCATCGTTCGAGCGGCCCTCGCTGGCGCTTCGGGCTGGTAGCGCTTCGGGCTGGGGCTGGCAACGCCTCGGGCTGGTAACGTCGGTCGGGCTGTTGTGAAGCTCACACCGCCACTTTGAATCGAATCGGTTGGTGAAACCGATAGCCCACCAAGTCGAAATCCTCGAATGTCAGTTGGTCGAAAGGCTTGTCGGCGATTCTCAGTTGGGGCAGTGGAAACGGCTTGCGCTTGAGCTGTTCACGCAGTCCCTCGACGTGATCATAGTCGGTCGTGGCGCTGCCGGGTTCGGCCACGTAAACGTGGGCATCGACGATGGTGTGGGCGAAACGGCCGAGGGCCAGACCGCATTCCTGGGCGATCATCTGGGTGAGAGCGGCATAGGCGGCAAGGTTGAACGGGATCCCCAAAGCAACGTCGCCGGATCGCTGAGTGAGGTGGCAGTTCAATTTGCCACCGGCCACGTGAAAGGCATAGGTGTAGTGGCAGGGGGGCAGTTTGCTGCTGATTGCGTTGCCCGGCTCCCAGGCGGTGACGACCAGACGGCGGCTGCTCGGGTTGGTCTTGATCGTGTCGATGAGGTTTCGGATCTGGTCGATCTCCCGGACCTGCCATTGGCCGTTCTCGTCTCTTGTCGCGCTGGGGAAGTGTCGCCAGAAATGGCCGTAGGCCGTGTCGAGGCCGCCGTCTTCATCGGCCCAGGCGTTCCAGATGGCCGTGTGCTTGCGAAGGTTGCGAATGTGGTCCTCGCCGGAGAGGTACCACAGAAGCTCGCGCAGGACGGCGGCGAAGTTCATCTTTTTTGTCGTAAGGAGTGGATAGCCTTCGGCGAGGTCGACCTGGTAATGCGCAGAGAAGAGGCTGAGCGTGTCCACGCCGGTGCGCGAGGGCTTGGGCGTGCCCTCGGTGAGAACCCTGTGAACCAGATCGAGATAGGCTTGCATGGCGCCTTTGTTTTGGTCAAGGCACCTTCGTCATCGTGGCCGGCCCTTCGTTGATGGACGTAATGGTGCCGAAGAGGTTGAACTCGGTAAAGAGCGTTCCCGTGGCGACGGTCATGTCGGCATTAAACGTGCCGTCGAAGCGGAGATTGGTACTCGTGGTGATGCCGAGGCTCATGCCGACCACGCTGGTGGTCCCGGAGACCGTGGTATCTGTCACGGTGACGTTGCCGGTCTGCGTCCCTACCTGGCTCAGGTTGCCGAAGCTGTCGAAGACCAGGATGATCTTCGTTCCGTTCGGATCGGCGTCCTTGATCAACTCCCATTTGCCAAACAGCGCCGACGCAGCGCCCGGGATTGTCTGGCAGCCGACGAGCAGGACAACAGCCACCGACGGAACCAGGCCATAGACGCGGCGCCGTGTTTTGGACATCGTTCGAGCTCCTTCTCGCTCTGTTGTTCGGATCGTGAGTCTTCCCACGCGAGGCAAGTCGTTCTCTGCCGCTCTTTTCTCAAACCACCGTACCGCCGAGCGGCTTGCCGTTCAATACCTGGCCTTGCGGGCCAGCAGCAGCGCTCCGGCGGCCAATCCGGCCTGGGCGACGAGGCCGGGGATGACGGGGCCTTTCGGGCTGCCGACCAGGAGCAGTACCCAGGTGCTTATCGGCGAGCAGCCGAACAGCCATGAGACCGGTTCATAGTCGCCACGCTCGTAGGCCACGGCCAAGGCGCTGTCGATCAGCAGAGGCATGCCCCAGAACATAACCACATAGACGAACAGCACCCAGACCGCCTTGGAGTCGGTGGCATAGGTGAACCTCAGCAGACCCGCAACCGAGAGGCTCGACAGCAGGAACGCGAGTATGACGAAGCTAACGGTTATGAGGATTTCACGGGGCCGGCCGGAGCCCAGGGCGGGAATCTGTCCGGCCTTGGCGCCGAGGATGATCACCAGGATCACAAACACCAGCAACGTGGCAATCATGGGCGCCTCGATAAAGGAACGCGGCCTCGTGCCGCCGAAATCGGGCTCCTTCGCCCTGCGCTTGGCCCACACGGCCGAATTCCTCGCCGCGTTGGCGATCGGCAACATGGCGACCAGCGCGAGGCCGACCAGAGTGGCCACGGCTTGCTTGGGCAACATGTCGGGCGAGGGCCCCGCAAGAACAACGGCACCTATGGCAGTGGGGTTGGTGCTTGACCAGAACCGCAGGGCGACGGTGGAGATGAGGGCACAGACGGCCAGGAGCGTGAACGCCAGCGGCGGGTTGAACGCCGAGACGTCGTCGCGGAGGTACTTTCGCGCAGCAGCGAGAAAAAAGATCAGGGCCAGTACGAGTTGGGCAAACATCGAGGCAAAGATTGAGGAGTCGACAGCTCCGGTCGTCGCGGCATTGGAGAGGTTCTGCACCGTGGTGAGCCCCAGAAGCAGGCAGATGCCGGGGTGTATCAGGTACACCGTCTGCGGGATCTGCACGAGAACGATGGCCAGGCCGATCACCCATCCTCCGATGGACGAGGCGCCGCGGGTAGCCAGTGCCACGAGGAGCGTGAAGGTCCAGACCAAGGCCGCCAGACAGCCGAAGATGACGAAGATGATGGTTGCGGTGGGAATGGGGTTGCCCGCCAGGCCCGCCAGGACCGTGCAGGCGATCCAATTCACAACAGTCAACAAGAGAACCGTGAACGTCGATCCGGTGAGATAGCCCAGTACGGCGGAATGGCCGGTCATCGCCGTCGATCGATGCGAAACGATCATTTCCGAGGTGAAGTCTCGCTGCACCGCTTTTCGGATGGCGTTGACGCCGACCAAAAGGAGCAGGCCGGCCGAAATGAAAATCGTGACGATCAGCGATCCACTGGCAAAGCTGCTGAGTGAAATCTCCTCGGGTATGCCACGGTAGATCAGGATATTGAACAGCAGCAGGGCGCCGGTATAAATGGCGCAGATGAGCAGAACCCGTTTCGATCCCCCCAGCAGCTTCACTTGTGCCCAGCCGAGGGGGTTGGAGATGATAACGCCGGGGCTCATTGGAGGAATCTCCTATGTTGCGGCAGAGTCGTGGCCGTCGGTCTGCACATTCCTTACGCAGCCATGATAACAGTCAGACTTCATAGAGCCAAACGGATACGTCGCCGGATGTGGGTGTTTGGCGTTCGCTTGAGCCATCCGTCCCGTTTTTCATATGGGTTCGGCCTGTCCATCCTGGGGCGACACGTCATACTACCACGATGAGCCCTGCATTGGCCTCTCGTTCCTCGCGCGGCGGCGGGGCACACTCGGCGCCACCGCGTTCACAGAGCGCGGCCCCCAGCGCCTTGAGCACGACACTGCGCTCAGGGGATCCGGCGCAGCGGATCGAGATACTGTTGGTCTCCGTTCTCGCCGCAGTCATCGTTTCGGGATTCGGCTGCGGCGGTCCGTCGCTTTCATTTCCCTTCGCGGATTTGAGCTTCGCTTTCAATCTTCCGACGACCGTCGAGCCAGGGTCGATCTCGATTGCCAGCCCTTCGGTCTTCATGGAAGAGTCATTGTTTGAGCAGATTCCAGGCATGCGCGGACACCATGCCGCCACGATTACCGCGTTCCCAGATGGCGAATTGCTCACGGCGTGGTATTCCTATCCGGGTGACGAGGAGTTGGCCGGCTCGGCGATCTTCATGGCGCGGCGGCCCGCCGGTGGCGCTGCGTGGGAAGAGCCGCGCCTGCACATTGACCGTAACGAGGGCGACGGCAATCCAGTCCTCTACAGTGAAGGCGATGCTGTCTGGCTCTTTCAGGCCGTGGTTCCCTTCGGCTGGAGTACGGCCCATATCGAGGTGCAGCGTTCGGCCGATCGCGGGCGCACCTGGACGTCGCCGGTCGAAATCGCCGGCCCGCTCGGCGCAAATGCGCGATACGCACCGATCAGGATTCAAGACGGAAGTCTGTTACTCCCGGCGTACGACGATTTGCTCAAGCGGTGCCTCTTCTTTGCCTCGTCGGATGGCGATCAATGGGCATTGCAGTCGATCGTCGAGACCGGCGGCGATCACCATCCCATCCAGCCTTCGATCACGGCGATGGCCGATGGGCGACTGCTGGCCGTGATGCGGAACACGGGTCGCGACTGGCTATGGGCCATGGCGTCAGACGACTCGGGTTTGCACTGGTCCCAGCCGATCGACAGTGGTTTTCAGAATCCCGGCAGCGCGGCGGCATTGATAAGGCTCAGCGGCGATCGCCTGGTCTTGATCTACAACGACAGCCCAAGCGAGCGGCGACCGCTATCGGTCGCGCTATCGCAGGATGAGGGGCGAACCTGGCCCTTTCGACGGGTGTTGGTGGACGGCGACGAATCCTATAGCTATCCATCCGCGGTGCAGTCGGCGGACGGGCTCATTCATATCGTCTATTCGCTGGAGCGGCGGCGCATTCAACACGTCACGCTGAACGAGGCCTGGATCGTTCTGGGCGATTCGTGATACGGCTCGGCGCATAGCGATAGGCCGCCGCCAGCGCGATCAGCATCACGGCAGCGCACCATGTGTGCGTGCCCCATGCCCGCAGGAGTTGGCTACCGATGGCCGGCATGGCCAGGAGCCAGAGCACCAGTGCGGAGCGGGCCCAGCGCGTGCGGCTCGGGTCGCGGGTCTCGTCGAGGAGGCAGCCCAACAAACCGGCCGCGGGCCAGATGGCCAGAGTGTAATAGTAGCTACCGACCCAAGGCGTGAACCAGAGCATCGAGCCGACGCACAGCGCGTAGGTTGCCGCATTTGCCCGGGCAGAGTTCTCCCCGCGCGTTCGCCACAGATACCAGAGCAGCGCCAGCCCCGTCGTCAACATGATCGCCAGGTAAGCCGCCTTGAGGACCATGCGCGGCAACTGGGCGATCGTGATCTTGAACGGTCTATTTGTGGAGCCGGCATTGACGTCCGTGAACAGTCGAACCATCGTCCTCACAACGGATTGGTTTTGATAGGTACATTCGGTGGGATGGTCGATCGTGTTGATGGGTGTGTAGCCCAGGAACTGCGTGCGATACCAGTAGCCGTGGTAGTCCCACAGCTTTTGAGGACCGAAGAGCATCAGCGTTGGAAGGATGCCCAACAGCACTACCCCGAGGGCGACGCCCCACGCCACCCGCCACTTGCGCCGCGCGACAAAGTAGAGCAGACACAGGACCGGGATGATCTTGAGCATGATGCCGATCGACAAGACGCACCCCGCCCACAGCGGACGGCCCCTGTCAGCCAGGACGTATGCACCCGTGACCGACGCGAGTAAGACACTGGTCAGATTTCCCACGGCGAGATCGGCCCAGGCGTAGGGCAGGACGAGCCCCAGCGCGAGAGCGACGCCGATTGGCCGGCTTCCCTTCGTTGGCGCGAAGAAGATTCGCGATACCTGCCTTGCCGACCAGAGATAGAGAGCAACAAACAGGAAGAACGACAACACCGCCGAGACCGCTTTCGGCACGACGGCCATCAGCATCAGCATGGGCCGGGTGATGGGCGGATAACGCTGGGTTCGCACGATGGGGTCGGCCTCGTTCGCCTCCAATTCCCCGGTGTCAGTGGAGAATTTGGCAATGGAGTAGATCGAGTACCAATCGCCGTGGGGTCTGTCCGGGTGAAAGGCCTTGTGCCAGTGGCTGATGAAGGGGCCGAGGAGCAGAATGCCGCCGAGCAACCAACACGCCGCGCGCCCGCCGACCGGCAAGGGCACAGCGCGATTCAACGCCGTGCGAACGTGCACGATCATTCGATCATGTAAAGACATGGGTTCGGTGCGACACACTTGATGACAGTCTATCAATCAACCTGACGAATGCCCGTGCGCAGGTATGCCTGCTCCAGGTCGTGGGCGACCGGCGCGAACCCGGCGATGGGCAGGCCCTTGTCGAGCAGGGCCTTCAGCAGATCGGCGGCGGCCTGATCGTCGTGTTCAAACTCGAAACTGACGAGGCGCCCGTGGACTTCGACGTCGGAAATGGTCGGGACCGTGGCGAGGATGCGAGGCGTGTTCGCCACGGGGTTGGCGAGGGTGACGTTGTAGCGGCATCGGTTGTCGTCCTTGGCCCCCACGACCTGGGCCACGGTGCCGAACTGGCGAAGCTGCCCGGCTTCCATGATGCCGATGTGTGTGCAATACTCGTGCAGGTCCGCCAGAATATGACTACTGACGATCATGGCCTTACCCTGGTCTCGAAGGCTGCCGAGCAACTTTCGGAACTGGACTCGCCCGGCGGGGTCGAGGCCCGCGGCGGGCTCGTCGAGCAGGATCAGTGTCGGGTCGGGCATCAGGGTCCGGGCGACCGTCAGGCGTTGGCGCATGCCGCGGGACAGCGACTTGACCTTCGCGTCGCGTCGATCGGCGAGCCAGAGTTCTTCGAGCCAGAAGTCGATGCGCTCCTCGACGAGTTGGTGTTGCAGGTGGTAGGCGCGCCCGATGAAGCGGAGAAAATCCGCCACGGTGAGGTCTTCGTAGAGCGGCGGGGTGTCAGGGGCGAAACCGATGCGGGACAAGGCCGCCGGGTTGCCCGGTTCGACGGCTTCTCCCAGGACCTGGATTCTCCCGGCGGCGGGCGCGAGCAGACCGGCGAATGCCTTGAGGCTTGTGGTCTTGCCGGCTCCGTTGGGGCCGATAAGGCCGAGAAGGTCTCCCGCCGACAGCCGCATGGTCAGGCCCGGCAAGGCCACGAACGTCCCGTATTCAACGCGAACGTTGATCGCTTCCAGAATCAGCGTCATATGGGATGATTGCCTCAACCGGTCGTGGGGGCGTCAAAGCTGCCGTTGTGCCATGTTAATCGCGCGCACGGCTCCCGACAAGCGGTGTCGCCGGGTGTCGATATTCCGGGGTCCGTGACACTTTCGGCGGCAAAGACTCCGCACCGAAGGGTTGCGGGAACTCGGCCGCGCGTGTTCGCCCCGAAGGGGCGCAGGAATGTAGTGCTCCGTCACAGTTGATCTTTCGGGTGGTACGGGCGTCTCGCCCGTCCGGAACGGGCAAG
>Ga0326597_10000074_pt1 | contig 170111 bp, 128 predicted proteins | sample RVTome_12_FD_203789 | JGI IMG/M metagenome (GOLD analysis project Ga0326597, IMG submission 203789) | Soil microbial communities from uranium-contaminated site in the Upper Colorado River Basin, Wyoming, United States - RVT100D185 | ecosystem: Environmental > Terrestrial > Soil > Contaminated... | reverse complement strand
GGGGAATGAAGGAAGGAGGGGGAGTGTGAGGGGGAACCTGGGTACTCTGGTTCCCCCCTCACCCGGATGCCGAAAACCATCCGTTCCTCGACGACGCAGAATGTCTCACTTGCTATGAAACACTACACTTTTTCAGCTTTCATATTTTAGGGGAGCCCTTGCGTTAGGGGCATATCTTCCGTCTTTTTGTATACCTGAGCCTTGCGCCAGATTTCTCTTAGTTTAAGTGAATGATAGCTTAACTGCGTTGCGCGGCGCAATGATCTTCCGACAAATCTTGTTCCTCGTTTCGTTCAACGCCTGAACTCGATGCACTTTGGGACTGCACCGTACCTCGCAGTTCTTAAGTGTGCACAGCGGCGTTTGTAATCATCCTGCGCCCGCGCGTATGAGGTGAAACGCCGTTCGTCGGGCAAACGATCCTGTCTCGCGGGATGGATGGTCATAACGTAGTACACTATCAATCATATATTCTTCGCAATTTCCGTGAAGCAGCCGAAATGGCTTTTTGGCCGGGAAGGTAGCTTATTCGGGTCCGCTGTCGCGCCGCGCGCGGAAACCCGGGCGTGCAAACAGAAACAGTTTGCAGTCGATGCCTTTCGATGCCAGAGCCTGCATTTCAGTTCAGCGTCTTGCGTCTTGATCCGCTTCGCGTGGCTCTATACTCGCACTACGCGCGGTCTATGCCGCCACTTGACACTCCTTTGGGTTCTTGCCCCCTCTGATTCGTGCTCCTATGATGAAAACGATGACCGAATCTGTGTCAACTCCCTTCGGATTCTGTGCTTGTGGCCAAGGTTTGCCGAGCGCGGGTGCCAAGAGGTGTCCTAAATGTCAGGCGGCGCATGCTCGAAAACATATCGGTCGGCGGGCCAGGCTGCTACGCAGACTGCCGCGGAGTGCGTACATCTACGCGGAGACCGATTGGATCGCGTCTAACCTATTGTTCAAGCATCCGAACCTCGCCACCGCACCGAGCCGAACCGCGGTTAGCCTCCTGACTGCGATCAAAGCGGACGAGAAACTGCAACGAACCTTTTGGGCCACGCACCTGAAAGCGAGACTGAGGTAGCCATACGGCTGTCGGCGAGCAAAATTGCACTTGGCGGAATAATAGAAATATGCCCGAATTCGGGGTTGCCTAGCCTCGCCCATTAAGCGCGCTTTCGGCGTATCGCGTCTGAACTTTACTCTTCGCGACAAAACCGAACGACTGTGTGGCCGTGCATCTTTGTGCGCCGCAATGCAACCGCCGTTGCGACCGGATTTGCCGCCCCTAAGCGTTCCCACGCGCGTAGCGTAAAGGGAGTGGTTGGAATTGCGAACGACGATGGCTCGACGGAACGGATGCCTAGTACGACAGCGCTAGGGCGGATTGCGATGCCTCACCTTGACGTATTTGAAGCCTATCTGCTCGTTCCCGCATCTATCGAGCGCTCGATGTTGGCTTTGGTTGAAGGCTGCGGGCTTCTTTTATTTGACTGACGCAGATCATCGGGGCGTGATGCGTCTCTGTACCCAAGAATCGTAGCACGCGGAAACCTAGAGTCTGGAGCTTGTTCGTGATACGATTGTCGTGCGTACGCTGCTTCACACCCGAGTGCCATTTGAGGCCATCGACATAGATGAGCATCTTGGGATCACAGTCGAGGTAAGCGAAATCCGCGCGCGTGAGGAGCCGATTGCCATCGTAGACTTCGTGCTGCTTCTCCGGCTCCCCAAGGATGCCGTCCGCTCGTATTGCCTTGAGTAGTCGGAGTTCCTGCGGCGATTCACACCCCTCGGCTCTGGCCTCGTCCCATTCAGGCCCCTCGGAGGGCGAGACAGGAGTGACGGTAGAAACCGGGCCGACCTCTGCGACTTTCTCGGTCGTCAGCGCACGCAAGTACGGCAACGCCAAGCGCCAGTCGAGCAGGCCATGCCATCGCTGGTTGCGGTACGATCGGAGACAGCGGTAGCAGGAGTTCGGGCAGTCGTGGCCATCCAGATGCTGCAGCGCAGCGGCTGCAACCCTCGGAAAATGGGTGGCCAGACGCTGCAATGTGCCGGAACCACCGATGACGCGGTCGATCCAGAGAATGTCCAACACTTCCTCGTAGGGTTGCCTTCCCTCTCCGGTGGTCGTGTGCGTCAGCACATGGCCCTCAATGTCGTCTTCGTCGATCTCAAATAGCCGCACCGCCCCCTGCATGATCGAGTGGACAAACGACCAAGCCCACGCCACTCCCTCCTCTCCGAGCTTACCAATCTCCGGCAGATACAGGCGAAGAGTGTCGGCGCGGAGTTTGTGACCTATCGAGTAGTCCTTCGGTGTTCCCGAACAGCGCGTGGTGTGTGCGTTGCTTTGGCTCCGTGCGTCCTTGGGATTGACCTTATCCTTCGCGCGCTTCGCCGCGTTTGCCTGGTCGCTTTCGTTAAAGTATTCCCCGCAGGTGGGACATAGGCGGAAGCCGGGACTCTCCGCCTTGTCCTCGTTTCCGCTGTCTAGCTTTTTGAGGCCGTGATTGACGAACCAGAGCGACTCCTGTTGCCGAAGGTCAAGCGCCCACGCGCCGATCTGAAACCTGGTTCCCCCCACATCGGCCTGCGGGTGCGGACGAATATCGAATGTCGATCGGAGGCGCTCTTCCTCAGTTTCGGCGGCGACCTCGGCCTCCCACGCTTGGAACGCTCCAACATCCCAAGCCGTGAAAGTCGGCAACCCTGCGCCGGACTCATCACCGATTGGAGCTTTGCACCGTCCGCAGAAGTCCCTGTTGGGATCGTTGGCGAGGCCACAGCTTCCGCAAAGAGTGAAATCGAACATGGACTGGCCCAAGGCTCCGGTAGAGCCGGGCCTATGCAGGGCCACCCCGGTCACACGCCACCGTCCGCCGCGTGCGTACACAATCTGGCCGGGAGCAAACTCTCGTTGAGACTGGAGTCGGCCGCCAAATACAGGATCGGGATCGTAGCCGAGTGCCACCGATCCGGGATCGGCGGGGAATGAGTAGCCGGGGAGCGACCCTGCCTCCGCGAGAACACGCGGCAGGTAGGCGTACCTATTGTCCTTGCGCAGCCGAATGGCGAGGTCTCGGAATCCGGTTTCCGCATGCCTCTCCTTCATGGTAAGTTCGATCTTCTCTCCGAGCTTGCGCACCTGCTCCGCCGCGTCGGCAAGCAACGCCGCGCGTTGCTCCAGCGTCGCCCGAATCTCGTCGGGAAAGCGATTGGCGATTCGGTCGAGCCAGCCTGTCGTCACGAGCGGGACATCAGACCACAATTTGCCAGCGACTTGCATGGCGGCAGGGGCCGCGCCCTGCACCTTGCTCACCAATTCATTGACCTGCGCGTCAACGAGCTGCCCTCGCTCCGTCAAAAACCGTTCAAGGTTGCTCGGGAAGTCGATCTCGGCATGTTCGAGGATGAGGCTGCGCACATGGCGACCGATCGCCTCAAGGTTCTTGATGTTGAATCGCGGCGGCGGTATCGCACCCGCGATCACCTCATCCGGGTGATCGAAGAAGTAGCCATCGTGCGGCGTGTTGCGACTAAACCCGACGACGATCCCCATCCGGCTCGCTCGTCCCGTTCGTCCCGACCGCTGTGCGTAGTTTGCCGGACTTGGTGGGATGTTCCTCATTGCCACCGCTTCGAGATCGCCGATATTGACGCCCATCTCCAGCGTCGGCGTACATGCGAGCAGATTCGGTCTCGCCGGAACCTTGTCCATGAACCCCCGTTCAGCCTCGTCCCGCCTATCATCCGAGACTGCCGCCGAATGCTCGGCTGCGTATAGTGCCGGGGCATAGTTCTCGACAGCCATGAGCGCGTTAAGGTTTCCCTCCGCGACCGGCCCGTCCCAATTCTGCATACTCCCGGCGCATCCTGCACGGGGACACGGTCGGCCCGGCGGCTCGTTCGACGCTACCTTGTCGCACTTGGTGCATCGCAGGAACGAGTGTCCAACCTCGAACTCGATCATTCCGAGGTTCACTTGAAAGCCCTCGTCGCTCTCGTCGTGCTTCCCAACACGGCTCCACGCGATGTATTCCTTGTCCTGCAACCACCGCAGGCAGACTTCGAGTGAATCCGGCGTGGCGTATTCGGCGTGGAACTGTCGCCAAAGGCGCTGGATGGAAGTCTGATTGCCCTTAGCGTTCCAAGTCGAGATCAGCTTAAAGGAAGCGCGCGAGACTGATTTCTGCTCCGGTGGCAGAAACGCGACCGGGATGCCGACTTGGCGGTTCACCTTGATCTGGTAACGGCGAGAGAGCTTGTCGTTGGGGTACATGCGCGTCGTCAGCGCCACGTGGTTGACGCCCATGCGCTGGCGTATTTCGTTGAGGAGGACGGCAAGGGAGTGGGCGGCCATGTCCGGCAGAAGATTTTGTTCGGCGCAGAGTCGTTTGAACTCCTCGCTGACCATATCGTCTTCAAGTCCCGCATACCGCACCTTCACTAATCCAAGGCGCTCGATGCCGGCGCGGACGCGGGGTGCGATGACGAACTCGTGCAGTAGCTGGCCCTCGATCTCGTCCTTGCGCCGACGCTGCTCGTCCTTTTTGCGAGATGGCGAGAAGACACTCTCGGTGATGTAGCCCTCGTAGATCGCGTTGACCAACCACTCAAAGTCGTGCGGGTCTCGCTCGTCCTTCAAGACCGCGCAAACGCATCGGCGCAGTCGCAAGAAGCCTTCGACGCCCTCGATGAACCGCGCCTGATGCGCGGCATCCTGACGGCTATCGCAAAACACGAGCAGCTTTCGTTCCGGCTCCGGCAGGTCGCGCATCAGAACACGGGAGACATGAGCGAGGGCCGACGAGTTACCCATGCTCACGGGAGTAATAATGTCGAACCGACCGTATCGACTGGCGCAAACGGGACAGTGCGTGCCACGCCCGCGATGCAGGCGAACGGGCCGCAGCGTGAAACCCTCCCCCGTGGAATCGTCCGGGGTGTCCGTCAGACGCAGATTCTTGGGGTGCAGATATGCTTCCGGGGCTTCTCTCCCTGCTTCCGCACTTTCGTCACCGTTCGCTTCCCTTTCTTCGCTCGTAGCACCACCTTCGCCCTCCACCTGCTCTTCCTCGGCGGACAGGTCTTCCTCCTCCTCTACTTCGATGCGCCCAGTCGGCGGGTCAAACAAGAACACCGTCTCCTTGTCGGAGCCGCGATATAGCCAAGGGCCTAGCGTGCCGTCCTCGCCCTGCTTGGCCATGAAGAAATCCCAACCGCAGGTACGACACATCGCCAGTGGCAGCGCCCGCGAGTCACATTCGTCGCACTGCTCGATTCTCTCACCCAACAGCTTGCCGCAGTCGGGATTCGTGCAACGCCAGAAGTGGGCCAGACCACGCAGGAACCGATGGACGCGCGGCCGGAGCTTGACCGCGCTGGCCTCCGGTATGCAGGGGCCGAGCAGGAGCGCGGCCTCGATCTCACGGCGCAGGTCGTCCTCAGACACGCCGGATCGTTCGGGTCGCTCCGCAAGGAGCCGGACGATCTCGTTCTCGGAGATCGGGTTGTGCAGCCATTGCATCAGCAGGTAGGGCAATGCGGCGCGATCCCATCCCTCCTCGATCTTGGTGCCGTCCGAAGGCCTTTCCCCCGTGAGTTTGAAAACCAGCGACCGCACCTCCGCCGAATCTTCGGCGTCGAAGTCCTCCAGTTCCTTCTCGGTGATTGCGGGCGACGGGGGCAGCTTGAGGCCGTCGGGCATCGTCGTGATACGCACCGTCTCCGTGATGACGGCATCGGCCGGCGTCTCTTGTCCCGTCAACTGTGTAAAGAACCCGGCCACGCCCGCGTTCGGGTCACCTTCTTCGCCCGCCAGTAGCGTTGCGGATGTTCCGATGAAGAGCGGCTCCGATGCCGAGTCCACCTTGCGCAGAGCTTCACGAAGCCGGCGCATCAGACATGCCACATCCGTCCCGAGTAGGCCGTGGTAGGTGTGAACCTCGTCGAGGACGATGAACCGCACGCGGTGGTTCTTGAAGATGTCCCTGCCGTCACCGCGCATGAGCATATACTCAAGCATCATATAGTTGGTGAGCAGCAGATCGGGTGGGTTCTTGCGGAACTCCGTGCGCAAGACACGCTCGTTCTTCGGTGCGTCCGTCGGGCGAGAGCCGAACATCTTGGTGTCGCGCGTGTACCGACCGTAGGAGATGTCCGTCCCCACCAGCAATTTGCGGATGCGGCTGCACTGGTCGTTGGCCAGGGCGTTCATGGGGTAGATCAGGATGGCTTTGAGCGAGTTCTCCCCCTCCTTGTGGACGCGCAGGCAGTGGTCGATGATCGGCATCAGGAACGCCTCGGTCTTGCCCGATCCCGTCCCCGTGGCCACGACCGTCGGCTTGCCCGCGAGAATGCGTCTGCACGCTTCAGCTTGATGCTGATACGGCGTCTCGCTGATCGGCGCGAACCGCTGCCGGGCCTGCGGATGCAGTTCGGCGATCGGCGGCGCGATCTCATACGGCTGAGACAGGGCGATGAACGGTTCCCGCGTCAGGAAGCCGTCCTTCTCGATCTCCCGGTTGAACGCCGCCTTGAGTTCCTGCTGACGCGGATTGAAATGCGTCTTGAGAAGTCGGAGGTATTCCTCTCGCAGGTTTCTGGCGATCAGAAGGGGGTTCATTCACGAAGACTCCGACGCCTGCCCGTTACGGCTTCAACCACGCCTTCACAGCACGCTCCGCCTTGGCGATCTTGCCCTTATCCTCCTCCACCACATACAACCGCGCCATCTGGAGTTTCAGGCGGCTGAGGTGATGAACGATGCTGCTCGGCTTTTCCATGAGCGGTGCCTTCTTGCCCTTCTTGTCCACAAGGTGTACCAACTCGGCGGATGCCTGCGGTGATACGCTTGCGGCCTCAGACATGGACATCAATGGCCCGAACTTCTCAAAAGCGACATCCTTCGGGTCTTCCCACAGCCAGCACTGGATCGGAATGTTGCACTCTTTCGCCGCCGCTTTAAGCTGGTCCCGTCGGCGGGTCACGAACCGGGTAAGTTCCTCTGAACGCGAACCATCCTTTTGTGTGAGCGACGAAACCTCCCCAACCAGTTTCGGTGGCTTGCGATCGCGTAAGGCCCGACAGAGCCGACCAAGTGCGGACGGTCCCGGTTGAGCTTCGGCCTGCTCCTCCACGATCGAATCAATCTTTCCATCATGGAATCCAAGAAACGCAGTCCGATGCTTGACGAGTTTCTCGATGTCCGTGCCGCTTTTCCACAGTTTCCCGTTTTCGCGCAACATGAACAGCGTCTGTCTCATCAGGGTCTCAAAGGCAAACACGGTCTTATGGAGGTACACAGCTTTCGACATGAAGTACCGCGCCACGATGAAATGCTCCACCGCCGTTTCCGCCTTGGCGTGCAGCACAAGGTTGTCATCATCATCGAGGTCGAGGTTGCTGAGTAGGTAGTGCAGGTCAATCCGACCGAAAGGCACTCCCGTTGCCATCGCGTCACGCACGAGGTAGTCCATTCGGTCAAGATCGAGCGTCGAGTGGATCAGTTGGTTGTATCTCGGCTGGCTGTGCTGCCCACGGATGATGGATGCGATGTCGGCGGGATCGATGCCTGCGTCGTTCAAAATGTGAGAAATATCCTTGCGCTTAACCACGATAATCGCGCTGAGCTTCTCGTGGTCGGGGTACGCCCGCGCGGGCTTGCCTCGCCGCTTGCTTCCAAGCAGCGCTTTCCGGTAGGGATCACGATCCAGTGTTTCCACGAGGTGGGAATACGGGTAATGCCCGATGTCGTGCAGCAACGCGGCAATCCGCAACAAGCGGCGTTCGCCTTCGGTGAACTTGCCACGCCGTACCATCAGGTCGATGGCCCGGCTCATGATGTGGAACACGCCGAGAGAGTGCGAGAAGCGTGAGTGGCTGGCCGAGGGGTACACCAGAGTCGCCAGCCCCAATTGCTTGAGGCGGCGCAGCCGCTGGAACGACTGCGTGTCGATGAGGTCAACTTCGAGTTGACTTAGGCCGATGTCTCCGTGGACGGGGTCGGTGATGACCTTGAATCGGTATTCGTCTAGCTTCGACTTGGCCATTCATCTTTATGCCGCAGGTAGCACCTTCGATTTCAGCAGGCCAACTTTGTCGAGTTGTTGCCATGCCGTTTGCGCATCTGATCGTCGACCTGTGAACCGTGGCTTGCTGTCGATCAGCGCTTTCCAGACATCGTCGAACTCGCGGCTCGCGTCCTTGCCCATGTACGCGATGTGCTTGAGATAGTGTAGCGACGCCAGAAGTTCCAGCCAATCGTCTTCATCGATGCCGTCCGGCTTGTTCGCCCAAATCTTGGAGGCCTGCTGAACTCGCTTGTACGCAAACGGGCCGAGCTTCTCCTTTTCGTAATCGCGCTCGCCGAGGTCCATCTCCTCTTTCAAGCGAAACGCATCGCGCGTCAATTCAGTAGAGTATGGCCCGTGGAGGTACCATCCAAAGCGGTAAGCCAGATCAAGCCCCGTAAGCTGGGTCAGATACACCTTCTTCTGAATCATCAAGCGCTGCTCGAAGGTGTCGAGCATGAGATCCTGTGCGATGGCATCGAGTACGAGCTTGAGTACGATTTGTGATGCGTTCACGGGTGGCCTCCTGCTACCCTAACAATACACGAACACGGACCCAGAGTCAAGGCCTTAAAGCGATGAGCCTACAGCTTGTCCATCCCGGTCACAATGCCAAACCCAGGTCCAAGGCAAGATTCTTCGATTCCTCGCCGACCGACAGCCCCACACGTCGCTCCAACGCCCGGATGCGTGCCAAGGCCTCCTCGGTCGGGCGTTTGCGGACGGTGGGGACATAGGCGATCGCGCCGAGTTCCTCCTCGGCGAGGCGGACGCGCTCTTCGAGGTTGCGGATCGGCCCGGTGGCGCAGATCGGCGGGTTGAAGGGGTCGGCGGGCGGCTCGCCCGCCAGCACCTTGCCGCCGTCGATGTTCACGCCCGCCTCGGCGAAGAACGCCACGATGTCATTTGGCGGGGTCTCGCCAAGCAGGCGGAAGTATTCGAGCAGCACCTTGTCCCGCGTGATGAACGACCGGGGCTTGAGCTTCGACCTGCCCTTCTTGTCGTAGGCGATGAACCCGTCGCCCGGTAGCCACGGCTGATCGCGGTCGAGCAGCGGGAAAGTGGCGAGCAGCGCAGCCAACTCACTTGCGCTGACGCCGTAAGCCTGCGCGGCCAAGGCGTCCAGTTCGGCTCTTCTGTTTGCCCGGTCGCCCTCGTTCTGAGCCGGTTCGTGTGTCAGGGCATCTACCAGAGCCGTGATCGAACCGACAGACTCAGCGGATAAACGCGGCATCGAGGTCTGGTGCCAGTAGAAGAAGTTGATGGTGGTCGAGATTCGTTGCCGCAGGAGCCAGTCGATGATGAAGGAGTTTGCCATCCATAGCCAGACCAAGTGGGTCGTGTTGCCGCCGCCGTCGAAGCTGAGGGTCGGCACCTTGTTGCCGCAGGCAGCGTCTGCGGGGATCAACGCGCAAAGCGCGCTTCGTTCGTTGGTTTGTCCGGTGACATCGCAGAATCCTGCTCTGGCAAACCGACGGTCGGGGAGTGCCTTGTCGAATTGTAGGGCCGCCACGAAATAGTGCGGGATACTCTCCTTCTCGTCCCATCCGAGGTCGCGCCATACTGCCTTGCGTCCGCTTCCGCTCACATACGCCTTGGCGGCGTGGTCGAACTGGTGGACCATGCGGCCTTCGTAGAGGGGGACATACTTGTTGCCCGGCACCATGATCTGCGGGGAGCGCTCGTCCTCCTCTTCTTTGAGGACGACGCCATCGAAGACGGGTTCCTGTCGTCCGCCGCGCGTGCGACCGCGACCCCCCTTTGTTCCCCCCTTGGCAAGGGGGGAGGCTTTGCCCCGAAGCTCACTCTCGGTGCGGGTGACCCACACGAACTTGTCAGGCTGGCGCTCGAACCATTCCTTCTCCGGCAGCGTCCAGTATTCGCCCCGGTGCTGAGTGCCGCCGAACTGCCGCAGCCGATCCCGCTCGCGGAAGAGCCAGCTATCCTGCGTCATGTGTAGTTCGGTCGTAAACGACACATTCCAAGTGTCGTCGAGTTGTTTGCCCAATGGCGGAAACTGGTCGTAGATGCGCTGGACGAGGGCCTTCTCCTGCTCGGAGCGGAACTCGAAGAAGGACAGGTGCGTGGGCGACTGCTCTCGGATGAACTTCGGCGAGAGCTTCACGACCCGCCCGGCCTGCTGCGCCGGCGAGGCGTCGAGAAAGGCCGGATCGTGCAGCATGAACGCGGCGGGAAACTCGTCATCGGGCAGCAACGAAGGGGAGGACGCACCGGGTGACGAAGCCTTGGCGACCACGAACGCGCAGAACTTGAACCGCGTGTCAACCGATGGAAAGATGCCCCGGCGGTTTTCGTACGAGTAGAGGTGCTGGATGCGGGCGTTCTCCAGCACCATCCTCCGCAGGCCCTTCGACCCCTCGGCGGCGTAGAACGCGGCGGGGATGAGGATGCCAACGCGGCCAGCGACCCCCCCTTGCCCCCCCTTGGTAAGGGGGGGAGCGGGGGGTGCTGCCAATTGAAAGAAGCGCTCCGCGAAGAACTTGAACAGGTCGGGGTCGCCGCCCGTGGTCTTGTCCCGCCCGGTTTTCTCGTTGGGAATCTTGTCCTGCTGCCAGCGATACACGCCGTCGCGGACGAGCTTCTCCTTGTAGAGGTTGGTGGCCAGCTTGTAGTGGTCCCACGCCGGCCCGGCTTCGGGGATGCGGCGGTCGATCTCGCGGACGAGTTGCTTCCGGACTTGACCTTGGAAGTCGATGATCGTGGGGTCGTACTGGCCGTAGAACTCCTTTTCGGCGGGCTTCACCTTGTCCCACGGCGGGTTGCCCACGAGGATGTCGAAGCCCGCGTCGTCGCGGCGCGTGCCGTCCTCGTTGTAGAAGACCTCCGGGAAGGCGATCTCCCAACAGAAGGCGCAGAGCCGTTCGGCTTCGGTGATGAACGGCTGCGCCGCTTCCGTCACTTCGTCGGGAATGTGGTGGCCGTTGGACAAGCAGAGGGCGTCGAGGAACCTGTTGGGGACATCAATGGCGTCCCGATCCGACCGCACGGGGCGAAACGCCAGCCCCACGCGGGTCTGATGAAGCTGCCAGAAGGGCCGCAGTTGGCTGACCAGCGCCAAGTGGGCGACGCGGTGGCCCTCAAAGTTGGCCCGATCCTCCAGAATCTTCTTGCGTAAGACGCCGAGCAGGCCGAACGCCCGGCAGAGGACGGCGCAGAGTTTCTCCCGGCCTTGCGTGAACAGTCCCGCGTCCACCTGCTCGCGGTCGGTGAGCAGCGACGGGTAGTCGGCCCACTTCCCGGCCTTGACCTTGCGCGGGATGTACGGCGCGACCAGTTCCTCGGCGGGCAGGCCAAGCAGCGAATCGCCGCAGCGCAAACGGTGGTCGAGGAAGGTCAGCGGCTGGCGCGAGGCGGCGGTGATGAGCCACAGCGAGGTCTTGGCCAGATCGACCGCGAGGGGGTTCTTGTCCACGCCGTAGATGCAGTTGCCCGCGACCAGCAGGCGGCACACGGCCAGCTCGCGTTCCTGATCGGGACTGTTCCATGCACGGCAAAGATCATCAGGAATATCGGCGCGCAGCAACAAGTCGTCCTCGGTGAACTCGCCCTTCTCGTCCTGCGCCTTGATCTTGGCCACCTCGCGGCGATAGGCGGAGAGCAGGTGTTCGGCCAGCCGACGGCACACGCCGACGAGGAAGTGGCCCGATCCCATCGCCAAGTCCGCGCAGCGCAGGGAGAGAATCTCGTTGGCTGTCTTGTCCTTGGCGTGCGGGTCGACGGCCTCGCGGACGAGGAAGTCCACGAAGGCCCGGTTGGTGTAGTACGAGCCGCTCTGCTTGCGGCCCAAGCCGCTCTTGAGGTAGACGGTTCCAGGCATGATCGGCTGTTGGACGACGCGCATCGGCTTGTTGCTCGATGGGCGCTCCAGTTCATCGTCGGCTTCCCCAGCTTCATCGGCATCGTTGTCTCCGTCGTCCTCTGCCGCTTCTTCGATGGCTTCGACCTCGACCTCGTCATTTTCTTCTTCGTCGTCATCTTCGTCGTCATCATCTTGCTCGACTGCATCGACCTTGCGGAAGCGGTCGTCGGTGAGCACCTCGCCGCGTTTGTCGGCCAGTCGCCGTCGCATATCGTCATCAATGACGAGGATGTTGTTGTCGAGCTTGACGCGCCACTGTTGCTCACGGGCAAAGGATGGGGTCACTTCGAGCAGGCCCTCGTAGATGGAGCCGAGTTGCTCGACATTTAGTTCCCGGTAGGAAAGGCGCACCTTGCCGTGATAGCCCTTGGGGGCGGGTACTTCGACGAGATACTCGATCACATGGTCGATAGTGGCGTTGCCCCATTGCAGCGAGGCAATCAGCTTCGTGTTTTCGGGGTCGAACAGGCCGCCGCCGTAAGGCTCGATTTTCCCCTCGGGGCCGAGGTTCACACCGTGGCGCAGCAGGGCAAAGAGCGCTTGCAGCGAATCTTGGAAAAACGACCCGTTGGGGTCGCTCTCCTCCAACCTTTGCGTCCCTGTTTGCCGGGCAAGCTGGACCAGGCGCTTGAGCGAGTAGCCCTCGCGGTAAGTCAGCATGTCGATGGGCAGCAGGCCCAAGTCTTCGGCGTAGAAGGTGAACAGCAGACGGTAGAGCAGACGCAGCGTTTCTTGGTAGAGGTCGTGCAGGAACTCGTCTGTGATCGTACCGGGGAGCCTGCCTTTGTTGTCCGGGTGGTCGAGAACGCCCTGCATGAAACGCACGACCGCCTGTTGAACCTGATGGCCAAGATCGGTGGAGACGCGCTGCTGATGCTCGCGCCCAATCTCGCGGATGCGATCAATCAGGCGCGGCTTGGCGACAAGGGCGTTCTGCCGAAGCAGATTGTAGAGGAGTTTCCACGCTTCCAATCCAGCTCTCGTACCTTCGGCGATGGCCGACAGGTCGAAGCCGATGTGCGACGGCAGCGTGCCGATACAGCACATGAGCCGAAGCTCGAAGGCGTTGGCGACGAAGCCGTAGTCGAGGCCCTGATCTTTCAGTACGCGAGCCAGACTAAACGATGGTGCGAAGCGGCGATGCAGCCCAGCGGGGGCGGCTTCTAGGTGCGCATCCGGTGCGATGCATACTGCACGGGCGATTGGCCCCGCCTCGCTATCTGAGAGAAGCGGCAGGCCACCTTCCTCCAGCCCCTCCTCGGTAGCGATCTTTTCCGTCTCACCGAGTTGCCACTCCAGAAGCTCGGCCAGCGGCCTCAGCAGCAGCGTGTAGGTGGAGCGGGCTTGGTCGCGGTCGCGGAGTTGACGCTGAGCGTAACGGATGAGCGATGATGCTTTCTTATAGAGTACGTCCGCGCCTTCGGGATCGAGCAGTCCGCGCAGTTGCGGGTCCGACCACAGCAGCTTCGTGCAAAAGTATTCGCTGACCGCATCGCCTTGAAAGGTGAGCGGCTCCACTACTTCACCTCCTTCAACGGGACGCGAAGCAAAACACCGAGTAACTCGATGGTCGGTTCTTCGAACTCAAGGCGACGGTTCAGGAAGGATGCCTGTTGTTCGTATTCCTTGTTGTGTTCTCGAAGGCGGCGGGCGACGGTGGGCGGGAGTTTCCTTTCCATGCCGGGAAGGAAGCCCGATGGATCGTCCTGCGCGTGAAGGATTGCGGCTTTGGTGACCGAGTTCCACTCGTTGAGCCTGTCTTGAAGTTCGGGATGCTCAACGTGCCGCTTTTGTTTGACCTCGTTCCGCCATTTCTTGGCCCGGTTGGCGGCTTCCACTTCGGCGTGCTGCCGGCCGGTTTCCCACCAGTCGCCGAAGAGTTCCGGTATTCGATTCGGAAGGACGTTGCCCTGGCCGCGCGGTTGCAGAAGCCCGAACGCATCCGACGGGTCGATCATGCCTTTCGCACCAATGCGGATCGCCAAAAGTCGCTGCATTTCGGTGTTGTCGTTCGCGCGAACGGTGGCGATGAAGGTGACGACGATGTCCGGCGCGTCGATGTCGTCCAGCTGTTTGGCGGCGACACGGTGGTCGTCCTTCGGGTCATACCGACTCTCACGCACCCACCGAATCGCGTTCTGCACAAGGTGATGCTCGTCGTCGATGATCTCGTCCGACTTGGCGGATGACGGGGCTGAGTCGAAGCTCGTATACAACGCCTCGTACTCGCGCGGAACCTTGCCGCCAACCCACGACGACGGTACTTGCGGGACGCGAAGCAATCCGCTGTCACGTTGGCACTTGCCCCCTGCTAAGGTAATCGCACGCTCGACAAAGCCGACTGGATCTATGCTGATCTGTTTGCCAGCCTCGATGGCGGTTTGAAGCCGAGCGACCTCGCCCTCGGACAAACCGTCATCCCCCATTAGCTCCGTGTTGCGGGTGGCGTTGACGCGGGCAAGCTCCTCCTCGATTCTCCGGTCGGCCTCCTCGATGGCCGCTCTTACATCATTTGGGGATTGTGCAATCAGGTCTTCGACCCGCTCAGCTTGGATGGCGCCGAGAACGTCGCCGACCGAGCCGACGCTCCGCACCTGCCGCTCGATCTTATCCAGCAGGCGCTTCAGCACCTCGCCTTCGTAAGTGTCTTTAGCATAGAGAAACGCGAACTCGCACTCCTCCGTCTGGCCGTAGCGATCGACCCTGCCCTGACGCTGGAGTATACGATTCGGGTTGTAGGGCAACTCGGCGTGGATGACGCGATGGCAGCGCTCCTGGAGGTTTAGACCCTCGGCGGCACTGTCGGTGCTGACGAGCAAGAGCACCTCGGGCTTGGCGAAATCGGCGAGCGCCTCCTTCCGCTGAGGCCCCGTAAGCGAGCCGTCGTATTGAACCAACTTGCCCTCGTATCCGTTTCGGTTCAAGTAACACACGAGCCATTCGACGGTGTCGGCGTACTCCGAGAAGACGATGATTTTGTCCGCCGGGCTGGCATCGTGGATCGACTTGAGTTCAGCCAACAGTGCCTTGGCCTTGGAGTCCGCGTCTGTTGGACACTTTGCCAGCAGGTCTTGCAAGTCGAGCAGGTCTTGCGTCTCTTGCTCAATCGTCCTGAGCTTCTTTCCGGCAAAGCGGATTCGCGCGAGGAAGCTCCTGTGTGCGTCGAGTTCAAGCTGAGACAGGGCTTCGTCGGAGATCGTCTCGCCCTTGCGCAACGCTCGCAGGTGATCCCGACGAACTTCCACATCCTCAGCCGCCTTTTCGAGGTTCTCCAAACGCCGAGCCACGGTGGAACGAAGGGCGGCGAGCGAGGACGATGCCCGCTTGCGCAAGATTGTGGCGACCAGTCGCAAGGCATACTTCTCTCTCGCATCCTTCACCTTATCGGCTTGCTCGTCCAGCGCACCGGCCTGCGCGGCGACCGCTGCGTGTACCACAGTTTCATCCTTGGTGAGCCTGACCGGGATCGGCTTCGAGGGCTTGGCAGGCACAAAGAGGCCCGGCTCGACGCGGTTGATATGCCGTTTGAGGTGCCGGACCAGATGGCGCGAGTAATCCCGGTAGCGCATCGCGTTTAACTCTGGAACCAATGTCGGCTCCAGAAGATTCAACAGCGAGGCGAAGCTCTCGTCGTAGCCGGAGTGCGGCGTGGCCGACAGCAGCAGCAGCGCGTCGCAGGCCTTCGACACCCACTGCGCAAGGCGGTGCCGATCCGAGACATCCTCGGTCAGCGTGTTGTCGGCGAGGTGGTGGCATTCGTCGCAGACGATGACGTTGAAGCGGACACTCTGCACCTCGCGAAACACGCCGTCGCGCTGCTTGAGGTAGTCGAACGACGCGATGATCCGGGGCTCGGTCGCCCATGCGTTGCCGCCGAGCTCGATCTGCTTCTTGGCCTCGTGGACGCCGTCGCGGTCGAAGATTCGGAAGTCGAGTCCGAACTTGTTGGCAAGCTCCTCCTGCCACTGCTCCATGATCCCCGCCGGGCAAACGATGAGGATTCGCCCACCGCGACGGCGGGCGATCAGCTCCCGCAGCGCAATGCCAGTCTCGATTGTCTTGCCGAGGCCCACGTCGCTGGCGTTTAGTACGCGCGGGCGAGGCAGGGACAGCATCCGCAGGGCCGGGATTTGCTGGTACATGTGGAAGCGGATGCGCGAACGGCCAGCCGCGAGGAGCGCGGTGGGAGGTGGAGCAAGCGTCAATTGGAAGGCCTCATGCAGTAGCCGGAAGCGGGCATCGCGTCCGACCCGCTCCAGCGACAATGCAGGCAGTTCGTCGGGCGTCACAGTTTCGAGGGTGTCCACGACGGGCCACTCTTGGCCCCGCAGCGGCCCCTCTGTAGCGCGGAGACGGAGGCGGTTGGACGGGGCCTCCCCTCCGATGATCGGTTGCGTATCCAGCACGACGCAGCGTTGTCCACGCGACCGTACAGTTTGTCCCGGTGAAAACATGATATCTGCACCACCTCAGGAGTAGCCTATTGTTCCGCCCAATATAGTCAGCAGAGTGTTACCACGAAAGCATCCCTGCATGGGGATGTAGTCGCCGCTGTTAGATATGCCAAAAGCAAGGCCCGTAACGTGGACTGCGACAAGAAGTGTTTTCACGCGGAGCAATCAAACTGAGTGCCGCGAGTCGTTCCAATTGTGTGAAAGATGCGGTCCTCGTCGAACCGTACGTGAGTGCGTTGCATGATCTGACCGAAAAGTTGACTCTCACGCCGCGGCGCTGACGATTATGTTCGCACGTTAGGTGCGCCGAACGATCCTCGCCACCGCTTGGTGCGACCACCTTCCCGACTTGCCGGTTTTGGTGGGGACACTGCGGCCAGTCAGTTCGTCAGCGATGCGTTCCAGGGTCCAGCCTTGCGAGCGCCAAGCCCGAATGTCGGCGATAACGGCTTGCTCGGCTTCGTTCGGGCTCAGGGTCGTACCGTCGTCGGCAAGGTCGAAGCCGTAGGGAACTGTCCCGATTCTCTGTCCGTTTCCACGCTTGACAGCCATAGCGGATCGGGTTCGCTCACGGGTGAGGTTACGTTCCATTTCCGCAGCCCCGGCTAAGACAACAAGCATGAACCGCCCGGCCGCGCTCGTCGTGTCGATCGCGTTCCCGCCCAAGTCCACGACGTGCAAAGCGACGCCAGCTTTTTCCCACTTTTCGACAGTCGATAGACAGTCGCCCGCGTTGCGGAACATTCGGTCCAGCTTGAGCATGACCACGCCGTCGGCCTTACGCTCCCGGATCGCGGTGAGTAACCGTTGTCCCCCGTCGCGCGACGCCAACGGCTTACCGCCGGATACCCCGGCATCGGTGATGAGGTCCAGCAATTGCGAACCCCGCATCGTACAGTAGGCCCGAATCCGCTCGGCCTGCGCCTCCAGACCCAGGCCGCTATCCGCTTGTTCGTTGGTCGAACAGCGCGAGTAACCGATCGCTTTCATAGTTCGGTACTCCAAGCCGGGCATCGGCGGCGAGCGTTCGCGCGCTAACCGCCGACACCCGGATGATGGTTTGATCGTTAGGCCGCGACGGTTTCCGGTGTCCGAATCCCGATCGCGTCGGGACTTCGCTTGCGCTCAGCCTTGAACCGCCGCAACGTGTCCGGCAGACCGTCCACAAGGTCGCGCAGATTGTTCCCGTTTGACCGCCCGTCGTACTTGCCCTGCACGTAGGAAAGCATCCGAAAACCATCGGGAATCGGTAGGGAAAGCTCCCCCGCGATGCGCTCCAAGTGTTCGGCGACGGCCTTGGCGTCCGGCTTGCGGAATCGGAACCGTCGCCAGCGCGAATACAGGCCGTCAACATCGTCCGCCCACGTGGTCGATGTTGTCGTGCCGATGACGATGACGTGGCTCGGCAGATTCTCCAACAGACCCAACAGCATCCGCAGGCAATCGCGGTTTAGGTGTTGGATTTCGTCCAGAATGTAGGCTCGCCGCCCCGATCCGCCCCAACCGTAGACCATCATGCGCCCTTCAAGCGCCCGGAAGTCGGCGACCAGCACGGATCGGCTGTCGATGCGCTCGATGGAGAAGTCGTCGCAACCCAGCGCCCGCGCGGCGACATAGGCCGCGCTCGTTTTCCCGCAACCCGCAATGGAGTCCGATTCAAACAGCCAGCGCTCGCCGCACCCGTCAAACAGCCACGAATCGCCGCACGCTTCCCGGATTTCGTCGATGACCGGCTGTCCGACAAAACCATCCCACGTTTTCGGTCGGTATTGTTCGCTTAACATACCGCACCTGCGCTTTCCGGCGCGATGTAATCCACCAAAAATCGACCGCCGCCGGGCGACTCCGACCAGGCGATAACGTGAGACCATCGACCCCTATAAACCGCCCGCTCGAGCGCAAGAAGGGTTCGCATCATTGCGCCGATCGGGTCGGATACGCGCCAATACCGACGGCGAATCTCACGACCATCGGGTAATTGGTAGACGATGTAGTTGTCGGTAATCACGCGACACCGACCTGCGCCGCGGGCGCGATAGCAAGGGTTTCCGCCGTATCGAGAATCAACGCGACGGCTTCGCAAACCCGGTCCAATAGCTGCATACAGACCCGGTCAATCTTCGCGTCGTTGCGCTCGCAATAGTGTTTGACGTACTCGAAACATCCGCCCAAGTCGGCTTCGGATTCGTACCCGATACAACGTAGTAAGGTCGCCCCGCCCAACTCGGCCACAACTTCATTGGACAACTCTTGACGCTCGGCTTTCGTTACCAGCTTGCCGTTGCGCAGGTCCGCCGCATGTACCAACTCATGCGCCCACGTCGATAGGTTTTCGACGCCTAGCGCGATCGCTACGCCACGCTCGCCGTCGTGTCGGAACCAACCCTGCGACCGACCCGCTTCGCCGTTGAACGTGCCGACCCGCAAACCCCACGAAAACGCGACGGAAACGAGCGGTAAACCGTCGATAAACCGCGACTCGGCTTCGCGTTCGGGAAGCGCTTGGCCGTCGGTTTGTTCGTATCCGAACCGCGCCCCGGCCTTGAACCCGCGAAGGATGGACACGTCTTTTTCTTCGCCCGTGTCGCCGTCTGTTTCCTTCACCGTGTAGCGGCACGGTTCCAGAATGTAGAACGCATGTTCCCCGGCCTTGACGTGCCGACCCGTTTCCTTCCATTGCAGATAGGTCCGCGCGTCGTCGAATCCGGCGAGCGCGGTCAAGAGTTGATTGCGCCAACTCCATTTTCGGCACGGTACGTCGGCCTTGCGACGGATGAAGACCGGGGCGAGCGCGGTCGGTAGGTCGCCGCGCTCGAATCGTTGCACAATTGCCCGCGTGCAATTTTCGACTCTGGACTTGTTTCGCGCCGCGGTTGATTCGGCGCTTTCCGAATGGTAAGGTTTCATCGTTCGGGACTCCTCTGAAGTCTCGGACCACGGGCGGCGGATGTTACAAGCATCGCGTCGCCCAATTTTTCGACGCACGTTGCGCCGAACTACCTACAACATACCCCATCATTCGGCGCGTGTCAAGCGCTGGCACGGATTTTTCTACAACGGGTCCGTTGTAGCAAAAACGATGTCAACGAATGGCACGGCGAAAGTGCGAATGGTTTGCGGTTTGTTTGCGGCTTGTTTTCAGGCTGTTTTCGGGTCGTTTCCGAACGTGTCACGCGCTGGCACTTGCGCCGATGGGACTCCCATTCGCGCTCCAGCGCGCGAATCCGACCCCCACCCTCTTTGGGGACTCCCGATTTGAGTTACCTTCTTTCCTCGCATGGGACCCAATTGCGCCACGTTTTTTAACCCACGACGCCGTCCTTTTCGCACGGTACCGGTGAAGCTAACCCCCTCTCCGGTCACACCACATTTCGGCATGGGACCTATACGCGCGCGGAATTGGGAAGTTGCTTGAACGCTGTTCGTTTGTCGAATGCAGGATTCGGCTTACTACGACGAGAGATGTCTGACCGGTTATTTATCCTCGAAACCGTGCGCCTTGAAATTGAGAGTACGGCAGTTCTCAGTGATCGCACGGACGATCTGCTGCTCGATGCCTTTGTCGATGTCCGCGCGGATTTCGAGGGTCACGGTCACTGCGGCCCCGTCAATTGCGAGCAAGTGTGAGAGGACCTCCTCAGCGATTCGACCTGCGTCCCGGCCGAGCCGCCGCGCGTCGACCTGTACAGTTCCGTAGAAGCGGGTCGGAAGTGCTGCCTTCGCCGCTGCCGTGGGCGATCCGTCCCTGTGACCCAGGCCAACTCCGGTGGCCGGCTCGCCAGTTAGAACGATGGTGCTGGTACCCCGTGGGCTAGCCGTCTTGGCGATGTCGGCCGCTCGCTGGGCTTCGGCGACCGGAGGGCGAACAAGCCAGCCGCCAATTTCGACGGACACACGCGCAGGCTCGCCGCAACGAAGACCGTGGTACCGGCCGGTCACAGCGTCCTTGCGTTCTGCATACGCAAAGGAATCACTCCGCCAAGTGAGCAGCTCCAATCCCTCCGAGATCGCTTCCGTCAGGACGATCGTTCTTTGCAAACGTGGCAGGTACAAATACTGCGCGAAGTCCTCGGCCAGTTGCTTGACCTCGACATCTTCACCGCGCCACAGCGGAATGCGGTCCAGTTCCATACGTAGACGAACGGCTCCAAGCTGCGTTACGAGCAACTCATCGGTCTTCATTTTCTTGGATGCCCGTACAGCGAGCGGCTCCTGCCCGTTCACCCTACGGGCCTGCCACTCGACTGCTACTTGTGCGCTCGACTGGCTGGGAACGAGAAGCCAGCAATAAGCCTCCGGTACTCGCTGGTCAACGATCCCATCCCATTCTTTCCGCTTGGCCTGCGCGGCGCCTACCTGTGTTGGATCCAGATTTAGTTCCTCACGCTTGGTGTCGATCGCCCGCCAAGCTAATGCCCAGCGGACGGAGTCGCGCAACTCCATAATGCGAGTCTTGTCGGCAGCGACGAATGCGAGTGTGTTGCGATAGATGCGCGGCCCGGTGCCGCGCGTTTCCAGCAACTCACGCCCCGCTAACATCGCTGGACTGTCGTCCTTGTTCGCCAAGTGCTCGGCTTCCGGGCCAAGAATCACTAGCCGTGCATCGCGTTCATCGGGAACATCGGCCGCGGACTGCGGACAGGCGTGAACGCGGACAAAATCGCCACGGTGAGACACCTGCTTTTTTAGCACCTCCCGGATTTCATGGTTCACGTCGTCACTGGTAAAACCGGCTTTTCGGGACTCCGCGTCCCGGTTGATATTCTGCGCGGTGTCGTAGTAGGTGCGCTCGCCATCGGTGTTGATATACGTTGCACGGTTTTGAAGCCGGCGAAGTGCATCACCGAATATGGGGATGCTCTCTCCAGGCTGCACGCACCCCAAGTTCACCTGACGGATGTCTTTCCCACGGTTCGCAGTACCCTTGAGCGGCGCTGTTCCCAAGAACACGGTTCGCGCGACCCGCCGCGTTGCGGAGTATCGACCCAGGTTCGTGATCTCTCGGTCAATCGCCAGCGGCGTGGAGTCCGGCCCGTCAACGTCATTCTCGATCACGGGCGGCCAAGCCGGCTCCAGGTAGCGGCTCAACTCGGAGCGAACCGTCGGATCGTCGATAGGGATCATCCCCGGCAGGATGGACAAATTCCGATCCTCCTTCTCCCACAACTCGTGAATGACGGCGGCCATCAGGCGCAGCACACCGCGCGTGCGCTGAAAACTGTCCAACGTGGACCACTCTGTATAGAGCCGATCAAATACGTCAGGGTGAATCGGATACGCCGACATCATCCGCTTTTCGTAATCCGCCGAGCCGCAGCCCACCGGAAAGTCCTGCGCGTTAGAGCGATAGGCGTCGATGAAAGCATGAATAACTGCATCGCGGGCACGGAACTTCGCGGAGTCGGTAATCGGTTGGAACAACCGCCGGCGCACGATCTCGAACCCTTCGTCGGCGCTCGCCGGTTGCCAAGTAGCCTCCCGTCGTGCGACGACGTTCACTAGCCGATCAAGCGCCGCCTGTCCATGTAGACCGCCTTTTTCGATGTCCGACGTGGGTATGCTGAGGACCACCAGCGTGTTTCGTGAGGCTGCTGCTGCGTCGGTGAGTGTCTGGGCGAAGGTGAATTGGGTATCGAATGTTCCGCCCGGGAGTTTGTCGTTCGCGTAAAGCTGTCGCGCATAGGCCACCCACTCGTCGATCAGTATCAAGCAAGGCCCCGCCAGATCGAACAGCTTAACCAAATCATCGCCGGGGTTGGTGCCCGATTCATCGGCGTGGCGCACAAGTTCGTAGCCCTTCTCCCCGCAAAGCTGCCACGCAATCTCGCCCCAGATTGTCCGAACTTTAATGTCCTTCCCGCGGCTGTAGATCTTGCTGGGTTGAAAGTAGGTACCCACGACAACGGCCCGTTTGACCGCCGGTAATTCGGAAACGCCCACTTCGGCGAGCAACTCGTCCACGTTCGGAAGCGAGCTGGCGACGGTATTGGCGTACAGGTGATACAGGGCGAGCAGCGAATGAGTCTTGCCGCCGCCGAAATTGGTCTGAAGCGCGATGACGGGGTCGCCCTGATTGCGAACGAGCCGTTTCAAGCTGTTGGCGAGCAAGTTGCGCAAGCCCTGGGTCAAGTACGTGCGGCGGAAAAACTCGACGGGCTCCGTGTATTCCGTCGCGGCATCATCCTTGCGGTTGTGGACGACCCAAAGGTCGGCCGCGAACTCCGCCTTTTGATATTCCCCGCTGGTCACGTCGGTATGCGGTTCCATGATTTCACGCCACGGCTGCAAACCGGCCTTGGGATTGCCCTCGGTGGCTTGTCCGGCAATCTTGCGAGTTTCGCTGCGGGTTTGCTCGGTGAATTTGAGGCGCAACAACTCCTGTCGTTGCTTATCGACCTCCGTGGCTTCCTCGCCGGCCGATACCGCCATAAGCAAGCGGTGAACGCTGTCCAACAAACGGTAGGTGTCGTCGGTCGAGAAAGCTTCCTGATGCGCCCAGCGATTGCGCGAGTCGCGAAGCTCAATCACGAGGCTACGGTCAGTTTTGTCCAGCTTGTTGCGAAAGACGTGCTGCCACTGACTCTCGATCACGTTGAGTATCGCCGCCGTGTCCCAGTGCGTAGGCGCTCCCGCTTCCCGTTTGAGCGGCAACCGCCCCTGGGTCGGTCGGACACCCACGATTGACGACTTCGCCTCCGATTCCCAGCCTTCACCGTGTACGCCCTTCAACTCCCGCTCGAAGAACGGGAACAAGCCCTTGTTCAACAGCTCCAGAGCCGCACCGACACGGTCTCGATTGGATTTGGCCATCGGTCGATCACCTTGCCAAGTTATACTATTTCAATCCGGTTCCCTGTCGCCGCCAGGAGCAAGCGCAGCCACTTGGTCCAAGACCGTTATCACTGCAGGGTGAATTTCGTCCTTGGTCATTCGCTCTGCGATCAAGAAGAAGTCACTCTTTTCGAGAGGTCGCCCGGCGGCTTCGAACATCTGAGGAAGCAAGTCCTTTGATGCAGGTACCTCCACCGCTGCTGCGGTGACGTCCGAAAGCGGATTGCGGAAGAACGAATCAGGAAGCTGCGTCTTCAGGTACTCGATTGCCTTTTCAGCGGCGGCCTGTCCGAAGAGTTCGTCACTTTCAGGCGCTAGGAATCGCCCAATCGCGTCCGGAACCAGTAGATAATTCTCAATTTCGTAGCGCTTCCAACGAACAAGCGAAAGCCCTTCCGCATTGATTTCGTGATCCGGCAAATTGCGGTTGTCGCCGTCCAGTAGTAACAACCCCTGGATATGTGGGTGGATTCCTCGTAGCGCGAACAAGTGAGCTTTCGCCTCGCGTGGATTGCGCCCTCCATTGGAATGAAAGAACGGGTTGTCAAAGAAGCTCTTTGACGCGTGCTGGAGAAGATTCGCCCAGGCACGCAGAATATCGAAATCCGATTGTCCTTCGCAATACAGCACCGCCCTGCCTTGCTCCGCGAGCAACAAGTCCAAGGTAGTAAGTCGCCCCATCGCCTCGCGAACCTGGTTTCGCTGGTCGTCGCGAACAAGTCGATGCGGTCTGCCCAGGAAAGACACGACGCGGGTTGGAGTAGTACTGTCTAACAGTACCTCTGAGTGTGTCGCGATGATTAGCTGACAGGATCGCTTCGCCGCCACACTCCGCAAACGATCATAAATCTGTTGTTGGAGGATCACATGTAGATGCGCGTCTGGTTCATCGAGCAGGAGAACGGAAGCCGGTCGCGCATAGAAAAAACTCAAAAGGAGAAGAACTTGATGGAAGCCGCTTCCACCGGAAGCAATATCGTACTTGGTTAGGCCGTTCTTGGCCTTGGGCGTCTTCGGGATGCCGCCAAGATACTCGCACAGAATGAAGGGGACCGATGGGTCGTACTCCGGCGGACACAGGGTCAACCTGAACAGATCCTGGATATCGCGGACCAGGGCATTCCAGGCCTCACCGGCATTGTGCACCTCAAGAAGCAGATTCCGCAAAATATCACCCGGCTTTCCTCGCCCGATCTCAAGCTGTTGCGCTCCGCGATCCATCCGTTGTTCTTCTGCACCGATGCCTGAAAACGGCGGGCAATGCACCACTACAAGTTGGTCTGCCTGCGGAGGCAGGCCGGTTGGCGGAAGATTCACCGGTTTGACGTAAATCTGTTCCGAACTCTGGTAACGCAGTTCCATCGTCAGCGACCATTGCTCTTCCTGTGCCAGCCCACGCGATCCGTGAACTGTGATGTGGATAAGCCTCGGTTCACCTGGCTTCTGATCGGGACCAAGTTCGTGTTTGGACAAACCTGTCAGCGTTTTGTGCCAAAGGAGATTGAATTCTCGCAAGGGCAACGCCGTAAAATCCTTCCGAGTGACGGGTTGGCCGGTCCGGATTCTCGCTTGGGATACCTGCTTTGGATTTTCTGCCTCTTTGGCGGATCGCCCCTTACCCAGACGCCATCGCTCCAACGCCATCGACCAAGTTGAGAGCGCCTGCAACAGGGTGGACTTGCCGCTATTGTTCGGTCCTGCCAGTACAATAGTATCGTCCAGATCGAACTCTTCTCGGTCGAACCGCTTGAAGTTCTCAATCACTATTTTGGTGATCATTCCCCGCGTCTCCTGCGGCGACTATTGGTCAAACATAGTAGCCTGGGATTGTACCGTTGTTCGCTGTTCGCGGCTTAGGCGCACAATTTCCGGCCAGGCGACGACCAGGCCGTTGTAGCTGCGGGCTTCCTCGGCCCACTTCTTTCGTTCACAGGTGGAGTAGAGCCGATAGGCCAGGTCGCGGGCCACTTCGCCCAGGGAGCCCACCTTGCGGAGCAGCTCCGCGGCCCCTACCTCGCCATCCGTTTCTAAGGCAAGGATGAGATGCTGCGTAATCTCCCACACCGTCGGCCGGGCATCCGCCACGGGGTCATAGTTCTTGCCGACGCGGGAGGTTACAGGTGACAGGTTGTAGGTGACAGAAGAGGGGCCGCCTTTCTTCCTGTCCCCTGTACCCTGTACCCTGTCCCCTAATTCCTCGCGGCGTAGCAGCCGGACCTTGCCCTGGCCGTCCTTTACGAATCCGGCGTCACGCAAGCCCCGGACGCTGACGGCCATCGCCTTACTGAGCGTCTCGGCGTCGCCGAAGGCGCCCTCGTCGTGGGCGTGCTGCTCGAACCACTTGATCGCCCAGCGCGTCTCGGAGTCGAACTCGCTCTCCAGCTCGCTCAACACCTCGTCGAGCGCCTGGTTGATTAGTTGCAGGGCCGTGCGGACGGGCATCCGGCTGCCGTCGCTGTTGACCACCTTGGAATAGCGGCTGTAGATCGCCATGCCCGGCCCGATGGCGGCCTGGGCCAGATCGACGGGGGCGATGTTGCCGGATTGCAGGTCGCGCAGCGCGCCGGGCAGCTCCTTTTTGAGCGCGGCGACGAAGTCCTTGCGCGTCGTCATCGCCGTGTCGCCCGCGCGCGGGTGGCAGACGAGGACGATGGACGAAGCGAGGGCGTTTGCATCCATAGCGATTTGTCGCGCCTTCATTTCGGTGCGAACTGGCCAAGTGCCGTTGATGGCAAAGCCGGCACGAATCAGGCCTTCAAGCATCGTCTCCCAACCGGTCGAAGCCGTTGCCGATTCATTGCTTTCGTCGTCGTCATCGTCGTCCGACTCCGTCTGCTTGAAAGCGTAATACACGGTCAGCGGATACTCCACGTGCTGCGCATCGCGCAAACGCTCGAATGCGATTCCCAGCCCCGACTCGAAGAACCTCATCGCGTTCTCTTTACTGCCGTCGTGGCGGTACGGTGTCGCGATGAGTTCCTCTGCCTTCGGCGTCAAGAGCGTGCGGAACAAATCGGGGTAGACGCTGCTCAGCGAACGGCGGAGCCAAACGTAGAAGAAATCTGAAAGGTCGGCGTAGCCAATGTTGTCGTAATAAGGCGGGTCAGTGCTGCACAGCACGTCGCCGCGACGCGCGATTTGTGTCGCGTCGAATTGCCGAGCGTCGTGATCCTTCCCGACTGCGGGCAACACAGCATCGCACATGCTGGACAGCAGGTGCCAGAAAACACTGTCCCACGAACCGGATGACTCGCTGAACACGTTGGCTTCTGGGAAATCCCACACCATCGGCAGAGCCTGCCGCGCGAACACGTGGACAGGGCAACCGCGGTCGAGTTTCCAAGTACATAGCGCGTTGTTGATGTCGGCCATCTTCGAAATCATGAACGCCAGATACGTCGCGACGGCGTCGGCGTAGTCGGTAGGGGACAGGAGACAGGTTACAGGTGATAGAGATTCGGGCTGTGACCTATCACCTGTAACCTGCAACCTGCTCGCATCAGCGAGCACGCGCTCACGGACCTCCATCACCAGCTCGCTGAAAGTCGTCAGGGCGACGAGCTGCCGCGGGGTGAAAAGTTCGGCGAAGGTCGTCATGCCGTAATTCGGCGTCTTGAAGTCGCGCGGATTGTCAGGCAGCGCCGCATCGGGTCGCCACGTCGGCTCAGCCCGCTCGGCGATACGCACATGTTCTTCGTTCGGCGAGAGATACACGCGCCCACGTTCGCCTTCGGCGACAATCGTCATGAGCCGCACCTTCATCCGCCCGGCCTTGCCTTCGGCGCGGATGTGCGGGAACGGCATCGGGCCCTGGCTCAGCCAGCAGACGCCGCCTTTGCGGCTCACGGTTCCCTTGCCGGGATCGAAGGACTTCGGCGGCGTTCCGACTCTCACCTGGAACCTGTAACCTGTGCCCTTCTCCTCGATGATCGGCTCGACCCACGCCTCCTTGCCCTTCTTCGTGCTGAGCCAGAACGACCGCACCAGCGGCACGTGCGCGCCGCCCAGCGCCGGGTTGGGGCTGGGCACCGTTCGCGCCCACAGCCAGGCGATGACCGTCAAGGGGACAGGTTTTAGGTTACAGGTGACAGGGGCGTGAGAGCGGTCACCGTAGATTCGCCCTGTAACCTCATCCCTATAACCTGTCACCTTTGGATAAAGGTGCCCGATGCGCTTCTCGGCCTCGTCGCGCATCCACTTGCCGTAGTAGCGCACGTCCTCGGCCAGCCCTTGCGCTCCGCGGTAGGTTTTAGGGAACAGGTTACAGGGTACAGCCGGAGTCACGTCCGCGGGCTGATTCGAGCCCGCAACGCGGTGAGCATCTTGCTCACCTCCGTGACCAGGGCGAATGCCGGCTGCGCCTGTTCCGGACGAAGATATCGAAGGCGGACTGCCAGAGTCAGGAATGTTTCCGCTTCCATGAGCGAGCCTTTGGCGATCGTGAGGAAGTTCGCGTAGTCCTTCGATGTCCCCCTCGCGTGACCCTCGGCGATGTTTGCCGGAACGGACGCGATCGCGCGTGTGAGCTGACTTCGCAGACCGTACGTCTCTTCGCGGGGAAACGCCTTCGCCGCTTCGTACACGATCACCGCCAGGTCCATCGCCTTTTGCCACACGATCAGATCCCGATGCGACTCGACCTTCGCCATCTTTCTGTTCCCTGTAACCTGTTCCCCGTAACCTCGCCTCCGGGTTCACCGGAGGCATGTTCGCGAACTTCGGCGGAATCTCAATCAGAGCCTTGGTGATGAGCACGGCCACGGGATTGAGGTCGCTGGCGTATGCCCGCAGGCCAAGCCGCTGCGCCTCCAAGGGGATCGACCCGCCGCCGCAAAACGGATCGAGCACCGGCGGCGCGTGCTCGGCGAGGAAGGCGTTGACGGCCTCGGCGGGAAGCTTTGTCGGCTCGATAGCGATGCTTGCTTTGTCGTCCTTGAAGAAGGCGCGCGTGCGAACCTGGCCCCGGACGATAAGGTCCCACGGTGTAATCCCGCCGGCAAGCGGCTGCTTCTTTTCGAGTTCACCGAGTTCGACCTTGCGGGAGGCGACGGATCGGGCGATTTCGGCGCGGGCGGCGTTGATGATCGTGTCGTTGTTGGAGTTCTCCCACTTGACCAGTTCCTCGATGAGGTTGAACAGGTGAGCCCGACGCTCGCCTTCAATCTCCTCATCGTGCGAGCCGTCCGGGCGAAGCAGGTGCGGGTCGCTGGATGGGTCGTCCACCAGCGAGCTGAACAGCACCGCCCGACACGCCGCCAATGGCCGCCGCGCCCACCACAGGTGAAGCGTGGACGGATGCCCGTGGCGGATGGACTTCTCCCGCGCCGCCTCGCGATTGATCGCCTCCAGCGGCAGGGCGACTTCGATGAGCTTTTTACGGTAGGTGGTCGCGGCCGATTGGGTCATGTTCTCGGCGCCTCCGGCACAGCGACGTATTTCTGGTCCGGATGGTTCGGCTCCGCGGGGTAGCGGTAGGCAAGCCGCGCATCCTTCAAAAGACGTTTGACGTTCCGGGACCGCAGGTGGTTGGCCACCCTTCCGGTAAGGGCTGCAAGTTCAGCCAAACTGAGCGGTTTCCACGCACAGAGTCTGATAAGAACGGGGTCCAGTTCCTCCGGAGCGGAGCGCTTGCCGAGACCCTCCAACTCCGCGCGCAAGGCGGGCGGCAACTCCGCGCGCAAGACTTCCGACTCCGCGCGCAAGCCGGGTAACTCCGGGCGCAAGGCCGTTGTGTCCGGGCGCAAGGATTCGGCGGTCGCCGGGATGCCCAAAGCGGTCCGCAACCGATCCCCCGGAACGTAAAACGTGCCAGCCGCCTTACCTTGTTGTTCCAACAGACCGGCGTCGCGTAATCGCCGCAAACAACCGCTCGCGGTGAGCGTGTCAACGTGGTTGACGGAGCGGTATGCGGCGTTGTCGATGGCACCGATCTCCCGGAGAACGAGCAACGCTCGGGCGTCGTCGTTCGTCAGATTGCAGTCGGGAAACTGCGACAGCCATTTCCAGTCCTCCGGGCTGAGCAGATGGATGACGAGCAAACGGACGGTGAACTCATCCTTTTCGCGATCGGATTCAAACAACGGTTGGGTTAGGTTTGCCTGCTCCATCGCTTCGCGCATGGCGCGGATGCCGGTTCCCTTTGTCTCCGCGTAGCCGATGTCGTGAAGTATCGCGGCGATCTTGGGGTTGCGGGTCATCGAACCTGGCTCACCGAGACGCTCATCGGGAATCAGCGAGTAGCCTGGATTCTTTATCTCAATGCGGTTCGCGTAACGGATGATCTGGACCGGCTGGTGTCGTTGGTAACTTCGGTGCATGACGGCATTGACAACCGCTTCTCGGATCACCTTCCGCGGGATCAACGGCACGTCGCGGCGCTGGATGCCGTCCTCGGCAAGCGAGAACGCCTTAGGGATATCTTCCAGCACCTGGCTCACGAGCGACGGGATTGTGAGGATGAGGGGACCAAGCTTTTCGATGGATTGGTATCGCCGATCCGGATCGGGCACCCACTCGCGGCCCTCGACCCGGATGTAGTCCACGCGCGTCATCGGCAAGTGACGGCGGATGGCGATCGACTTTCCGAACACGATCAGGCCACTGACGGTCAGGCATATACGGCCACCGTCGCTGACAGTCGCGCCGACGGCGTACAGCAGGTTTTCATCCGAATAACCGACGAGTTCTGTCTCGGTCCCGGTTTGGTTGCGCAAGCGCCGGTATTCATGCACGGCGCGAGGATCGATGTCGTCAAGCGAAGTGTCCGGGAGGGCAGTCTCGTCGTACGAGCGATGACCGCGAGCCTGATAGAATATGGCGATATCGTCGTCCGTGCAGACCTGGTCTGACGACCCGATGCGACGGTAGGCTCCCTTCGGGACACCCTTGCTCTTGATGTAAACAGGTTTATCGTGCGCCTGGGCTTCCGGGATGTGGGCGACAATGACGTGCTTTCCGTCGTGTTGTTCGACGCCGATCTCCGGGCGGATCGGCACGTTGAACATCTCTCGACATTTTGTTGCCAACTCCGTCTGGACTTTGTCGATGTCCCTGAGTCCCACGACTTCGTAGTCAGGAAAAAGGGCGACCTCGTTTCGTGCGACGCCTAGAAGCAGAAAGCCCCCGCCCCTTCCCGGCTCATTCGAGAAGGCCGAGACCGTGTGTAGAGCGCTCTTGCCGAGTTCCTCGGCGCGCTTTGCTTCGATCTCCACGGATTCATCCGAGGAACAGAGTTTCTGCCAGAGTTCTTCGAAGCCAGGGAGGCTCAAAACGGACGCAATCCTTCCTGCGGACTAACCATCAAGAATCGGGACTCATCGTGGAGCCTCGGCTTTGCAAAGCAGCTCCGCGAGGCCGTAGTTCACGCTGGTCACGCCGAAGTCGGGCGGAGTCGTGAACGGGCATTGAATGTAACGCGGCTCGGCTGCCCTGTCGCCGTCGACGGGCACGATCGCGAGAATCCAGTCGTCCGGCTTGTTCAAGGCGCAGCGAATCTGCGTGACCGATACCGTGACGGTGGTCTTGCCTTCGGCCTTGCCTTTGACCTCGATAAATCGCAGGTGGCCGGGTTTACGCGGGTCACGAGACTCGATGTCGTAACCAGGATTGCTGTGATCCATTTCCTTGGGCTCGCGGCCCAGCGCCCGCTCGGCGGCGAGAACTGCGGCAATGGCGAGGCGGTCGATTCGATCGCGGGCTTCGGACGACGGTGACGGCTCGGCTCCCCGTTGGCCCGACAGCCGATTGAGCAACCCCTGCGGGACCACGATTGCGCCGCCGATCGCGACGGGCGGGACCGGGGAAATCTGCCGTTCGCGCTCAAGTAATTCCATCCGTCGTTGTAACCGACCCTCCAAATCATCGGCGCGTTGTCGCGCCATGGTGGAGTTGAGCTTGGGAGTCCTGCCAGCCTGTTCGCGGGCGAGAAGCTCTTGGGCGCGGTGGTCCCAATAGGTGATCTCGCGCGTTAGGCGTTGTTGCACGGCAACCCTGGTCTTTTCGATGTATTCCTCTCGCTGAACGCGAACCGTCTTGAGATGTGCGGGAACAAGATGTTCTGCGGCGTACTGTAGCACCCTCTGTTCAAGTTCCTCGCGGAGCCAAGCCTTGTCCAATTCCGGGCGTAGTAGCTCGATTTCGACCTGCGTGACCGGCCGGTAATCGAGGTATGGCGCGGACCCGGCGGAACGTGTGTCGCCGTTGTCGTTGATCTCGATGAATTGCAACTCGCGCGAAATCGTTCGCGGGTCGCCTGTCCCGACACGGACGGCGTCGCGGATCGTATGTTCGAGATAGAACAAAGCACGCGGCGTCTCGGTAAGGTCGGCGGGATCGACCAGAATCGTTCCCTGACGTAAAGCCGAGCGATGCTGCTCCAGCAACAAGTCGATGTCCGAGTCCAACAGCGGATGCCCTGGGCAAATGAAAGCCGCGGTCGGCTTGCCCTGAACGTTGATGAGCGTTTTCTCGAACGTCACGCGCTCATAGCGCGGCAATACGGGCGCGCCCCGGCCGATCTGACGGTCACGGTTGCGTATGGACGCCGGAACCCGCGTAATCTCGAACCGCGCCTTTTCGCGCTCGCTGATTTGCCCGCCAAGACGCTGGAATGCTTCCATGAAGAACGCTTGAATGTAATGGGGTTGCAGGCGCTTGGCTTCGGCGCGCTGCATTTCCTCATGTATCGCCTGTACGCGACGGGTGTCCATCGTGTCCCGGGCGAGGGCCTCTTTGTCGAGCAGCTCGCGGATGCGGTCTTGATCCGTCGCATTGTCGATCGCACGAAACAGTCTCGCCTTAACTTCCGGCTGGTCACCATAACGAATGGCCTCGATGAGCAGGGTTCGTAGTGATGTACCTTCGAACAGTGGACGCCCAAGCACGTCATACACGCGGCCTCCGAGCGCACCACGCTGGTTAGCCAATTTGTCCAGCAGGCGGCGATAAACCTCACCTTCTCGTGTTTCATACGCTACTAGGTTCCAAACGTGGCAAACTTCCGTTTGTCCGATGCGATGGATGCGGCCGAAACGCTGTTCGAGCCGATTGGGGTTCCAAGGCAAGTCGTAGTTGACCATCAGGTGTGCGCGTTGGAGGTTAATGCCTTCGCCGGCGGCATCGGTCGCCAGGAGAATCTCGACCTCTTTGTCTTGTTTGAACGACTCCTCGGCAGCTCGGCGTTTTTCGCGACCCATTCCGCCAACGATCGTTACGATCGCTTCCGGCCTGCCGAGGAGTGTCTCGATACGATCTTGCAGATAGCTGAGCGTGTCGCGATGCTCCGTGAAGATGATGAGCTTGCGACGATGCCCGCCGGACTCGAACATCTCCGGGGTGTCCTGGAGCAGTTTGGAAAGCTCCTCCCATTTCTTATCTACGCCGCTTCGTCGAAGCGCCTGAGCGGACGCTTCAAGGCGGCGGAGTATCTCGATTTCGATCTCAAGTTCTTCAATCGTTTGAGCGGCTGTCGCCTTGGTTGCGACCTCATCCTCACTGGCCTCTGGATCATCAAACGTGGGCTCGTCCGCGTCGTGGAGGTCGGCGAGTTCGTCCTCGGACAGCTCCCTTTGCCGCAGGTGCTCCAGCACCGCCGATTTTCCGCCTCGCGCCAGCAATCTCGCCTCGCGAAGGTCGCCCTCCAGACGCTCACGGCGTCGAAATAGGCTCTTGTAAATCGCTTCCGGCGACGACGCGAGCCGGCGCTGGAGGATCGTCAGCGCGAAACCTACCGTACCCTTGCGGCCGTCGCTTTCAAGCTTTTCGGCGCGATTGAACTCCTCACGCACGTATTCGGTCACGTCCTTGTAAAGCTGTGCTTCGGCGTCAGAGAGCTTGTAGCCGACCGTGTAAGCGTTTCGCTCGGGGAAAAGCGGCGTCCCATCTAACTTGAGCAATTGCTCCTTCACCATGCGGCGCATCAAATCGCTGCAATCGATCGTGTGAGCACCGTCGCGCGGCTGTCCCTCGAATCGGTCCCCGTCGAGCAAAGCCAGGAATAGTTGAAAGTCAGGGTCCTTACCGTTGTGGGGTGTCGCCGTCATGAGAAGGAAGTGACGTGTGATACCGGACAGCAATCGGCCAAGGTGGTAGCGCTTCGTATAGGTTACCTCGCTGCCAAAGTAACTGGCGGACATCTTGTGGGCTTCGTCGACGACGATCAGATCCCACGGCTTCGCGACGAGCTTTGCTTGCACGTCCAGGTCGCGGCTGAGCTTGTCGAGTCGGGCAATGACGAGGTTCTTCTCCGCGAACCAATTGCCGGTCCGGGCCGCTTCGAGCGCGTCATTCGATTCGATCTCAAACGGAAGCTGAAACTTCTCGTCAAGCTCGCTCTGCCACTGCTCGGCGAGCGGTCGGCCTGGTACAACGATTAGGCATCGTTCCAGGTCGCTGCGGGCGATGAGTTCCTTGATGAACAAGCCCGCCATGATTGTCTTGCCAGCGCCGGGATCGTCGGCCAATAGGAAGCGGAGCGGCTGCCGTGGGATCATGCGCTCGTACACCGCGAGAATCTGGTGAGGCAACGGCTCGACTAGGGAAGTGTGGACGGCAAGAAGCGGGTCGAACAGGGCTGCGAGTTGGATGCGGCGGGCTTCCGACACGAGACGGAATGTCGCGCCGTCGGCGTCGAAAGCCCACGGGCGGCGTGAGGAGGCAATCTGCAACCGTGACTCGTCGTCCCGGTAGAGGAGCACGTGATCTACGCGCCCGGTCGCCTCCTTGTACGTGACCTCGATAACCGACGTGCCGTGCCAAGAGGTGCTCACCACGGTGGCCGGAGCATTGGGTACAAGGCCTTCGACAGCGGTTCCAGGAGTCAGTTCCTCCAACCGGGCCATATCGAACCCTCACCCGCGGTGACGCGAATCGGCGCTCGCAATTGCAAACGCCCGCATCGAAGTCGGTGCAACTTTAAGCGATGAATCCAGGGGTTATTATGACAGCCAAGTGCGAACCACTCAAGCGAGGGTTCCGTCGCAATCATGCGTGCCGGTAATTACCGAAACCGCGCCGCCGATACCGCGTTTACACGCTCAGAAACGCGATTGAGTGATTGTGCTTGCAAATCAACTTCGCGCGTGGTAAGTTGCTGAAAATACGGTGGTTTCTGGGCTTTTCGGCATCCGGCTTGCTTAGCATGGCATGCAGAAGGTCGCGAGTTCGAGTCTCGCTGGCTCCAGTCGTCAAACCGCAAGGGAATCAACCGCCAGGTGTGGCCGGAAGGGTGATGGTGAACACGGTTCCTCTTTCGGAGTCGCTGGTCACTTGGATCGTGCCGCTGTTTTCCTCGATCAAGTCGCGGCAAAGGGCCAAACCCAAGCCGCCGCAACGGCGTCGCCCATCACGCTCCACCGGCTTGGATGTCTGGAACGGTTCAAAGAGATTGGGCAGTAATTCGACCGGAATGGAGTCTCCCGTGTTGCGAACCTCAATAACGACGTTTTCTCCGAGAAGCGATGCCAAAACCGTGAGGCGCCCGGAATGGGTCGGGCTCATGGCTTCGCGGGCATTGAGGAACAAATTGAAAAACACCTGTTGAAGCTGCAATGGATCTGCCTGCACGGTCAACGATTCGTCCACGTTGACCGCAAGGTTGATACCGTCCTTGGAAAGATCACGGCACAGGCTGCCGAGGGCGTCTTCGACCACGCCCCGCACCGCGACCGGCTCTGTCCTCTGCGGCTTGGCGGCGCTGATCTCCAAAATCCGCGAGGACATCGCGATCATCATCTGGGCGTTCTTGTTCATAACGGTCAGCGCTTTGCGCATTAGTTCATGGTCGTCAGAAGCGAGGGCGTACTCGGCGTATGCGCGGATCGGGGTAAGCAGGTTGTTGACTTCGTGAGCGAGCATGGCCGCCGCCGTGCCGAGGTTGGCGAGTTGCTGCGCCTGCCGCACCTGGGCCCTCAGTAGATCGAATCGTGCGGACAATTGGGCGAACCGTTTCTCGACCGGGGAATCGGCGCTATCGCCCGGGCGGGTACGAGGCGGGGGTACTTTGACCATTGGGCGAAGTTCCCGGTTGTGGTAGGGTGAGCAGCTTCCCAATTGGGAATATCGGTTCTGCGCCTTGGAGCACTTGAAGAGGGCGGCAAAGGATGGACGCGACAACCCAGCTTGACACAATCGTTGGGCTGTTCGAACAACTAGGGATTGAGGTCCGGCAGGAGCGGCTCGGCGGAAGCGGCGGAGGACTGTGCCGGATCCGTGGGAAACGGGTTGTCTTCGTCGATCTTGACGCCGATGCGGCCACGAGGCTCGATCGATGCGTTGCGGCACTGGCTATGGTCCCGGAGGCCGCAACGATATACATAAGCCCGGAATTACGGGAATGGGTGGAGGACTTGCGTGCCAAAAAAGTGTCGGAAAGCAATCCGGCGAAAACGTTTAACCCGTAAAAACGGCTTCCCGCCGAACCCACTGATCCGAGCCATGCGCATCTCCCCAAACGCACGGCCAAGCTTCATGGTTCCGGCGGGTTGCCCGCAGAGGAAGCTGTGTTCCTTCGGGACACGGGAACACATCGGTCTCCGTCCCCCCCTATGAGTCGTTTCCCCCAAACGCGATCGCGTAACCAAACTTTGCGACCCCAAACATTAGCTTGGCACGCGCCATGCCGACTCTTGACGGGTTTTTAAGATTCTCATAAAGTTCGTTATTACATAGCCTTATGACACTCATAGTCGCGTGTCATGGCTTTGACCAAACATGGTTTTCGATTCATTTGGGTTGCGCAGACCGGGTACTATTACCCACAATTTATTGCCGGTGCGGGCGCGGAACGGATGGTAGCTTGAGGACGGACTCGATCCAAAGTTGTTCACACGCCTGATCCATCGGTCCGAACACAGATTGGAATTCGGTGATCCGCTGCTCCCGATTGGCACGCATGTTTGGCGGGCGTCCTGCGATGCTTCGCAAGTAGGCCGCGAGCGCTTCGCCGCGTGTGCGGCTCAAATAGTCCACCAACGCCCAGGCCTGGGCGTAGCGGATGATGCGCTTGGATTCGTCCGGCACGTTGAACTCATGGTCGGCGACAAGATCGGCGAGAGAAAGGAACCTTCGATCGGCCTGACCCGCCGTCGCAGCGGACGCCGCGCCGGCTTGGGCTTCCCGAAAATCGGCGAGGCGCATTTGATTTCCGGCCTCACCGGAGTTGACTTCAAATTGGCACGCCAGACCTTCGACCAACCAGTCCGGGTTGTCGACTTCGCGGGACAAAACTCCGATGTTGAAAAGAACCTGGTGGGCGGCCTCGTGTTGAATCACCAATCGGTTGAACGTCTCTACGATCGCATCGCGTTGGGATCGCCAATCGATGATGCGCTCCGGGGCCTCGGCTTTTTCGATCCGCTGCGAGATGTCAAGAAGTTGGGGTAGGTCACTCACGTTACAATAGGCGGCCGTATTGTTTCGCGGATGGTAGAAACCAGGCACCGACAAGTCGTTGAACTCGACGGTGTGCGCGTAGCGCACGAAGTCCGAATGGCGATTGAACAGAAGCACGGGAAGCAGATCGGGCGGAGGATGCATGGGAAATTTCAAGTCCTCGGCGAAGCGCACGACGGCTTGGTACGTGGCCTCCAGTCGGTCGGCCAGCGGGCTCAGGACACTGTCATCGCAGTCCGACGCGATTAGGAAATGATCGGTGCGGTGGATTGAAAAGGCGTTACCGCCAAGGGCGAGTAGCCGTGTGATCTCCGTTCTTTCCGGAGGAATCTCCGTAGGCGCGCACGATGAAAACATCGCGAAGACGACGGCCCGCGAAAGGATGTACAAGTCACGCTCCAGTTTTCTAAAAAAGGCCCTACTTGCGGGCCGTATCCAGGCGATCCAGCGAGGTTTCCCGACCACCCTTTTGCACGTTTTGTGCTTTTTCATAGCTCTCGTTCAGCAGCCTGTAGTGCGGAACGATGTGGTCAAACATGACCGCGGCGAACTCCAGCGCGTCGGGGCGGTTCCAGGTGCCCATGAGTTCACCGAGGACGGCAAACGTGTCGGTGGGCATGGCCCCGGCCTGAACCACGCGAGCGAGAGTGATGTCGGTGGCCATCGACGACCAGTTGCCGGAAGCGTCAATGATGGTGAATACTTTGTAGCCCGCGGCCAGGGCGCTGAGCGAAGGGAAGGACATGCACACGCTGGTCAGGGTGCCCGCGATGAGGAGGGTTCTGCGCTTGGTCTTTTCGATCGCTTCGACCCACTTGGGGTTGTCCCAGGCATTGACCTGGCCGGTTCGCGGGATGTAGACCGCATCGGGGTTGCACTGATGGATTTCGGGGATGAGCGGCCCGTTGGGGCCGTCGGGAACCGACGCGGTCGTGAAGGTGGGAATCTTGGCGAGCCTCGACACCTTGGCGAGTGCGATCACGTTGTTGCGCAATGTCAGCATGTCGATGTCCTTGACCAGTTGGAACAATCCGCTTTGGTGATCGATCAGCAACATGACGGCGTCCGCGGGATCGATCATTGTCTTAATGGCCATTGCGTTTCTCCTTTCGGTTTGACGTTGGAATTCGGCGAGACCGTCGAAGTAACCCGATCCACTCCATGTGGACGTCGCCCCGCCGAACTTGGCATACGGTTACATCGCGCGATACAATAGTCAAGTACGAACATCGGTGAAACTGGGTATCTTCGGAGATACCTCAAGAATGGCCGGGAAAACAAATAAGAAGACGGAAGGATGCCGTGTGGCGACGGCGGCGATAGGAGCTTAGCCCATGACGAAGATTTTAGCTTTCGCCGGGAGCATCCGACGTGACTCGCTTAACAAGAGGCTGGTCAAACTTGCGGCAGTGAAGGCCCGCGAGGCGGGCGGCGAGGTTACGCTGATCGACCTGGGAGACTTCGCACTTCCACTGTACGACGGAGACCTGGAGGAAGCCGAAGGAGCGCCTGCCAACGCAACGAAGCTCTTCGAACTCATGAAGCAGCACTCCGCCATTCTGCTTTCATGCCCGGAGTACAACAGCTCAATTTCCGGCGTCCTGAAAAACGTAATTGACTGGCTCTCGCGCCCGCGCCAAGGAGAACTTCCCCTTGCGGCCTTCTCCGGAAAGGTCGCGGCCCTCCTCAGCGCTTCGCCTGGGACGCTTGGCGGCCTGCGCGGGCTGTTCCACGTTCGCTCTATTCTCCAGAACATCGGCGTCCTCGTCATTCCAAACCTAGTATCGGTCTCGCAGGCGCACAAGGCATTCGCCGACAATGGTGAGCTGGTCGATGAGGGCTTGGCCAAGAAGGTCTCGCAACTGGCGTACGAGTTGGTGAACGTAACGAATAAGCTCAATGCTAGCTGTTCGCCGACGCGATTTCGGCAATGAGTTCGCGCGGCGCGCCGATATCGACGACTTCGACGCGTCCAAGGTACGGGACTGCCTCTAGCGAATCGAACCCTCGTTTTCGGGCGACAAAAGTGATGGTCAGGTCGGCGCGGATCGTTGCTCGACCGGGCATCCCCGTATCACAGTCCAGGCCCGAGGGCAGGTCCACGGCCACGACGGCGCGCTTGCTTGCGGCATTGATGGCGTGGATCAATTCAGCCAAGGGACTTCGGACTTCTCCACTGAAGCCGGTTCCGAGCAGGGCGTCCACCGCGATCTCCTGCGGCGTGACCGACGATGCCGCGGCTTGTTGCGTAGTAGCGTCAACCGCAACGAGGGGCGCCAACCCCATCGCCTCTATAATCCGATAGTTCGCCGAAGCGTCGGGCGTCATTCGCGACATATCCCCGGCGAGCACGACTCGTACGGGCCACCCGGCGTTGTGTAAGTGCCGGGCGATGACACAGCCGTCGCCGCCGTTGTTGCCGGTCCCGCAGAAGATGACTGCTCGTCCGGCGGGGCCGTAGGCCCGGCCGATGATCGCGGCGGCGTTTCGCCCCGCGTTTTCCATCAACACCAGCCCTGAGATGCCGTAGCGATGGATGGCCAGATCATCCACCCGGCGAACCTGCTCACGGGTTAACGTAATGCTCATGGGTGACGGATGCCTCGGCGGCTCCGGGTAGAGTTTTGTCCGTCGCGGCCAGCGGTTGAATGGCGTCGGCCGTGGAGACCACTCTCGTACCGCTGGGTCGGATCGAACGATGGAGAACGGTCGTCGCCGTACGAACCTGTGTAGTAAGTCCTGTAGGCCAAGCGAAAAGGATCAGCAGGGGAAGGCTGCACAATGCCAGGCCCCAGCGAACCGGGCGACCACCGACGGAAGTCGCGGGGGCTACTTCAGCGCCCATGTACGCAGCGGCCACGATCCGTAAATAATAGGCCGCGCCGATCACGGTGTTCACCACTCCGATGATGGCCAGGGCGATGAGCGGCCCGCGCATAGGATGGTTCGGTTGAAGGGAAAACGCGCTGCTGAAGATGTACAGCTTGCCCAGAAACCCGGCGGTCGGCGGGAAGCCCATTAAGCTGAAAATGCAGATCGCCAAGGCCAGCGCGGAGGCGGGCGCTCGGCGGGCAAGCCCACCGAGATCGTCGAGCGTTTCCACGTCGCGGCCGTTCGTTTGGAAGCAGGCGAGCAGGGCGAAGGCCCCGAGGTTCATCGCCCCATAGACCACGATGTAGAACAGAAGTGCAGCAACGCCGTCGCGCATCGGCCCCTTTCCCGCCACCGGCCCGACCAAAACCGCGATCAGCATATACCCCGTGTGGGCGATGCTCGAATAGGCCAGCATCCTCTTGACGTTTTTTTGCAGAAGGGCGAGGACGTTGCCTACGGTCATGGTCGCCGCCGCGACGATCCAAAGCATCCAGTTCACTTCGGACGGAAGGTTCCAATCGAGGGCGGTGAGGATTTTGCATAGGGCCACGAAGCCCGCGAGCTTGGGCACGAACCCGAGCAGGCCGGTGACGGGAGAGGCCGCTCCTTCGTACACGTCCGCCGCGTAGGCGTGAAAGGGGACGGCCGCCACTTTGAAGGACAGCCCGGCGAACACGAGGATCAGACCGATCAACATCGGGGCGCCGATCGCGCCGTTGGTTCGCAGCGTCGATTGAATGGTATCGCCGACGAGCCGGTGAATGGTCGTCGTACCCGCCGCGCCGTAAAGGAAGCTGATGCCGTAGGCGAGGATGGCCGCGGAGAGCGCACCGAGGAAGAAATACTTCACCGCCGCTTCCGAGGCGCGGGCGTCTTCACGGCTCAAGGCGACCAGAACGTATGTAGGAATGCTCACCAGCTCGATGGCAAGGAACAGCACAACCAGATCGTTGGCCGACGCGGTGAGCAAGACGCCGAGCAGCGAAAACAGGATCATCGACATGTACTCGCCGCGCTCATTCGCCGAGGGCTGATGCCAGTTGACGAGTACGATCAGTGACCCAACGCCCAGGGTGATCCAACGGACATAGAAGGTCAGCGAGGTCAGCCACAGTCCAGGCAACACCTCGCCGCCTCGGGGAACGTCGAGGCGAATGGCCACGATCAAGGCGGCCACCACCGTCGCCAGGGCGATGGGTGATGCCCACCTCGAGACTCGCGTCACGCCGACCGCAAGTGAAAGGCAAGCGCCGACGAGCAGAATCCATTCCGGGGCCATGGGGACGAGCCAGTCGTTCCAATTCACGGATGGCCCTCCGCCGTCGCTGCCGCAACTTTATCCGAGGCACCCTGGCGCAGAATGTGATGTCGGACTGCGACTTCAAAGGTATCCAGCATGGGCTTGGGGTAAACGCCTATGAACACGCAGCACAGGGCGAGCGGAGCCAGAATGCCGATCTCCCGCCGCGTGAGGTCCTTTGTTAGACCGGTCGAAGTGTCCGGCGTGTTCGGCGGCTCGGTCAGCGGCCCGAAGAGAATCCGCTGACACATCCACAGCATGTATACGGCGCCCAGAATGATCCCGACGGCCGCCGGAATCACATAGCCGAATCCCAATGGGCCGGCGGCGCGGCGGTCGAAGATCGTGTCTGAGGTTGCTGTTCCGAGCAAAACCAAAAACTCACCCACGAACCCGTTTAGACCCGGCAATCCGATGCTGCTGAGGGTGAAAAAGATTAAAAAGAACGCTAGCCACGGCATCTGTCGCGCCAATCCTCCGATTTCATGGATATTGCGGGTGTGATAGCGCTCGTAGATGCAACCCACCAATACGAACAGTGCGCCGGTCGAGAGACCGTGGTTAATCATATACAGGACGCCGCCATTGACCCCCGCCACTTTCAAACTGAACAGACCCAACATACAAAAGCCCAGGTGTGAGACGGACGAATAGGCGACCAGCTTCTTCACGTCCGTCTGCACCCATGCGGCCAATGCGGCGTAGATGATCCCGATGACGGCGACGACGGCGATCGTCGGGGCTAAGGCGAATGCGGCATCAGGTAGCATGGGAATGCTCAACCGGCAAAATCCATAGGTCCCCAACTTGAGCAGCACGGCCGCGAGAATCACACTTCCCGCCGTCGGCGCCTCGGTATGAGCGAGCGGGAGCCAGGTATGAAATGGGAAGAGAGGGACCTTAATTGCAAATCCCGCGGCAAATGCAAGGAACAACCACCACTGGACGGTGGGCGGCAGGAATCCATCCTGTCCCAGTTGCGTAAGCTGTTCGATGTTAAGAGTAATGTGGCCGTCAGTAGTCAAGGTCGTGCTGTAATAGGCCAGGTAGACGATGCCCGCGAAAGTGAACACGCTGCCGGCCAATGTGTACAGAAAGAATTTTCCCGCCGCCCGGCGGCGCTGGGGCCCTCCCCAGATGCCGATCAAGAAGAAAAGGGGAACCAGAGTGAATTCAAAGAACACGTAGAAGAGCAAAAGGTCCATTGCACAGAAGACCCCAAGCAGACCGACCTGGAGAAGGAGAAGCAGGGCGTAGTACTCTCGAACACGAGTCCGGATGCTCGAAAAGCTCGACCAGATCGCCAGAGGCATGAGGAAAGAAGTCAACGCAATCAGCCAAATGCTGATTCCATCGGCGCCGACGCGGTAGCCGATGTCGATCGTGGGCGTCTCCGGATCATCGCCGACAATCCAGGGAATGGAATGAGTCAATACGAAGTCCGCCTCGCCGCCTCGGATTTGCGGTTCGGCTTTGTAGAACGAGGACAAGGCCATCACTGTCAATGCGAGTGTGATCAGCGAACAGAACAGTGCGCTGCGCCGAGCGGAAACATCGTCACCACGCGGCGGCAGCATGAGCAAGATCGCCCCCGCCAACGGCGAAAAGACGACCAGAGTGAGAATCCAACTACTCGCCGCGACTAGTTCGTAAGACTCTTCCATCAAAGCGCCAACAGCAAAAGCAGCACGACTCCCGCAACCATACTCAAGGCATAGCCTTGGAGCAGCCCGGACTGCATCGTGCGAAGCAGGTATGCGATTCCACGAGGGACTGCCGTAACCACCCAAAGGAGGCCGTCCACGAAGTAATCATCGATGCCGACGCAAATGCGTCCGGTTTGCCTGGCAGGTCGCACGACGGATAGGTCGTAAAGCTCATCCACGTGGTACTTGCCCCAAAGTAACTGATAAACACCCCTCGCAGAGGCTTTGAGCAGTCCGGGAATCCAAGGTTGGCGGACATAGAAGACGTAGGCTACACAAATGGCAGCGATGGAAAGTCCGCCGGAAACGACCATCAATCCATAGTTAGTCCAGAAAGTCTCGTGCGCGGCGGCGTGGATTGGATGAGCGGATGCGAATGTAGAGGCGAATACCGGCAATAGAAAACGGTGGAAAGCTCGACCGGTAGCTTCCACGCCGACATACCCCGCGGCCAAGGCGCCGATGCTCAGCAGGCAGAGCGGGGCGAGCATCCAGCCGCCCGATTCATGAGGGTGAACGCCTACCGGCACGCGCGGCGACCCGTGAAACGCAAGGAACACCATTCGAAAGGTGTAGAAGGCGGTGAGTGCGGCCGTGAGCAACGCCATGCCGCCGAGAAGCGGATGCGCGGCCAATGCGTGATGAATGATTTCGTCTTTGCTGAAAAAGCCGCTAAACATCGGAAACCCGGCCAGGGCCAGTGATCCGATCACAAACGTCGCATAAGTCCAAGGCAGCGCCCGCCGCAACCCGCCGAAGTGGCGAACATCAATCACGCCGCCCATCGCGTGCATGACGCTTCCCGCGCCGAGAAAAAGCAATGCCTTGAAGAAGGCATGGGTAAAGAGGTGGAAAATCGCCGAGTCCGCGGCATAGACGCCCAGGGCGAGGAACATGTACCCCAATTGACTGATCGTGGAATAAGCCAGAATCCGTTTCATGTCCGTCTGGACCAGGGCAATGGTTGCCGCAAAGAGTGCCGTCAAGGCCCCGATCACGGCCACGGTCGTCATCGCGGTCTCTGACGCGCTGAAGATCGCACCACATCGCGCGACCATATAGACGCCCGCCGTCACCATCGTGGCGGCGTGGATAAGGGCGGACACGGGCGACGGACCTTCCATCGCATCGGGCAACCATACGTGCAATGGCAACTGAGCACTTTTCCCACAGGCTCCGCAAAGCAACAACAATGCAATCGTGGTCATGAGCGCGGGAGAGATGGGTTCCTCCCGCACTAGAACAAAGCCCCTTTCGACGATCTCAAATACCGACCTGTAGTCGAGCGTTTGGAAGTTGAGGTAAATCAGAAGAATGCCCAATCCGAATCCGAAGTCGCCGACGCGGTTGACGAGGAAGGCTTTTTTCGCAGCAGCGGCCGCCGCCGGTCTGCCATAGTAGAAGCCGATTAACAAATAACTGCACAGGCCTACCGCTTCCCAACCAAGATAGAGAAGAAGGAAATTGCCGCACAAGACCAGGGCACACATGGCGAACACAAATAACGCAAGAAAGGCGAAGAACCGCTCGTAGCCTTGCTGCGGATGGCCGTGCTCGCGCATATAGTCGCGGGAATACACAACTACCAGCAAGGAGATCCCCGTTACGATGACGAGCATCACTGCGGTAAGAGGATCAATGAGGAACTCGACTTTGAACAATGATCCAGCCCCGTCAGCGATCCAGTCATAAATGGGAATGGAAACGGCGGCGGCGCCTAAGGGAGCATGGGCAACCTGAATGAGAACATAGATTGCGGCGATCAATGCCGTGCCGACACCGAGAATGGCGGGCCAATGCGCCCGACCGCGTAGAACCGGGCCGAAAGCGCCGGCCAAGACCGCTCCGGCGAGCGGCGCCAGCAGAATGACGAGGCCGCAGAGTTTCAAGGATTCAACAAACATTCGGATCCATTACCCGCGCATAAACGACCACGCGTCGGCGTCGAGCGTGTCTTTCCGACGATAAAGGAGCATCACCAAGCCGAGGGCCAGCCCGGCCTCCACGGCGGCGATTACGAGTAGAAACAGTGCGTAGGCCTGCCCTTCCAGATGGTGATGAAATCGAGCGAAGGCGGCCGCATTCAGAACGATTCCCTGAAACATGACTTCCGTGGAAAGGAAAATCACGATGAGGTTTCGCCGAACGAGAAACCCGATGAGCCCAAGGGCAAACAGCACGGCACCGACAATCACATACCCCATCGCTGAAGGCATCAGAATGGGTCCACTTCTTTGCCGATCTGACCCAAAGCACGGCGCGGAGAACGAACCACGTCCGATGTGATCCGTTTGCGCGACAGAGCGATCGCTCCGACCATGGAGACCAGAAGCAAAACGCCAGCGAGTTCCAGCGCCACGACATATTGGGTCGTCACCGCCGCCCCAATGGCCATGGTGTTGCTTGGGAGCAAGGACGCGGTCGACGCCGGGATTCGTTCGCCATCGGCGAGGACTGTCTTCTCCGCGGCGCGGGTTGGGAGTTCGCCCGCCCGTCCGGCGATCAGCGCCATGAGAATGAATCCGACGACCACGGCCAGAAACGGTTCGCGAGATCGACGATCGTAAATCGGCGATCCGGGCTGCTGAGCGAGCATAATGACAAAAAGATAGGTCACCAGGATTGCCCCGGCATAGATCAGGACCAGCGCGACGGCGAGGAACTCCGCGTTCTGCAACACAAGCAGCGCGGCCACTGCGATCACCACGACGACGAAATAAATGGCGCTGTATACGGGTTTGGGGTGCGTAATGACTCGCGCCGCGGCCAGAATGGCCGCAATGCCGAATAGATGGAAAAAGATTTCGTCACTACGCTCTACTGAATCCTGCGTGCCCAAGATCCCAAACAGTCCCACAAAAGCCGATACGCCGAGCGCCGCGCCGATCGCCATTTTGGACGGCCCGGCCCGAGGAAGCAGGAAATAGAGGCTCGCCGCGCCGAGGGCGGACACGAGATAGAGGACATACGCGGTCGTTGAGGTCATTCGAGCGCCGCTCCCCCGGTCAACGGTGGGTCGTGCGACCGGCCTCCCGTACCTGCGTAACCCGTAACATGCGGATTCTTGCGCGGCTTCATCGCGGCCGTTTGATCAAACACGGCCAGCAATTCCTCTTTGTCGAGGATCATTTCCGCCCGCGTGCGCCCCACGAGGTCGAACTGCGGCGTCAACTCGATCGCATCGACCGGGCACGCCTCCTCGCACATTCCGCAGTAGATGCAGCGCAGTTCGTCAATGTCGAATTTCGCGGGGTATTTCTCCCGATCCGGCCAAGGCGACTCCGACGCTTCGATATGAATGCAATGCGCGGGGCACGCGGTCGAACACATGTAACAGGCCACGCATGCGACACGACCTTGCTCGTCGCGATTGAGGCGATGCACGCCGCGATAGTTCTGAAGTCGCAGGTCGCGCTTCTGCTCCGGATACTGCACCGTGAACGTGTTCTTCCGAAGATTCTTAGCCATATGCCGAAGCGTGGTTTTCATCCCCTCCACGATTTGCGGCAGGTATAGGCGCTCCGACGCGGTCAAGCCCGGCTCGTCGATGCGAAGGATGTCGGCCTCGGATATCACTGAGGCACCTCCACTCGAATGAAACCGGCGGTTGGAGTGATCGAGGGAAGATTGAGCTGGCGCCCCGTCACGCGCAGGCGCGACGACGAGGCCGCGATCAAGGCGACCACGAGAATCACCAAATTGCCGCCAAGGGCCCATAACGGGGACCGCTGGCGGTCGAAAAACAACAGGGCGGAGGCTAGAACGAATAGCGCCAGCGTGATGGGAATGAGCCCTTTCCAAGCCAAGCGCATCAACTGATCGAATCGGAACCGCGGCAGGGTCCACCGAATCCACATCATCATGAAAAGGAAAAGGACGATCTTTGTGGAAAGCACGCCGATCTTGGCTAGAACGGCATACCATTGAATCGCTTCGGGTTGAGTCCACGCGAAATGTGGGAAATGCCATCCACCCAGGAATAAAACGCAAATCAAGGCGCTGGCGGTAATCATGTGAGCGTACTCGGCCAGAAAGAACATCCCGAACTTGAGGGCGCTGTATTCGGTGTGGTACCCCCCCACCAGTTCCTGCTCGGCTTCCGCCAGATCAAAGGGGGTTCGATCGGACTCAGCCAGTGCGGTGATGAATAGGATTGCGAACGGGAGCGGATGTAAGAAAACATTCCACTGGGGAACCCACCCAATCCAATAGCCAGTTTGCAAAAGAGTGATCTCCTCCAGTCGCAATGTACCCATCGTTAAAACAACGACGAGAATGCACAGCCCCATGGGAATTTCGTAGCTGAGCAACTGCGCTGTCGCACGAATGGCCCCATAGAGAGAATACTTGTTGTTGCTCGCCCATCCCCCCAGAACCACGCCGTAAACGCCCATCGACCCAACCCCGAGAATGTAGAGCAGGCCGATGTCGGGGTTCGCAACCTGGATGTTCACGTGTCGGCCATCCAATTCCAACTGTCCGCCCCAAGGGATGGCCGCGAAGCCAATGAATGCTACGAGAAAAATAGCCGCGGGCGCCATGATAAACAACGGTTTGTCGACGTGATCGGGTACCACATCCTCTTTCACAAGGAACTTGATGCCGTCGGCGATCGGCTGCAGAAGACCCCAGGGACCTACACGATTCGGCCCGCAGCGGTCCTGAATCCAGGCTGAGATCTTTCGCTCGAAATAAATACAGTACGACACGGCTCCCAGTAGGACGTTCAACACAATCAGCGCCAGCACCACGCTCACACCGAACTGGCTGGTCAAGAATTCACGCATGGTTACACGACCGCCTAATGAGCATGCGCCGGCAATTCCGGCGGTGCGTACACATCCGCGAAGGCGGGCACAGTCGGCGCCATCCATTCACGAACCTGCTCGCCGGTGTAAAGCCCGGTGAAGCCGGCGATTTCGTACAAATACTGGCCGTCGCGCCGCGCAGTATCCGGGGGATTAATGGCCCGCTCAAAAGACTGAATCAATCCCGCCGCATTGACGAAACTGCCTTCTCGTTCGACCCACGCGCACGACGGCAAGACAATAGCCGCACCCGCCATCAGCTCGTTCTCGAACAGATCCTGCACAATCAATAGCTCGAAGTTCGCCACGATCTTGGCCATATTCTTATCAACCCAGGGCTTTGGGTATCCGCCCGCAATCCACGCCGCACTGAAATCACCCTTGCCGCTTCGCTCGATGAATTGCTCGGACGACAATGTGGTTCCACCCGCCGCTTGAAGTACCATCTCCACCCCGCGGCGGTTGGGGCATTTTTCTTTGAGGATCGTGAAGCGCACGGCGTCGCCCTTGGCGCCCACTGGGAAGAGATGGTCCTCCCCCTCCATCGGCACGGGGCCCATAGCCAATGCCGCTTGTGGAGCTACCTCTCTTATGTACCGCGCGAGGAGCCACGCCTCTTCGCACGCCATAAACGGGGATAGGACGGCCGCGACCTTCGCCGCGCCTTTTTCCCGAACGTGCTCTTCAAGTCGAAAACGAACAATCTCCGGAATGTCCTCCCAGTTCGGCGTCAACGTCTCAAAACCCCGGCGGACAAGCGGCGATCGAATTCGCTTTTTATCATGCACGTATTTGAAGCCAAACCGTCCTTCGTCGCACATCCACCACTGATTAACCTTGGGGTTGAATCGAGGTTTCAGTCGGTACACCTTGTCATCAGCATGATCGATTCGGATCGCGCAGCCCGTCGCGCATCCGGGACAGATCGAGGGTGTCCCCTCCAGCTCCCAAACACGCCGCCTGAATAAAAAGTCCTTGTCGAGCAACGATCCAACCGGACAGATATCCACGACATTGCCCTGCAGCGGATTTTCCAGCGGTCGGCCGGGGAATACGTCGATCTCTGTTCGCGAGCCGCGATTGACCATACATAGTTCATGGGTACCGGATATTTCGTCGGTAAAGCGCACACACCGACTGCACATCACGCAGCGGTCTTGGTAGAGCAGCGTTCTGGGGCCGATGTCTTTCTTGGGGTTGACCAGCTTTTGATCGACCATGCGGGATTCGGGCTTACCGAACTTGAAACTGTAATCCTGCAAATGGCATTCCCCGGCCTGATCGCAAACCGGACAGTCCAGGGGGTGATTGAGCAGGAAAAACTCCATGCACGCGGCTTGGCTCTGCCGTACGCGGTCGGTAGCGAATCGGACGACCATTCCGTCACGCACCGGCGTCTGGCAGGAGGGCACCAGCTTGGGCGACCATTGCAACTCCTGCGTCTTGGGATTGGGCATCATCATTTCCATCAGACACAAACGACACGACGCCACCACCGATAAACCGGGGTGATAACAGTAATGCGGCACATCCCGACCCGCCTCCAGTGCCGCCTGGAGAACGGGTGCGCCGTTGCGGCATTCGATTTCCTGATTGTCGATCGTAATTTTCGGCATTTTATCGAGCGGGTACTGCCTACTTCGGCTTATCTAATTCAACACACTCAACACAGTCTTCGCCCGCTGCGGCGCCTGCGCGCCAATGGCGGCTTCTAATTCCCAGCGGAATTTCTTCACAATCGTTTCGATCGGGTACGTCGCTCCGTCCGGCAGACCGCAAATGCTCAGCCCCGGCATCATTCCCATGTTGCGGGCCGTTTCCAGCAGAATGTCCAAGTCTTCGACCCGTCCCGCGCCCATCGCGATCCGCGTGGCGATCTTGTGCATCCAGGCCGTGCCTTCGCGGCATTGAGTGCATTGGCCGCACGACTCGGTCCCGTAAAACCGGGCCATGTTCCGCAGCACCATCCGCATGTCCGTGTCCTCGTCGATGACCACCGCGGCGGCCGTCCCCAGCCCCAGGAGAGCGTACTTGCGAGGGTCTTCGAAATCCATTTTCATGTCGAGTTCATCAGCGGAAAGGATGCCCATCGAGGCTCCGCCGGGTAATACGGCCTTGACTTTCTTGCCGGGCAACATGCCCCCGCCCATGTCTTCTCTCTCAATCAGGTCGCGCACCGTAATGGTCATCGGGGCTTCGTAGCAACCAGGTCGTTTCACCGGCCCGCTGATGCAGAACAGCTTGGGACCGGTGCTGTGCGACGGGCCGATGCCGGTGAACCAGTCGGCCCCGCGCTCGATGATGTGCGGCACACAGGAAAGCGTCTCGACGTTGTTGACCACCGTCGGCCTGCGGAACAATCCCTCGACGGCGGGGAACGGCGGCTTGATCCTCGGCCAGCCGCGCTTCCCCTCCAACGACTCGATCAAACCCGTCTCCTCACCGCACACATACGCCCCTGCGCCGCGATGGAGATAACACTGCAGCGAGTAGTCGCTCCCGAAAGCGCGCTTGCCGAGATAATTCTTCGCATAAGCCTCATCAACTGCCTTCTGCAGGATATGGAATTGCTCGTGAAACTCCACACGGATATAGATGTAGGCGATCTGCGACTGCGTCGCATACGCCGCGATGATCGTCCCTTCGATCAGTTGATGCGGATCGGTCTCCATCAGAACGCGGTTGCAAAACGTCGGCGGCTCGGATTCATCCGCATTGACGCACAGGAGTGTCTTGGTCCGATCTTTCGGGAGGAATCCCCACTTCACGCCCGCCGGGAAACCAGCGCCGCCCCGTCCGCGAAGGTTGGCCTTCTTGACTTCCTCGATGATCTCCACGGGCGTCATCTTCAGTGCCTTTCGCGCCGCCCCGTACCCCCCGCGCGATTCATACACCGAAAGTGACGTCGAATTCTCGACGCCTCGGTTACGCAGCAGTACCGGTTCAAACGCCGTCATTCATCAATCCCGTCCGACCGTTGCAGTTCTTTTTCGACTCCCTGCGCGCCAGGAGATAATTGCAAATCGACAATTCCGTCAGATCATCCACCGAAAGTACACCACGCTCCAACCGATCATCGCCAAACTCACCCATCGTCGCCAACCGATAAAGGACGTCGGCGCCACCAGAGCCAACAGCGCCGGGACGTAATCGAGCGAGTAGCGGTTGAACCCGCGCTGATGATAACCGGAGCCGTGAAAAAACAAGAGCGCTGCGTTTGAAAGCGATGCAGCCAACAGAACCATCCGATCGGCTGGTTCGCGCCACAGGCGACGAAGCTCGACGAAGACCCATAGCAGCAACGGCGTCGTCCACCAAACCCCCGTGCCCCAAATGTTGGGACGGAGAAACAAGCGCGGCACTCCTTCGATTTCGATCCGATACAGCTTGGGTAACCCGATGTTCGCGTAATACAGGTTCCGTGGTACATAGCGGGCGGAGAACAAACCGTAGGTTTGTGCGTCGCGCGAAAGGGGATCGTCGTCCCGACGACCGTTGTAGATGTGCATATATCCCGAATCGAGCGGATTCCCGAACTTCAACGTGTTGAGCGCGAGCGGAAGACCAAACACAATCGCCCCGGTCAGCCCGACAGGCAGCAGCATTCCGCCTGTGGGTCGCCCTCCTTCTCGTCGCATTGCCGCCCAGACGAAAGGGATCGCGTACGCAAGAGTGAGTTGCCTGGAGAACGCCGCGACGACTAGTCCCACACCCATCAGCCAAATGCGCCTGTTTCCATAAAACTCGTTGAGTAGAATCAGCAGGCCGACAACCGCGAGCATGTGGTTGATATTGTACGGGGCGGCGCCGCGGATCGCCTTGTCGAGCACCGGGTACATCGACGTGCCGAACAACAAGCCAAGCGCCAGGACTGCCGCCCACGTTGCGGAACCGGTGCGCCGAAGAAACAGCGCGTAGGCCAGGAACGGAATCGGGAGCACTACGAACAGAACCACGGCCCAATGGGGAACGCCGCCGAACCACGGCGTGATCGCCGCGGCCAGGAGGCTGAACATCGGCGGGAAGTGGCTGTAAACCCGCCCGTTGAAAAGGGCCGAGTCCCATTTTCGCTCCGGCAGATCGAGACGCCCCTCCCACCACGCCTGGGCCTCGGCGATCTGGACGTTCTCCTGAATCGTGAATACTTCGCCGGGCCGCCACAGCTTGGCCTCACTTAACAGGGTAAAGACGACAACCACCACCCCCGCGCCGATTAGGCGGTGCCATTTGCCGACACTCATCTTGTGCCCGGGACTGGCATCCCGTTCTTCGTTTGGCAATCGGCAAACGGCAATTCCCTCGTCAGTCGGCCTCACGCATCTCACGCACGTCGGATGTGGTTCCGACCGAAGTCTCATCCTTCGCCGAGGCCGCAGCAAACGAAAGCGAAGGGGCGTCGAACAAAGCACTTCGCGGTACGGCGATGCGGTCGTTGTTTGCCTCTGCCAGTAACTTCGCCACATCCTGCGGTTTGACGCGCTTATGCAGCTTCTCGTTGATGAGCAAACACGGCGCGTGATCGCAACCGGCCAGACACTCCTCGGTTACCAGACTGTACTTGCCATCCTTCGTCGTTTGGTGTTCGCCGATTCCCAGTTGCAGCTTCAACTCTTCCAACACGGCCCCACCGCCCATCACCTCGCAACTGACGCTCCGGCAGGCCGTGATGACTTTCTCGCCTTTGGGATGCGTCCAAAAGTGCGTATAGAAGGAAATCGTGTCGATGACATCGGAGGGATGAATCTCCAACAGCTCGGCGATCTCCACCATCGCCTGCCAAGGAACATGTCCCAGTGCGTCTTGCACAATGTGCAAGGCCGGAAGAAGTACCGCCCGTTTCGTCTCATAGCGTTCGAAGAAGGAGCGGATCTTCCCCCGCACCGCCTCACTGAGAACTGGCGGCAGTTTAGGATCGACGATTGGCTGATTTCGATCTATTGTTACCCAGGCCATAATACGCCGCATTACCCCCTGCTATGATTCTCCATTCGTGATTCGTAACTCGTAACTCGTAATTCTCTACCTGTCCAATTCCGCCGCGATGATGTTCATTCCACTGAGCACTGCAATCACGTCGCTGATCTGATGCCCGACCACCAATTGCGGAAAACACTGGTAGTTGATAAACGACGGCGGTCGGCACCGCGCACGGTAGGGCGTATTGCCGCCGTCACTGGCCAGGTAAAAGCCCAATTCGCCGTTGGCGGTCTCATTGGCGCCGTACGCCTCGCCGATCGGCGGCTGATGTCCGCGGTTGGTCATGATCTGCTCGAAGTGGTGAATCAAACCCTCAATGCTGAAATACACCTCGTCCTTACCTGGAAGTGTCTGCTTGCACTCGGGTAATACGTCCACCGGCCCGTCGGGGATGTTGTCCGCAAGTTGCAGGATGATCTTCACCGACTCCCGCATTTCCGCGAGCCGGATCAAGTATCGAGCATAACAGTCGCCGCCGTCGCTGATGGGGACCTTGAACTGCACGGCCGAACTGCCCTTGCCGTCCCAGTTGTCGGCGTAACAGAGGTATGGCTCGTCCTTCCGAAGATCACGTCGGACGCCGCTCGCCCGAGCCAGCGGCCCTGTCCATCCCCAATTGACCGCATCGTCGCGGGACAAATATCCAATCCCCTTGGTGCGCTCGATGAAAATCCGATTCCGCGTAAGCAGTTTCTCTAAATCGTCCACGGCCGGCGGCATAACATCAGCGCAAAACCGCTTCACCTTCGCGGGCCACTGCGGAGTAATATCCTGCATCAACCCGCCGACGCGCGTGTAGCTGGTCGTAAATCGCGCCCCGCAAATTTCCTCGAAAAGGTCGTAGATCGTCTCTCGTGCGTTAAAGGGGTACATGAACGCGGTGAAGCCGCCCAGGTCGAGCCCGGCACAGCCGACGCACAGAAGATGATCCTGAATGCGGGCGAGTTCGGCGATGATGGTTCGAATGACCTTGCACCGCGGCGTCAAATCCAGACCGAACAACACTTCACATGCATGGTGCCAGGCGATGTTGTTGGCCATCGGCGAGACGTAGTTCATCCTATCGGTAACTACAACGTACTGATTGTAGTTCAGATGCTCGCCGAGCTTCTCGAACCCACTGTGCAGATACCCGATATGGACGGTGCAACTGAGCACCCGCTCGCCTTCGAGTTCAAGAACATGCCGCAGTGTGGTATGGGTTGCCGGATGCTGCGGACCCAGGTTCAGGACCCAGATGTCGCCGCCCGGTTCTTCCGGTACGTATGTCGCGCCCGGATACTCCACTGTCGAAGGCGTAGTCGTCATAGCAGACCAAACATCAAATGGAACTACGAGTTACGAATTACGAATTACGAAAAGAAACACGGATGCGCCGGTTCGGATACCCCCTTTTGTAATTCGTAATTAGTAACTCGTAACTCGTCATGCGCTTTCCCGCGTAATTCTCTCAAAATCTTCGCGTTCGCCGCGCCCTCGCAAGGGGTAATCCTTCCGCAGCGGATGGGCCGTAAACGCTTCCCAGGTGAGAATTCGGCGAAGGTCGGGGTGTCCGATGAATCGAACTCCGAACATGTCCCACACTTCCCGCTCCAACCAGTTCGCCCCTTTCCATATATCCACTACGGACGGCACCTCAGGCGATGGACCATTGACAAAACACTTCACCCACAGGCGATGCTCTTTGGTAATCGACAGGAGGGAGTAGATCACGCCGTACCGATCGCGGGCTTTGGGGAAGCTCAGGTAGTCAATGCAGGTCAAGTCGCACAATTGCTCGAAGCTGCAACGCTCATCGGTCCGCAGGAATCGCATTACTTCCAACAGTCGGTTCGCCGACACGCGCACACACAACTGCGCGCGAGACTTATCCTCACGGGCCATCAAGGGGTGCGGCGCAAAGTCGATGTCCGCGAACTTTGCGACCAGCACATCGACCACTGCTTGCGTTGTGTTCACGCTAGTTTGCCGTTTGGTTTTCGACTTGGACCTGAATCGTAGGTTGAACCACCAGCCCCATTCCCCGGCCGCGCTCCTTACTGCTCCTGACGCCCTCCTTCTCCACCAGTCGCTGAATGGCCATCACCCCCTCGATCAGCGTCTCCGGTCGCGGCGGGCAACCGGGTACGTAAACGTCCACCGGCATGAATTGATCAATACCTTGCACGACCGCATAGGTGTCGAACACGCCACCCGTACTGGCGCACGCGCCCATGCTGATGACCCACTTCGGCTCGGACATCTGCATATAGATCCGCTGCAACACCGGCATCGACTTGATCGCCACCCGACCGGCGCAGATCAACAAGTCGCATTGCCGGGGCGAGAAGCGCATCACCTCCGCCCCGAACCGCGCGATGTCATAGCGGCTTGCCCCCGTCGACATCAGTTCGATCCCGCAGCACGCCGTCGCAAACGGCATTGGCCAGAGCGAGTTCTTCCGCGACCAGTTCACCGTTTTCTCACGCAGAAGGTCCAACATGTAGCTGAGCTTGGTGCTCAGATATTCTTCTTTACTGGCCTGAAACCTAGGTGACACGGGCAATGCTAGTCCCATTGGAACGCTCCCTTCTTCCACTCGTACAGTAGGCCGAAGAGGAGCAGTGCAAAAAAAACGCCCATGCCGGCGAGCAAGAATCCCTTCCCCGCCACCCCACCCGTTTCCAACGGGATCGTCGCTCCCGTGGTGGCCGCATGGTGAAACACCGTCGCCCAAGGCCACATAAAGATCACTTCCACGTCGAACAACATGAACAACATGGCCACGATGTAGAAGCGAATATGAAACCGCCGACGAGCGTCGGTCGACACCGGCATACCCGACTCGTAAGGGCTGTCCTTCACCGGACCGTGGCGGCTTGGACCAACGACATGCGCGAGAACAAGCATCGCCGCGATCACGACAAGTACCATGAGGATCGTCGCGCCGATGGCGGCGTAGGATTCGAGGTACGGCGAAGGGGTCATGGCAGGTGTCTTATCCGCATTCCCGATATACAAGTCTCGGCCCACAGACTCTTTGCACTCGCTGGCCGGTGGCGGCGCAAAACCAGTCCTACCCGAATGTTATAGAGCCCCATTGTCCGTGTACATCGTTGACCGTTTGAGTCAATGATTCTTTCACAAAGAATTCGTAACGCTATAATTCATAGATACTTATACTTCATTTCATCGCCCAAATGATAAAGGCGTGAATTGTCTGGTGAATAAAGTTTAAGGTCCGGAGCGCCGGTCGATCACCTTTTTCCCTGCTTTGAACACGACGACCGGTTTCCGAAGAACCGTAAGGTCAACCAAAGGATCGCCGCGAACCGCAATCAGGTCCGCAGCAAATCCCTTGGCCAACCGACCGACGTCATTTTCCTTGCGAAGCACCTTGGCCGCCGTTGTTGTCGCCGAACGCAACGCCTCCAACGGCGACATCCCATACGCCACCATCAACGCCAATTCCCTCGCGTTCTCGCCATGCGCGAAAACTCCTACGTCGCTACCACACGCGATCGTGACGCCCGACCGCAGCGCCCGGGCGAACATTCCTTTGACTTCTTTGACCCGCGGGTCGTCGGGCGTTCCAGGCTTCCATCCCCCGTACCGAGCGACGGACTCCGCCGCGGTAAGCGTCGGGCAAAGTACGACTCCGCGTTCGCGCATCAATCCCAAAGCCTCGTCCGAGGCGTTGAAGCCGTGTTCGATGGTCGCGACCCCGGCCAGCACCGCTCGGCGGATCGCTTCGTCCGTGAACGCGTGCGCCGCAACCGGAAGACCCGCGGTCTTCGCCTCGTCGACCAGCGCGTTCAACTCCTCTTGCGAGAATGTCGGCGTCGGTGGCTCGCCGTTTCGACGGCGGTAGTCGGCGTACACTTTGATCCAATCGGCGCCCGCGGAGATCTGCTCCCGCACGGCTCGGCGAACGCCGTCGACACCCGTAGCCTCCTGTGCCCCTTTGGGCACCTCCCATCGAGGGTCGAAGCCCGACGGCCCGTAGCATCCCGTCGCCACGATTGCCCGCGTCGTCGCAAAAATCCGAGGCCCCGGCACGATTCCTTTCGCAATCGCATCCCGAAGGGCCACGTCTGCGAACCCCGCCCCTTCCGTGCCCAGATCGCGAAGCGTTGTGAACCCCGCCTCCAGGGTGGCCTTAGCGGCTGCCACCGCTCGCACGGTCCGCAGCTCCCAGGACTCGCGCAACACCTGGTCGTCCCACGAGGCCTCGTTGTACGGGTGTAACAGCAAATGCGAATGCAAGTCGATCAGTCCCGGCAGCAGGGTCAATCCGGTCATGTCCAACCGAGTGGCCTCGCCGACCTGTGGCGCAGGCGCGATCTCAACAATCCGCTCGCCCTCAATAACGATCTGCAGCCCTTCGCGGGCTACGCCGTCCGCTGGATCGAGGATTTTCGCACCGGTAAGCACGAGGCGCTGTGTCTCTCCCGCCGCGTTTCGTACGGTCGTGCACGCGACGGCGATGAGAAGAAGCCGGGCGATTGTAGAGCGCTGGGGCAATCGAAACCCATCGTTTGGACGAGTCCACATGGCGTTACGCCTCCAGAGGCGATCGTTTGCGTGCACGATGATCCCAAACAACCGTCGATCCCGCCAGGTCCCCGACGAGCGTTTCCACGATGAGTTGCGTGTTGGCGTTCAGGTCGAGCTGCCGCTGGGCCTCGGCCAGACGGTTGATTGCCGTTGCCGCGGCTTCCGCTTCGATGTCTTGCGCGGCGCCCACCCGGCTTCGCAATACATCGCCGTACCAACCGGCCGCCAACTGGAAGACCGTCGCCGTGCCGCATCGCGTCGCCTCGGCGTCGGTGATCTCCGGGTCGCGCTTTCGATAACGCTCGCCCAACGCCGCCGCTTCATCCGTCCACGCCTTGGCCAGCGAGTCACTGTGCGAATCACCGAGTCGCGTCAGACCCTCCGCAAGCCGCTGATGCACCTCGAACAGTTCGTCATCGGCGTATTCCAACGCACGTCCCAAGCTGCCCTCCGCGCGTCGCGAATACCACTCGACCCGTTCCGCCGACAATTCCCGCCGAAGCTCATGTAGCTTGTCCCGGATGAACCTTTCCGGCAGACCGCTGAACCGAACGAGCTGGCACCTCGATAGCGTAGTCGGCAACAGCAAATCCACCGCGCTGACCAGCAGAATGATAAACGTGGTACCCTCAGGCTCTTCCAGGGTCTTGAGCAGCGCGTTTTGAGACGCCGGGTTCATCTCATCGGCGCCGCGGATCACGAAGACCTTGGCGCGCCCGCGAAAAGGCGTTAGGCCTGCTTTGTGGATGACAAACTCGCGTACCACATCGATTACTATTTCGAGTCCCTTTTTTTTGCGCACTTCGGGATCCGAGTGAACTCGGAGGAGTTGGCGATAGACGACGTGAAAATCGGGATGCGTCTGGGCCGCCACCAGCCGGCAATCCTCACAATGCCCGCAGCTCTCCCGAACCCGCTGCAGGCCGACTTCCTCCGCATCGTTACCGGCAAGCTCTCGATCGCGTGGATGCCCACACAGCAAAAGCTGCGCCAAACCCTTGGCTAGCGACTCCTTGCCGACCCCTTCGGGACCGTGAAACAGATACGCGTGCGGTACCCGGTCGCGTGAAAAGGACTGTTGGATGCGCCGCAGGGCGGAACCCTGATGTCGGACCTCAGAAAGCAACATGGGTCAGTCCTTCCAGGATGCGCTGATACACGACCTCCGCGTCCGCCGACGCATCGATCGCCACTACCGGTGCGGGATAGTAAGTGGGAAGTTCCTGAAAGATTTTGCGCACCCGCCGATGAAACTCGATCGGCCTTGCCTCCATCGCGTCGGTCTGGGTCCCCCCGATCAGCGACGATTCACCCGCCGCCCTTTTCCGGTACTTTCCAGCATGCTGCGGCTTGCGGCCGATTCGTCGAAAGCCGATCTCCGGGTCCACATCCAAAACCACCGTCAGATGCGGCCAGCAATCGCCGATCGCGAATCGCGCCAAATCGATCACCCGCCGCGGGTCATACCCTGCCGCACCTTGGTAGGCGCACGTCGCGCTGACGAACCGATCGCAAAGAACGGTGTTCCCCGCGGCGAGCGCCGGGCGGATGACCTCCGCGACAAGCTGGGCCCGCGAGGCCATGAACAGCATCGCCTCGCAATTCACGTCCATCTCGCTCAGATCGTAATCGAGCAGGACCGACCGAATGCGGTCGCCGATCGCCGTCCCGCCCGGATCGCGGCACGAAGTCACGCTAAGTCCGGCCTCGATCAGCTCAGATTCCAGCCGCCGATGATGCGACGATTTCCCCGAGCCGTCCAATCCATCGAGTACGATGAACTGGCGACGAACCTGATTTGCTACGGCATTGGGTAAGGACACGGACGTTGGCTTTCAGTCCCGGTGGGACGATAGATCATAATCCAGGGCGAAAACCCGGCGAAAAAAGCGCTACCCGAGAGGGCAAGCCCCAAAGGCGCGCCACCTAACCCTGCAACCTGCGCCTGCTTTCCTCAAACACTTCCGCCGCGTTGTAGCTCGAACGCACGAACGGGCCGGACGCGACGCTCACAAAACCTAAATCCCGCGAGTACTCGCCCAACCGCTCGAACTCGTCGGGTGTATAGTATCTTTCCACCGGCGCATGACGGTCGAGCGTCGGCTGTAGATATTGCCCGATGGTCAACACATCGCATCCAACGCGTCGCAAGTCCTCAAACGTGCGGTGCAATTCCTCGATCGTCTCCCCAAGCCCGACCATTACGCCCGACTTCGTCATAATCTGTGGAGCGATTTCCTTGACAATACGCAGTACGTCCAACGATCGGCGATACTTCCCCTGCGGCCTGAACCGGGGCGTCAAGCGTTCGACCATTTCGAGGTTGTGGTTGTACAACTCCGGCCCGGCCTCACAGAGCGCTTCGACGCACTCACGACGAGCATGAAAATCAGCGGGTAGAACCTCTACCGTCGTCGCCGGACAACGCTGATGGATCGCCGTAACGCACCGTGCGAAATGCCCCGCCCCTTCGTCATCAAGATCGTCGCGAGCAACGGCCGTGATTACCACATGCCGCAAGTTCAATCTCGCGACGGCTTCCGCCAACCGATCCGGCTCGTCCGCCGCCGGGGGATCGGGCCGCGCCGTGGCCACGGCGCAGTAATGACATCGCCGCGTGCATTTGTCGCCCAAAATCATGAACGTCGCGTGCCGCTTGGACCAACACTCGGAGAGGTTGGGACAGCGGGCCTCCTGGCACACTGTCGCCACCCCGCTCTCCTCGACCACCCGCACGGTGCGCACAAAATCGCCCGCCGGCAGCGGCCTCTTCAACCAAGGAGGCAAGCGGCGTTGCGGCGGCTGCGCTTTTCTAGCTAAAACTGCCAATTCCATCGTATGCCTCGAACGCATCGTGTACATTTCCCGGATCACCGTCAAGCACGGACCTTGTAGTTCCCAACCGAATTGCAATGGCTGATACACGTGCGCGTAAAGTGACCCTTGGGCAGCGCCTTTCTTTACTCAAGGCGGCAATCACTGCTTGTGTCGCGTCTTCGAAGGAAGATAATAAGCGTCATGGGATGGTTAATAGTGCGAATCTTGTCAAAATCCTGTACAGTGAGTTCCTAGAAAGGGAGAAGCCATGATCACTTCCAGAAGGCTCAGCGGATTCGCGTTACGCGATCTCCTTGCGGTGTTCGGTGTTGCAGCCGCGTTCTTTATTTTCGGATTCCCTACGCTCGCCCATAGGCCACACCTCAATCAGCGGGAGGTGTGCGCCTTCAACCTGAAAGGGATCGGAACCTCTTGTAAGATCTACGCCAACGAGAACCAAGAACGGTGGCCGACCCCGGCTTTTCGGCATCAAGCCATCGATAACGAGGGGATCGATTATCTTGCAGGGAATCACGTCAACAGCCTGCCTGTCGAACCGGGCGAAGTTGGCTATCAACGCGAGTTCGAGAGCACGTCGGAGACGCCGCAGACCCTGGACGGCGGAAGCACGGCGGTGTCGGTGACTCGAGGGTTCTGGCTCTTGGTTCGCTCCGGTGACCTAAACGAGGAATTCTTCATTTGTCCGTCAAGCGGCGACTATGTCGGCGAGGTGAATCTGTTGTTTCCGGAAGAGAACTACGACTTCGCCGGCTACCATAACATCAGCTACGGGTACCAAGTTCCATTCGGACCGCGTGAAACACGCCCTCGCGAAGGCGCCGACAACCGTAAGCCGTTCGCGGCGGACAAAGGGCCATACTATCTCAACACCTTCGAGCCGACGTTTCAGTCCGGTAGCCGTCAGCCGGTGACGTTCGACGATCCGCAAGGCCGCTGGCGGCGCTACAACTCACCGAACCATCATGGGCAGGGTCAGAATGTCCTCTTCGCAGACGGTCACGTTTCCTTCGCGGAGACTCCGGCCGTCGGCGTTCATGGGGATAACATCTACACGCTTATGGTGGACGGCTGGGACGAAACGGGTTTCAACCGCATCCACGGCGACTCTCCACACCTCGCTGCTGTGGCTGAATTTCCTTACCCCGGACAGGACGTATTTGGAACTGGTGCGGGCAGATTTTCTTCGACGGACTCGCTCATTTATCCGTAGTGCGGTCGACTCGGCGGGGCGGTGCAGAAACCAATATGGGCAGCGGAGGGCTTGGCGGGTTAGGGAGTTGTTGCAACGTCATCTCCCACCAACCCACGTCGTGCCACGCGCCGAGTTTATACCCCACATGATGAAACACGCCGACCGATCGAAACCCCATCCGTTCATGCAAGGCCACACTCGACGGATTCGGCAGCGCGATCCCCGCCAACGCCGTGCGGTACCCTTGGACGCGAAGACACTCAAAAAGCGACGTGTACAATGCTCGCGCCACCCCTTTCCCACGATAGTCAGCATGAACATAGACCGAAACCTCGACGGTCCATTGATAGGCCGGCCGCGATCGGAACACACCGGCATACGCATACCCGATGAGTCCATCGTCTTCGCAGACCAACCACGGCAGTGTGAGAAGGGTTGTCTCGATCCGCCGCCGCATCTCCTCGATGCTCGGTGGTTCGAGTTCGAAGGAGACCGCTGTTTCCTCGACGACCGGCGCATAGATCGCATGAAGTGGTTGAGCGTCGGCTACGGTTGCAAGTCTTATGACATCGTGCATGAGTTGACAACCCCTTGCCGGGCAGCGCGGAATTGAAATTGCTACGCCCGCTTACGACAACCACCAACAAGACGAAGCATCGGTTCACGCTAGGCTTACCATTCCCGCGGCGGCCAAATTGATTCGCGAATTTACGCCCCTGCGGAATACCGTAGTCGATGGCTTCGGCAGAGACAATTGCTCACGCCACCAACCGACCACTTATTATCGCAAATCCAATCTGCGAAACTGCATAAACACTCATACCCAGCACAGATCCTCGCAACGAGCGCTTAGCGAGAGGTTGCCGGACAATTCGATGGCGCCCGTTAATCGTTACCGACACCAACCAATTCTCATTCCAAACGAAATGCGTTAGTTTCGCGTGCTCGAATTGTGCGTGGCAATTCGCGCAAAGAACGAGCAGATTATGGGGATGATGTCCAAGTTCAGGATCAAGGTGGTGAATTTCAAAATAAGGTTCGCCGTCCCGCCTTTGAAATGTGAACGAGCACATCTGACATTTTCCGCCGTGTAACTCTCGCAACAAGTGCCTCAGGCCAGCGGGTACGCCCTCGGAACGAATTGATGCCGGCACAAGCAATTGTGGGCGAGGTTTGCAAATCGTCCTTTCCGCAATTTGAAGAACCTCGTGTTGGGCAAGCTTTCGCGGACGTCTTCGAGTCAAGCGGACGAGCGTATGAAACTCTTGTTCAGCCACATTGTCGCTTTGTGCTGATTCCAGCCTGACTCGTGTAGCGCCCTCTTCCTCAGCTTGAACGACGCTATCCAGAGCAATTCGATATAAACGCTTTTCGCGATCAAGGACAATGATCCGGATTACATCACCGTTCTGGATAGTAGCGGTAGAGAACCATCCTCCGAGGCCAAATATCCTGGCCTCTCTACTGCTCGTATCGTAGTCCGTATATGTTAAAGGTGTCGCGGGGCCTTCGATGTCAAACCGAACGTAAATCTTCGATTTGTCTGCTGGGAACAGATGAACAAATCGCTGCGGAATAGCGAGTAAGCCTTTGGATAATCGGCTTGAGGTAGCACGGATTCTAATCGGTAGAGTGCTTGGATTCATGACGAACGAACTTCGCCCGATACACATGGAGAAATCGTCAATTTGTCGTTCGTCGATTTACGAAACAGACCCTCCATGTACGGAGGGTCCAGTACCACGCAGTCGATCGAGCTATCCGTGTATGGAAGCTCGCGGCAATCTATCCCCATCGAGATGTCGGTCGCTTTGACGAAGTAACGACCGGGCGGCACCTTTTCCCAGAAGACTCCCTTGCCCCATGTTACGTCGGCGACGGTCGAACCTTCCGGAACGTGCAGCGCCAATACTTGAGGAAAAACCTCGGCGTTACCCCCAACGTGCGCCGAGACAATGAGATCCGACGTCGATATCCCGCCTTGGACTCGCGTCTTGCGAAGGTTCCCGCGGACTTCATAAAGAAGCAACTGTTCACTATTCCGGTTCGCTCGCGCAGGTAGCACCACAGCTAGCAGTCTCCTCGATCCATGCGGCAGACAGGCTACCAAGAAAGCTTAGATGATTCCAACCCCCATGCTGTCCGGTAGGCGGTTGGAGAACGACGAGTGCTGCTACGGAGCGGTGCTGACCGAGGGTGCCAGTCGCTGCTGTGCGGGATCGCCCCCCTCTTTCACATCAGGCGAATACTCCGGCACGATGCTCTTGAGTTCCGCCTGGATTTGACCGTTCGTGTAGCTGTCCACCATGGCCTCCAATCGCTCCACGCCGCTGCGCACGGCCTCACGGTCTTCCGGGCGGTGTTTCCAGATCATAATCTTGGGATGCGACGTGTCGCCGATATCCTCGCCGACGCTGAGCAGCTCCTCGAACAGCTTCTCCCCAGGCCTCTTACCGCTGAACACGATCTCGATGTCGATGTCCGGTCGCAGCCCGCTGAGTGTAATCATGTCCCTCGCCAAGTCGATGATCCGCACGGGTTCACCCATGTGGAGCATGTAGATTTCCCCGCCTCTTCCCATCGTCCCCGCCTGAAGGACCAATTGCGCGGCCTCCGGAATGGTCATGAAATACCGCGTCATGTCCGCGTGAGTCACGGTCACCGGGCCGCCGCATGCAATTTGGTCCCTGAAGATCGGAACCACGCTGCCGCTGCTGCCCAATACGTTCCCGAACCGCACGGTGACGAATTGTGTGACTCCGCCGCCGGTTAAGCCCTGTACGTACATCTCCGCAACGCGCTTGGTGCAGCCCATGATGCTAGTGGGGTTCACGGCCTTGTCCGTGGAGATCATCACCATCTTCTCCACGCCCGTCACCAGGCACGTGTCGGCCACAACGATCGTCCCACCGATGTTGTTCTTCACTGCTTCGCCGGGGTTGATCTCCATCATCGGCACGTGCTTGTGAGCCGCCGCATGGAACACCGCCGTGGGCCGTTCCTGATCGAAGATGGCCCCGATCCTCGCCCGGTCGGTGATGTCCGCCACGTACGGCACAACATCCAGCCCGGTGTGTGCCGCACGCAGTTCGCGATCAATCTCGAACAGATTGTTCTCCGCCTGTTCGAGCAGAACCAGCCGCTTCGGCCCAAATTCCGCGATTTGTCGGCACATCTCCGATCCGATGCTCCCCCCGGCCCCGGTCACCAGCACGCGCTTTCCGCGAAGCTGCCGACCGATCTGTTCCGCGTCGAGCTCCACCGGCTCGCGGCCGAGAAGGTCCGCGATGTCAACATTCCGGATTCGGCTGACTTGTACCCGCCCCTCGATCACGTCGCTTACCGCCGGCATGGTTCGGAAGAGCACACCCGTCCCTTCGCATTGTTCGACTAACCCTCGAATCTCCCTCGGCGCAGCTTTGGGCAGGGCGATCAACACCTCTTCGACTTCGAACTTCTTGCAGATTTCGCCGATTTGCGAGGTTCGCCCCAAGATTTCCACGTCGTGGATGCGACCGTGCAATTGCGGTGCGTCGTCGTCGAGGAACCCCACGCACAGAAATCGTTCCCGTGGCATGCGCAACAGTTCCCGCAACACGGCCTCCCCCGTATCCCCGGCGCCGCAAATGAGCGCTCGCCGCGGGTTCACCGCGCGATGGGGCTGAATGTCTTCATAGTAGAACCGCACCAGAATCCGGGCCGCCGATACCAGTGCGATTGTCGCTGCGAGGTCCAGGGAGAAAACGGAGGACTGCGGCAGATTCGGCCCAGGCCACGTGTCAATCAGGGTCCGCCCCGTCGTCGACTGCCACACGTTTTCGAGTATGAAATACGCCGAAAGAAACAGGAACGTCCCTCCCAGCGACGCGCTGATCACTCCGAAAAGGTCGCGCAGTCCCACATAACGCCACGACCCGCGAAATTGTCGCGTCCACTGAAACACCCACACTTTCAGAGGAAGCGCCAGTGCCAGCAGCGGTAGATACAAGTCATCAAACCATACGTACACTTCGTCCGCCGAGCGAACGACCCAATGGAAGTTGTAGGCGAGCAGGAATGCGGCCAGCAGCGCCAAGGCGAACAAGGCTGCATGCACGATGACGACGATCGCCGTGCGGTAGCGGACGGCTACACCGGGCAAGGCTTCGTGGAGATTGTCCGCCGGATCACTCACATCGGCCTCGAAAAATCAGCCGTGAAACCCCTTCTCCCTCCAGGGAGAGCGACGACCTGTGGGCATAACTGTAAACTACTCCACCCCAGGCTCAATGGATCGGACAGCGCGCATCATCTCGGGCCAGGACGCGTACGCCTTGGCGGGGACGCGCTTGGCCAGCGATTCGGCCGCCCGAAGCGCATCCTCGCGCTCGCCCAGGTACCACAATATGAACGTATACATGGCGTTGGCCTCCGCGGTCTGATCCGGATCGTTGGCCCAGCGTCGCCCTTGAATCCGAAGCTCGTTCACATCCGTGACGTTTCCATACCGTTCGACCATGCGTAGGTCGTCGTGGAACGGGTTAATATCGCGGCGGACCAGCTCCCCCAACAACGCCGGCGCCGTCCTCGAAGCGCCGACGGACAATTGGCAAAACACCTCGCCGATCCGCGACTTGAAATCCGAGGGTTCCAGGGTGATCGCCGCCTCGAATGTTCGTGCCGATTGGCGATACTTCCCCTCGCGGAACAATGCCCACGCCTCGCCCACCACGCGTTGCTGTGCCGCGGAATCACCTCGATCCAGCAGATCGTCCAATGTCGGTGCCACCGCCACTCCATCTTCGGCTTCTGCGCCGAGGAATGGAGTTCGACCCAGCGACGCGCGCACGTCCACGAGCCCGCCACCCTTGGATATCGCCCGATAAACCGGAGCGTTGAGCGAACTTCCCGCGATCAGGCCGTATTTACGGGTGAGGACCCCGGACGGTTTGTCATCCTGCCGGCGACTCCCGAACCCGCCATAACGTTCGAATGCTCGCTGTTTGGCGGGGGTGAGGGCGGACCTCACGCTCGGTTCCGCCGAAGTTCCGCTCGCCGCGCGCATTGCTACCGCCCAAGCGTCGCCCGGAAGCGTAAACGGCCTATACCCTCTAACGTCGTCTGGTCCACGATAGAAGGTCCGGTAATTACGCAGCGCATCCCGTTGGGTCTCGTTTTGATAAATCCCTCCGAGGGCCCGCCATTCATGCAATGTGGGCTGTACATTCCCGTACGCGTCGACAGACGAAACCGCCGCTTCATCTACATCCGAAACCTGAGCGAGGAGAAACGTACTGGGCGCCAGCGAAGCAGCCAGAATCAGCACGATGGACTGTATCTCCTTGTGATTCATGTTATTACATCATATCCCGGACTCGCTGCTAGCGTCGATCGGCATGTAGGATCAATCGGCCACCCATAGGAATCGGCGATATCCAAATAGAGGATTCGCAGCCCATTCATAGCCACCCTTCAAATCGAGTTGCCCCAACCCTTGCAACTCTCGCCCAGGGCTGATAACGGGTATTTGCCCGCCATAACTACCTGCATGATTCGCACTGGGCAGAGGCGGAGTTGAACCGCCGACACACGGATTTTCAGTCCGTTGCTCTACCAACTGAGCTACCTGCCCCCTATTCGGGCCTCGGCCCCTTCGGGAAACCGAGGTGCACTAGGGAATTAGGATAGGAAGGCCCCCGGCGTCGGTCAAGAAAACGGCGCGTTCAAGGCGCACCGTCGGCCGGTTGACGAATGGTTCTCCCGCATGGTCGCAAATCCGGACCGCGGTGAATCGCCTGCCGTGGGGTAGGGACGAGGCTGACAAGCGGAGAGCTGAACAGCTTGTCGCGCAGGTTTTGCGCGCGGTCCGATGCGTCTCCACGCGGCTCGGTGGCCCGACGGGCCGGAGAATACGTGACTATCTCGGATGGCAAGTTTATCATCATCTCATGGATAACGCTCTCCGAGTTTCACTTCGCGCGTTCGCCGATGCAGTCAAGGAGAAAGTCGCAGCCAACGCCGAGGGCGAGCCAGAAGCCCAACTCTCCGGTCCCGTATCGTCGCTCATCGATTCCATCGGCAAGATTATCCATCGCAAGATCGTCGCCAAGGCCGAGTCAAAGCTGGGCAACCGCCTGGGAATCCCGGACTTCGGCGTTGTCGTAGACGGCGCACTCAACGGCTATGTCGAACTCAAAGCCCCCGGCCACGGCGCGGACACCGCCCGCTACAAAGGTCGCGACAAGGCGCAGTGGGATCGCTTCAAGTCGCAGCCCAACATCCTTTACACCGACGGCAACGAGTGGTGCCTGTACCAGAACGGCAAGCCCGCCGAACGGCTTCTAAGATTCAACAAGGACATCACCAAGCACGGCGGCAGGGGCGTCGCCGACGCAGATGTGGAACTCTTTCAATCAATTGTCACGCGCTTGTTGGCGTGGCAGCCGATCGTCTCGGAGAAGCCCAAGGAACAGGCCGCGCTTCTCGCGCCCCTTTGCCTTCTGCTTCGGGAGGACGTGTCCGATGCGCTTGTCGATCCCGATTCGCCGCTCGTGGTTTTGGCGAAAGACTGGCGTTCGCTCTTGTTTCCCGATGCCGACAACGAGCGGTTCGCCGATTCATACGCCCAGACCGTCACGTTCGCGCTCCTGCTCGCCCGGTCGGAAGGGGCCGACGTGTCGGATATTGCCAAGGCGACGGCGAAGCTCGAGGCTGGGCACACGCTCCTGTCGCGGGCGCTGCAGGTTCTGACCGACGCCAAGAGCCGGGCGGAGATCGAACCGTCTTTGCTCCTGCTCCAGCGCGTCATCAACGCGTTCCCCAAGGGCGCCATGCAGCGGGGCGGGCCCGACGAGGAAGACCCTTGGCTCTACTTCTACGAATACTTCCTCGCGGCTTACGACCCAAAACTCCGCAAGGACTTGGGCGTGTACTACACGCCCGTCCAAGTCGTCAAGTGCCAGGTTGCACTCGTTGACGACCTCCTCCGCAACCGGCTCGGCAAACCGGACGGTTTCACGCACAAGGGCGTCATCACACTGGACCCCGCCGTTGGTACGGGAACGTATCTTCTGGGCGTCATCGATCATGCAATGGATGCGGTGGAGCGGAGCCAGGGCGCGGGGGCCATCGCGGGAAAAGCCACGGCGCTTGCGGCGAACATCTACGGCTTTGAGTGGATGACCGGACCCTACGCCGTCTCGGAGTTGCGCCTGACCCGTGCCCTCCAAGATCGGGGCGCGAGCATCCCCAAGGACGGCTCAGGCATATACCTCGCCGACACCCTCGAATCCCCCCACGGACAGCCGCCTAACTTGCCGCAGTACCTCGACGCCATCGCGGGGCAACATAAGAAGGCTCTAATCGTCAAGGATAAAAAGGCCGTCATCGTGTGTCTGGGCAATCCGCCGTACGACCGCCACGACGCCGTGCAGTATGTGGGCGACAACGTCGCGCTGAGCGACCGATCCCGTACCGGCGGCTGGGTCCGTTGGGGCGACGAGGGCGATCCGTCCGGGCCGATCCTCTCGTCCTTCATCGATCCCGCGAAGAACGCGGGGCACGGGGGCGACCTGAAAAACCTGTACAATCTCTACGTCTACTTCTGGCGATGGGCCATCTGGAAGGTCTTTGAGCATCCGCCCCTACTCGACACCGGTAAGCGGGCAGTCAAGGGCGACAACGCGGGCGTGGTCACCTTTATTACGGCGGCGTCCTACATCCGCGGCGACGCCTTCGTAGGTATGCGCGAGATGCTCCGGCGGCTGTGCCACGAGATCTACATCATCGACTTGGGCGGCGAGGGGCGGGGCACGCGCCAGGACGACAACGTCTTCAACATCCAAACGCCCGTGGCCATCTGCATTGCCGTGCGGACGGGGAAGAAAGATAAGGACACGCCTGCAACGGTGAAGTACGCAGCGATCCGGGGCACGCGCGAACAGAAGTACGCCAAGCTCGCGGCCATCAAGTCCTTCGCGGACCTCAAGTGGAAGACCTGTCCGACTGGCTGGCACGCGCCGATGCGTCCCGCCGGGACAGGGCCGTACTTCGCGTGGCCGATGCTTGCTGACTTGATGCCGTGGCTAGCCACCGGCATTGAGAGCAAGCGTCCTTGGGTATACGCCCCAGACGAAGATACGCTTTGTCGCAGATGGAAGTCGTTGATGCGGTCGGACCACCGCGCAAAAATGCTGTTCGAGACGCGCGATCGCAAAGCGGGCGAAAAGTACCCACAGATCGAGGGATTCGACCATGAGGATCGGAGTACGGCGTCGATCAGGGACGAGAAGATCAACGGTCCGTTCCCTGGCGTTCGGATAGTGGCCCATCGCGCGTACGGGTGCGCAGTGATCGCGGCGGATAATCGGACCTGCGACTACGCTCGATCAGGTATGTGGTTTTCCAATGGAGAATCGCAGCTTTATCTTTCCACGCTCGCCACGCAGCCCTTAGGACCAGGCCCGAGTTTGATCGCGACGGCGCTCGTGCCCGATCGTCACTTCTTCCGTGGCTCTTACGGGGGGAAGAACACCTTCCCGCTCTACCGCGACGCGGCGGGTAACAAGCCGAATATCCTCCCCGGCTTCCTTGCCCTCTGGGGGAAGAAATTCAAGCGCGAAATCACACCTGAGTCCTTCGCCGCGTACGTCTACGCCCTCCTTGGCCACCCCGGGTTCGTCGATCGCTTCTGGGATGAACTGGAGGACTGCGAGCTCCGCGTCCCGCTCACGCTGGACGCCAAGCTGTTCGACAAGGCCGTGGACGCTGGTTCGCGCCTGCTTTTCCTGCACACCTACGGCGAGCGTTTCACGCCCAAGGGCAAGAAAGCCGCTGATGTGCCGACCGGCAAGGCCAAGAACACCGAGCCGATCAGCGACAAGCCCGCCGACTATCCCGAGAGGTTTGAGTACATCGAGCAATCCCGCACGCTCCGCGTCGGCAACGGCGCATTTGCGCCCGTTGATCCGGCGATCTGGAAATACGAAGTCTCGGGCTTGCAGGTCGTCCGCTCGTGGCTGGGCTACCGCATGAAGGACCGCAAGGGCAAAAAGTCCAGTCCGCTAGACGACATCCATCCCGAACGCTGGACCAGCGAGTTCACCGACGAACTGCTTCGCCTTCTGTGGATTCTCGAACACACGCTGGCGATGCAACCCGAATTGACCAAGTTGCTCGACGCCGTGTGCGCAGGCCCGTTGCTGCTTGCTCCGGACTTGCCTCCAGTGCCGGCGCACCTCCGCAAACCTCCAAGGGCGCGCGACGGGGCGGGTTTGTTCGAGGGAGAGGATGAACTTGACGAGGAAAAGACCGACGGCGAGTGATTAGGGGACGACCGGGGGACGAGGGGGACACTCTACTTTTTCTACAGGTGGAATGGTCCGCGTTCGCGTGCCCATGTCTTTGCCTCCATCCGACATGATCGGTCGCGCGGGGGCGTTCCACCGCGCGCTTGTGAAGTTATTGGGATAGAGATCGAGCAGCCGGTGTACTCGCGTCGGTTGGGTCGAGGCGAGACCGGCGGCGGTGCGCGCCGGAGGCGCGAAATCATGTTCCACGTGGAACATTGATTGTGCTAAAGTGTGGCACACGATCGTCGGGTCCGCGGGCTCGCGCCCGCGGCTCTGATTTCGGTGATTCTCATCCGCTCGCTGCCCCTCGCGGCTCCGACTGGCCCATCGCTGGCGCTCCGGGTTCTGATCGGTTGGCACCGCTCCGCTTCGAGGTCACTCGCCGAATCGGAAGCGTACAATCGCCCACAAGGCTTTGAACCCATCGATCATGCCAATCTTCTTGCCCTCCGCGTAGTCGCGGCCCGCGTAGCTGATGCCTACTTCATAAACCCGCCAGCGACCCTTGGCGACCTTGGCCGTGATCTCCGGCTCGATCGTGAACGAGTCGAATGACATGTCGCGCGGCTGAGCCCCCGTGGTCAACGGCGTGGTTTTCTTTGGACGCCTTGTTGGAGCTCACGGGTTAGACACAAGCGCTCCATCTTCCGGGCGGACGACGTGACCTCAAATGCAGTCGGCTCGCGACAACGCCCAGTCTCTTTGATGAGTTCAGGCCAAAGGGCAAGCAGCTTGCAAGCCTGTGTGTGGACATTCAAGTCATGCCAGCTCGGTCGGAAGAACACGATTGTCAGTCGGCTCCCTGCAAGTGCCGAGCGCTCTTCGACGTTCCTTTGCATTGCTTCATCAGCGGTCAAAAGGACTGGCGATGGACGTTCGCCGGCAAGCGTTGCGATTAGTCCAACGTCCGGTGTGTTCTGGTCAAATCGGTTGTCATCGTCTTGATGGGTGACCGTATTAACGGAGTCGTACGCCTCGAGCATCCGCGCGATACGCCGCGGCATGTTCCGGTCGAAAAAGAAGTTCACGCTACTTTCCGTGGGAACTGTTCTTCGAACCGGACGGCCAATTCCACATCTTTGGGGGCGACGCCGTACCAATCGGCGACAAGCTCGACGTCCATCAGGTTGGACTCGTACGAACGAGCCAGAATCGAAGCTGACATTCCACAACTTTCCAGGATCGGCTTGCCCGATCGTCGTGCAGGGTCGACGACCATCCCGTCAATGATCCGCCATCGCTCAGCCAGGCGCGTCTGTTTGCCGAATTCGATTCGCTTGAGATAGGGAAGAAGGACTGCGGGGAAGACATCCTGGCGGCAGATCGCGTCAATGACCCTCTCATCATGCGACTCTTTAGCGATTCGAACAAACACGCGCTTTCCGTCCGTGTACAGTCCCTCGTGCGCAAAGGGATGGAGGGTCTTCAGTAGATCCGCGAGTTGCTTGTGTGCCTTCCGAGCAGCGATCAATGAAACTCCGTGTTTGCGCAATTGAGATGAAACCAGTGCTTCGATTAGATCGAGGAAACTGATAGTACGGACGACTTCGCTTCTTCCCGACCCAGCGTACGTGCTCCGGAAAACAGGCCCTCGCCCGTTAGCCCGTCCACGGAACCATGCCGCAATGCGCTGGGGCTTCGCCCTGATTAGTTGGCTAGCCTGGGGAAATGTGTAGATTCCGTTCCCGAGAACCGAGGCCGAGACACCTTCGTTACCACCCGCGCGATTAGCGTGCATTCGCAAGGTCTCCTTGGGGTTTTTCTGAATAATACTCACCCTCCGCACCGAGTCAACTGAAAAGAATCCTTACGTGGCTGGGGCGTCCACGCCTTCCACTGTAGGACCACGATTTTTCCCTCGTTCTTCCGGGTCCACACGCCCATGGAGTACCCTGTACCGCTCACCCGCGTCAACCCTATCCTCGGCGGCTCAATCGGAAAGGCGAAATCGCAGGATCGCCCACAAGGCTTTGAACCCATCGATCATGCCAATCTTCTTGCCCTCCGCGTAGTCGCGGCCCGCGTAGCTTATGCCTACTTCATAAACCCGCCAGCGACCCTTGGCGACCTTGGCCGTGATCTCCGGCTCGATGGTGAACGTGTCGCTCTTTAGCTTAAGCGAGCGCACGACCTCCGATCGAAACACCTTGTAGCACGTTTCCATGTCCGTGAGATTCAGGTTGGTCAGCATATTCGAAAGCAGCGTCAGCAGGCGGTTCCCCACGGAGTGCCAAAAGAGATGCACCCGGTGGTATTCCGATCCGACAAACCGCGATCCGTAGACTACATCGGCCTTGCCCTCCAGAATTGGGCGCAAAAGCTGAACATAATCACGCGGATCATACTCCAGGTCCGCGTCCTGGATCAGGACGATATCTCCGGTGGCCAGGGCGAACCCCGCTCGAACCGCCGCACCCTTGCCGCGATTCATCGGCTGAAGTTGGACTCGGATGTTTTCGTCGGCAAACCGCTGCTGAAGGCGGGGGTAGATATCGCGCGTGCCGTCGTTGCTGCCGTCGTCGATCAGGATGATCTCGCGCTCCAGTCCGGTGCCCACGGCGATCACCCGGGCGACGACTTCTTCGACCGTCGCCTTCTCGTTGAACACCGGGATAACGATGGAAAGCCGCATCACAGCCGAGCAGGTTCGCCCAATTCGCTACCACCACCCTTCCAAGCCGACCGACGAACAATGTACGTTCCGGCATCGTAGTGGTTTGCGTGGATCCTCGATAGACACCGGCACGACGCTTGAACGTACGCCGCCAAACGGCTATACGATCATCGGGTGATGCAACGGCCTTGCGTCAACAGGGATGGGCCGCTGGAGTTTTCGCATGAACGTACTCATTACCGGTTCCAGCGGCCAGATCGGCACCAACCTTGCCTTGGCCCTGCTCGAGCGCGGCGACCGCGTCCTCGGCATCGACGTCCGCGAGAACTCCTGGACCCGCCGGATCGAAACGGTGTGCCTCGATCTGGTCCGCGCCGCACCCGCCGACTTGCCGCCGGATCGGCCCTTTGACATGGTCGTTCACCTGGCGGCCAACGCCAAAGTTTTCGCCTTGGTCGAAAACCCCCAAGGGGCCATGGACAACATCACCATGTTGTTCAACGTGCTCGAATTCTGCCGCACTCGCCGACTCCCTCTTGTTTTCAGCAGTTCGCGAGAGGTTTACGGCGACATTCACCGCCACGTCACGCACGAGGCCGCCGCCGATTTCGTGGTCGCCGAAAGCCCGTACAGCGCCAGCAAGATCGCCGGCGAGGCCCTCATCTACTCCTACGCCCAATGCTACGATCTGCCGTTCCTCGTTTTTCGCTACAGCAACGTCTACGGACGATATGACAACGACCTGGCACGCCTGGAGCGGGTCATCCCCCTCTTCATCGAGCGCATCGCCCGGGAAGAGCCCATTGTCGTGTACGGCAAGGAAAAAATGCTGGATTTCACCTATGTGGACGATTGCGTCGCGGGGACCGTCGCGGGAATCGACGCCCTGGTGCAGGGTCGCGTCGTCGGACAGACCATCAATCTCGCCCAGGGGCAGGGCAATTCGCTGGTCGATGTGGTCAACATCGCCGCCCTCGCCCTGGGAAAAACGCCCGCGGTATCGTACGAGCCGTCGCGACCGGGAGAGGTAACGCGCTATGTGGCCGACATCGGCAAAGCTCGCTCTCTTTTGGGTTACGAACCGCACACGCCGCTCACCGGCGGATTGGTCAAGGCCATCGAATGGTCCCGAAACTTCCGACCCCAGGACGTCGTTCAATAAGTGCCATTTCATAAGTGCCATGCTATGGCACTCTCCGGGCGTAGCTGCCTTTTGTAAATCAGGGCAAGAGCGGCAAGACCGGGAGCGCGATTATTGCGCGATACGGACCGGAGGCGCAGAAAATGCCTCGCAATGACACCCGATTTTGCTTGCGGCCAAACAGGTGAAGTCGTATCATGCGAATCAGTTCGGAAGAAGCATGGGCCGTAGAAAACATGAACTCCGGAAATCGCAACTCCGTCGACCGCCTGGCCGCTACGTTGTTCGCCCTGCTAAAAAGTGCCACAGGCCGGCATCCGTTGACGGCAAGTCAACAACAGGCGACCCGCGAAGCCGTCAATGCCCTGCTGGGACAGGCGGGCGACACTTTCTTCGCCCAAACGCTTCAGAAACTCTACCGGATCGCGGAGACCGATGCCCGAAAACGCGCCAACGGGTCCGCCGCCGTCATTCGCGATCGAGAAGCGCCCAAGCGCATCATCGTTGACCCACCTCCGTCGAAAACCGGCGGAGATCAGCGTTAGGCATCTGCCGACGGTCGCGGGCGACGATCGGGATCGGCCGGGCGCGAAGACAAATACAAGCCGAGCATGAGCACCGCACATCCCGCCATGACCAACCACAACGGTAGATGGGCCCATTCCGTCGTCGAGTCGGGGTCGTCGGGCAGCCCGATCCAGCGCTGCCATTCGGGCTTGATGACGCTGAGCACGCCCAGGGTGTTGTGCAGAGCATGGGTCACCATCGCCGGGAGAATGGACCGCGACTGCCAACAGAGGTACGCCAGAATCACGCCCAACCCGGCCGTGACGGCGAATCGAAACACGAAGAAATGAAATACGCCGAAAACCGCGGCGGAAGCCACGATCGCCGGCCACTTTCCGGTTGCGGAACGCAGTCCACCGAGCAGAAACCCTCGGAACAGCAATTCCTCGCAGACCGCCGGCGATAGAGCCAGCAAGAGTATGGCCATTTCCGGGCGAAGAAACTTGATCGCTTCAACGAGTCGCTCCGCGCTTTGGACGACCGTCTGCGGCGTACCGAGGAGCGACCGTTGAAGCACGTTTACTTCATGCGCAGGAATCCACGCGGACAGCCCGATCAGGATCGCCGCGGCGAAGTGCCATCCACGTGGCATCCGAAGCGAGAAGGTTTTGACGATTTCCACTTTCCAGTAGATCAAGATCGCAACGGGTAAGACCACAAACAACAGGGGCATCAACCAAGCGGTACCGTACAATTGGCCCACCGCGGCTTCTTCCAGACCCGGCGAAAGCGCCGATTGCACGAAAAACCAGGTCGGAAACAGCAACGCCGTCACCAACAGGCTTAAGGAAACGGTCGGTCGGGTCGAGGGCTTCATCATCTTTCGAGAGAACGCCCCGCGTAGGGAACCGGCGTCGGAGAAAACCACCGACTCCTGCCCGAAGACGTTGGCCGCGACGGCCACCGCCGCTCCGGCGTAGAGCGTCGTCGAAAGGAGCACCATCACCACTTCCCAAGGCCCCACCGCGGCGCCGAGCAACAATTCCTTCGCCAGCAGCACCATGTTTCCCACCGGCATCACCAGCATGATTCCTTCGAGGCGGGTGGCCGGCAGGGCGGCGATCCCGCCCGGAATCAGCACCGCCAGGATCACCGGCGTGACGTAGTTCTGGGCTTCCTTGAAGGTCCGCGCATAGCTGCACACCGCGATCATGATCGCCGACATCAACACGGCGAACGGAATGAGGGCGACGAGGATGAACAACATCTTGGCCATGGGCACCTGCCCGCCGGTGCTGGCGATCACTTGGTCGAATCCGCCGAAGTAGACCGTGGCCGTCACGCTCCCCAAATTGAGCGCCGCCCCCATGATGGCCACCGTGGTCACCACCAGGAACTTGCCGACGATCAAATCAATCACCGGCACCGGACAGACCATCAGCGATTCCAACGTCCCCCGCTCCCGCTCCCCGGCGGTCAAATCGATCGCCGGATAAATGGCTCCGGTAATGGTCATGAGGATCAGGATCAGCGGCAGGATCTGGCCAAGGACCGACGATGGCGCTGAAAGATCGACCGTCTCGACCGTGTAGGGTTCGAGAAAACTCTTCGGCAGACCTCGTTCGTGGAGTCGGGAGTCTTGCAATCGTTCGTTCGTTCGTAGCAGTAGTTCCTCGACGCGACGACCGGCCGTCGTCCCCCGCGGCTCTTCGTAGTCCGCGTGAACACGCACCTTCACTTGACGTTCGATGGAATCGACCAGCGTATCGCCGTCGAAGACGAGCCCGACCGGAACCACCCGCTCGCGGATGGCCCGTTGCAGGTCCTCCGGCGAGTCAAATACTTGGACTTTAGCGTCGCCGAGCGGCGCGGGGAGCTCCTTCGCTTCCGTCAGCCGCACGACCCGTGAGTCGTGCGGCGAGCTGTTGGGCGATGACTCGGGATCGAGGAGGGCCTCCTCACTCGCCAGGGCGGCGGCGTCAAACTGAATGAGTTGGGAGAGCATGATGCGGTGACGATCACCGGCCACGCCGATCACCAACGCCTCTTGCTCCATGGCCTCGTGCTGGTAACTGACCGCCTGCACCGAGCCGAGCATCAACAACGGATAGAGCACGATGGGCACCACGATCATGGCGATCAGCGTCCGCCGGTCGCGCAGAATATCAATCAACTCTTTGACGTAGATCGTGCGGATGCGGTGGGTAAAAGTCATGCGCCCGCTGCTCCGACGGGTTGGTTCGCCTGAATAAGCTTAAGGAAGATGGTGCTGAGGCGGTGCTCGCCGCTGACCCCACGGAGTGACTCGAGGTCACCCTCAGCCACCAACCGTCCGTCGTGCAGCAAGCCGATCTTGTCGCACATGGTCTCGGCCTCATCGAGATAGTGGGTGGAGAGGATGATCGTCTTGCCCGCGTGCCGCTCGCGCTTGATGAAGTCGAGGATGACGCGGTTGCTGAGCACGTCGAGCCCCAAAGTCGGCTCGTCCATGACCAGGATCGGCGGATCGGCCACCAGGGCACGGGCGATGTTGACGCGCTGTTTTTGCCCCGTGGAGAGCGCCCCGCAACGCAAGTGCGAGAAGTCGTCGATGCCCAGCCAGGCGATGAGCTGCTCAGCCCGCGCGTTGGCCGCGTCGCGCTCCATGCCATGTAGACGGGAGAAATAGACGAGCAGTTCCCTGGCCGAGAGCCTTTGGTATAGCCCGGTGTTGGCGGTTAGAAAACCCAATACCCGTTTGACCTCCTGCGGCTGGGTGGCCACGTCGTACCCCGCAAGCGACGCCGTCCCGCTCGTCGGAGCCATCAATCCACTGAGCATCCGCAGCGTCGTCGTCTTGCCCGCGCCGTTGGGACCGAGCAGCCCGTAGATTTGCCCTTCAGCAACGCGAAAGCTAAGCCCATCGACGGCTCGCTTCTCGCCGCCATCCGGATTGGGAAACGTCTTCACGAGGTTGTTCGCTATGACCATGTCCACGGGTGGGATTGTAGTCTAACGCCGTATTCGTGCGACACGCTCCTGGCCGCGCTGATTCCCTACACATCTTCCGCGCGGCGCGTTACCATGTTCCGCGACAATGTTTGCGAACCATTCCCTGAATCAAAAAGGAGCATCGCGATGCCGGCCGAGACTAGGATTGAAAAAGACAGCATGGGCGAGATGACCGTCCCCGCGAATGCCTATTGGGGCGCTTCGACGCAACGGGCGGTCGAAAACTTCCCCGTCAGCGGCTACCGCTTCGGGCGGAGGTTCATCCGCGCCATGGGGCTGATCAAGCAAGCGGCGGCCAAGGTCAATCGCGACCTCGGCAAGCTCGACCCCAAAATCGCGGACATGATTATCACCGCCGCCCAACAGGTCATCGACGGGCGACTCGACGACCATTTCGTTCTCGATACCTTCCAGACCGGCTCGGGCACCAGCACCAATATGAACGCCAACGAGGTCATCAGCAACCGGGCGATCGAGCTGGCCGGCGGGAAGATTGGATCGAAAGAACCGATCCATCCCAACGATCACGTCAACATGGGTCAATCCTCCAACGACGTGATCCCCACGGCGATCCATGTCGCCGCCGCGGAGGCGTTGCATGTGGACCTCGTACCTGCTCTTCAGGCCCTCGGCGAGGTCCTCGACGAAAAGGCCAAGAAGTTCGACAAAATCGTCAAGATCGGCCGAACCCACCTGCAAGACGCCACGCCCGTCCGCCTCGGCCAGGAGTTCGGCGGATACGCCCGTCAGGCAAAGCTTTCCGCGATGCGGGCCACAAAGGCCGTCCGTGCATTGAGAGAGTTGCCCATCGGCGGAACGGCCGTCGGCACGGGGATCAATACTCATCCTGAATTCGGGCGAAGGATGTGCGAGGCGTTAGCTTCCGCGACGGGCGTCGAGTTCGTGGAGGCCGAAGACCATTTCGAAGCCCAGGCCGCCAAGGACGCGGTCTGCGAAGTCAGCGGACAGATCAAGGCCGTCGCCCTCGCTCTCACCAAGATTGCCAACGACCTACGCCTGCTGGGATGCGGCCCGCGCTGCGGCATCGGTGAAATCAAACTGCCGGAAACCCAGCCCGGAAGCAGCATCATGCCCGGCAAGGTCAATCCGGTGATGTGCGAAATGCTCATTCAGGTCTGCGGCCAGGTAATCGGCAATGATGCAGCGATTACTTTCGGCTGCCGCGAGAGCTACTTCGAATTAAACGTGGGAATGCCCTTGATGACCCACAACCTGCTGGAATCCATCCGCCTGCTTTCGTCCGGAGTTCGCGTATTCACCGAACGATGCGTTTCAGGCATCGAGGCCAATGAGAAACGCTGCGCCGAACTGATCGAAGGCTCGCTGGCCATGTGTACCAGCCTCGCCCCGCTCATCGGCTACGACAAAGCCGCCGCCATCGCCAAAGAGGCCTTCGCCTCCGGCAAAACCGTCCGCCAGGTCGCCAAGGAAAAGAAAGTCCTCTCCGACGCGGAACTGGAAAAAGCCCTTGATCCGATGTCGATGACGGAGCCGGGGTAGTTACGAATTACCAATTACCGATTACCAATTACCAATTACGAATTACGAATGATCGGAGCCGCGAGCGGAAGCGAGCGGACAATAACTGCGATTCGGATTGTTCGTGTCGGGTCACCATCGTGACAGGCACGACGGCCTCCACGGAACGCGATTTGTGTCGTTTGGGCAGTGGAACGAAATCCTCGATGCCTCCAAACGCGTCAAAAACCCACGATCGTTCGAATACGCCGTGGCGGGCTAGCCTCGCCTAGTCATTCGGCCTGTCTTGGCGTTTGAATCGAAGAATGACGAAATCGTTTCTGATAGTGGATTTGTCGGGCGGCGTCTGGCCCGAAGAATGCGGTTCATCATACAGCGCGCACTCACTCCCCCATTCTTCCCAGGGATCGGATGCCAAGCATTCTGCGGTTGCGAGGTAATGAGACTGACTGCCTTGCTCCTCCGCTACGTATTGGGCCACGTCAGTGCCATAGTGGGAATCGAGAATCCGCTTGATCTCGCGGACAAGTGGCTTGTTACGATTCAGGAACGGTGCAGGAAACCGTGACTTTCTCTTGAACTGAATGCTGGCCAGCACGACTGTATCGTCGACCGTTTGGAAGTACCGCATCTGCCTCTCGAAATCTCGATAGGCAAGCGCCTTTTCGAAAAACCTCTCATGCGGGCCTGGCGGAACGACGCACCTAAAGCCCTCGTGGCATGCCTCAAGCAACTTTACGGCCCAGTTCGCTTGCCCCGGCGTCAGGATAGATAGCAGCAGCTTGTGGAATTCGTCGGCAGAGATGAGTGAACGCGGCATGATGGGAATTGTAGCCCCCCGGCGCGGCGAATAAAGGAGGGCAGCGGCTTCGAATTCCTGCACCTCGGGGTACGCTCCGCCATCTCGTGGGCTTGCACTGGAATAGATCGCGCCGGTATTGAGGAATCCACCGCAGATCGTACCAGCGATCAGCCTGCGCAAGACGTAGAAGTGGAAATGCAGTTTCGCGGATGGTAGAATCATACTCGTGCGAATACACGCGCGTAAGTGTGCAGATGGGTTGGTAGGAGCGGGGTCTTGCGCGACTCACTCGTAACCTTCACAGATCGCGTGGGGCCCATCGACTTCTATGTCGTCGCGCTCCTCGATGTGCTTGGTCAAAGTCGGAAGCTCGCGCCCCTCGACTATCTGCCTACGACACAACAGGAGGAGGATCGCCTACACGAGGGAATCCGCAGCGTCTTTGGCCCGGTCCTTGCTTTACGTCGTCGCTTTGCGGACTATACACGCGACAATGCGACGATTGTCACGTCGTTCCTACGCGAACGTCGTATCCGGAACGATGCCGAACGGACCACCTGCGAGGATACCGGCGTTCGCTTCATGCAAGTAGCAGACGCCGTCGTCGCATTTGTGCCAGCATCCGACCAGTCAAACCGTTTGAACGTCGGGGTTGTATTTTCCTTTCTGAGTGCTTGCGCTTCGTCTGTCGTTTCCGCAATGGAGGATGGAGTTGCGATTCGCGGTGCAATTGAAATTGGAATGGGCGCATTGTTCCCAGAAGGCGATCTATACGGACCGGTCATTGCCAACGTGCATTCCATGGAAAGTAATCAAGCTTGCTACCCGCGTGTGCTCATCGGGCCGAAACTCCAGAGGAACCTCGAGGTCCTACGAGAGTGCAGCAATTCCACAACGGCGGAGGGAGATCACTGCGAGCTCGCGAAGGAGTGCTTGCAATTGACGTACGTCGATGACGACGGGCTCAGGGCCCTGGACTATCTTGGCCAGGTTTTCGTGGAGGCGATTCAGGAGAAGGCCCCCTGGTCGCTCGCGCGAAGGAAGGCCGCCGCGTTCGTACGTACGGAGCGCGACCGCTTCCAAAGGGAAGGCAGTGAAAAACTCTTTGAGAGGTACAGACGCTTGTATCACTACTTCGAGTCACGCGGGCTGTGCCGCGAAGCCAATGGGGCGTAGCGCAAACCGCTTTTCGGACGTCCGCGTTTGTGCGTTCCGCCTCTCCGACTATTAGCGGCAACACTTCCACTGTTTTCGCGCCCCACATCAACCAAGACTCTATAACCAATCTGATACCACAGCAGGACGCATGTCTTGACTGAGTTCCGCACTACCGCGTACAACATCCGCCATGTTCGACACGCTGACCAACAAGCTCAACGACGGTTTCCGAGGGCCAAAAGTCCTGTGGAAGGTAAAGACGTTTGTAGCGGTCGCGCCGTTGATGGAAGACGGATTTTGAAGAACGAGGCCCGACCCATGAATGAACCACTCCGCATCTACGCTGACACCTCCGTGTTTGGAGGGCCCTTCGATCCGGAGTTCGCACAGGCGAGTTCGGTGTTCTTCGACCAAGTTCGCCTAGGGCGATTCAAGCTCGTCATCTCCGCAATCGTCCAAGCGGAGGTCGAGCCAGGCCCGCTGGAAGTCCGTCGGTTGTTCGAGGAGATAGCCGGGCTGGCCGAGATCATAGAGCCTACCCCTGAGGCTCTCGACCTTCGCGACGCCTATCTGCAAGCTGGCATCCTCGGTCGGCGGTCCGCGGACGACGCGTTTCACGTGGCTCTGGCAACCGTCTCACGATGCGCCATGATCGTAAGCTGGAACTTCCAGCACATCGTTCACTTCCGCAAGATTCCGCTGTATAATGCGGTGAACGCGCTTCGAGGGTTTTCGACGCTGGCGATCTATTCCCCACGAGAGGTCATCGAATATGAAGAAAAAGGACTTTGATTGCGTCGAGATGAAACGTCGCGGCGCCGAGAAAGTCGCCGAGCAAACCAAGAATATGTCCCGCCAACAAGAGCTCGAGTTCTGGCGGCAACAAACTCAGGCCATGCGTGACCGAGCCCGACGACACCCACCGCCGCCGGGAACCGTGCAAGCCGCTTGACCGCGCGGTCCGGTGCGAGTGCTTCTTAAGGCAGTCGCGAGCGTGGACGATCAGCCAACAGGCCTCTTCCTTGACCGCACCATGCGCGATCCACTAAAACACTTCGTATGTTCGACACGCTGACCAACAAACTCAACGACGTCTTCCGCGGCCTGCGGGGGCGGGGGAAGATCAGCGAAGGCAACGTCGGCGAAGTGATGCGCGAAATCCGCACCGCCCTGCTCGAAGCCGACGTGAACCTCGACGTCGCCCGCGCCTTTTGCGACGAGGTGCAGCAGAAGGCCATCGGCGCCGAGGTCATCAAGACGCTCCGCCCCGCGGACGTGATGGTCAAGCTCGTTCACGACGAGCTGGTCCAGCTCATGGGCCCGGTCGATGCGCGAATCCCTTTCATCACCCCAGGCCCGACCGTGTTGCTGATGGCCGGTTTGCAAGGATCGGGCAAGACGACCACCTGCGGCAAGATGGCCAAGCTGCTGGTCAGTCGCGCGAAGCGGCCCTTGCTCGTGGCCGCCGACTTGAAGCGCCCTGCCGCCATCGACCAACTCGAAGTCCTCGGCCAGCAGGTCGGCGTGCCGGTCTACGTCGAGCGCGGCCATCAGAACGCGGTGAAAGTCTGCCGCAACGGGATCATCGAAGCCCGCAAGACCGATCGCGACGTGGTAATCCTCGACTCCGCCGGTCGCTTGGCGATCGACGACGAGTTAATGGACGAAATCGCCAAGGTCGCGGAGGCGACCAACCCGCAGCAAATCTACCTCGTCCTCGACGCCATGACCGGCCAGGACGCGGTCCACACCGCGAAGGTCTTCAATCAGCGTCTCGAACTCGACGGCATCATCCTCACCAAGTTCGACAGCGACACCCGCGGCGGCGCGGCCCTCTCCGTCAAGCGCGTCACCGGCAAGCCCATCAAGTTCATCGGCGTCGGCGAGAAGCTCGACGCCCTGGAGGAGTTCCACCCCGAGCGCATCGCGGGACGAATCCTGGGCATGGGCGATATCCTCTCGCTCGTCGAGCAGGCCCAAAAGCAGTACGACCAAAAGGAAGCGGCCCATCTCGAAGCCAAGATGGCCTCGGGCAAGTTCACCCTCGACGACTTCCTCGTGCAGCTTCGCAAGATGAAGGAAATGGGGTCCATGAAGGACCTCCTCAAGAAAATCCCCGGCATGGCCGACATGGTCGGCGACCAGGAGATCGACGAGACCGAAATCGTCCGTTATGAGGCTGCCATTCAATCCATGACCCCCACGGAGCGGGCCAACCCCAAACTCATCGACACCTCCCGCCGTCGCCGCATCGCCCGCGGCGCGGGAGTCGATCCCGCCGACGTCAGTCAGCTCGTCAAGCAGTTCGAGCCTATGCGCAACATGATGAAGATGATGTCCGGGCAAGGGTTCATGCAGCGGCTCAAGCTGGGCACGCAATTTTCCAAAATGATGGCCGGCGGAGGCATGCCCAAGTTCAAATCCAGCACCACCGCCACCAAGCGCGTCCTCTCCAAAAAAGACAAACGCAAACGCCGCCGCCGATAACCACCACCCGATAACAGTGCCACATCACGTCACTCCATGCCCATAGACATAGAAGACGCGGTCAACCCTCGTGCCTCGAGCTTATCGGTCAGTCCGAAAACGCGCCCACGAACTCGGGTGTAAACAAGTCAAGAGATTTTGCTTGTAAAAATGTTGGGGCCCTGCCTATACTGAGGTTGTGGAATTCTATCGGCAACTACATCCCGAAGGGCAAACCAGTCGCAAGATTGGTGCGCAAAGCGTTGAGTCCCGACACCGTCGGGATTGTCGCGCCGCCCGGAGCGCCGTGGGGAACGTCGCTCCGGAAGGGAGGGGAAACTCCAGTGCTCCTTAGGAGGGCATGTGATGAAGCGTTTCAGTCTCGTTGGGCGGCCCCAGGCTAATCGCCGTCGCGCCGCCGTCGCCGCTTTGACGGCCGTCACTCTCGTTGTTCTTTTGATCTTCGCATCCTTTGCGGTGGACCTCGGCTTTGTTCGCGCGGTCTGTGGAGACATGCAGCACACCGCCGACAGCGGGGCGCTCGCCGGGGCCTCGGCCCTGCGCGAAGATGGACAGGAACCCGCATCCGCCGCCGCGTCCGCCCACGACCGCGCTCTCGACGTCATCGAGCGTATGCAGAAAAGCCAGGGGTTCGAGGCCCTCGCCGATCAGATCATCGAAGTCGGCACTTGGGACTTCAAGACCCGCGCATTCACCGCGGCCGACGCGACCACCAAGGGGCCGTTCGCCGTTCGCGTCGTCGGCGTGCGCAACAACACCCCGCTCTTCTTCGCCGCGGTCATGGGAAAATACAGCACCGACGTGACCCGCGAGGCCGTCGCCATCGGCAGCAGGTCCTGCGGCGGCATTTGGGGCCTCGAAGGCATCGCGGCGGGAAGTATCTCCACGGACAGTTTCGATTCGTCCATTGCCTCGTATAGCTCCACCACGGCCAACAACAATGGCGACCTCTGCAGCGGACGCGGGATCGTCGTCGAGGGTTCCTTCGAGATCCACGGAGACGTGATGAACGGCTTCGGCTACGAGCTGCTGGTCAACGGAACCTCCGGAGAGATTACCGGCCTGACGACCTCCAACATGAACGGCGTGAAGCATCCGCCGGTCGACTTCGGCGACATCAGGTCCTTCAATGACAATGGCACCATCGGGCTCACCGACGGCGGCCGTTCGCCCTGGACCAAAACCGGAAAGGGAATTCGCATCGCAGCCAACGATAATCTTGGTATTGGAGGGGGAAGGTATTATTTTGATTCCATTGCCCTAACTGGAGGCGCCACCATCACGCTCGGCGGCCCGTCCACCTTCTACGTGAGCGGAAGCATCGATGCGGCCGGCGGCTCGTTTCTGAACATCGGCGGTGATCCGAGCACATTGTCGATCATCTCGTCAGGCACCAGCGTGAAGCTCGCCGGAGGCACCGATTTCGCCGGTTCGTTGCTCGCCCCCTACGCCCAAGTCTCCTTGCTTGGAAACATGGTTTTCTCCGGAGCGCTGGTCGGCAAAACGTTGGTTTTGGATGGCGACACCCAAATCCACGTCGACGAGTCGTTGCCCCTGTCGAAGTGGTACGATCCGCCGTTCCCGTCTCTGGTGCGATAACCGTAGTAGCGTCGCCCTTTATGGGCGGCGCCCTTGGGCAGCGTTGAGATTCGCGCCGCGGATGAACCGCGACGCTACACGAAAATGGAATCTGTTTTATTTCAGGAATAGCACCTGAGTCACCGTTGTTCGGATCGGCCGGACGCAGACGATGGGGGCGGATGTTCCTTTGGGAGGGTGAGACTTGAAGCTCTATCACTGGCTGCGCCGTCAACCCGCCTGGCGCCGGGCGGCCGTCGCGGTCGTCACCGCGATATGTCTGGTCGTTCTCCTGGTCTTTGCATCGTTTTCCATTGACCTCGGCTTTGTTCGCGCCGTCTGCGGCGACATGCAGCACACCGCGGACGGGGCGGCGCTCGCCGGGGCCTCGGCGCTCATGCAAAGCGACGGTCAGGACCCGGACGCGGCCAGGGCCAGGGCCATCGACATCATCGAACGCATGCAGGCAAGCCAGGGCTTCGAGGCCCTCGAAGACCAAATCATCCAGCTGGGAACGTGGGATCACCAAACCCACACCTTTACGCTTACGGACCCGGCGGTCACGAAGCCCTTCGCCGTTCGCGTCGTCAGCGTCCGTAATAACACCCCCCTGTTTTTCGCAGCGATCTTGGGCAAGGACTTCACCAACGTCAGCCGTCAGGCCGTCGCTCTCGGAAGCGGCCCGTGCAGCGGCGTCTGGGGCCTGGAAGGCGTCAAAGTGATTGGCAACGTCGTCACCGACAGCTACGATTCCACGACAGAGAACTACTCGGCCGAAACCGCAAATGAGAACGGCGACGTCTGCAGCGGCCGCAACATCAACGTCAACGGCGGCGTCGAGATCCACGGCGACGCCATGGCCGGCTTGGGTTACGACGTCATTGTAAACGGAAGTTCGGGCGAGATCACCGGGATCACCACCTCCAACAACAGCGTGGTCACCGCGCCCACCATCGAATTCGGCGACGTCCAGTACGTCAACGACAACCTCACCATCCCTCTGACCGACAGCGGCAAGTCACCCTGGAAGGGCGCCCTGGGCTGGGACCTCTTTCTCACCGCCAACGACAATGTCAACGTGGCGCCGGGAAATTACTATTTCGAGACTCTGACGATGCGCTCCGGTTCTTCGATCACCCTAAGTGGAAAAACGACCTTTTACATCGACGGCAACGTGGACGCGGCGGGCGCCGGCATCATCAGCCTAACGCAGAATCCCAATGACCTTTCGATCATTTCCCTTGGAGCGCAGTTCGATCTGGGCGGTACTTTCGATTTCTTCGGCTCGGTGCTCGCCCCCTATGCCGACGTGGCGTTGTACGGTGATGCGGGATTCTACGGCGCCGTCATCGGCCAGACCGTGGAGATGAAGGGCAACTTCCAATTCCATGTTGATGAATCCCTGCCGCTGCTTGATTTTTTGCGTCCGCCCCAGCCGTCGCTGGTCAAATAACCTCGGCATCGGCTCCGCTGCAGCGCAAGTGGGCGAGGATGTTTCCGGGTAGTCCGTGACGCTTTCGGCGGAGCATCCGTTCGCCCCGAAGGGGCGCCGGACTGTTGCCACGGGTGGAGTCCGGCGCAGCCGGACGGAACCCGTGGTGATCGGAGAAAAGATTGACCCGCCCCGACGGGGCGGCGGAACTGCCCAACCGCGATTGTGCGACCTCTTTCGCCTCTCCAGGGCTGGCGCTTCGGCGTATCGGTATCCGAAGTTGTGAATCGTTTATCGCTTCGTCCGAAAACACTCCATCGCATTCCCGCCTCTTGTCCTTAGCAAATTTTTTGCTAAATGTTTTGCTCTCGTCTCTGCTCAATCGTAGGTTTCACTCAACTACATCCCGCAGGGTAAACCAGTTGCAAGACTGGGACACAAAGCGTTGAGTCCGCCGAAGGCGGATTGTCGCGCCGCCCGGAACGCCGTGGGGGACGGTGCTCCGGAAGGGAGGGGAAACTTCGTTGCTCCTTAGGAGGGCAAACTATGAAGCGTTCCAATCTCGTTCTGCGCCACAGGTCTATCGTTCCGCGCCACCGGTCTACTCGTCGTCGCGCCGCCGTCGCAGCCATGACGGCCGTCACTCTCGTTGTACTTCTGATTTTTGCATCCTTTGCTATTGACCTGGGGTTTGTCCGAGCAGTTTGCGGCGACATGCAGCACACCGCCGACGGCGGGGCATTGGCCGGGGCCTCAGCCCTCATGCAAAGCGACGGCGAAGCCACAGACGCCGCCCACGAGCGTGCCCTCGACGTCATGGAACGAATGTTGAAGAGCCAGGGCTTCGACGCCCTCCAGGATCAAATCATCGAACTCGGCACCTGGGATTATCACACCCGCGAATTCACCGCGGCGGATGAGACCACCAAGAAATCGTTCGCGGTCCGCACGGTCGGCGTTCGCAACAAGACCCCGCTCTTCTTCGCGGCCATCATGGGCAAGTACAGCGCCGACGTGACCCGCGAGGCCGTCGCCCTGGGCAGCGGCCTCTGCGGCGGCATCTGGGGGCTGCGCGGCGTCAGGGCGGGAAGCATTAACACGGACAGCTACAATTCCACCGAAGGGCCGTACGTCGCTGACACCGCATATGAAAACGGCGACATATGCAGCGGGCGCTACATCACCGCCGGCGGTTCGTTTGAGGTTCGCGGCGACGTGATGCCCGGCTTCGGATTCCCCCTCACGGTCAACGGCAGCTCCGGCGAAATCACCGGGTACACCACGGCCCATTCCGGCGCTCTGCCCAATGTCCGAGGTGAGGTGCTGCAATACAGATACGACAATGACAACCTCTCGATCCCGCTGACCAGCGATGGCACACCGGCTTACGTTTCTCCTTGGAATATCGCCATAACTTCCGGCGCGAATCTGACGTTGCCGGCGGGAACCTATTACTTCGATTCCCTGAAACTGACCGGCGGTTCGACCATTACAACGACGGGACCGACGAACATCTACGTTCGAGGCTCAATTGACTGGACCGGCGGCGCGGTCGTCAACAATACCGCAAATCCGCACGACCTGACCATGGTCTCAGGTGGAACCGCGGTCAAGCTCGCGGGAAATTCGACCTTCTATGGAACACTGCTGGCGCCCAAGGCCACCGTAACCCTGGGATCAGGATCCACGTTTTATGGCGTGGTGATCGCCGGGTTATTGGAGCTGAAGGGAGACGTCACCATCCACGTCGACGAGTCGCTGCCCGACTATGAATCGATCGGTGCGCCGATGCCGTCGCTCGTCAAATAACCTCGGATAGCATCCGCTGGAGCGGAAGTGAGCGAAGAAGATCGTCCGGTCCGAGAAGGTTACAAAAGATATCCCAGGATCGACTTGAGCGAATCTTTCTAAATGTTTTGCCAAGGCGAAACGTGAATCGTAATTTTCAGTCAACTACATCCCGCAGGGCAAACCAATCGCAAGATTGGGACGCAAAGCGTTGAGTTCCGACACTGTCGGAATTGTCGCGCCGCCCGGACCACCGTGGGGTACGGTGTTCCGGAAGGGAGGGGAAACTTCGTTGCTCCTTAGGAGGGCATACTATGAAGAGTTCCAATCTCAATCCGCGCCACCAGTCTAACCGTCGTCGTGCAGCCGTCGCGGTCATGACCGCCGCCACTCTCGTTGTACTTCTGATCTTCGCGTCCTTCGCCGTTGACCTGGGCTTTGTCGGCGCCGTCTGCGGCGACATGCAGCACACCGCCGATGCCGGCGCTCTCGCCGGTGCGTCGGCCCTCGTAGACAGCGACGGCGACGACACCGACTCGGTCAAAACCCGGGCGGTTGACGTCATCGAACGCATGATGAAGAGCCAGGGCTTCGACGCCCTCGACGATCAGATCATCGAGCTGGGCACATGGGACTTCGCCTCGCGCGAGTTCACTTCGTCGGAGGGAACCACGAGAAAACCGTACGCCGTCCGCGTGGTCGGCGTTCGCAACAAGACCCCGCTCTTCTTCGCGGCCATCATGGGCAAGTACAGCACCGACGTCACCCGCGAGGCCATCGCCTTGGCGAGCGGTCCCTGCCACGGCGTCTGGGGATTGGAGGGAGTCAAGTCGGGAAGCATTAACACTGACAGCTATAATTCCACCGAAGGGCCCTACGTCGCGGACAGCGCCTACGAGAACGGCGACATTTGCAGCGGGCGCGATATCACCACCGGCGGATCGTTTGACATTCGCGGCGATGTGATGCCCGGCTGGGCACACACCGTTAACGGCAGTTCGGGAGAAATCACCGGGTATACGTCGAGGAATTCGGGTGACGTTCCTTCGGTGCCGGTCGATCTCTCCTACGTCATGTACAACAATGATAACGCCCTGATCCCGTCGAAAACCACCAAAGGCACCAAAACCTTCAAGTCCCCTGGGTACATCCAGTTGAGTGGAGGTGAGCACCTTACGTTACAGGCCGGAACCTATTACCTCGAATCGCTCAGCCTTTCGGGCGGCTCAACGCTTTCCACTAACGGTGCCGTTACCATCTACTTTTCCGGGTTCGTTGACTGCACTGGCGGCGGAATTGAGAATACCGGCCATAATCCTCATGATCTTACCATGATATCCGCGGGAACAGCGTTCAAACTGGGCAGCGGCGCCGCCATTTACGCAACGGTTTTAGCGCCCAACGCCGAAGTCGTGTTAGGCTCGGGCGCCGACTTCTACGGGATTCTCGTTGGAAAGACGCTGGACCTCAAGGGCAACATCAAAATCCATGTGGACGAATCGCTGCCCTACTTCATCAATGCTCCGGAGGCGTCGTTGGTGAAATAACTTGGGGAAGGCCCAACGGGACTGAAAGTGAGCGAAGATGTTTCCGGGGGGTCCGTGACAGTTTAGGCAGCTTGGGGACGGTCCCGGAGGGACCGGGGATTGTAGCCACGGGTGGAGCGCCGCCCGCCGCTAGGCGGGCAAGGCGCAACCCGTGGACACCGACGCGTCGAAGCGCCCGCCCCGCAGGGGGCGGAGGAAGTCGGCGCAGTCGCGGTTCGGCGGTTCCGCCGCCCCGTCGGGGCGGGCAATTTTTTTCCCCGAAAACCACGGGTTCCGTCCGGCTGCGCCGGACTCCACCCGTGGCTACAGTCCTGCGCCCCTTCGGGGCGAACGGATGCTCCCTCAAAAGTGTCACGGACCCGCGACAAGGGCCCACACTTGTGTATCGTTGATCGTTCGGTCCGAGAACCCAACAGTGGGTATTCCAAGCCCGGCTTGAGCGAATATATCAAATTGTTTTGCCAAGGCGGAGCGTGAATCGTACGTTTCATTCACGTACATCCCAATGGGCAAACCAGTCGCAAGATTGGGACGCAAAGCGTTGAGTCCGCCATATGCGGATTGTCGCGCCGCCCGGATACCGTGGGGAACGGTTTCCGGAAGGGAGGGGAAACTCCAATGCTCTACAGGAGGGCATTCGATGAAGCGTTCCAGTCTCGTTTTGCGCCACCAGTCCACTCGTCGTCGCGCCGCCGTCGCGGTCATGACGGCCGTCACTCTCGTTGTTCTTCTGGCCTTTGCATCCTTCGCCGTTGACCTGGGCTTTGTCGGCGCCGTTTGCGGCGACATGCAGCACACCGCCGACGGCGGAGCACTCGCCGGCGCCTCGGCCCTTCGTGAATCAGACGGAGAGGACATCGTCTCCGCACGGGCCCGCGCCGTTGAAGTCATCGAGCGTATGCAAAAGAGTCAGGGCTTCGATGCCCCCCGCGACCAGATCGTGGAGCTGGGATCCTGGGACTTTCAAAACCACAAGTTCACGCCCGCCGACACCTCCAGCGGGACCAAGGCCTACGCCGTCCGCGTGGTCAGCGTGCGCAACAAGACCCCGCTCTTCTTCGCGGCCATCATGGGCAAGTTCAGCACCGACGTCACCCGCGAGGCGGTGTCCCTGGGCAGCGGCAAGTGCGCGGGAATCTGGGGGCTGAACGGCGTCAGAGCGGGGAGCATCAACACCGACAGCTATGACTCCACCGAGGGGCCGTATAACCCTCTCACCGCGGGTGACAACGGCGACATTTGCAGCGGCCGCGACATCACCGCCGGCGGGTCGTTCGTTATCGAGGGCGACGTGATGCCCGGATTTGGCTACGGCCTTACCGTCAACGGAAGCTCGGGGGAGATCACGGGACTCACCACTTCGAACACGGGTTCAATGACCGGCCCGACCGTCGACTTCGGCGACGTGCAATTCAACAATGACAACGACACGATCCCGGACAGTACGCCCAGCGTGTTCAAGAAGAGCGGTTGGAATCTGGACTTGCAGGGCGGCCAAAACCTTATCCTGGCGGGCGGTACCTACTATTTTGATTCCATCAAACTAGCCGGAGGGTCGAGCATTACGATCATCGGGCCCACCACCATCTACGTGGCCGGCACACTGGATGCCGTTGGCGGCACGATCGTCAACACCCTACATGATCCGCATGATTTGACCATTCTCTCCAACGGAGCGGAGGTCAAACTGTCCGGCAGCACTGACTTTTACGGCTCGCTCATAGCGCCGAATGCCGTCGTGACCCTGAGTTCGGGCGTTTTATATGGGGCGGTTATCGGAAGAATCGTCGAAATGAAAGGCGATTACACGGTGCACGTCGACGAATCCCTAGCGGCCTGCGATCTGATTGAGCCGCCGATGCCGACGTTGGTGAAGTAAGAGGATTTCGGCCCCGCCCGACGGGAGGTGAGGGAGTATGTGGCAACAGACTGTACGACAACCTCGGATTGCGGTCCGCGGTACCGGCGGAGGGGACTCGGCCGCGACCGCATCCGAGTACGTCACCATCCTGGCCGTGGTCATCATTACGATCATGGTTTCCGTGGCGACGCTCGGCAAAAAAATGAACACGAGCTTCGCCAACATGGACGGCGCCATTACGTCCGCAGCGAGTGGAATCAGCGGAGGCGACGGTCAAAACTAAGTCGGCGCTTGGGGGAGTCGGTTGAGTTTCGCACCCTATCGAATGGATGGCTTGGTTCTGAACGAGTTGGCTATGGCGAAGGTTTTCACAGTCCCGAAGCGATCGAAACCGAAAACGTCAGGCGAAAACATGCTTGACCAAGTAGAAATCGCGCCCGCCTCGAGAGATGACCAGGTCGCTCAATGGGTGGAATCAGCTCGTCACCAGGGGGAGGCCGACGCCTACGCGGGCAAAAGACACTCCATTCGCTTCACTGAGGGGATGTCGCTCGAAGTCACCCTCAACCCGGACCGGCCCGCTGCGTCGTGGAGGGTCTACATGCACAATGTCTCGCACGGGGGATTTGCTTTCTGGTCGAAAAAATGCGTACCGGCTTGGGCGACGGTGTTCGTCCGCGATTACACCGACGACAACTCCCTCGCGTGGATGATGGCCAGGGTCACTCATTGCACCGTCGGAATCCGCGGCTATCTGGTCGGAGCGGCCTTCGAGCATCCGCCCCCCAACGCCTAATCAGTTCTCTTCCTTTCCGATACCATCGTGCAGCTCCTTTCCGCGGGGGTGGGAGCTGCACGTGGTTGCGCGCGCCGAGCCGCGAGCGGCTGCTCTATTGCGTACACATTCCTGCTTCTCTTTTTCATGTGGCGGTTTCAAATGGGTTCGTTTTGCGAGTACAGTTTTTTCGTGTAGTGTCATTTAGTGGCACTTGTGAAAACGCAGAAAGAAGAATTGCCGCAATCGGGTTCGTTTGGCATTAACGGTTTTTCGCACAGCTCGCAACTCCATTCCGGGTCCTGCGCGGATCGGGCGTATCGGCCACAAGCCCACCCTAATAACTTCACGGGCGCGCGGTCGGCGGGGGGTATGGGACCGATCATGCCTGGGCGGGCACATTTACAAAAGTTGATTCATGGTCTTCTTTACTCAATTCAGTGTCGTAGAGGCCGATGTCTTCGCCTGTGTGCCACTCCCATGAAGTGAGTCGTGTCGCGTTCGCTGCACGCTCTGGTTGGCCCCGCGCTCGCGCTTGGGGTTCGGAGTTTGTCCGCGGGCTTGCGCCCAGCGGCTCTGTTATGCCCGCTCCTTCACAGTCGCGGTTCTGATTGACCGCTCCCTGCCGGTCGCGGCTCGGATCACGAGATGCTTCGTTTCGCTCAGCATGACAACCGCCAAGCGCTCAGAATGACAGTTTCGAATACCTGCGACTATTCCACGGTCACGCTCTTGGCCAGGTTGCGGGGTTTATCGACGTTGCAGTTGCGAAGGACGGCCGCGTGGTAGGCGATCAACTGCAAGGGAATCACCGAGAGCAGGGGTTGCAACGGCTCCACCGTGTCGGGAACGTAGAGCACGTGCTCGGCCAGGCGTTTGATCTCCCGATCGCCCTCGGTGGCGATGGCGATGACGCTCCCGCCGCGGGCTTTCACCTGTTGAATGTTGTTCATGATCTTGTCGTATTGCGTGCCCGCGGGGGCGACCACGACGACGGGCATTCCCTCGTTAATCAAAGCGATCGGGCCATGCTTCATTTCCGCGGCGGGCAGGCCCTCGGCGTGAATGTAACTGATCTCCTTCAGTTTGAGTGCCCCTTCCAGGGCGACAGGATAGTTGTAGCCACGGCCCAGGTAGAGCCAGTTTTCTTTCTCATAATAGCGCTCGGCCACCGCGCGGGCTTCCTCCGCGCGTTCCAGGATCTGGCGGATCTGGTCGGGGATTTGGTGTAGGGCGGTGAGGAACTGTGTGCAGGCGGCGGGCGAAAGGTGCTTTCGTCGGCCTAGATAGCAGGCCATCATGGCCAGAACTGCGACCTGGCCGGTAAAGGCTTTGGTGCTGGCCACGCCGATTTCCGGGCCGACGTGCAGATAGACGCCCGCGTCGGTCTCGCGGGCGATGCTCGAACCCACGACGTTGACCACGCCGAGGGTCAATGCGCCGCGTTGTTTGGCCTCGACGAGGGCGGCCAGGGTGTCCGCCGTCTCACCGCTCTGCGATACGGCGATCACCAGCGTCCCATCGTCAATCACCGGGTTGCGATAGCGGAACTCACTGGCGTACTCAGTCTCCGTCGGCGTGCGGATCAACTCCTCGAACAAGTATTTCCCCACCAGTGCCGCGTGCCACGCCGTGCCGCAGGCGGTGAGAATGATGCGCTTGGCGCGGGTCAGCTCGCGGGTGCAGTCGCGCAGGCCGCCAAGGTGCACGGCCCCTTCGCGCAGATCAATCCGCCCGCGGAGACAATTCTCCAAGGACGCGGGCTGCTCGTGGATTTCCTTGAGCATGAAATGTTCGTACCCGGCCAGTTCGATCTGCTCGAGGCTCCACTCGATCTCCTCGACGTTTTTGGTCACCGGAATGGCGTCGAGCGTGGTCATGCGAACGTGTTGCGGAGTGATGGTCGCCATTTCGCCGTCACTCAGATAAACGACCTGGGTGGTGTGGGCGAGGATGGCCGCCGCGTCGGAGGCCAGCAGGTTTTCGCCCTTGCCGATGCCGATGAGCAAAGGGCTGCCCTTTCGGGCGGCGATGATTACGTTTGGCTCCTGCGAGCAGACCACGGCGATGGCGTAGGCGCCGGAGACGTCGTGCAACGCCCGACGGACGGCCTGCTCAAGGTTGCCTTCGTAGAACCGCCCGATGAGCTGGGCGAGAACTTCTGTGTCGGTTTCGCTGCGGAAGACAACGCCTTGGCGCTCGAGGTACGTTCGTAGCGCCCGGTCGTTTTCGATGATGCCGTTGTGGATCACGGCGATGTTGCCGGAGGCGTCGGTCTGGGGGTGAGCGTTGACGTCGGTGGGCGCGCCGTGAGTCGCCCATCGAGTGTGGCCGATGCCGGCGGTGGGTTGGGCGTCGAAGTCGAGCATTTGCTCGAGGACGGAGAGCCGCCCGGCCGACTTCGTGACCTTCACCCTTCCGTGATCGTTCAGAGCGACCCCGGCGGAGTCGTAGCCCCGGTATTCGAGTCGGCGAAGCCCCTCGATCAATATGGGCAAAGCGGGACGGCTGCCGACGTATCCGATGATTCCACACATACGATGCTCCCCGTCTATTGTGACACGGCGGCCCTGGGCTGTGCCCTTTGTCCCAGCCGATGGCGGCTGGGACACACTATCCTTATCCAATTATCGGCTCGCACTAGAGCCGAGGCAACTAGGCCGCAACGCAGAGCGGCGGGTCGGCGACCCGAGAGCGCCCTATGAGCGACCCATGAGCGGCGTACCTTCCCGGCGGCGTTGCGTTCTTGGGCCACCCGGCTTCCTCAAGACACGCTAAGAACGTCACAGGCGCTCGGTCGTGAGGGGGCTGGGGACCGATCATCGTCCCAAGCCCCGAAACGACGAAGCCACGGAGCCACGAAGCGGGAGTGAATTTCGAGTTACGAATTACGAGTTACGAGCACACGTAGGGTCCGCTCCGCGGACCGTCTTGTGACGCCACGACCGTCGATCGGTGGTGCCACGACGTGGCATGATGAAAACAAAATGGTCCGCAATAGCGGACCCTACAAAACTACAAAACTTGAACGATGGCGTTTCACCCAGCCATGAATGGCTGGGCTAATCTCAACGCGTCCCGCCGGGACACCCCAACCCGCAACAAGCAAAACATGGGTAAACTCGAGGCGGAAGGCTGCGGAGCCGGCTCGCCGCGGATAAACCGCGACGCTACACGAAAGGCTTAGGGTGGCGACGGGGCGGGAGTGGATTGCGCCGCCAGGGCCGCTTCGTACTCGGCCAGGCGCTCTTCCATCTCCTTACGCTGCAGATGATATTCCGGCGGGAGAAGGCCCAACGCCCGTCTCTGCGTATCGATCGCATTGCCCGTGTCGCCGGTGCGGTGCTGGGCCAGGGCCAGCGTGTCGAGGTAGTTCCAGCGCCCATAGGTGCCACGCTCCTCCGCCAGGGCGCAGGCCCGCTCCGCGAGAGGAAGAGCCGCCGCCGGGTCGCGCAGGTCCGGCGCCTCGATGGTCAACAGGTCCCGGGCGTATTCATTCAGAACCTTCGGGGTTTCCCCCCCGCGCTCTAGGAGGCGACGCAGGGTCTCCAGACGCTGACGGGCCATGCGGGCGGCGTCGTCCACGCGCCCCGCGCCGCGGTAGTAGGTAGCCAGGCGCCCTTCATAATCCCAGCGCCAAACGTGCTCTTCCGGCATGAGCACGAGGGACTTTTTCTGCGTTTCGATGGCCTTGTCCGCATGACCGGCCATGTGCTGGGCCAAGGCGAGTGTATTGAGGGAGTATCCCTCAACGAGGCGGCCTTTTTCTACCATCGTGCGGGCGCGTTCCGCGAGACCGAGCCCTTCCCCCACGTTCTCGTTTCGTTGTTCTTCTGGGCCCGTGGTGAGAAGGGCCAAGGCGTACGATCGCAACCCCTCGATTGTAGGTCCGCTCTGCTCGCCGTAAACGCGGCGGGAAGTTGCCAATGCCTCTTCAAACAACGTACGGGCTTCGGCGAAGCGATCGAGTTCCGCGTAGAGCGAGGCCAGGTCCATCATGGAGTAGAGCGTTTGCAAATGCTCCTCGCCCAGGACGCGCTGGCGGGCGGCAAAAACACGCTCCGCCAGAGTCAACGCCTCCTGGGTACGGCCGAGATTGCCATACGTGCCTGCTAAGCAGTACATCGTCAGCAGTGTGTCCGGATGTTCGTCGCCCAGTACGCGGCGCTTGATTGGGGCGGTTTGCTCGTACAAACTCGCTGCTTCGTTCATGCGCCCTGTATTGAAGTAAACATTGCTCAAGGCGTGCATGGAGGTCAGCGTGTTCGGGTGTTCCTCCCCCAGGGTTCGGCGGCGCTGCTCCAGAACATGCTTGAAAAGAGCAAGCGTTTCCTCCGAGCGTCCTGTCCCTACCATGAGGTTGCCCTTGAAGTTCAGGGCCGTCAACGTTTCCGCATTGTCCTCCCCAAGCCCGTGCCGGGCTTGCTCCACCGTCCGCGCGTTCAGCGCCCGAGCTTCGTCGATGCGCCACTGGCGAGAGTACAGGTAGGTGAGCGCGTTCATGGATCGGATCGTCTCGACGTGCTCTTCGCCCCGCAGGCGGCGATACATCTCCACCGCGACCGGCAGGTGCCGTTCCGCCTCGTCGTACAAACCCAGCCCGAAGTAGCTTTCGCCGATCGTTCGGCGCAAGCGGGCCTCGATGAGGGGTTGGTTTGTAAAACGATCGCCGATGGTCTTCGCGGCCTTGTCGAGCACCTGTCGCACGGAGATATCCTTGCCGGATTGCCCCGGGTCGACGGCCGCCAGCATGTCGGAGAGGAATGTGGTCACGCCCTCGGACTCGACACGGGCTTGCTCCGCAAGCTCGCGCTCGCGGCTCTGTTCCTGTTCGGCTTTCATCGAACGCAGCAATCCCCAGGTCGTGCCGATGACGCCCAGCACGAGAACTGCTGCGACCAGCGAACCGCCCAGCACCGCGGCGCGGTTGCGGCGGACAAACTTCCTCATGCGATACCCGCGGGAGGGCGGACGGGCGACCACCGGCTCGTCGCCCAGGTGCCGGGCGATGTCCATGGCCAGGCCGTTGGCGGTGTCGTAGCGCCGCGTGCGGTCCTTCTCCAGGCATTTCATCACGATCCAATCCAAGTCGCCGCGAAGCACGCGGATGAGCGATTTGGGGTCGGTCCGGCGGGATTGGGCGATGTCGCCCAACGAGCCGCGAGCGCGAGCGAGCGGGGGGGTTGCCTCCGCCTCCACGTGCGGTCCGGCTTCCGGGCGGGGCGGTTCACCGCTCGCTTTGCGCTCGCGGCTCGTACCCGTACGCTCGCTCAACGCGCTGATTCGCGTGCTCGGTTTGTGCGGCTCCTCCTCACGGATCATGCGGACCATTTCATTGTAGCCGGCGCTGCGGAGCCTGAGCGGATCAAATGGGGTCGTTCCGGTCAGCAATTCATAGAGCAAGACGCCCAGACTGTAGATGTCGCTGCGCGTGTCGATGTCCAGCCCGCTCATTTCCGCTTGTTCGGGGCTCATGTAAGCCGGGGTGCCGATCATCTGACCTTGTTCGGTGTAGACCGTCTTTTCGGTCAGTTCGGCGTGGGTGGCCTTGGCGATGCCGAAGTCGATCACCTTGGGCTGGACCCCCCCAATCCCCCCCTTGCCAAGGGGGGGTGAGGAGGGGTCGATCCTCACCAGTATGTTGGAGGGCTTGATGTCGCGATGGATGATGCCCTTCTGGTGGGCATGTTGCACGGCGTTGCAGACCTGGATGAACAGTTTCAGGCGCTGAGTCGTGGGCAGTTTTTCCTTGTCGCAGTATTCGGTGATGCGAACGCCCTTGACCAGCTCCATCACGAAAAACGGTCGGCCGCTCTCGGTCACCCCCGCGTCGAGCACGCGGGCGATGTTGGGATGGTCCATCATGGCCAGGGCTTGTCGCTCGACCTCGAAGCGGGCGATGACCTGCTTGGTGTCCATTCCCAGCTTGATGATCTTGAGGGCCACGCGGCGTTTGACCGGCTCGCGCTGCTCGGCGGCCCACACGGTGCCGAAGCCCCCCTCGCCGATTTGTTCGAGGAGTTTGTACCGGCCGACCATCGTGCCGATGTGCTCGGTGGTGGATGGCTTCACCGTGATGGTGGCGTCAGTTCCGCGAGGACCTGGGTTCTCAGGCACGCTCACGCGCGTTCTCCTGCGAAAGCGGGTAGAGCCGGCCATGCCCACGGTTGATGCCGCGATGGGTGGCCCAGGTCCTTTGGACCTGGGGACTCCCTGTCACCCTGAGCGCAGCGAAGGGTCTATTCTTGCGATTGAGATGCTTCGCTTCGCTCAGCATGACAGAGGGTTCATCGCCTCCCCCACCTCCAAAGGAGGTGGGGCACCCCCACGCCCTACCAATAGGCGGCGTTGCCCCGGGACCGTGCGGCTCTGGGGCAACGCGCGTCTTCAGGCTTTAGGACCGAGCCGAGACTACCGCTTCAGCTCGTCTTCGATCATGTTCTTGAAGGCGTCGAACGGCTGAGCCCCGGACAGGAAGCGGCCGTTGACGAAGAACGCGGGAGTGCCCGTCACTCCAACCTTCGAACCTTCCGCGGCGTCCTTTTCAACGTCGGCCCGGAATTTGCCCGAACTGAAGCAAGTCGAAAAGGCCTCGACGTTGAGCCCCACTTCCGTGGCGTATTTCTTGAGATCGTCATCGGAAATCGCCGACTGGTTGGCGAAAACTTTGTCGTGGAATTCCCAAAACTTGCCTTGCTCGTTGGCGCATTGGGCGGCCTCGGCGGCCGGCTTGGCGCGGTTGTGCATGGGCAGGGCGAAGTCGCGCCAGACGATTCTGACCTTATCGCCGTAGGTGTCTGTGATCTGCTTGAGGGTCGGACCGACCCGTGCGCAGTACGGTCACTGAAACTCAGAAAACTCGACAATTGTGACTTTGGCGTCCTTGGGGCCTTTGACGGGATCGTTGGCGGCGATGACGACGTCGGCCCGCGGCGGATCAAGGGTGATCTTCACTTCAGCCTTGGCCTTCAGTTCGGTGAGAAGGTTGCCCCGAGCTCCGGCCTCTTGTTGCGATACAAGAAAGGGGCGGATTTGTGCGGAGATCTGCTCCAACGTCTTTCCGCCCATTCGGGCGCTGTTGGCCTTGAAATAGGCCTCCACGTCCGCGTCCGTCACCGGTTTCGCGTTCTCGGCGACCCGCTGGCGGATGAGCTCATCGACGGAGATGTTTTTGGCGGCGGCATCCGGGCCGAGGATCCGCTCCATCAAAACCTGGTCCAGCGCCGCGCGGCGGGCGTCGTACAGGGATTGGGCCAGTTTCATGTCCGATTTCAGGGCTTTGGCGTCCAACTCCTGGATCGTGACGGGCTTGCCTCCGATGTAGGCGGCGACCCCTGGTTCCGCCGTCGGCGCATCGGGTTTGGCCGGTGTTTGCGCCGCCGCCCCCGACAAGAGGCTAAGGCCCCCACAAGCGAACACCCAGATTCCGATTCTCGACATTAAACACCATCCTTTCGTGTTATAAGGTTCTGCTCCCAGGCTACTACAAGCTCCGCCCTGCGTAAATTGCCCCGGATTCTTGGCAGCGGGTAATATACATGGGCCGCGGCACGCTGCACAATATCGGGCGTACGCCGACCCTTACTCCGAACCCTCTCCTCGGGGAGGAGCCGGCCCCGACAGAATCTAACCGTTAGACGTGGGTCGTGTCTAACCCTTTGGAATCGAGCGACTTGGACGCCAGATTGGAAGTGACAAAGTCGTCCGAGGCGGACCTGGTTCGGCGGGCGCAGGGGGGAGATTCCGCCGCGTTCGGGAGCCTGGTGCGGAGTCATCAGCGGCGAGCGGTTTCGCTGGCGTATCGGCTTCTGGGCAACGCGGCGGATGCCGCGGATGTGAGCCAGGACGCCTTCGTTCGGGCTTATCGCAATCTCGCCCAGCTCGACGATCCGCGGCGATTCGGCGCCTGGCTGATGCGGGTAGTCAGCAACCTCTCGCTCAATTACCGCCGGTCGCGGGCGACGCGTGCGGCGACTTCGCTCGACGACGCTCTAGAGGTTGGGGCCGAGGTCCGACGACCGGCGACTCGGCAACGGCTTTCGCGCGGGGCGAATGATGACGGAGGCCCGCTGCCCGAGGAACTGCATGACGCAGTCAGTCGAGCGCTGGAGCGCCTGCCGGACAAGCAGCGGCTGGCGTTGATCCTGTTCAGCGTTGAAGGCCTGCCGCAAAAAGAGGTGGCGGACATTTTGGAATGCAGCGTGGAACTGGTGAAATGGAACGTTTTTCAAGCCCGCAACACGCTGAAAGAGATGCTCGCGGAGCACCTGTGATTCAAAAATAGGTTTTCGACGATGTCGCCTGACGCATACAACCCGGATGAACTCGCGTTCCTGCTCAGTCGGGGCCTGGACGGCGATCTTTCACCGGAAGAGCAACGTCGACTCAACGAGGCTCTTTGGCAGTCGGACTCGTTGCGATCGGAGGCCTCAAAGCTTGAAACCGTCGATCGGCTCGTCCGACGATGGGGGCAGGAGCCGGTCGAGGTGGATTGGAAACATCATGCCGAGTTGACTTCGGCGTGCGCGGGAAGCGCTGACGACGAGCGATTGGACAAAGTGGACGACCTCCTGCGACGATGGCGCGATCAAAGCGTAGGAGCCGAGGAAATCGACCTCGCCACAGTCGTGTTGGGCAGAGTTCGTACCGAGTACCGCGGCGCGAATCCCTATCGGCTCGTGTTGCGGCTGGGGGTGCCCCTGGCCGCGGCGGCAGCCATCGCGCTGGTTGTGACGGCGACGACGTGGTTTACCCCCGCAAGGGAACCGATCTACCGAGTTACGATCGGGCCTTCATCGTGGAGCGCGGCCCTCGCAGAGCGAGGAGTTGAGTCGCGGGTCGTGGTCTCGTTCGCCCAATCGGACGAGGCGGCGACAACGCGACAGGCGCCGCCGGCGATCGGCTTCGCCACGATTGGCGTGGAGCCGCTGGGATCGGCAGGAGAGGAAAGCTCGCCGCTGTAAGCGGTCGCGCGAGGTGGTCCGTCGAAGGACGGTCAGTGAAGTGAATAGCGCTGGAGAAGGGTCCGTATGATGGCACTGATACACGTTTGGATGATGTTTGTGGCCGGGGGGGCGGCGCCCTTCCTCGACACGCGAGGGCTGATCGAACAAGCGCTCGCCGAGCCGACGAAGATCACCCTGGAGAACATCAAGCTGGTTGACGCGATCGCGGTGGTTGCCGAGCAAACGGGTGTTCGGATCGTGATGACGCCAGACGTGATGCAGCTCGTCCCAATGGGCCCGGACACATTGATCCAAAAAGTTGACATTGCCCATCTTCCGCTTAGCGACGGTCTGACGCGGTTGTTCGGGCCGCTGGGCATGACCTGGGTCGTACGAGGGGATGGCGTCGAGGTGATTCCCAAAGAGGCCATTCTCTGCCTGGGTCGCACTCCAACGTGGCCGGAGCTGGAGACGCTGTCAGAACTATCCGAGATGCAGCCGGGGTTGGACCAAGCGGCGCTCGCGAAGTTGCAGGCCCGTGTTCAATTCCAATTGCCCATTCCGAACGCCTGGGGAATACTCTCCGATGCGCTCCGCAACGTAGGGGCCGGGCCTGGCGATGAAGTGATGAACGTCGCATGCGCCGGAATGGGATGGGGCTGGTGCCTTTCGGATCGGCGGATCGTGGTGTCGCCGCTGGAACAACTGATGCGGCGTCGATTGCAGCAGCCCATCTCGCTGCGAATGAACAATCGACCGTTGTTTGACGTGATGAAAGCGGTGGGCGCTCCGGTAGGCGTGGCCGTTCGTATGGAACCTGGCGCGTTGACGTCGCTCCCGGTGCAAATGCAACGCAACTTCTCGCTCAATGTGCAGCAGCAGCCCGTGGAACAGGTGCTCGACACCATTGCGGCCTATACCGGGCTGGGGTATTTGGTGGCGCCGGACGGCGTGATGTTTTATCGGCCGGAGTCGAGGGGGCTGGAGCCGAAGGTTGCGGAGTCGACCGGCTCGCCGCCGGGTCCCGCCGATCCCATCATGGCCAAGATGGTGATCCCGCTCGAAGGTGGCAAGTCGGTGGAGTGGTTGATCCGACGGTCGGAACTGCCTGAAGATCTCCGCCAGATGCGCGAGCAGGACATCGAAGCGGTCATTGCGGCGCTTCGCCAACGCGGCGGTACGGCGTCGCGGCCATAGCGGGGAAAACACTGAAATGCCGAAACGCAAAAACGCCGAAACAAGGGGATTGCCAATTGCCGATTTCCAATTTCCAATTGTTGATTGACGAATGGAGGCTCTCGATTACGAATTACCAATTACGAATTAGCAAAGTCGAAATGCTACGGCCGAAATCAAGAATCGCGGGTCAAAAAGTAGATCGTCTCCGTTTCTTCTTCACGGCGCGCTTCAACGCACGATCAATCTTCTCGACGGTCCGCACCGTGGGAGAGTGAAGCCCCTTTTCCAGCCGACACACCGTCTCCTGCGGCACTCCTGAAAGCCTGGCCAACTCTTCCTGGGTAAGCCCCGCGGCCTTTCGCTCGCGCACAATGTCCCGCGCGATCGTCGCCTGGATGTACTCCAAAGCCGGGACGTATCTGTCGGTATCGCCCATACCCGTTCCTACGGTCCAGTGAACCACGTACGAATGACGTTCGTCAGCTTGCCCAGCGTTTCTCCGTGCTTGGCGACCCACTCCACCCCACGCCGAAGCAGACTCTTGCGTTTTTCTCCGCTCGCGTTGTGGAGTTCGTCGAGAATGTTCTCAAGTTCGTTCCGTCCTGCTTGCGAAATACCCGCTTCCTTCAACTGGTTGTGGATGGATGCGTAATCTCCGATTTGAAATTGCGTCGCATGGACCGTGCCAAGGACGCCATGGAAGTGTGTGATCTGGATTGCTGGATTTGAAGCCGCTCGTTGTTTTTCCTCTGTTGAGAACGCAAAGCCGTTGCCAAGTATTCCCGTTTGTTCTAAGCGAAGTGCCCAGTCCAAAACGGCGGTACGAATCGCGTCAAGAACACCGACAACCTGAGAAGTGGCGATGATTTTGGTTGGTATTGATTCACCATTAAGCCCCTTCATCAGCGTGTTGGTTGCCTCAACACTCAAAGAGACTTGAATACAATCGGGGCCTTTCGCCGTCTGCACCATGTATTGGAGTTCGCTGACACGGTTTTTGCATGGAGCCACGCGAACCAGTTCGCCAAGCTCCGAGTCCCGAAACACGACGGGGATCAGCCCGGAATACGGATTGTATGCCTTGACCTGCGATTTCAGCACGCGGTACGGGGGAACATCGTTGTCTTTGTAACCGTTAAGCTCCCGTTCAGCCCATTGCCGAAAGTCGCATAAGCCCAACTTCGTTGCAGCGACAAGAGCCATTCGGACTAGTTCTGCTACGTCACAGTCAGCGTTCAACGCCTTTCGTTGAAGCTCCAAAACGATCGAATCCACAGCCGACCTCTCAATAATCGAAACCTGTGAGCCGTTCCATTCCATCATGAATACTCGTTCGCCGCTCAAGCCGAGCCGGACAGGGCCAGCTCGCGCGGGAATGCCTCCATAAGCGTCACCCGGCCCGTTCGGCGGGGACCAGCCGCCTACCCCAATAGTGTGTGATTCTATCTCGGTCCGCTCATTGACTTCAGCCTCCTGACGCTCCGCTTGGCACTGGCGCGTCCGGCTTGCGGAAGAATTGCCCCACTACCAAGAGAAGCAGAGTAATAAAGACGAGCGCCGCGAACTCACAACCGAACCGCACCCACGCAATGCTAACTCTGCGCCACGGTTCCCCGGACTTAGCTTCCGCTGTACCGGCACCGCTCTTTGCGGCTTTGATCCGTGCAAGACTTTCTTCGAGAGCGTCGGGCGGCGTCGCCACGGCTGTACCGCCTTCGTTCTTAGCGATCTTCCCCAGAGCGCTAAATTCGTCGTAGAAGTCGCTCGTTGTCCTCTCTCTTGGGGGCGCGGAGAAAACCGCCCAGCGCCCGATAGACTCCGGCTCCTTGGAGAAGCGTCCGCCGCCTAACGGGCGCAAGCCCTCGCACAGGGGCCAGATTGCCATCCCAGCGGCGATCGCTAATGCAAACACCAACACAAGCCGCTGAAATATGTTCAGTCGCCCAGTACCCATGTCACACGACACTACAGGCTACATGAGGAACTGTCAGATGCAAAGGTCTGTCACGGGCGTCATCGCGCACGCACGCGGGGGCAATTTGGAAAAAGCTCGCACCCGCCGACCAGACAAGCTAGATTCCGGGGATTCACCCGGGCTCGGACGGGGCTTCCGGTTCGGCGGCAATCGCGGTTCAACGGTTCCGCCGCCCCGTGCGGGGCGGGTCAATTTTTCCCCCGATCACCACGGGTTCCGCCCGGTACGCGAGCTTCACCCGTGGCTACAGTCCGGCGCCCCTTCGGGGCGAGCACCGCTAAACACGTCCAAGTCCCAAGGGCGTGGGGCACGTTGCAGCACTGTTGTTCCAACAGTGGCACTCAGGCGGAGTTGTCCGGTTTTGTAAAAAGTGGAAAGGGCGGTTGACTTCCTCCGACAAATGTAGTAGGCTTGCTCCGACGGGTGTAGGAGTGTTGAGACCGGCGAGGTGAGTGTGGTCAAGGGCCAACCGCAATGGGTTGGAGATAGACCATGCTTTCCACTTAGTCTCGCCCGTGGGCGGATAAAACGATGGCTGAACGACAGCATGATTTAGGGAGTGCCGAACTCCAGGTGCTCAAGGCCTTGTGGGAGGTCGGACCGACGACCGTCCGCGAGGTGCTCAACCACCTTCACGATCACGGCCGGCGGGTCGCCTACACTACGGTCCAAACCCTGCTGACCCGCCTGGAACAGAAACGTTACGTGGCCAGTGATAAATCGGACCTCGCCCATGTGTTCCGGGCTAGGGTGTCGCGGGAGCGGGTGACGCGCTCGCGTCTTAAAACGCTGCTGACACAATTGTACGACGGAGCGGCCGGCCCGCTGGTGCTGCAACTTTTGCGCACCGAGCGGTTAACAGCAGACGAGATTGAAGAACTCCAGAAATTGATCGAACGGTTGGACACTCCGGCCTAGCGGCCGATGCGGATGGGGACAAGGTATGCCCGCTTGGGCTCTCCCGACGACCGAAGTACTCTGGCGGAACGGACTGACCGCGATTCCGCTGGTTCTCTTGACGACCGCTGTTTGTCGATGGGTTCCATGCCGACCGGCCACCCGCCATACGATGTGGTTAGTGGTACTGGCGTGGCTGGTTACACCGACGATGCTCCCGGCGCCGCCGACGCCGAAATTGGTTTCCGAATTGGTGACCCCGCTCCTTCCGCCGGAAGTTGCTGACGCGGACCACATCGCGGAATCAGCGCCGAAAACGGTGGCCGCGACGCCTCCTCGCGAACCGGTGGTAGTTCCTGCGGCTAACAGCGAGGTCTCCAAGTCGCCTTTGTCCATTCCGACGCCGCGGAGTCGCCCCAGGCGAACCGCACCAACCCTCCAAGTTAAAGAACCGTCGCGGGAGCAGGCGGCGAGGCCCGTTCCGTTGCAACCAGACTCCTCCCCCGTTCCTTCACCAAGGATGGCTGCCCGTACAGCGTCGGGATCGCCGGATGTGCTCGCCCAGGCGACCGGCGCTGTCGGGTTGCTGTCCGATGGTTTTCCCGCGGTTGAAGAGGCGAGGCATGATCGATTCGAAGGGCGCATGTCGCAGAGCAGCGAAGGGCGCGAATCAACCCGCACCCCGGACCCCTCTCTGGAAGGGACAAGGAACGAGGCGGGACCGGTTGGCGCGGTGGAAAGGACCGGCTCAACAAGCCTGCCGACAGTGGATAGTCTTGACTGGCGGGCCTGGGCGGCGGGGATTTTCCTGGTGCGTGATGCCGTGACCAAACTGCCACCGCTGCCATTGACGGTTTGGATTGGCGGGACGGCGTTGCTGGTTCTCATTGGAGGTCTGCGTGTCCTTCAATTCCGCCGGCATCTGCGGCGGGCTTTACCCGCACCCGAATCGGTTGCCCTCGTCGTGGAGTCGGCGTGTAAGGAAATGCGGTTGCGCCGCGTGCCGGAAGCGTTGATGGTTGACGGACGACTGTCACCGATGATCTGGTGCGGATTGCGGCCTCGACTCATTCTGCCAATTCCTCTTTGGTCGCAGCTCGACGGTCCGGGACGCAGGGCAGTCGTTTTCCATGAATTGGCGCATGTCCGACGATGGGACCACTGGGTTTCATGGTTGGACCGGATTATCGGGAGCCTTTACTGGTGGCATCCGTTGGTGTGGTGGGCGCGGCGGCGGCTTCGCGCGGAAGCGGAAGTCTGCTGCGACGCATGGGTCACGTCGCTGCTGCCGCGGACGCGGCGGGCCTACGCCGAAGCACTCCTGGTGACCCGGCAGTATGTTGCGGAAGAGAACCGGCCGGTGCCCGCGCTGGGCATCGGCATAACCACAGGGCGAACCAGACGATTTGCAAGGAGACTGACGATGGTGATGACGGAAAGTGTGAAACCAAGACTTTCGGCATCAGGATTCGCTTTGGTCCTGATGATGGCAACGACCGGCTGGCTGACCTCACCCGCGCAATCTTGTCCGGAGGAGGACAAGGCGGTGAAGGCGGCGAGCAAGGGATGTGACAAGCCCTGTGCGACTGCGTGCGGATCGGGGAAAGCATCCGCGGCGACGGCAGCGACGGTAGTCGCCCCCGCGCCCGCCCCTGGCGGAGCGAGCACCTACGAGCAGCACATGGCCCATCGTATCGTTGCCGACACGGTGACGGCAGAGGGCGGCGTCGTGGTCGGGCACCTGGCCCCGTTCGCCCTGGCCTCGGGGCGCGGGGGCAGCGAAGAGGAGCGGTTGAACCGACTCGAAAAGGAACTGGAACGGCTAGGTGAACAACTCGATCGTCTTACCGAGTCCTTGGAGAGTCAGCACGAAGCTCACGGCGTCGGAGAGCGAACGCCGCGCCCGCCACGCGCAACTCGAAGGCCACGACCGGGGCAGCCTGGACAACCGCAGTGGGGACAACCACAGCCGGGACAACCCCTCATGGCCCCCATGCCTCCGATGCCTCCGATGCCGGCGATGCCTCCGATGCCGGAGATGCCGGCGATGCCCCCGGGAGCAGGCATTGGACTGGGGCACAGCGAAGGCCGCGATGGCGGCGAGGTGTTCCCTCGCCTTTACACGCTACCCCAGGGAAAGCTCGAGGCGCTCACCCAGTTGATGTCCCGGTCCGACGTGCCGATCTTGATTCGCACCCAAGAAAACGGGATCGAGGTCAACGCTACCGAGGGACAACATCGGGTGTTCGCGGCCTTCGTCCGGATGATCGATCCTTCCGGCGATCGCGGCGGAGCGAGCATCGCCCCGGGCGACGACGATGATAATCAGCGCGGGAATGTCGATCGTCGCCGTATGGCGAAAGAGATGGAAAAGGCCGCCAAGCAGCGGGCCAAGGCGATGGAGAGAATGGAAAAACGGCGGGCCAAAACCGGGGCGCGGATGGAGCAGATCCGCACCGATGCGTTGGTGAGGGCGGAAATGCAAGAGGCGTTGGAGCGTGAGGCGGAGGAACTCAGCGAACAAGCCGAGGCGATCGCCGAGCAGGCTGAGAACCTTCGCGAGCGGGCGGAGCAAATTCAAGAAGAAGTGGGGCGAGAATCCGACCGCGATCGTGGGGCGGAGTTGGAACGCGAGGCATTGTCGCTCCGCCACGAGGCCGAAGGCCTCGAATTGCGAAAGGGCCAACTCGAGAACCGGTCACAAGCGATCGAGGATCGAGCACGGCAAGCGGAAGATCGGGCTCGCGAAGCCGAGAATCGTCTCGAGGAACTCGAAGAGGAGCTCCGCCAAGCCGAACAAGAAGCCGACGATGACGATGACGTTGACGGCAGCCACGCTTCCGTCGACGGACCGGGCAGCGAATGGTGGAACTCGCTGCAACCGGCGATCGAAGCGGCGGTGGAATCACTGACCGGGCAGAAAACGGAAGATAACGATGCGGATGCGCCCGGCGAATCGGAATCCGACGACGAGTGATGCGGCGCCGTTTAGCGATGATTCGTCGGTTCGCGGCATGAATCGATCCGCGAATCGACCCGGGAACCAGTTCGTCCTACCTTCGGGCCGATCGACGCTTTGAACCATGCGGGGAGGCGGCGGGCGCTACGGGCGCTCGCTACCCCCGTCGGAGGACTACTCATGCGGTGCGGCGCACTTCTCCATTCGCGCCCGGCGAGCGGGAAGCGAATCATCACCCCGATCGTGGCGGTGCTTTGGAGTGCCACAGCTATGGCACTTGGGGCACCCCAACGTGGCGACGGCGACGTCGTCTTGCGGAATTATCTGAGCGGCAACGGCATGCTCAACCGCGGGCTGTATGAGCTTGCGGCCGCAGAATACCGCCAGTTCCTTGCCGATCACGGCGACCACGAGAAAGCGGGGGTGGCCCGCTACGGCCTTGCGGTGAGTCTGTTTCGCCTGGGGCAATTCGACGAAGCCGTCACGGAACTGGGCCCCCTCCAGAAGCTGCCTGAGTTCGAGTATTCCGCAGAGGCCTGGACGATCGCGGGGCAATGTCACCTCGCTCGCGGGCGACACGCGGCCGCCGTTGAAGCTTTCCACGCCGTCGTTGAACGGTTCGGCAAGCACGATCTTGCCGACGACGCGGCCGCGGGGGCCATCGAAGCGCTGTATGCCGACAAGAAATACGACGAGGCGGTCACGCGGTGCCGCGCCTTTGTTTCCCAATGGCCCGACGGTCCGCTCCGCGAACGAACGGCGTACTTCTGGGCCCTTTCCGCAATGGGAAAGGCCGACCATTCCGCCGCCGCTGACCTGTTTGAACGACTATTACAAATGCACCCACGGGGTCAGTTCGCGGAACAAGCCGCGTTTCTCTTGGCCCAATGTCACCAACAAAACAACGCCATCGACAAGGCCGTTGGACAATACCGACAGGTTCTACAACAGAAGGGCGGTCCCTATGTCGCCGACGCGCTGGCGAACCTGGGAGCGCTCTTATACCAGAAGGGACAGTATCCGGAAGCCGGTGAGGTGCTGGATCAATTGCTCGAACGATTCCCTCAAAGCCCGCTCCTCGCTCAGGCGCGCCTGCATCGCGGCCGGGTATGGTTCGAGCAGGGACAATACGACCGTGCGATGGAGCATTTCAGTCGAATCGCCGGCGCTGGGGGCGAATTCGGCGATGAAGCCGCGTATTGGACGGCGAAGTGCCAGTTGCGATTGGGCGACTCAGCGGGGGCGGCGAGCCGATTGGGGAGTGCCATTGCGGAGTTTTCGGCGAGTGCTCTCATCGCAGAAATGACCTACGACCGCGCGATCGCGTTGCTCCGCTCCGGCGATGCCGAGGACGCAATTGCGAGGTTGGAGGATTTCCGAGCACGGTTCCCCGAACACGAACTGTCCGCGGATGTTCTACAATTGCTTGCCATCACGGAACACCAGCAACGGCGTTTCGAACGCAGTCAAGTTCACTGTCGAGCGTTTCTCGCGCAATATCCGGCACACGAGTTTGGGCCTTCTCTGGAGTTCCTGGGCTGTGAAAACGATTTTCTATCGGGCCGGTATGAGGACGCCGTCGGCGGGTGCCGAACTTTCCTCAAACATCGCGCGGATGATCCCCAGGCCGCCAAGGCGAAGCTTCGACTCGCGACGGCGCTGTATCGCCTGCAACAATTCGAGGAGGCTGAGCCTTTGCTCGTGGAACTTGCGCCCCTGGCCGGACAACATGAAGTGTACTGTCCGGCGCTGCTGGCGTTGGGTGACGTTTATTTTCAGCGCGGCGAGTGGAAGTCCGCTGAGCAACGGCTTAACGAATATGCTTCCACGTCGATGGATTTGCCCTTCATTGACGACGCCCTGCTCAAAGTGGGGCTGTCACGGCAGCGGCAAGAGCAGGGCGAGGAAGCCTTGCAGGCCTTCGACCGACTGATCGAACGGTTCGGGCAGAGTCCACATCGTTTGCAAGCGTTGTTCGAACGCGGCCAGGTGCTGGCCGGACTCAAACGCTTGGACGAAGCGGTCAAGGCGTTCGAAATCGTCGTTGCGGAAGGCGGCGACTCGCGTTTCGCTCCGCACGCTTGGAATCACCTGGCCGCAATCGCCGCGCAACGCAATGACATGCAGCAGGCGGCGGCGCTTTATGCCCGCGTCGCACAGAGCGCGCCGGGTGCTGAAACGGAGGCGGATGCGCTCTTCCAACAGGGACAGGCACTTATGGCTGGGCAACAGTTCGCCGAGGCCGAGAAGGCGTACGCTCGGTTCATCGGGCGATTTTCCGCACATCCGCGAACGGGCGAGGCGGGCGCGAGGATGGCGATTGCCGTGGCACGGCAAGATCGCCATGCCGACGCGCTCGAGGCGATCATGCGCCTGGAGGGCGATCCGTCTGCGATACTCGAACCGGCTTTACGAGTGACTTTGTGCTATGAGAAAGCGTGGTGCTATCGGGCGCTGGAGAGGCTCGACGAGGCGGTCCTGGCGTATCGTCAGGTACTGGCGGAGCCGCCGGTCGGAGCGTTAGACCTGCACGCGATGCTCGAACTGGCGGAGATCGAATCCGCCGCGAAACGGCTCGACGCGGCCGCACCCCTGCTGCGACGCTTGCAGGAAGCGTTGGCCACCCGTTCCGCCGAGGCGCCGGGGGATCTCGTGGAACAGTGTACTTATCGGCTGGGAGTATGCGAGTTCGAATTGCAACGGTTCGACGAAGCGACGAAGCTCTTCGAGGAGTTTATCTCCGCCTATCCGAAGAGTGCGCTTCTGGCTTCTGCCAGTTTCTACTGTGGTGACGCATTGATTAGGACGGGCCGGCATGAACGGGCCCTGCCGCACCTGACGCGGGTGGTCAAGGAATTCACCTCGGACCCGGCGGTGCCCGCAAGTCTGTTGCGACTGGGCGAGTGCTACGCCGTCCTGCAGCGTTGGGCGGCGAGCGAACGGGCCTTTGCCGCTTATCTGGAGCAGTCTCCGGGCGGCGAATTTTGGTATCAGGCGCGGTTCGGTTTGGGTTGGGCGCGGGAGAATCAGCAACGCTACGACGAGGCCGTCGCGGCGTATCAGAAAGTAGTCGAACGCCATCAGGGGCCGACCGCGGCGAGGGCCCAATTCCAGATCGGGCAATGTCTATTCGCCCAGCAGAAGCACGAAGACGCGGTCCGCGAACTCCTGAAGGTGGACATTCTCTACGCGTACCCGGAATGGAGCGCGGCCGCGCTGTACGAAGCGGCGCGGTGTTTTGAAAGACTCGGCAAGACCGCGGAAGCGAAGCGGCACTTCCAACAGGTTGAGGAAAAGTACGATCAGACCGAGTGGGCGAAACTGGCGGGGCAACGATTGTCGGAGCTGTCGTCCAGCATCAGCCTGCCGGGTCGGTGAGGCAAGGTGAATATGGGAAACATGTCCATCGTCGGCACCGCGGCACGTTGCGGTCAGTGCTTTTTGGGGCAAACTGCCGGGACCGGGCCGGCGGTGAATGACGCGGTCTACGTTCAATCCATTTGGGAATTCGTGGTCAAAGGCGGCCCGGTGATGGTCCCCATCGGGGTTTGCTCGCTGGTGGCGCTGACCGTGGTCATCGAACGCCTGATCTCTCTTCGACGCGGAATCGTTATCCCTCCGGATTTTCAGCCGACATTGGCGGGACTGCTCGGCGATCGCAGCACGGAGCGGCGACAGAAGTCGTTGCAATACTGCCAAAAGCATGGCACTCCCATCGCCGCGATCTTCGCGGCGGGCATCAAGAAACTGGGTGAGCCGGTGGAATTGGTCGAACGCCACATTCAAGAGGCCGGACAACGCGAGGTGCTCAAACTCCGCAAGTACCTGCGGACGCTTTCGGTCATCGCCGCCATCGCTCCGTTGCTTGGTTTGCTGGGGACGATTCTGGGCATGATCACCGCGTTTGAAACCGTTGCCGCGTCCGGAGAAGCGCTGGGCCGCACGGAACTTCTGGCCAAGGGCATATACGAAGCCATGATTACCACCGCCGGCGGTTTGATCGTCGCCATTCCAGTCGTTATCGCCTACCACTGGTTTTCGGCGCGAGTGGAACGCTTGGTCGCAATGATTGACGCCATGGTGGTCGATTTCATTGAAGATTTTGCGCTCCCTGCGCCTTCCGCGTTTGCCGCGGCGCGTGAAGCAACCAGAACAGCGACGGTGGCGTCGGACAACGGAAACGAACCGGCGGCGGCCGTCGCGCTCGCCGCCGGATGATGAATTAAAAAGCACGGGGGCGCCTCACGGGGGCATGCCCCGCGTCGTCGTAACGTGTCGCCGAGGAGAGGACGGACCGTGATTCTAAAAGCGCAGCCGGTGGGTAGCGACATTGCGATCGACCTGACGCCGGTCATCGATATGGTGTTCAATCTGCTGATCTTCTTCCTCGTCGCCACCTCGTTCCAGCAACTGGAACGTGAAATGAAGATCGCTCTGCCCCATGCCGGCTCCGCGGGGCCGATCAGCGCAATGCTCAAGGAGATCGTCGTCAACGTCGACGCCGAGGGTGGGATGATCGTCAGCGGCCGGCCCATCGCCGCCGAAGAGCTTCGCACCATGGTCAAAGAAGCCGTCGCAGTGAATCCGGACCAGAAGGTAACCGTGCGCGGGGATCGGACTACGGCGTACGCGAACATCGTGGCGGTGTTGGATATCTGCAAAGGCAACGGCATCCAAGAACCGTATCTCGACACCGTGGTCGGTAACTAATCTGATTCGTTGGCGGGCAGGAAAACATGAGACGATTCCTCATCGCGTGCAGTCTCATCATGCTCGTCATGGTCGCCGCGGCGAGTGCCTGGCGGCACTGGCCGGAGAGCCATTCGTTCTACACTGATGCAGCGTCGATCAAGGAGCCGGTCTCGACGGCCGTGCTGCGCGACATCCTCTGGCAACCCCCCGTGGCGCTTGCCGAAGTCATCAATACCGGGGAAGACGACTACGAGCCGAAGCTGAGTGCCGATGGTCTGACACTTTTTTTCGTTCGGGGCAAGGCCGGCCACGACGCGGACATTTACTTTTCGCGACGAACGTACGAAGGGTGGACTCCGCCTGAGCCGCTGCACGAAGTCAATTCGAAGGCGGACGACCTGGGGGCAGAGCCGACTGCGGACGGAGTCTCCCTTTATTTTTATAGCAATCGTGACGGAGGCCAGGGCGGGTATGATCTTTGGGTCTCACGTCGTGGGCGTGACGGCTGGCAGGAGCCGATGAATCTTGGACCGACCGTCAACTCCGAATTCAACGACTATGGACCGGCACTGACGAACGACGGCGGGATGCTGTACTTCTCGTCGAACCGTCCGCGGCCCGGCGACTCGACCGGGTCGAACCCCAACGCCTGGCCCGCAACGCTACGAGAGGATTTCTATCGCCGTACGTACGACCTTTACCACGCAACGATCACCGACCACGGCGTGGCGGAGGCGACCGCTCTTGCGGCTTTGAATACGCCGTATAACGAAGGGGCGCCGGCGGTTAGCCCCTTCGGCGACTTCATCTACTTCGCATCCGACCGGCCGGGAGGGCTAGGCGGCTTCGATCTCTACCGTTCGCGGAGACTTCGCGGCGAGCAAGTGCCGCCGCTGAACTTGGGTGTGGTCGTCAATACACCCGCCAACGAGCTCGACCCGGCCCTGGCCATGGGCGGATATGCCCTCTATTTCAGCTCCGACCGCCCCACCCTCCGAACCCCAAGCGCGAGCGCGGGGTCAAGTCCCGCGCCCCGCGAGTACAACCTGTATCAGTCGACTTCGCGTGAAGTCTTCACCGAAGTCAATACGATCGCCCGTCCGCCGATCAACTGGGCTGCGATTTGGACTGCGATTGGCCCGAACCTGCTGTGGGCGCTGCTCGCGCTGTTACTACTGTTGCTCATGCTGGCGCTGTTCAGGAGTGCTCAAAATCGAAAGCTGAGTCTGTTGGCAAAGTGTTTGCTCGGGTCGTTGGCTGTCCATTTGTTGTTGATGGTTCTGTTTAACGTGTGGGACGTGGCCGCGTCCATCGCGGGGGAAATCTCTCGGAGCGGACGCGGACTGATTCAGATCGCCCTCGTGGGGCCTGCGAGCGGTGATGCCCTGGCGGCGCAAATCCGGGGCCAAGGCATCGACTTGAAGACGCCATCCCCCATCGAGCACCAGTCCGAGCGTCTCGACACTCGCTTAAACGTGCAATGGGAACAGTCGCCGGTGCGGACGACGGTCGAGCGGTCGGCGATGTCTCCCAACGAAAACCCTGAAATGTCGCCCGCGCTCGCCGACGCCCAACCGAAATTTCTTTTGGCGGCGCTGCCGCGCGCGTTCGTGAAGGTCCCGGCTCCGCCGCCGTTCGAGACGGCCTTGCCCGCTGAAACAGCACTCCCGCGCGGCACAGAGGCTGAAGCGGCGGCACATCCCGCACACGTAGAACCGTCGAGGCCCGGCCGCTCCGCGGCGTCCGACCCGGTTTCATTGGCCGAAATTGCACCGACTCAAATAGCGATGCAACCTGCGGAGGCGGACAGGAGCTTGGCCCTTTCCGCATCGCAAACCTTAATTGAGTCGATTACGCCGCAGGATGCTTCACCGCGACATAGCGCGGTCTATGCGCCGCAGTTGCCCGGTCCAGATGGGGTGCCGGTGCCGGCTGCCCAGGTTGCATCCTCCTTGACCCTTGTCCTGCCGGCGGCGCCCCCCGATTCCATGCCGGGGCTGGAGGAATTGCAGCCGCGGATAGAGGTTCCGGTGTCCATGACTCCTGTGCGGGCGGCGAGCCCTGCGGCCGTAGTAAGCCTCATCAAAAACGCCGGTGTGTCCATGGCTCCCAAGGCGCTACGATCCGTCGCAAACGACTCGTCATTGGCATCCGACCTCGACATCCACACGGTTGAGGCCGCGACCCGTGCGCCCGTGAAGGTTGCGACGGGGAACGCTTCAAGCGTGCCGACCCACCCGCCCACCGCAAACGTCGCGCTGCCGGTTCTCGAAATACGCGGGTTCGTCGCAGCGAGCGAGGCATCGGCACCCACACCGGTCGCCGCGGTCCACCCGCGCCGAGCGCGGCCCGCCATGAACGACTTAAAACCCGATCTTTCATCCGGCGCGGGCGTGTCGATGGCACCGCAAACGGCTTTGGCCGGGTTCAATGAGCAATCGGTCAGTCTCATAGATATGTCACCCGTAGAGCGCGATGCGGTGCCGCGCCGGTCGGGGGGCGTCGCCTCACTTGCAACTTCGGATATTCGCGCGGTGCCCGAGGCACTGAAGCTGGGTTTGAGCATGCCCACTCAAGAGTTGGCGCCTGAGAACCCTTACGTTCAGCGTTTCTCCGAACAGAGGATGGAGTTCGTTGAACGAATGGGGGGAAGCAAGGAAACGGAACAATCCGTCGCCCTTGCATTACAGTGGCTAGCGGCACACCAAAGCAAGGACGGCCACTGGGACGCAGACGGGTTCGACCGGGATTGCGGCGAATGTGGCGGCGTGACGAACATCGCGGCCGACAACGCCCTGACGGGGCTGAGTCTGCTCTGTTTCCTGGGCGCCGGACACACGCACACCAAAGCGGGCCTCTACCGCGATCACGTTGAACGCGGGTTGCAATGGCTGGCCGGGCGCCAGAAGCCCGATGGCGACCTTCGCGGCGAGGAGACGATGTACAGTCATGGCATTGCTGCGATCGCCCTCTCCGAAGCCTACGCATTGACCGCCGACCCTAAACTGTCGAACCTTGTGCAACGAGCGGCGCGGTTCATTCAACGCGTCCGCAACCGCGAGGTCGGCGGTTGGCGATACGATCCGGGACAACCCGGCGACACTTCAGTGTTGGGGTGGCAGGTGATGGCATTGAAGAGCGCCTCGATGGCCGGGGTCGAGGTGTCCCCTGACGCCTTCGGCGCCGCCCGCGAATGGCTCGATCGAGTGAGCGAGCGAAAGCGACCGGGCCTGTATTCCTATCAGCCGGGACAACCGCCGACGCCGAGCATGACCGCCGAAGGGATGTTCGCGCAGCTCTTGATGGGGTTGCAACCCAGCCATCCTCGAATTCAAGACTCGGTCGATTTCATCTTGCAACACCTCCCCAGCTGGGAGTCGGATCCAAGCACGTACTTCTGGTATTACGCCTCGCTGGCCCTTTTTCAGCACCAGGGAAAGGCATGGGAGGCTTGGAATGAGGCTCTTACCAAAGAGTTAACCAGCCATCAGCGAACCGACGGTCGAGCGGCGGGGAGTTGGGACCCGGCGGATGAATGGTCGAAGATCGGCGGACGGGTCTACCAAACCGCGCTGTGTACATTGATGCTCGAAGTGTACTACCGCTATCTGCCGCTTTATGCGCTCGATCCCTCGTCGGCCCCGCCGTTGCCGGATGGGGACGATGAATCGCCATCCATCGGCACCATCCGCGGGGTCGTGACCGATGCCGTGACTCGACGTCCACTCGCGGGCGCGGCCGTCCAGCTCGACCTTCCCGATGGCGAGCCGGTTACCAGTTTTACCGAGCATGACGGAGCCTACATGCTGGACGCGCCCGAAGTGCCCGATTTCTTCGCTCTTTCCGCGTCGCGCAAAGGATTCATCCCAAAATCTGCGAATGTTGAACGAGCGCGGGTGGAAGGGCGAACGCTTACGGTGGATTTCACACTTGAACCCGCGAGCAGCACCGTGGTCGTGACGGAGGCCGTGCCCGACGTCCATCACCTGGGCGACAACCAGTTTGATGGGACGATCAACAGTCAGTTCCAAAAAAAGTCCGAGGGCGCCCAGTTCGCCGTGGAGTTCGACCTCTCGAATGACCCGGCAACGGAAAACCTAACCCGCGCCGAAGTGCGTTTGCTGGCCAAAGGTGTCCAACGAAACCACCGCGTGGTGGTCAATGGAACGACGCTGAAACGGCGGCTCAATCAGGCTCCGGAGGACGGAAGCTTCGGCGAGTTCGTCGCCCCCTTTCCCGCGACCTTGCTTCAGATCGGGGCCAACACGCTTCAAATCATCGCCGCCCCGAGCGAGAGCGATATTGATGACTTCGAGTTTGTCAACGTGCAGATTCGCCTGTCGCCTTGAAGCAGCCCGCCGGATCGGGAATGGGGCCGTTCACAGGCCCCCCGCGCAACCTAATTCATCAGATCGGTGATCAGCCCGGTCATCCGTGGGCCCCGAAAGTCCACCCGCGAATTCGACACGCAGCCGGGTTCCATCGGTTCCGACGGCGAAGATTGCCGGCGGTCCTTCCGAAGGCTAAGATATGGCATAGTGTGAGCGATCCGCCCAAGGGGCCTCCCAAAAGGCTTTGGCAATGACCCGGCTCCAACAGCACATCCGAACCACCCAGCACCGCCTTTGGCTCAATCGTTGGCTGCACGACGTCTGCCTTTGCGGGGCGATCGCGGGCGCGGCGTTCGCCGTCACCGTCGTCATCCAGCGACTCTATGAGTTTCCGGCGCCGTTGCTGTGGATAGGGATCGGAATGGTTGTGGCGGCGCTGGCCGGGTCGACGGTTTGGACCATGACGCGGCGGGAGAACGCCGAGTTGGCGGCGGCAAAGCTGGACGAGGCCGCCGGACTGCGCGAACGGCTCAGCAGCGGACGGTATTGCGTCGGAGTGGACGATCCGTTCGCCCAGGCCGTCGTCGCTGATGCGGAACGAATCAGCGCTTCGCTTTCGGTGCGCAGCCACATCCGCCTGCGCCCGCCACGCCCCCTGGGTCTCGCGGTCGCCGCGCTGTTCTTGGCCTGCATGAGTTTCCTGGTCCCGGCAGGATTGCTGAAGTCTACCGAAGCCAAGGAGTCCACGAAGCAATCCGTCGAGCGGGAACAGACGCACGTGGCCGTCAAACGACAACTCGAAGCGGTTCGTCAGATGGCGGAGACCACGCCGGCATTGGCGGAATTCACCGACGACCTCGATGGCCTAGAGAAGTTGTCGGGCGGGAAGCTGGAGCGTCCCACCGACATCCGCCACGAGGCGGTCAAGAAAATCGACAAGCTCGAAGACGCGGTCAAGCAGAAGCTCGCCGGTGAGAAGTACGAGGCCGTGCCGGAGATGCGGAAGCTCTTGCGGGGGCTGAAATCGCCGAGCTCGGCCGAAGCCCCGACGGAGAAGCTCAATCAAGCCCTCAGCAAAGGCGATTTCAAAGCCGCCAAGGAGGAGGTCCAGGCGCTCCGTGAGCAACTCGCCACGCTCAAATCCGAGGAGGACAAAGAGCTGGTCGAAAAAATGAGCAAACAGCTTGCGGAGTTGGCCAAGCAGCTTAAGCAGTTGGCCAAGGACGAGCAGTTGGCCCAAAAGCTCGAACAGGCGGGCATCAAGAAAGAAGACGTTGAGCGGATGCTCGAGAAACTGAACAAGGCCGACCTCGATCAACTAAAGAAACAGCTTGAGGAGAAGGGACTAAGCCAGCAGCAGATCGAGAAAATGGCCAAGCAGCTTCAGCAGCGGCAGGCGGCGGGCGCAACGGCCAAGAAGCTGGCGAAGGCGATGAAACAAAGCGCCTCGGCGAGTCAGGCGGGGCAGACGAGCGAGGCGATCGAGGGGCTTCAGCAGGCCGGTGACCAACTCAGCGAGTTGGAACAGCTTGAGCAGGAGATGAACCAACTCGATGCCACGGCCTCGGCACTCCAAGACGCCAAACAAAACCTCGACAAACCCTGCCCCGACTGAGGGGGTACGGGAAAGCGGGACGGTCAGTCCTGCACGAAGTGCGGTCCGGGAAGCGGCGGCATGGGAAAAATGGGCCAGGGCCGCGGCGGGCTGGCCGGTGAGGAAAAAACGGACGTCGCCTTTAAGACTGAGCGGGGCAAGGTCCACACCGGCAAGGGCGCGATCGTGGGACAATTCCTCGTTGATGGGGAGCAGGTGAAGGGCGACGTGAAGTCGACTCTAGTCGAAGTTGTTTCTGCCGCGGAGCGCGACGCCAGCGACCGCATCAACCGCGACCGCATCCCTCGCCAGTACCACAATGCGGTCAAGGCCTATTTCTCCAATATCCAACGCTCCGTGAAAGGCGAAAAAGCCAAGGAATCCAACAACGAGGGCGAAAAACCTAACGAGGTGCCCAAAGGCGAGCAACCGACGCCGACGCCTAAGGACGAGTCCGGTAAGTAATCGAAAGATCGCCTGTTTCGCGACCTGTCAGGTCGATATACTGACATTGGAGTGCTTACGATGGTTTATCGCGGATTCGTTAAGAATGGGCGGGTGGAACTGGACAACGGCGACGCGTTGCCGGAGGGCGCCGAGCTACGGATTGAGCTTTTGGACCCGGTTAAGCCATTCGCAGTGCAATCCGCTGAACCGTTGGGCAAAAGGCTATTGAAGCACGTAGGAACGGCCACTGGATTACCTTCAGACATGTCGACCCAGCACGACTACTATCTTTACGGAACGCCGAAGCGTTGATCACCGTATTTGCGGATACTTCTTACTACATAGCTCTCCTCCACGCGGGGGATGAGAATCACCGCAAGGCCAAGGCATACACCGATCGATTTGACGGCCGGATGGTCACGACCGGTTGGATCGTCACGGAACTTGCCAATGCCCTGGCCAAGGGAGCCAACCGCCAGAGCTTCGCGAGCCTGTTGGAAGATCTGCGGGGCGACGAACGTGTACAAATCATTCCAGCGGACAGCCGACAGTTCGAGAGCGGACTTAGTCTATACTTGCGTCGAATGGACAAGGACTGGTCGCTGACTGATTGCATCTCCTTCGTAGTGATGGAACAGATGGGCCTGACCAACGCCCTTACGGGCGATCGTCATTTCGAGCAGGCGGGCTTCAGTGTTCTGTTGGCGTAATTTGCGGCGAGCGGCGCCGTGCATGCGGCGATTCCTTGTATTTATTGCAACTCCTTGTGTGTTGCCCCCGACCCTGGCGGCGGTTGCACTATTTCCGACGCTAATTGCTTGCGAACCCCCGCCGATCACCGAGAGCGGAGTCATCACGGTCTTCGGCGGGGTGGGGCTGGGGCCGGGGCAGTTCAGTTATCCACGGGCGATTACCGCGGAACCTTACGGCTCGGTTTTCGTCGTGGACAAGAACGGGCGCGTGCAGCGTTTTTCTCCCGACGGCGTTTTCGAGTCCTACTGGCGGATGCCGGAGACGGAGCACGGCAAGCCGGTGGGTCTCAAGGTCCATCCCGATGGGAGAATCTTCGTCGCCGACACCCACTACCACCGAGTGATGATTTTCAACCGCGACGGCGAACTTCTTGGCTCATTCGGCAGCCAAGGCTTCGGCGACGGGCAGTTTCAATTGCCGACGGATGTCGCCTTCGATGCCCTGGGTTTCATTTATGTTAGTGAATACCAGGGCAACGACCGGATCACCAAGTGGTCGCCGGATTTGCAATTCGTGGCCGCGTTCGGCGATGCCGAAATGGAGGGCAAACGTCTGACCCGGCCCACGGGGTTGGCCATCGACGATGAGCAAACGCTATGGGTCGCGGATGCGTGCAATCACCGGATCGTGCGCTTTTCGCTGGATGGGGAAATCCTGACTGCGTTCGGCCGCTTCGGACAAGAGCCGGGCGAGATGCGTTATCCATACGACATCAGCGTCTCGCCGGATCACACCCTGCTGGTTTGCGAGTATGAGGGAAATCGGTTGCAATGGTTCTCCAAGGACGGCCGCTCGCTACGATTGTGGGGTCGCGGCGGTCGAGCGCCGGGTGAACTCTTCGCCCCGTGGGGAGCGACGTACGGCCCCGGGGGTCGCGTGTACGTCGTGGATTCGCTCAACAGCCGAGTGCAAGTCATACGACCATGAACTGCATCGCCCTCGCACTTCCCTTCGATTTCCAGCAACCGGCCTGGTTGTGGCTGGTGTTGCTGGTCCCGGTTCTGGTCATCGCCTCCTTACAGTCGCTTGCCGGGTTGGACCCGGTGCGGCGCGTCTTGGCGATCGTCGCCCGCAGTCTGTTGGTAATCCTCATCGCCTGCTGTCTGGCCGGCATCGAGCGCGTGCGCCGAAATGACGACCTGACCGTGCTGTTCCTGATGGATCGCTCCTACAGCGTTCAGTCCATGCAACAGTATCAAGAGGAGTTTATCCACAGCGCCGCCCAGACTCGGCAGCCGGAAGATCGCATCGGGCTGATCGACTTCGCCCGCAACGCGTATCTCCAGCAACTTCCCATGCGCGGGGGATACTTCATTGAGCCCGGGCGCTTGCCGGTCATGCCCGATACGGAACGGACGGACGTGGCCTCGGCGATCCGCTTGGCGATGGCCATGTTCCCGCATGACACGGGGAAACGCATCGTCCTCCTCTCCGACGGCAACGACAACATGGGCGACGTGCTGGGCGAGGCGCGGCGCGCGCAGGCCGACCGCATCCCTATCGACGTCGTACCCCTGCGCTATGAGCACCGCAACGAGGTCTACTTCGAGCGGATGATCGCCCCGACCCACGCCGAACCGGGCGAACAGGTCACCCTGCGCATGGTCGTCGGATCCTATCGGCGGGCGTCGGGAACGCTCGCCATCTATCAAAACGATCGAATGGTAACCATGACGCCGGAACAGTCCCACGTCGAACTCTCCCAGGGCAGCAATACTCTGATGATCAAGCTCGGAATCGACACGCCCGGCGTCCAGACCTACAAGGCGTTCTTTCAGCCCGACGAGGATTCGATGGACGCCATCCCCCTGAACAACTCCGCCAGCGCCTTCTCCTTCGTCGCGGGGTCCAGCAAAGCACTTTTGATCACCGCCGATCCCCAACATGACCGACCGCTGTTGGACGCCCTGCGCAGCGAGAAGGTAGACGTGGACATGAAGGCCGCGTCCGAGTTGGGCGAGTTCGGCCTGTTGCAGATGACCAACTATTCCTCGATCATCCTCGCCAACATCCCGGCGCAAACATTCACCGATGAGCAACTCCAAAACCTGGCCACCTACGTCAAGGACATGGGCAGCGGGCTGATCATGCTCGGCGGACACGAGAGCTTCGGCGCGGGGGGGTGGATCGGCACTCCCGTGGAGGAAGTGATGCCCGTCTCCTTCGAGATCAAGCACAAGCGGGTGATCCCCCGCGGAGCGTTGGTGCTCATCATGCACAGTTGCGAGGTGGATCGCGGCAACTTCTGGGCCAAGGAAATGGCCAAAAAAAGCGTCGATACCATCAGCTCCCAGGACTACTTCGGCATGTTGGCCTATTCGTACTCTCCCGGCGGGGCCAATTGGGAAGTGCCGCTGGGTCCCAACACCAACAAGGCCGCGGTGAAGGCCAAGATCGACCGCATGAGCAACGGCGACATGCCGGATTTCGGCTCCACGATGCAGATGGCCTACAAGGAGTTGACCGCCGGTCGGGGGAAGGACGCGGCCCAGAAGCACGTCATCATCCTCAGCGACGGGGACGCGGCGGCGCCCTGGCCGAAGCTGTTGGACGAATACGTGGAAGCGAAGATCACCGTCAGTACCATCGGCATCGGATGGGGCCAGCACGTCATGGAGCCGACTCTGTTGAATATCGCCAACCAAACGGGAGGGAAGTACTATCCGGCCAAGAACCCCAAACAGCTCCCGCAAATCTTCGTCAAAGAGTCACAGGTCGTCCGCCGTCCGCTGATCGTGGATGAACCCTTTCAGCCGCAGGTGAAACACGCCTCCAGTGAACTTCTCGGCGGGATCCAGGCCGGGCGCGAGCAGCTTCCGCAGCTCGGCGGATTGGTGCTGACCGCCGCGAAAACCGGCCCCAACGTACTCACACCCATCGTTCGCATGACCGACGACGGCGACGACCCGGTCCTCGCTCACTGGCAGTACGAATTAGGCAAGACCGTGGCGTTCACCAGCGGCTATTGGCCGGTGTGGGGAGACGCCTGGACCAAGTGGCCCAAGTTCGCCAAGTTCTGGGCCCAGATCGTTCGCTGGACCATGCGCCAGGAAGCGCCCGCCAACTTTGATGTCCGCACCAACATCGAGGGCAACCGCGGTCGCGTCACGGTGGATGCGCTGGACAAGGACGCGAGTTTCCTGAACAACCTGCAAATGCGCACCAACCTCATCGGTCCCGACGGTCAGCCGACGCCGCTTCAGTTCAATCAGACCGGGCCGGGGCACTACGAGGCGGAGTTTGATGTGGAAAAAGCCGGACAGTACCTCGCCAACGTGCAGGTGTTCGACCAGGGGAAGGCGTCGGGAACGATCCGCACGGGGCTGACCGTCCCGTTCTCGCCGGAGTACCGCGATTTGATCCCCAACGAAGCTCTACTTCGTCAAGTCGCGGATATCACCGGCGGGCGGTGGTTGGATCCGCAAGGGCCCAAGGTTGATGTCTTTAGCCACGACTTGCCGCCCAGCGAGGCGAAGCGGGCGGCTTGGGATTGGGTGCTGGCGTGGCTTTTGTTGCCCGCGTTTCTTCTGGATGTCTCGGTCCGACGCCTCGCAAGCTGGCTCGCCCTTTCCATCGCCGTCGAAGTGGTGCTCTTGGTGGTGCTCTTATTCGGAATGGGGTTGCGGTATAGTCCGTGGTGGGGCGTGCTGGGCGCGATTGCTTTGGCGGAGTTGGTCGGTTGGACGATTCGGTTCCGTTCCATCGGCCCGCTCTTCGAGTGGATGACCCATACGGTCACGGCCCTCGCCCACGCCGGCGATCGCAGTGCGGCCTCATTGGAGAAGCTGAAAGACACACGGGAACGCGTCCGCGACGAGCTTGCACCGGAAACGCTGGATCGCGGGAAACGAGTCGCCGACGATGCCTCGCCGATCCCGCTGGCGCAGGCCAAGCGCCGTTTCGACGCGGGCGATGAGCAAGCTGGTCGCCCCGTGGGTGATCTTCGCGACGCCCTCGGCGGGGCCAAAGCCGTCGAGCCATCGACAAAGCCGCCCAAGCCCGCCCGACCGCCCGCTGACGTTGACGCCGGAGTTGAGGACCAGGATACAACGTCGCGGTTGCTGAAGGCTAAGAAACGAGCGAAAAAAGACATGGACGACAAGGAGTAGGACAACATCAGCACCCCTCCTTAATAAGGAGGGGTAGGGGGTGGTTGAGACAACCATGATCGCTCGATCGGGAGTTCATTGGATGACGGAAGCCGGGATGTTCTTTGAGAAAGCCGGGCGGGTCTGGGATACGCTGCGCGAACTGGAAAGGCGGCTGGGTGAGGCCGGACTCGACTACGTCGTCATCGGCGGACTGGCCCTCAACGCCTACAACTATCCGCGACAGACGATCGACGTGGACATCGTGCTCACACCCGCCGACTTCGAGCGGTTCAAGGCGCAATTCGCGGGCGGCGCCTATCGAGGCCTGCCCAAGCTGCCCCGCCGTTTCCTCGATCCGGCCACCGACGTGACGATTGACGTTTTGATCGCCGGGCAGATCGCGGGAAATGCCAAGAAGAATCCGTCGGTGCGTTTTCCCGATCCCACGGAGGCCGAGGTCCATGCCGACCTTCGCACGGTGTCGCTGGCCCGGCTGATCGAACTCAAGCTGGTCACGTGGCGCTACAAGGATTGGGGCGATGTCGTGGAACTGATCCGGCGGAACAACCTTCCCGCATCGTTCGCGGAGAAGCTCGACCCGATCACTCGATCGGCCTACAGCGAGTGCTGGGACCAGGCCAACGACAAGGAATACGAGGAGCCCACGGGGTAGGGGCATCGAATTTTAGATCATACATACGGTCCGCCCAGCGGAACCCACGGGACTTGAGGCGATGGTTGATGACGGAATTGAAGTGGTTTGCGAGTGTGGCGAGATTCATCGCTTTGCGCTTGCCCACGCGGGGCGAATCGCGCGATGCCCGGGCACCGGGAAGCGATTCCGCGTGCCGACAACGAGCGAGCGCGTCGTGTTCCTTGAAGAGCATCATGCAGAGCATATCTGTAAACAAGAAGTCGATCCGTTGCGGGCAACGCTGGACGACAAAGCAGGTACTGCTCTCGGCAAGTCACCTCTAAAGACCCGTGCTCGTCTGCTGCAAGGACGGCGACGACTATTGCAGGGAGCGGCGTTACTTGTCGGCGTGGCGATTCTCACTGTGTGGATAAGCGGTCGACAATCGCTCCGTCTCAGTTTCGAAGGCGTAGAAATAGGATCGGATCCTCTGTTCACTGTCCGTACGTGGAAGCGTGACCGATACTATCGGCGCTACAAGGGTGTCGGTCGCGGTAGAGACGTCAATATCCGTATTATAGAAGTATGTATTTCGCCGGATTCACCGGATATCAGAGGAATTGCTGCGCGTAGTTTTGGTTGGTTTGACGGGATTGTCTGGGTAAAAGCCATTGGAATCGAATTAACTCAAGGCTCGGATCGGGGATTGGCTGGGGCACTTGCCGACGTATCCGACGAGCCACCCGCTGAGGCAAAGTGTTACAACATAGTATTTGCCGAACTTGAAGGAACTCGCGTCATGCGCTTCCGCGGCATGAACTGTTCCGAACTTCCTAGCCTGGCAGTTGTGGAGCCTGTTGCGTACCTCCGTGGTGAAAACGGAGCGTCGGAATACGTTGTTTCAATCTGCTTGCCGAAAAAATTGTTCGAGGAAGATAAACCCGTTAACCCTTTAGATTTTGAGTTGTTTTCTGAGGGGCAATGGATCAAGGGACGAGAGTGGACTCCTCTAACTATGCCCGGGGAAGATATTTGCAAAGAGATTACTTTTGCAACCCCTTGATCCGAATAGTTCTGGTCAACCGGCTTGATGATGATTGAGACGAGTTTTGGCGGGTCGAAGACTCGCGGGTAGGGAGGCGAGGCTACAGCCCCCCTCCTTAATAAGGAGGGGGTAGGGGGGTGGTCGAGGATCCCCCTCAATCCCCCCTTGGAAAGGGGGGAAGCGACCCCCGTATCCCCCCTTGTGAAGGGGGGAGGCGTGGGGAGGCGCGTATGACGCGAGTATACAATCGAAAGGTGCAGAAGAAGCTCCGCCAGCGACTTCGCAACGAAGCGCCCAAGGCCGAACGGTTGCTCTGGTGGCGCTTCCGTGGGAAACAAGTTGACGGATTGAAGTTTCGACGGCAGTACGGCGTGGGTAACTACGTGATCGATCTCTATTGTCCGGAGGCGAAGCTTGCTGTCGAAGTGGACGGTGAATCGCATTTCGATCCCGTGGCCGAAGCGAACGATGCCCGACGGCAGGAGTTTATCGAGTCCTTTGGAATACACGTGCTTCGGTTCACGAATCCGGAAGTGTATGAGCAGTTAGACGCGGTCGTCGACGAAATATGGCGTGTTGCCAAGGAGCGCGTGTTAAAGTTGCGTAGAGACCCCCCTCTGTCCCCCCTCGAACAGGGGGGAGGCGACCCCCCTGATTCCCCCCTTGGGAAGGGGGGAGGCAGGACAGGAGCTGTCGATGCCAAGCTCAGTTGATCCCGCGGTTGAAAAGGCCGCCGAGGAATTGCGGAACAAGTTCAAGGCCCTGCGCGCCGAGATCGGCAAGGCCATCGTCGGGCACACCGAGATTGTCGACGGCGTGCTGACCGCGCTGCTGGTCGGCGGGCACGTGCTCATTGAGGGCGTACCGGGGCTGGGGAAGACCTACTTGGTCCGCATCCTGGCCAAGGCCGTGGACTTGAAATTTTCCCGCGTCCAGTTCACTCCCGACCTCATGCCCGCGGACATCATCGGCACCACGATCATCTCCGAGGACCCCAACACCGGGAAACGCTCGTTCAACTTTCAGAAAGGTCCGCTGTTCGCCCAGATCATCCTCGCCGACGAGATCAACCGGGCGACTCCCAAGACGCAGTCCGCGTTGCTCGAGGCCATGCAGGAACACACGGTGACGACCGGCGGCGCTCGCCATCAACTCGAAGAGCCGTTCTTCGTCATGGCCACCCAGAACCCCATCGAGCAGGAGGGGACCTATCCGCTTCCCGAGGCCCAGCTCGATCGCTTCATGTTCAAGCTCGTGGTCAACTACTCCAGCAAAGACGAGATGAAGCTCATCATGGACCGCACGACGACGGGGTACGCGCCGACGATCCAGACGGTGATGACCGGCGCGGAGATCGTCGGCACACAAAACCTCGTGCGTCGGGTCATTATGGCCCCGCACGTGCAGGACTACGCCATCCGCGTGGCCATGGCCTCCCACCCCGGCGGACCGTTCGCCCTGGAAGTCACCAACAAGTACGTCCGTTGGGGAGTAAGTCCGCGCGCCGTCCAAGCCCTCACCCTCGGGGCCAAGCTCTACGCCTTGCTCGATGGCCGCTTCAACGCCAGCTTCAGCGACGTAAAGAAAATCTACCTCCCCGCGATGCGTCACCGCGTCCTGCTCAACTTCGAGGGCGAGGCCGAGGGCGTCAGCACCGACGACCTCCTCAAGGAACTCCTCGAAAAAACCCCCACCCTTACCGAAGCCGCGGCGTAGCCGTTGGGGATTCAGCGTCAATCGCTATGCTCATTCAACCGTGGAACCTGGTTTTTCTCGTCGGCTTCATCATTTACTTCACCATTCGCGGGGTGTTTGAGCAACGCACCAAGGGCAATGAGAAAGCGGTCGACCGAGCGGATGGGCGAGATCGCACCCTCATCTTCGTCATGCTGGTGAGTGGACTTCTCCTGCCCCTACTCTATGTGTTCACACCCTGGCTTGCGTTTGCCGATTATCGCGTACCCTCGTTCGTTCCGTGGTGCGGCACAGCCGTCATGGCGGTCGCGCTGTGGCTCTTCTGGCGCTCCCATGTCGATCTGGGCCAAAACTGGTCCATCACCTTGCAGCTCCGCAAAGGCCATCAACTGGTCAGGCACGGCGTTTACCGCTCGATTCGCCACCCCATGTACGCTGCCATCTGGCTATTTAATCTCGCCCAGGGACTGCTTCTGCAAAACTGGCTCGCGGGATGGTCCGCCTTCGTATCCTTCGCCGTGATGTATTTTGTTCGCACGCCTCGCGAGGAAGACATGATGGTCGAGTTCTTCGGACAGGATTACCGCGACTACATGCGCCACACGGGCCGGCTTTTCCCACGCCTACACATCAAGAACGATGCTTAGCAAGCCGCTACACCTCGCCCCTCGTCAAAAGGGGGGACCACAGGGGGGTCAGACATGTAAACGACACGACAACATAGCGGCACGCCTCGAGTGTGACGCCGTCCCGGCAGGAACGCGCGAACTTAGCCCAGCACTTTCAGTGCTGGGTTCGCAAGCCCCCCCCCAAAAAAAACCCCTCTCCCCTCGGGGTCGGACGAGCCGACCAAGGAGGGAGGGTCCGAGGGTTGGGGTGAGGGCGCATATGCACAACTGCCCCGTGAACGGAACCGCGACAGAATGGAGCGGAAGACGTAGCGTCGCAATTCGTGGGCGACGCCGTTCTTACTTTGCAATTTTCATTCTGCCTGTCAAATGGGTTCGTTTTGCAAATACAGTTTTTTGGCGAGTGTCACATAGTGGCACCAACGAAAACGCCGAAACGCAGAGAGCGGAAACGCCGAAAAAAGGGAACAAACGGCACGAAGGCACAATGGCGCAAAGCGACAATGCCACAGGGCGACGAAGCCACGAAGCCACGGGGCCACGAAGGCGCGAAGGAAAGGCAGGGCCGAGCCCGGAGCGGGGAAGGTGCGCGAGTGGGACTTCCATACCCTAATAACGTCACAGGCGCTCGGTCGCAGGGTGCTGGTGGACCGATCGCGCGGAATCGCCGTCCGTGGCCTGCTCCCCAAAAGTTGATCCAGTTGGTATGAGAGTCTAGCCGCCAGGGCCGCGGTGAGGGTCCACCCGGTGCTGCGTTAACCGCCCCGCTTACCGTTAGATACCGGCACACTGCACGCAGCACGGACCTTGCTTCCGTCGCCAAGCTTCAAGCGTGAAACGGACCTATCCGTATCGCTACTTAAAGTCTGTCGATTCATAGGCTGCATTCGCTAACGTTCCCAGAATGCGACACAACATGGAAGTCAGCTTCGGTCGGGCACTTCGTCGACGACGGGAGGCCGCAGGCTTTTCACAGGAATCACTTGCCGACGCGTCGGGTCTACATCGCACATACGTCGGCAGCGTTGAGCGCGGCGAGCGAAATATTTCGCTTCGAAACATCGTCCGTTTGGCGTCCGCGCTCCGTTGTCGAGCGTCCGATTTGCTCGCAGAAGCGGAGGCCCAAACGTGAGCATCCGCTACCTCGACTCTGGCAGCGACGGCGCAAGTGCATGTCTCGGACAATGGCTAGACACGGAACTGCGCGATGAGCTTCGGGGATTCCGTGGACAATTCGGTTTCTTCGACATCGGAGCGCTACGCAAGTACCTACCGCTATTGGACAGTATGATCTCTGAGGGCGGCCAGTTTCGACTCGCTATCGGCGCGAACATAAGTGATCCCCCTAGCACAGACGATGTCAACGCTCTGTTGCCGCTCCTCACTGGCCGCCACAACGCAAAGCTTACTGTAATTGCTCTTTCGAACGCGCTATTTCATCCGAAGACGATTCATCTCATTCGGAGCAACGGAACTTCCACGGCGTTCGTCGGTTCCGCTAACCTCACCGCTAAAGGTCTCGGCCATAATGTTGAAGCGGGGCTAATTATTGATGGGGACGACTATACAACTGAAGTGCTAAACCACATTGCTTCAGCGATCGATTACTGGTCAAGTTGTAATGATCCTGGCGTTTACCAAGTTGCGAGCGACGACAACGCTAGACGACTCTTTGATCTCGGACTGGTAGTACCACCCGCAACCCGCCGCCGCACACGCAAACTGTTGCCCATGACCATGCGACGTACCAGGGCGAGCACGAAGCACAGGAGTTGCGGATCGCAGATTTCGGATTAGGGAGTTTTAGCGACGACGGAAATTCAGAGTCGTCCCCTTCTTGCTTTTCTCGGCACCCAGATCGCGCGTCAGAAACATATGCTCCAAGTCGGATAAATGCCTTTGGCGCGCGAAAAGATTTCAGACAAATCGATTTCGAGGTGTTCGCCCGTCCCTGTGTTCACGAGTACAAACTTAAACTGCTTCTTCAGACTCTGTGCAACGAGCACCTCGGCACCTGTTAGACCGAAGAAATAACCCGAAAAGTTTGGGGGCAGCTTCTTCCGGGAAGACTTAATTTCAAAGACCATGATCGTATTGAGTCGGGCTTCGATGTCCGCCAAGTTGTCCAAATCTACGGGGGCGGAAAGTTTGACAACATCAAAGGCTCTTCCGTAAACAACTTTTCCTTTTTTTGCGAATGCCACGAGAAGATTCTGCCTTTGCCTCGCGGTGGGAATAATGAACCCCACGTTTTTGCCAACGAGGATTGCGGCCGCCTTTTTCGCGGTCGCTTGAGTTGACTGAAATTCCACACCTCCATTGCGATTCACAGATCAGCCACCCTTCGCGCGGCGAGCCTGTGGCACCTTTGCAGAAAAAGCCGCTGCGAAGTCATCAATTCCAATTCCGAGAGCCTCGCATAGCCGCACAGTCTCGACGAAATCCAGACGGCGTTCGCCCGTTTCGTACTTGCTCACATAGCTCTGGGGGTGCCCGAGCCGGGAAGCCAAATCGGCTTGGGTGAGCCCCTTTGACAGGCGCAACTCCTTTACGAGCCCTCGAAAGAGATCGTCCGGAATCGTGAATTTGGTTTTCGCCACGCCCCGATGATATTTCAGTTGAAAGAAAAACCCGAAATGGGATAATGCTCTCGATGTCCACGATCATCGCTACCTACGTCGGCGCAACATGACGACTGCGAGGTTCAAAAATATTCTCCTTGAGGTTACGGCGCGAACGTTCGCGGACATGAGAAGCAAGCGACACATTTACAAGGACCGAGCCAAGCTACCGTTCTGGCCAACCACCTACGACATTAACTGTGGCTGGTGTGAAGACTGGGGCACGGGCGTTGAGGCCGCAGTGCCTGAGGCGACTGGTGACTGGCTTCGAGATCCATCGGGGGATGATCACGACCATTACGCGGTTCTGTTTCGCGGTCTGTGGTACGACGCCGAATGCCTGGAAGGCGTCAAGGACTTCCACGACCTTCCACTCATCAAGAATCAGCGCGTACACCGAACAATTGTACTGAAAGGGAGGATGCGGGGGCAGCGCGATACGATCCATCGGAAAGAGACAGCCACGGTCTCAGCGAACTCCGTGACGAATTAGCGCTCAAAGGGAGAGAAGCGGGACACTCGACCGTCCGAGCTAGAAGCGACCGGGCCGTAACGTATGCGTCGTGTTCTCGCTCGGTCAGCAGATACCGTAGCCGGGATTCCTGTGACGCTGTGACCCGATGCCGCCAGTAAATCTTCGCACCGTGTCGGTGTTCACAAAACAGTAGTGGACGCGCGTTGGCAGGACGTACGGCGCGCCTGCCGGTGACAACAATGACGTCCTTCAGAATATCTGGGAACGTTCCCCGCGGAAACAGATCGATAGACAAATCCGTGCAGTAACAAATCAGAAAGTCCCGAAACTGCCCACCGCCAACCGTACAGAAAAGCTCGCTCGGTAGCACAAGCGCGAAACATCCACCTACCGCCAATCTATGCAGAGATATGAGGGCGAACGCGATCCATAAATTGGAAACACCTTGCAGGCTGATGCCGACCTTTGCTACCAGAGCTTCGGCCAAGGCACGCTCGTGCTCCGCGACGAACTGATAGCGAACAAACGGTGGGTTTCCAACGACAACATCCCACGTTTCTTGGTTCGTCGCTGCCCATTCGAAAAAGCTGCCGGTGATCACCTGACCCGACAGCCCGACGGCGCGCATAACATCCTCACACTTTGCCGCCTCGGATTCAAGCAACTCAACGCCAACAACCTCAACTCCCCGTCGATTGCGTCGCGGTATTAGTCGACCAAGCCCCCGTAGGAACGCACCGTCACCGGCAGAAGGCTCCAGCCAGCGCCCACCCCATTGTCCTCGAAGTTCCTGCACTCGGGCTAGGCAAAAGTCCACAACGTGCGGCTGCGTGTAAACGCCACCGCGTAGCTTGTCGGGGTGAATATCGCTAATGAGTCTCACGTTCTTCTCTCAGACGCTCGCAAGTCGCGCCCTTGCGAACCGCGCTCTCTAACAGATACCAAACCGAACAACACAAGTCAAGGGTAAAGAAATCACAGGCACCTTGTACCTGTAACCGCGGCAGAACGAGTTGCTCATCTGTGGAGACTGGGTGGGCGTTCTACGTTTTTCGGCTAGTTGGCGGCAGCAGCACCAACGCCGGGCAGCTCCATCGCCCTTGAGCGATGGAACGAGGGATCGGCTGGCGTTGGGGCGACAAGCTGACCCTAAACCCGCACCTTCGCTCCATTCGACATTTCGCATTCACAATTCCGCGTGATCGGTGCATCACGCGGTCCCCACCGAGCGCCCGTCACGTTATTGGGAAAGAGTCGGAGTACTGGCCGCGCCCGGGTCGATCGTCGTTCGCGGGCACGAAGACTCCGCGCTCGCAAGGTGCAAAAACATGTTCCACGTGGAACAACGGATGATCGACTCAATCGACCGCCGCCCATGCGTCGCCCGCATAGCGCTCGACGGTCGCCGACGGGGCGCTGCGTCAGCGTTTTTCCAGCTCCGGCAGGGAGACCTCGACGCGCTTGAGCATATCAGCGGCGAGAAGGAAGACGTCGCGCTTGTCGTCGACGCACGAGTAGTGGCCTTTGTCGGTTTCGTTGTCGTTGGTCTGTGAGGAGACGTGGAGGACGCGCCGTGTGCCGTCGTCCAAGGTAACGACCACTTCGTGCGACGGGCTCGACAGCCCAAACGTCGCGAGATCATCGGCGGCGTTGCGGACGTAACGCTCGGTCTTGAGGTCCTTCACCTGAAGCAAAAGATTGTCCACCTTTTTGGCGTCGAGAGGCAAATCGGGTTCCGCCTGGTACGTCCAGCGGCCTTCGCCCTTCACGAAGACATTCGTCTGATCGCCTTTGCGAATGGAGAGCTGACGCACCTTGGCGTCGTCGAAGGCCAAAACCTCGGTCGTGCGGTATTCGTCAAGAAGCAGATTATGGAAATCCGACGCGACTTCGTAAATGGTCGGCTTGTCTGAGCGCTTGGCGTAGAACTTGCCGTCGTGCTCGGTGACGGCCAATTCACTGGTGATGGGCGGCGGCTGAACTTCAACGGGTTTCGCCGGTTCACCCTCGCCGGCGGGTTGCTCGATGCGCTGCTCAACGGGCGGTTGATGGGTCATCGCAATGGTGGCCGTGGGTGAATGGAGACCGAAAGCGCTCGCCTCGCCCGCCTCCGACGCAATGGCCGACGCCCGGAGCCCGCCCAACGATTCGACAAGCTTGTCCATCCGGTCGCCGCGCACCGCCGCCTTCACCGGCTCGGTCATGGTCCAAGTGCCGTCCTCGTTTTGAATCGTGACACTGTCTTGTCCGCCGACGTAGCGGTTTGTCGTCGCAAGGACGATTGTTTGAAGCTGGTCGGCGGGCAGGTCAAAGACGGTGCGGTCTCGATAGGCTGAGGGGGCGCGGAGCAGCGCCTCGACATCGGATGAACGTACCTTGCCGATCGACGGCAGGTCGTTGCGGCGGACGTAGACCATTCGCTTGGTCTTCTCGTCGGTGTACGCGCCGACGGTGATGCGTTCCACGCCCTCGACGCCGGGGACGGTCAGGCGGACCTCGGCCTGAGGTTGGGAAAATCCAAACGAGGCGGCCTCGGCGGAATCGGATTCGACAAAGACGACGGCGCTAAGTTCCTTGACCGCAGTAAGAACTTCTTTAACCGCAGTGTCCTCAGCTCGTCCGCCATCGCCGTCCAACGACCACTTGCCGTCCTTCTGAACCAGCGCCGCGGTACGACCCTGGTTCGCAATCTCGATTCGCGTGGCCGCGTCCACATTGGAGTTGGTGATCTTCATGTCCCGCCACTCAGACATCACGGGTTTGAATTTGTCCGTCGTCGTTTTCATGATGGTCGCGATCGCGGACTCGTTGCCCGTGCGGACGAAGGTCTTGGTGTCCTCCCCGATGGGTGAGCGGTCTGCGACGCGAAGCTCGTAGACGGTCTTTTTAGATTCGGTCGCCTCATCCGGAGTCTCGTCCGCTCCCTCGTCGTCTTCCCGTTCCTCCTTCGATTCATCCGTTTTTGGCGGGAGCTTTTCTTCGACGGTCACGCGGACAGTGAGAGCGCCGGGATTGAGGCCATAAACAGGCAACTTCTCACGGCTGTCGTCCTGCCACTGAATAACGCGCAACCTGCTTATAGCACGGAGGAGTTCGTCCACTTTACCGGTCGCACGAGCGCTGACCGGCGACTCCATCATCCACTTGCCGCCGTCTTTGGCGAAAGCGTAATTGACCGGGGCCTCGTTCGCCGAGCGGTCGATCACCTCGACGCGGATAGCGTTTTCCGGAGCGAAGTTCCAAAGCTGCAGGTCGCGGAATTCGAGGGCCTTGGACTTCCAGAGCGTGCGCAGATTCGACTTGCCCACGCAAACGCGGTCGGCGCCTGCGAGGCGAACGTAGGTTTCGTTTTCGGAGGCCGGTTTGCCGATCTCGATGGTCGCCGTTACGCCGGCCGAGTCGGTAAGCGTGACAATCGCCTCGGGCGGAGCCAGTCCGGCGTCGGTCGCGGTCACGGCGCCCGGTTCGCCGGGTTTGTAAGCGACTTCATACGAAAGGCGACCCAGCTCGCGGCCGAACTTATCGACCTCATACGCGGCGACGGCCATGTCCATCGGCGCGGTCATTCGCCATGTCGCGGTCGTCGTTCCTTCGGTCGGCGCTTTCTTTTCGAAGGTCCACGCCTCCTTGCCCTTCACTTGGCAGACCACCTTGACGACATCACCGAGTTTCTTTTCGATCAGGTCATGTGTGGTCGCTGATGTCGCCGGCTTCGGTGCGGTCGATTCGCTGACCTCTACGGGTTTGGATGCCGAGCGCGGGATTGCATACGCAACGATCAAAGCCGCCAGGAATGCCGCCAGTACGATTGTGCTTTTGAAGTTCATAGACCCCTACCTACGTCGCACCCACCACACCGCCCCGCCGCACGCCAGTGCCAAGACCGGCCAGAGAAAAATGGTCAGCGCCTGCACTGCCCTGACCGTTGCGGGCTTGGGAATCTCCAGCACCGCGGCGTCGATGGGCTTGCCGATGTTCATGAAGGCCGTGTTGTCGTTGAGCCAGTGCATGGTGTTGATGAGGAGCGTCACGTTGCCGGGATTGCGCGAGCCGATGACGATGCCCTGCGAACCCATTCTCATTTCGCGGGCGAAGGCCACCGCGTCCTCGGCGAAGTCCCGAGAGGAAACAACCGCGATCTTGGCGTCGCCCTTGGTTGCCGTCGCGGCGAGGTCGAAGGGGCCTTCAAGATCACCCTCCACCCTGTTCATGTAATCGTGCTGTTCAAGCTGCTCCTGGTACTTCTGAATGTTCTTGACGCCCCAGACCCCGTCGCGCTTCGGGAGGGTCATCAATCGTTGGAGTTGCACGCCCTCCGGCGGCGAGGCGCTGATTTCCAGCGGAGCCGACCAGGGCAATGCAACGAGACGGGCGGAACCGCCGCTGACGATCTCGTGTTTCTCAAAGTCGAGGTCGGTCATGTGATGGAAGGTCTGGGTGGTAACCACGTATCTGCCGGGAGCAATGTTGGTTGTGGCGATGAGCAAAGCAGAGGCGTCCACGCCGATGGCCCATGTCTCTTTGAGGTAGTCGTTGTACTCGTAAGTTCCCGCGATGGGTCCGAACGGACCGGGCGACCATCCGGCGATGAACAGCGCCCGGCCATTCGTGCCCATTGCATTCAGCAGCGCTTTGCGGTGGCTTTCGCCGAAGGGCGGGTCGGGCGGCTGCTGTTGTCCCATCATCGGATTGCGCTGCTGCGGCGGCTCGGGCTTGAGAACCACGAACAGGGTTCGCGTGGGCTTGGGTTCGACTTCGGGCAAAGTATCCCTGGTTTTGAGGTCCCATTCCTCGACGATGAAGTTGGCGTCCTCAAGTTGCTGTTTCATCATACCGTAGCCGGCGGGCGGCTGGCCGGGCATGAACCCACCCATAAACAAGGGCTGACCGCCGTAACGCACGAAGACCACGGCCGTTTGCTCTTTGTGCGTCGCCCGCAGGATGGCCGCGGTCAGTTTCTCCTCGCCTTTGAACGCCCGCTTTTCGAAGGGGACCCGCATCCCGCCGCCGCTCTGGTCCACCGGCGGCCAAGTCGCGCTGAAATCCACGACCATGGCGTCCGCGTCGGTCTCGACGAGCAAGGCGTTTCCGGTCGGAGCAAGTTGACTGGTGAGGTCGTCGAGTTTGAGCGGTTGCAGTTCTTGGAGCTTGGTGGTCTCGCCCTCCAGGGAGGCAACAAGGCCGGCATACCGATTGTTGGCATCGCGAAGGAAGCTCGCCTGGGCCGCAGGCATGGAGGGATTGCGACCCAACTCGCCCGCGGCAAACTTGCCGATCTCTTTGAGCGACTTGCTGATCTTGGGATAGAGGCCCTTGAGTTCGCCGACCGCGGCTGAGTATTGGGGATTGGCCGCCGCGGTCAAGGAGTCGACTTGCTCCCGCGTCATTTCCAATTCACTCGATAGTCGTTGCAGCAAATCCTCTACTTGAGCGGTCGGCGATGGCCGCGATGAATCACCCATGGCCCCGACGGTGGGACCGATGAGGGTAAGTTCCTCTTGCAGCAGTTTCCGCATCTGGGCGTCGAGGTCGGTCTTGTAAGCATCGAGGCGGGCCTGATATACCTTGATCGTGTCCAAGAAAGCCGACTTCTCACGCAAGCGGGCGAGTAGCTTTTGAAACTTCTCGTGATCCTTGAGGGGATTGACCCAGTCGGCGGTGACTTTGCCGCGGTTCGTGGCTTCGTAGAGGTCGAGCAAATTCTGGGCGGCGCGGCGGTAACGCTGCTGGTCCTCGTCCTCCCGGTCGGTCTCGAAGTAGAGCGAGGTCAGGCGGACGTTCTGATCCAATCCGCGTAGCAGGTTCTCCGTGCCTTCGCTTAGGCTGTTGACGCCGCTGGAGGTCATGTCCCAGCGGGCACTGTCGTAGGCGAACAGTTGCGCAACCACGACGATGGCTACGACGATCACCGTGACCACGACCACATTGGTCCCGACCAGCATCCGCCGCCCGGTCGAGATTGCGGGGGCTGCCATTTCTGTTTGTTTCTCTATTGCCATCGGCGCATCTCCAATCGCTTGACGGTGACGAAAAGGAAGAATGCCGTCGTGGTCAGAAAGAAGACTACGTGATTGAGGTCCAACATTCCACGGACGAAGTCGTGGAAGTGGCTGCGGATCGAAAGTTGCTGCAAGAGCACCCTAGGCCAGCCTTCCACCAGTTGTGCCAACGCATGGGAGGCGAAAGTCATTAGTGCGAGTAACGCAAAGCTCAGCAAAACGGCAATTACCTGATGTTTCGTACACGAACTGAAGAACAGTCCGACGGCGATGTACAACCCGCCGACGAGCAACAGTCCGAGGTAATTGCAGAGCAAAAGTTTGGAATCGACCGATCCGTACATTTGAAGAAGAAGCGGGTAGAGCAACAGGGCCGCCAGAAGAATGAGGTAGAAAACGAATGCCCCGCAGAACTTGCCCAGCACCACTTCGATTTCAGTAACGGGGGCGGTCATCAGGGTTTCGATCGTTCCAACGCGCAGCTCGTCACTGACCAGCCGCATGGTGAGCATGGGGAGGACAAAGACAAGAATGAGGATGATCCAAAAATCGAACAAGGAGCGCAGCGAGGCCTCCCCGCCCGGAGCGAAAGTACCCAGCCCGAACGCCAGTCCGGACGAGAAAAGGAACATCGCAATCACCGCGTAGGCGATCGGAGAAAGGAAGTAGGCCCCCAACTCCCGCTGGGCCATGGTCGGCACATTTCGCATTCCTGAACTCCGTTCGGAATTACCAGTTACGAGTTACCAGTTACGAATTACGAAAAGAGAAAGATCGCATGCACTCGGTTTTTATCCGAACCAACACACAGTTTCCTTCGTGTTTATTTGTAACTGGTAACTGGTCACTCGTAACTTGTAACTCGTCGTCGTCATTTCGTTCGTTGGCTCTGTTGTTCCGCGGTCACCTGTACGAAGAAGTCCTCCAACGTCGCACCTTCGCGGCGAAGCTCACGCAACGTCCAGCCCTTGGCGGTCGTAAGACGGTAAAGGTCTTCGCGTACATCGAGCTCAGGTTTGGCATCGACAGCGATCCGCACCCAACCGTTATTCGCGGAAGTTTCAACCTTCTGCACGCCGGGTAAACCGCGTGCGCCGGATTCCACCTCCTGCTGCGGGCCGCGCACCTCCGCCACCACCCGCGCTTGGGCGCTGAACCGATTGCGAAGGTCCTGCGGCGACCCGCTCGCCACGATCCGTCCTGCGGCGATGATGATCGTCCGATCGCAGGTCTGCTCCACTTCCGACAAAATATGAGAGCTGAGCAATACGGTGTGCCGCTGGCCAAGCTCCTTCACCAGGTTTCGTGTTTCGCGGATTTGGGTGGGGTCCAGGCCGATGGTCGGTTCGTCGAGGATCAACACCTCGGGATCGTGCATGATGGCGTCGGCCAGGCCGACCCGCTGCCGCATACCCTTGGAAAGCTGCCCGATCGGGCGATCGACGAACTCGCCGAGCCAACATCGGTCGGTCACCCGTCGAATGGCATCCACTCGCTGAGGAAGGCTCAGCCCCCGCAACTTGCCGCGGAAGTTCAGGTACTCTCGAACCCGCATTTCCGAATACAGGGGCGTGGATTCAGGCAAATAGCCCACCCGCCGGCGCACCTCCATCGAGTCCTTGAAGACATCAAAACCCGAAATGCTCGCTGACCCGCTGCTGGCCGGGTGATAGCAACTGAGGATGCGGATCGTCGTCGTCTTCCCCGCCCCGTTGGGACCGAGGAAACCGACGACCCCCCCGCGTTCGACATCGAACGAGATACTGTCCACCGCGAGGAGCGAGCCGTACCGCTTGGTCAGATTCCTAACCTGAATCATCGCCTACGTCCTCAAGTTTTGGTTCGCCGGCGCGCCGAAGCACTGAGGCGCCAAAGCTGTCCCGACGTGCCGGGACGGCCAAGGTAGTCGTGCGACCACGGTTGTCAAGCCTCGCGGAACCCGCCCGTTACGGCCTTGTTACGACCCAATAGGACGACCGAGCCCAACGCCAGTCCGACCGGGTCAGTCAATCCCCTACGTCGTTCAATTGGTTTGCGGTACAATCTTGTATACGCGGCGTCCAAGCGTGGTCCCCTTGCAGGCAAGATCACCGGGGGAGTCAGGGCGGTCAAGCGTATCGGTTTGCGATCGGAGCAAGTGATGTGTGGCACAGCGGCCCTCCGCTGTGCCTGTTGGCCCAGTCGAGGGCGACTGGGCCACACTTGCACGAAAGTATGGCTTCGATGGAGCATGAGTTGTGAGGTTGATCATCGAGTTCGACGGACCGGTGTTTGATCCCACTCCCGTTTGTTTCGCCGCTCACCAAGCCGCCGCCGCCGAGGTCGGCTGGTCGCAATTGGACCAGGCTACCTTCTGGCGACTGCTTCGCACCAAAGGGAGGCAGGCCGACCTTTTGCCGGGCGCGAAACCGGTCAAGATCGCCGAATACCAAAAACGATTCGACGACCACCTCGAATCCGACGCCCTCGTCGCGTCTTACCAACCGCAGCCGGACATTCGCCAAACCCTAGCCGAACTAACGCGCGGGGCGTCGTGCTGCCTGATCACCCTTGGATCGAATGTGGCCGGACGTCGGACGGTGTTGGAAAAGCACGGTCTTGAGGGCTTTTTCGCGCGGTTCGAACGGCTGGAGGCCGACCCGCGACGCCGACCGGCGGAACTGCGGCGACTGTGTGAGGCAGATCCCCGCTCGCTGGTGGTGGCGGCTTCGGATGCCCTGATTCGATCCGCCGGGGAGGCCGAGACGCTCAGCGTTGGAATCGCCGCCGGGTCATGTTCGGTTGCCCGGTTGCACCAGGCCGGAGCGGGAGTGGTCTACAAGGCGCTGTCGGAGTTGTCAGCGTCGATCCGCGAAGGTGCGGTGGACCTCGTGCAGGCCGGGCTGCTTCCGCGGTCGTTGGATGCGCCGTCCTAAGTCATTCGCTTGTAAAAACGCTGGAGACATTCGAGAATTGCCTGAATGAGCGTCGCCGATGACGAGGGCGTAAGGCGTTTGATCGAGTCCGCCAAGAGCGAAGACTACGGACAAGGCGATATCTCAACCTCGCTTCTAGATGACCCGCAACAACGCGCGACCTTCCATCTCATCGCCAAACAGCGCGGCGTCTTCGCCGGTCGCGAAATCGCCGCCGCGGTGCTATTGGCCTATGGCGCATCGCTCGACATCGAATGGACCGCATCGGGGGTCGATGGACGGCGTCTCGATTCCGTACCGACGCATCTCGCCACGGTTTGTGGGCCGCTGGGCACGGTCCTCTCCGCGGAACGCGTCCTGCTTAATTTTCTTCAGAGGATTTCCGGCGTGGCGACGCTCACCCGTGCATTCGTTGACGCCGTCGCTGGAACCGATGCATCCATTTACGATACGCGCAAGACGACTCCCGGTTGGCGAGTGTTGGAGAAGTATGCCGTCCGCTGTGGCGGGGGAAGCAATCACCGGATGGGCCTCTATGACGCCGTGCTCATCAAAGACAATCACCTGGCCGGCATCGAGACGCCGCGGCTCGCTCACGCCGTATTCGAGATGTTAAGCCGGCTGCCGATGCGGAACGTGAACCCGACCTTCGTCGAAATCGAGGCCGACGGCATAGACCAGGTCGAGCAGGTCCTGAAGGTAGTGGGAATCGACGCCATCCTTCTGGACAACTTCTCCGCCGACCAACTGCGTGAGGCCGTTATCCTTCGCGACAGTCTGGGACTGCGCGGCAAAGTGGCCCTGGAAGCGTCGGGGGGAATTACCCTACAGACGGTCCGTTCCGTTGCCGGGACCGGCGTAGACCGCATTTCGGTCGGCGCCCTGACTCATTCCGCGGCGGCTCTGGATTTGTCGCTGGATCGCGTCTGATGCTCAACAGCGGCGCTTTCGGATATTTGTTTGACTACGTCCTTTGGTGGGTTCTTTATCTCTCCCTACTCCTACATACCTGGTGCTTCTTCAAATTGTTCCCGTGGAGAATTCATCGCAAATGGGGACTTGGCATTGGCAATGGATTGGTTTTTCTCGGTCTGTTGGGGCTTGTGGCATTGGCGGGCGAGAGCTACCTTCGGTTCGCGTGCGTGCAGACGGATTCGTTCGGCGTGTCATTGCCCGCACGACGCTGGTTCGCACTGCATACACAATTGAATTCACTCAGTTGCCGGGATCGTGAGTGGGCGATTATCAAGCCGTCCGGTGTCCGGCGAATCGCATTCGTGGGCGATTCCTTCACCTATGGATGGGGCATCGAGCGGACGCAGGACCGGTTCCCGGATCGCATTCAATCTCTGTTTGATGGCCGCGCGCCGGGCACGGTGGAAGTGATGAACGTGGCCAAGCCCGGATGGGACGCGGGCGCCGAACTGGAGCCGATTCGGGACATGATTGCCGTGTGGCGCGTCGATGAGATTGTCCTCTGTTACGTGGCCAACGACATCGAAAAACTTCTGCCGACCTCGGAAGATTTCAACCCGACCCGTCCGCCGGACGTGCAATTCTTCAATATGGACTCATCTTGTCTGATGGACTACCTGTATCGCCGCATTTACCTGCCGCGCGTTCCCAGTGTGAAGAACTACCACGACTGGCTGGCCGAAGGATTCGGTGATGAGGCAACGTGGAGATGGCACCAGCAACAACTGAACGCCGTCATTAAACATTGCCAGGACAACGGCGTGACGATACGTGTCGCCTTGCTGCCGTTCATTCGTACGAGTGGGGACAAATTGCATATTGCCGAGCTTCATTCCACGTTGCGCGCGTTTTTTGAGGCAAATCAAACGCCGGTCGTGGACCTCTATCCGGCCATTGTCGGAATACCGACCGACAACTTGGTGGTGAATCGCGTGGATGCCCATCCCAATGAACGCGCCCACGAGCTGTTCGCTCAGGCTATCTGGCAAGCCTTCTACGCCCAACCGTAGACTGTCGCAGGGAAAAGCATTCTTACTCAGGAACCAACGATCGAACTTGCGATTGTGGGTCAAGCTTGAGCGCCTGACGGGCCAACGCTTCGGCTTGTTGTGCCGCGCCGAGTTTATGCGCCGCTAGTGCGGCGGACTCGAAATGTTTGGCGTTGGCGGGTTGCAGTGCGGTCAGCGTCTTGTACTCCCGCAAGGCCGCCTCCGAATCCCCCGTCTGCATGCACACATCCCCCAACGCTTGATGCAAGTCGATGTTTGACGGATCAATGGACAACGCCTGGCGGAACCAATACTGGGCCTCGCGTAACTCGCCCCTTCGCCGGGCGATGTTCGCAACTTTTTGCGGGATCGTAGGATCGTTCTGCTCGATCCTGGCAAGTTCCAATAGTTGCGGCAGGGCGAGCTCTTCTTCGTTGCGTTCGAGATAGATGCCGGCCAGTCCACCCCAGCTTGCCGGGTCCATGGGGCAGAGGCGTTGAAGGCGCTGGAGCGCCGAAGCGGCGCGGTCCCACTCTTTGCGCCGCAGAGTAATTGCGGCGAAGTGCTTCGGGGCCGCCCAATTGTCCGGATCGATACGGATGAGTCGCTCCAACAGCGGCAGCGCCTCGTCTTCATATTCGCGCTTTCCCGCTTCGCTCTTTTCCTTTTGGGAGAGCAGTGTCAGAACACCGGACAGGACATCAAGTCCGTCGGGATCGTTCTCATCGAGTGCCAGCGCCCGCCGCGCGGCGGCCATCGACCGTTCGTAGTCCGATTCGTCATACTCCGCTCGGGCCAATCGACTCCAATCGCTCGCCCCGGCGGCTTCCTTCGCCGCCTGCGCCCGAAGCTCCTGAATGTCGCCAAGCGAAGTTAGATCGAATTGGCAATTCCATTTAGCAACCTGGGCTCGCGCCCAGTCATGGAATGCGCGATCGAATTTCTCCGGCCCCACGCCCAAATCGCCGGCGAACACTTCACTTTGCGTTTTTCCGGAACGGAAACGACTGACCATGGTTTGGATCATGTCATATCCGAACCGTTCGACGATGTATTCCACCATCCATTCGCTTTGCGCATAGGCCATTTGCCGGTCGGTGGGACGACGCGGACGGATGAATCCCCAGTCGACGGATTCGAGGGTGAACAGTCCGTCGCGGCGCACCGCGTCAGCCAACAGTGCACACCAATCGAACGGACGCGGGGCGTCCTCTTCATAGACGGCGAGTCCTTCCGTAAACCAATGGGGAATGCGATTGTCCGTCGCGGCCAGAGTAACCGTGTGAGTGAACTCATGCTTGAGCACCCGGGCCAGGTTGTAACGACCCATGAGCTCGGTCGATTCTCGAGGGGAGGCCAGGGCGATGATCCGCCCCGTCGAAGCTCCGACCGTGTGAATCCACGGCTTGCCGGTGATGCGCACGCCGAAGGCCCGGTGCGTGGGGAAGATTTCAATGATGGTTTTTTCGGTGAGCGGCGTCTCGAAGTCGCTGGTCACGGCCTCATAGATGGGTTCGAGATAACTCCCCACATACTCGCCCAATCCCGGATCGTGCTCGGCGTCATACTTCACCACAAAGTGCGCCGTCTCGAACTTGGCAAACTTACGGAGCCGGTCGAGCAGTTCGAGGGTAAACTTGGTCCGGTCATTGTAGGGGTCCAGCGCCCACGCGGCGTCCAGAGCGTCCCGGGCCTTGTCCTCCAGGCCCCATTGCATGTACATCATTCCCAGTTCCGTGCGGGCGTTGGCGTCGCTGGCGTCCAGTTCAATCGCTCTTAGGTATTCCCGCTCCGAGGCCGCATACTGGCGAATGCCCGACAGGGCGTCGCCCAGCGTGCGATGAAACATCGCGCAACGGGGGTTGATCGCTGTCACGCGGCCTTGCATCTGCTCGACGCCCGCTCCGTCGTATCGGCACGCCGACGCCGCCGCAGACAACGAAAGGGCCGTCAAATCGTTGGGGTTGATCTTCAGCGCCCGCTCACAAGGCTCCTTGGCCTGCTCGTAGCGACGCTCGAGGATGAACTTCTTGCCGAGCAGATGAAGCGCCGGGGCGAACTTCGGGTTGACCTTCAGCGCCAGTTCGGCCCGCCGCTCGACCTCCTCGAACTGCCAGCCGTCCAACGCCACCTCACCTAACCCCACCTGGGCTTCGCACAGGTTGGGGTTGATCCGCAGAGCGGCCTGATAGTCCGAGACGCTCCCGTCCTCCTCATCATTGTTGAATTTCTCACGGAGGAGGTCGCCCGCCGCGATCCGCGCCGGCCAGTAGCCGCGATCCAGCCGCGTATACGCCGGTTGAAGCATCTCGCCGAGCACGTGCTGCGTCCGCCGTGGAACCTCCGTGCCGGTCAGCACGCTGAAGCGCAAGAAACCCAAGGCCGTATCGGTAATCCACCCCGCATCCTTGGGGAGGTCCGGTTTTTCCAAAAGCTGTCGATCGAACCAGCGGTAGGTTTCAATCGCCTCGTCGCGCCGCCCCAGAAACTCGTGCAACCGCCCAAGCCGGAGTCGCGCGGCGGCGTGACGCTCGTCGATTTTCAGCGCCATTTGCAACCGGGTTTGGGCGCCGGCGTATTTGCCGAGGCGAGTCAGAAGTTCAGCGAGCAGATCGTGCCACTCGCCGGACGCTTCGCCGTTCAGTGCGGTCAAGCCCGCGATCGCTTCGTCGTATTGACCGACTTGAATGCGGCATCGCGCCAGACCCAGCCCGGCCCCGAGGAGATGCTTCGGGTCGTTCGAGAGCTTCTGATAAGCCTCGGTCGCGGCCTCATAAGACCCCTGCATCAGCAGGTCGCGGGCGTCGGCGAGGGTCGCAGGCTTGGGTGCTTCGGGCTGCGCGACATCGTCCTTTGCAACGTCTTGTGCACGCGACGGAGCGGACAACCCAAGCGTGAGCATCACAGCGAAGATCACAGCGGCGGGATTCGATGGGATGGCGACACGAATGCACACCCGCGGATTCTCCCTCGACGAGGTTTCGGCACGCAGCCCGGGTGCCGACTAGCGACTCTCCACCCCCTCTAGTCCCCCTTAGCAAGCTGGGGGGGGAAGGGAGGCGCGTCGCGGTTTTACTCGTTGAGTTCCGGGCGGGGAAGGGCGCCCCGGCGTTTGGAGCGCCGAGAATTCACTCCGCCCGCCGCTCAGACCGGTTGGGTCTCGTGCAGCGCTGACCCGTTGGCGAAAAGCTGCTCCATGCGTTCGATGAGCCGTTCCATGCGGAACGGCTTATTGAGGTAGCCGTCGACGCCGAGGCTTTCGGCCCACGTCTGGTGACGCTTCCCCGTGTTTCCCGTAATCATGATGACCAACGGCCGCGAGCCTTTCTTCTTGGTAGTTCCTTTGAGCTTTTCCAATACCAGAAAACCGCTCCGTTTGGGAAGCATCGCGTCCAGAATCACCAGGTCAGGGTCGAATTGGGCCGCTTTTTCGATGGCCAGATTGCCGTCGCCCGCCGTATGAACCGTTACCCCCGTGCCGTCGAGGACCGTCGTGAGTGCCGTCACCATGTCCGGGTCGTCATCGACGACCAGGATGCTTTTACCGTCCATTGCCGTAGCCACAGAATCGTCTCCTTCGTACCGTGGATGCGCCAACTCGACCTTCGAATACGCGCGCGTTCAACTTGGGAGTATAGGGTATCCGCATCGCCCAATCAAGCAAGTACAGCCTCTTTTGCTCTCCAAACTGCCGTAATTCAAGCTGAGCCCGAACGTTTCCTGGCGACGGCCAGTTCTCCTTTCTTTAACGACCTTTGGGCGATAGAGTCTGGCACGCCGCCTCGCACACCCTGGAGGTTAGGCTTTCGACGGATCGACAATGGCCAAACGATGGATGATCTCGACCCCTTCGCCCGATTGCGAGGACCTGGCCCGTCGCCTCCGAGTCCCGCCCGCCATAGCCCAAGTGCTCATTAACCGAGGGTTGTCGCTCGATGGAGCGGGCGAAGCTTTTCTTTTCCCGCAACTCAAGGACCTTCACCCGCCGCAGCTTCTTCCCGGCGCTTCCGAGGCAGCCTCGAGGATCGTCGATGCGATCCACGCCAAAACGAAAATCGTCCTCTACGGCGACTACGACGTGGACGGCACGACCGGCGTGGCCGTCCTCTGGCACGTGCTGCGGCACGCCGGCGCAGAGGTGACGTTCTACGTGCCCCATCGGATCGACGAGGGCTACGGACTGAACCTCGAGGCCGTCGAGCGTCTAGTCAAGGACGGCGCGGGCATGATCGTCACCGTGGACTGCGGGATCACCGCGGTGGAGATCGCCAAGGTCCTTAAAGACGCCGGCGTCCCGCTCATCATCACCGACCATCACGCACCCCACGCCGAACTGCCCGACGCGGCCGTGATCGTGCACCCAACAGTCGGCGGCACGTACCCCAATCCGCATCTCAGCGGTGCCGGTGTCGCCTTCAAGCTCGCCTGGGCCATCGCCCAGCGGCTCAGCGGGACGGATCGTGTCGCACCCGAGTTTCGAGAGTTATTGAAAGAGCTGCTTCCGCTGGCGGCGATCGGAACGATCGCGGACGTTGTGCCGCTGGTGGGAGAGAACCGGATCATCGCCCGCCACGGCCTCAACGCTCTGCCCTCCTCATCGTTGCCCGGTCTGAGGCTACTTATCGAGTCCGCCGGTTTGAGCCATGCCCTGAGCCACGAAGGGAACGGCAAGACCTGTCCTGAGCCGCGAAGGATCAGCGGCTACGACGTGGGCTTCAAGCTCGCCCCCAGGATCAACGCCGCCGGGCGAATGGGCCACGCCCGGCTCGCCGTCGAGTTGTTCACCCGCGCCGACGCCGATCGCGCCCGTGAGATCGCCCTCTACCTCGAAGAGCACAACCGCTCGCGGCAGGCGACCGAGCGGCAAATCGCCAAGCAGGCCTACGAAATGATCGAGCGCGACAACCTTGCGAGCGACGCCCGGCGGGCGATCGTGCTGGCCTCACCGGGGTGGCACGCGGGGGTAATCGGCATCGTGGCCGCTCGGATCGTCGGCCGCTACCACCGTCCCACGGTGATGATCGCCCTCAACAACGGCGAGGGCCAAGGCTCGGCCCGCGGCATTCAACACTTCGACCTCGCCGACGCCTTGTCTTCGTGCTCGCGGCACCTGCTCGCCTACGGCGGACACGCGATGGCCGCCGGACTGCGCATCGCCGCCGAAAACGTCGATGCCTTCACTGAGTCCTTCGTCTCCGTGGCCAACAACCGACTCACCGGCGATGATCTGGTCGACAAACTCCGGTTGGATGCCCAGTTGCCGCTCAAAGACCTGACTCTGCCGACGGCGGAAGCGCTCGTGGGGTTGGGGCCCTTCGGCATCGGCAATCCCAAGCCGAAGTTCGCCACCGACTGGCTCGACCTCGCCCACGAGCCGCGCTGCGTCGGGGCCAACCAAGACCATCTCCAGGTTTCGTTTCAGCAAAACGGCACGCGCATCAAGGGCATCGGCTTCGGCCTGGCCGGCGCGATCGAAGATTTGAAGCAACATCGCCGCTGCCGCGTGGCCTTCGAACCAATCATCAACGACTTCAACGGCCGCCGCAGCGTCGAATTGCAAATCCTCGATTTTCAGTTCCCGAAAGGACCGTGATCCCATGGACCCGCGGCTACCGATTTCAACCGGTAGGTCGGGTGGCCCAGGTCCTTTGGACCTGGGGGAGTCGATGATTTACGCTCACCGTCATGCCCACGTATCTTCGCAGTTTCCGCGTTAGTTGCCGGATGAATGGTCCGCACAGAAAACAAAAGGGTCCGCTGGTAATGCAATCCACCCCACCATCATCGCCTCCCCCACCTCCAAAGGAGGTTGGCCACCCGCCCGAGTAGGGATGCAATGCTAATATGAGAATACCCAAGCTGAACGACGCTCGCATTTCCGAAGAGATTGGTGGAATGCTCGTATCTTGTCTGATACTCAAGGAACTCAGACCGGAGTCTGACGACGTGATTCAAAACCTCAAGACGATGCACCTCACTCTACTCTTAGAGCAGGATATTATTTTGCGGCTCTACAAGCTTTCGGATGAGCGTAAGGGAACTCTCAGTTTCAACCACATTTCGCAGCATTGCTCGCGATCAGTGGTCGAACGGCGCAAGGATAGAGCCTTGCGACCGAAACTAAACAACTTTCGCAAACTCACCAAAGAGCTTAGAGAACACCGACATTCCTATATCGGTCACCTACAGGCGGACGACGATAGGTTTCACCTCGCTCCGCTTGTCAATCTTTATGACACCGTGCGAGAGGCGATTGAGATTTGGGATTTACTTATTGGGGAAAAGGGTACCTACTCGCTAAATGGCGAGCTTGATTTGAGGATTGCCGTTTTTGGAAACGGTCAGTAAACTCCCTGATTATCTTAACGCCTGCCCCGGTCCGCCCAACCGCGCCCGTCTTTACATCGAAAACGGACGCGATCCCTCTCTCTAATTTCCAGTTTCCAGTTTTCTAGTTTCTGGATGATCGCTCCGCGATCATCCTCCCACCGCGCGCCCGCGAAGTTATTGGGGTGTGGAAGTCCCCCTTGCGCCCATTCCTCTCGCCTTAATCGGGCGCTTTTTCTTCGTGGCCAAGTGGCTTCGTCGCTTCGTGGCTCCAAAATGTCATTCGCCATTCAGCATTCCGCCTTCAGCATTTGTCAGGTGTCACCATGTGACACTCACCAAAAAACTGTACTTGCAAAACGAACCCATTTGACAGCCATGATTCATAAACCAAAGCAAGAACGCTCGCATTGTCCTCGCGCCTTCGCGTCTACAGGCTACAGCCTTCAGCCTACGGTCTACGCGCCTACTCGTTCACGCCGAAAACCGCAATCCGTCGTAGGCCAGTTCCATCCCCTCAGGCAATTCGCGGTTGGTGTCGGCGTGTTTGAGTTCATGGGCCATGTGCGTGAAGTAGGTCCGTCCCGCGCCGATGCGCCGGGCCATGCCCACCGCCTGGTCCACGCTGAAATGCGTGGCGTGCGGCTTAGGCCGCAAGGCGTCCAGCACCAGCACTTCGAGATCGCCCAACAGGGCCAGCGATTCCTCCGGGACACGGCTGCAATCCGTGCAATAGGCGAACCTCCCGAAACGAAACCCCAAGACCGGCATCGGCCCGTGCATCAGGGGGATGGGCACGATGGTCTGGCCGCCGACGGTAAACGGCTCGCGGTCGATGATGCGCAGCTCCAACTCCGGTCGGCTGTGCGGCGAATCCGCGGCCGGCTCGAAGACGTACGCAAACATTTGCCGGACCGCCTCCAGCGTCCGCTTCGTGCCATAACATGGCATCGCCTTTTTCATGAGCCAGTTGAAGCGCCGCAGATCATCAAGTCCCAGGACGTGGTCCGCGTGGTGGTGGGTGAAGAGCACCGCATCCACCGCGTCGATGCCGTGGGAAAGGCATTGCAGTCGCAGCTCCGGGGCCGTGTCTACCAGAATTCGCAAGGCTCCCCATTGCACGAAGATGCTGGGGCGGGTCCGCGTGTCGCGGGGATCGTCGGACGTGCACACCGCGCAGCGGCAGCCGATCATGGGCACGCCGTGCGACGTGCCGGTGCCCAGCATGACCACTTCCACGGTTTTGTCCTTCACGCTCATCTTTACCTCCAGGCCCGTGCTATCATCGCTGAGCATCATAGTTATGTGCGTGCTTTTCGGCTACGAACCAAGCCGATGTTCATCGCATGTGCAATACCGCCTGCGCAGCAGGAAGGGATTCTGTTGCGCGGGAACCGATTCGACGTCGCTTATTCCGGGGTTCGCAAGTTACTTCGCACGCCGCTAACGTGTCTGCAATGACCCTCGATGACCGTACTTTGGTCGCCGATGTCGCCGTCGTCGGCGCTGGAGCGGCCGGTTTGGCGACGGCGATCTTCGTCGCGCGGAGATGTCCGAGCCGCACGATTCTCGCTCTGGACGGGGCTAAGAAGCTCGGGGCGAAGATTCTGGTGAGCGGAGGCGGGCGGTGCAACGTGACCAACGTCTCCGTGACGCCGGCAGATTTTTGCGGCGGTAGTTCCCATGTCATTCGCCGCGTTCTTGATGCGTTCACGGCGGAGCAGACAGTGGCTTTCTTTCGCGAAATCGGCGTCGAAATGCACGTCGAGGAATACGGGAAACTGTTCCCGGATACGAATCGTGCTCGCACGGTGCTCGATGCGTTGGTGCGTGAGGCTCAGCGTGTGGGCGTCCGTATTCTTCCCGGCCATCGCGTGACGCAGATCGAGCGGAGGGATGGTTGCTTCGAGATCATTGTGGACAATGGTGGGGATTCACCGGGTTGTATGCAACTCATTCGAGCGCGCTTGGTGGTCCTCGCCACCGGCGGCCTGTCGCTACCCAAAACCGGCAGCGACGGCGGCGGCTATAGTATCGCCCAGCATTTAGGTCATTCGTTGACTCCCACGACGCCGGCGCTCGTTCCCTTGATCCTTGACGGGGATTTTCACGCCGGTCTCTCGGGCATCGCGCACGAAGTCATGCTGACGGTGTTGGTCGAGGGGTGCAAGCCGGTTCGGGTGCGCGGTCCATTGCTGTGGACGCATTTTGGCGTCAGCGGCCCGGCCGTCCTAGACGCCTCACGGCATTGGCACCATGCGCAGCTTGAACAGCGCGGCGTCACCATCTCAGTGAGCTTCTTGCCGGACGACGATTTCAATTCCGCGGAAGAAAAACTGCTGGGTCTGGTTACTTCGCAGCCCAAGGTGTTTCTTCGAAACGCGCTCGCTGCAATCCTGCCGGCGCGCCTGGCCGAAGAGATTCTCAAGAAACTCGGAATCGACGGTGGTGTTGCGATGGCTCAAGTGACGCGGGAGGCGCGCCGCGCGTTGGTTCGAGCGCTGTTGGAGTGGCCGATGGCCGTACGCGACAGCCGCGGCTACGGCTACGCCGAAGTGACCGCCGGCGGAGTTCCGCTCAGCGAGATTGACCCCGGCACGATGGCCTCGCGAAAGTGCCCCGGACTGTACCTCGTCGGAGAAATCCTCGACGTCGACGGCCGCATCGGCGGATTCAACTTCCAGTGGTCCTGGTCCAGCGGATACGTCGCCGCGACGGGAATCTCACGGGAACTCAACGCGTGAATAGCCCCGGAGCGTGATGAAGCCGCTCCTCTACGTTTGTTTTCGGCGTCTGGATCGACCGTTGCGCTTTCGGCCATTGATTGGCTCGATTCCAACCACGTGGAGCAAATCGTATTGGTCGAACCGATCGGGTACGTCGTCGTCCTCCGACGACTCAAACAAGAGCACGCTTGTCCGTAGCAGGCCCGCGAAATCAGGATGTCGGATCACGCGCGATTGCCCATTGGTAAGTTGAATACGAAACGGCTGGAACGGCTGTCGATGAAGGGCTTCATACACTTCTTGATAACGCATCGTTCAAGTCTCCGATTCCGTGAATTCTAAGCCGCCGCCGCGAGGGAGTCAACGGTTGGACATGAGGTTGGTCCAAAGTGGCGAGTCCGGTACAATACACCTATGCCTGAGATCAGCCGGTTCTTTGGGATCGTCATCGCCATGTTTTACAGCGACCACGAGCCGCCGCATTTCCATGTGAGGTACGGTTCGCAGAAAGCTCGTTTTGCGATCGACGATCTACGGATGCTAAGCGGCGACCTTGGCCCGCGTGCCCGTGGGTTGGTCGTGGAATGGGCGACCCTGCATCAACAGGAGCTTCGCAAAGAATGGGAGACCGCGCGAGGGCAGAAACCTCTGTTTCCGATCGCGCCGTTGGAGTAGGTCATGAACAAAGATGTAATCGGCGTCGAATGCCTCGGTGGAACACGGCTTCGCCTTACCTTCGAGGGCGATGAGCGCCGCGAGGTGGATGTGAGTCAGTTGGTCCCCTTCGAAGGCGTCTTTGAGCCGCTGAAAGACTCCGACTTCTTTCACAAAGTCCGGGTCGAGCCGGATGTCGGGACCATCGTCTGGCCCAACGGCGCGGACTTGTGTCCTGACAGCCTGTACAGCGCTGGCGAGCAATGCCGGTGACTTGGGGATGCCGCCAATGAACGAACCGATTAGCGAATCGTGTAAGCTCTGTGGTGCCCCAAGCTCGCGGGAGACGAACCATTTTGAAGAGCTTTGTGTCATTACGGGATGTAGATGCGGAGGGTTCTCGATCGACCGGAGTGACTATGATGACTGCCTTGCGCTGGATCGGTGGCAAAACGAGGCATCCCGCCGCGAACTGTCCGCGCTGTTGCGTGAGCAAGCTGTCCAGCATGGTCGCCCCATACTACTGCAGATAGAGGTTAAGACCCGGCAGAATCCCATTCGAGGCGGGGTGGCACTTTCATACGACGAATTGGCCGCCACTTGGCCGCAGTCCGTAGCAGAACGGCTTGATCGTGTATTGTTGAACCTGGCGGCGCTGTCGCCAACGGGCGGAGCCGTCGTTCTGCTTATCAACCAATCCGGTCGGGACCTCGCATTGGTGTTCGCCCGAACCGAGGAAGAGGCGTGCTACCACGTCAAGGCCCTCATTGATCAGAAGCGAGCCTCAGAAATAATATCAGACAGAGTCTTAGGTAGTGTGTGTGTTACCCCTGCGGGTTGGGCGCGCGTGTCGGATCTTGAATCGTCGAGCGGTTCGCGCAACAATCCACCTTTTGTAGCCATGTGGTACGGCGGCGATGAGAACAAAGTTGAAATGGACGCCGTGTTTCAGGCAATTTGTGGCGCCTGTAAGGCGGCAGGCTGGCGGATGCCAATTAGGGCGGACTCGGAACAGCACAACGATTTCATCATGGACAAGATTCTTGGCGATATTCGCCGTTCCCCGTTTGTGATCGCTGATTTCACGGGCAACCGAAATGGCGTTTACATTGAAGCTGGCTTCGCGCGGGGCCTACGAAAGCCGGTTGTGCATACTTGCAGGGCGGACCACTTTGAGCAGGCGCACTTCGACATCAGGCAGATCAATGCGATTAAGTGGACGAGCCTCGACGAATTGCGGGAGGGTGTCACTCAACGGATTCGTGGGACCGAGATCGGGGACGGTCCGAAACCAGTTCCGAACCCGCCTACTTGACGCATTCAATGCCCAAGCGAAGAGACATTAAGAACATCCTCATCATTGGCTCCGGGCCGATCGTCATCGGTCAGGGGGCGGAGTTTGATTACTCCGGCACGCAGGCGTGTAAGGCGCTCCGCGAGGAGGGCTACAGCGTCGTCCTCATCAACTCCAACCCCGCGACCATTATGACCGATCCGGGCATGGCCGACCGGACCTACGTCGAGCCGATCACTCCCGAATTCATCGAAAAGATTCTGATTCAGGAATGCTCCGACGGGCGACCCGTGCACGCCTTATTACCGACCCTCGGCGGCCAGACGGGCCTGAACTGCGCCATGGAGTGCCACGAGCGCGGCATCCTAGAAAAATACGGCGTGCAGATGATCGGGGCGACGCCCGACGCCATCCACAAGGCCGAGGACCGGACGGCGTTCAAGGAGACCATGATCGCCATCGGCTTGGACGTGCCGCGGTCCGGCGTTGCCCATTCATGGGACGAAGGCCAGACCATTCTCGACAGGATCAAGCTGCCATGTTGCATCCGGCCCGCGTATACACTGGGCGGGGAGGGCGGCGGATTCTGTCGCACGCACGAGGAGTTCGAGACCATCGCCAAGCGGGGACTGGCCGCATCACGGGTCAGCGAAATCCTCATCGAGGAAAGCCTCTACGGCTGGAAGGAGTTCGAGCTGGAGGTGATGCGCGACCGGGCCGACAACGTGGTCATCATCTGCTCCATCGAAAACATCGACCCGATGGGCGTGCATACCGGTGACTCGATCACCGTCGCCCCGGCGCAGACGCTGTCCGACAAGGAATATCAAAAAATGCGCGACAGCGCCGTAGCTATCATCCGGGCGATCGGCGTGGACACCGGCGGGTGCAACATCCAGTTCGCGGTCGAACCGGCAACGGGCCGGCAATGCGTGATCGAGATGAATCCCCGCGTGTCGCGATCGTCGGCACTCGCCAGTAAAGCGACCGGATACCCCATCGCCCGCATCGCGGCCAAGCTCGCCGTCGGTTACACGCTCGACGAACTGCCCAACGACATCACCAAGACGACCCCCGCGAGCTTCGAGCCGACCATTGACTATGTGGTGGTAAAGATGCCGCGCTGGACGTTTGAGAAGTTCCCCGACTGTGACGAGACGCTGACCACGCAGATGAAGTCGGTGGGCGAGGCGATGGCCATCGGGCGGACCTTCAAAGAAGCATTCCAGAAGTGCATCCGCTCCATGGAGATTCAACGCTACGGGTTTGGGTTGGACGATAACGATGCATGGTTAAAGGCGCTCGGGCACGAGGATGAGGCAGCCACGAAGCCACGAAGCCACGAAGCCACGAAGTCGATCAGAACCGCGAAAGTCATGGAGCGGTTCTCAGATGGCACGGGTGATCAGTTCGCTCATTCGACAATCGACAATCGACAATCGGCAATCCCCCTTGGCGGCACGACGGCCACCGAAGCCCCGCCCGACACCGAAGAGGAAAGTGCCAAGTCCTGGCCCATCCCAACCGCCGTGCTCCGCGACAAGCTCGGTCGGCCGTGCCAAGGCCGCCCGTACTACATCCGCTATGCCTTCAAGATGGGCTGGAGCATCGAGAATGTGCACGAGCTCACCCGCATCGACCCGTGGTTTCTGGGACAGATGCGCGCCCTTGTGGACGAGGAGGAACACTTGGCACGAGCTGCGGACTTTAGCCCGCGCGGACAAGATGGGGGACCGGAAAACGACGGCGAGGGTAACCGTCGGGCTAAAATGCTCGGTTACAGCAACGTACAAATCACTTCGATCGCGGATCGCTTTTCGCGCCCCGTGGGCCAACGCTCTGTGAAGACCGGCGTCACCCCGTGCTACAAGCTCGTCGACACGTGCGCGGCCGAGTTCGAGGCAACGACGCCGTATTACTACTCCACGCATGAAAATCCTCTGTTGTTCGTTCTCCAATCGGCAACCGGCATTCGACAATCGACAATCGACAATCGACAATTTGGCGATGAAATTCGCCCCAGCAACAAGCCCAAGATATTGATTCTCGGCGGCGGCCCGAACCGCATCGGGCAGGGCATCGAGTTTGACTATTGCTGCTGTCATGCCTCCTTTGCCGCCCGCAAGGCCGGCTTCGAATCCGTGATGGTCAACTCCAACCCCGAAACAGTAAGCACCGATTTCGACACCAGCGACCTGCTCTTCTTCGAACCGCTTACGCATGAAGATGTGTTGAACATCGTTGAACGATTAAGCCACGAAGCCACGGAGCCACGAAGCCACGCAGCGGAGGCACGAAGGGACGAAGGCACGAAGGCACAAGAGTGGACTCCGGGAAACGCAGTTCATTCGACATTCGATATTCGCCATTCGACAATCCCCTTGGTAAAGGGCGTCATTGTCCAATTCGGCGGACAGACGCCGCTCAACCTCGCTCAGGGGTTGAAAGACGTCGGTGTGCCGATCCTTGGCACTCAGCCGGAAATGATCCATCTCGCCGAGGACCGCGAGCAGTTTCAGAAAGTGCTCCGCGAGCTCAGCCTCCTCCAGCCGCCCAGCGGCATCGCTCGCGATAGCGGCCAAGCCCGCGACATTGCTCGCGGCGTGGGGTACCCCATCCTCGTGCGACCCAGTTATGTGTTGGGGGGGCGGGGGATGAAGGTGTGTAACAACGACGCCGACCTGGATGAGTTTTTGCAGGCCGCGTTCGCCGCCAGCGACCGCATGGGTGGTGCAAGGGACAACCCCATTCTCATCGACAAGTTCCTCGTTGACGCCATCGAAGTCGACGTCGACGCGGTCGCGGATTTCGGACAATTGGGTGTAGCGTCACCCCTTGTGGGTGACGGCGGATCCGCCGCGCAGCCCGCCTCCATGTGCATGGTCGCGGGGATCATGGAGCACATTGAGGAAGCGGGCATTCACAGCGGCGACAGCACGACGGTGTTGCCGCCGTTTTCTTTGGGCCGGGTGGTCATCGAAGAACTCTTCCGTTCCACCAAGAGGCTCGCCCAACGGCTACAAGTGTGTGGGGCCATGAATGTTCAATATGCGATCCTCAACCGTACGGTTTACGTGTTGGAGGTGAACCCACGGGCCTCGCGGACGCTGCCCTTCGTGGCGAAGGCGACGGGCATCCCGTGGGCCGAGGTCGCCACGCGGGTCATGCTCGGCGAACCGCTCGCCAAAGTGTTGGCATCGCACGGCGTCACCGAGACTCCCTGGCCCAAGCACACCGCGATCAAGGCTCCCGTTTTCCCGTTTCACAAATTCCCCGGCGTCGATGTAATCCTAGGCCCGGAGATGCGCAGCACGGGCGAGGTGATGGCCATCGCCCCGACTTTTGGTCAAGCGTTTGCAAAGGCCCAGATCGCCACCGGACTCTCTCTGCCGACTTCGGGAAACGTCCTGGTCAGCGTTTGTGATCTCGACAAGCCGCGGATCGTCTCCATCGCCCGCGACCTCTATGACCTCGGCTTCAGCATTTTTTCTACAAGCGGAACTCGAAGCGTATTGGCCGAAGCGGGAATTCCGACGATGCTCGTCTCGAAACACTCCGACGGGGGCGGCGCCCCGTTCCTCAAAGACCTGATCGACGATGGGACGCTGCAATTGCTCATCAACACGCCGATCCATACCGGCCCGGCGTCGGCCGAGGGTCGCTGGCGCGCCGCGGCCACCGCCCGCCGCGTGCCGCTCATCACCACCCTGGCCGGCGCTCGCGCCGCCGTCTCCGCGATCCGTGCTCTAAGCAAATCCGAGGATGGCCATGAACCGACTCCCTTGGCGGTCCGACCCTTGCAGCACTATTTCAGTACGAAGCCGATAGGCGAGCCGCAGGCTTTGGCCCGCGCGGAGGTGCGCGCGGGCTGAAGTTCGCAGCCCGCCCAGGTCAAGGAATCCGCGCCTTTACATGGAATTGGAACTCACCCAATGACTAAGAAGTTGCTTGTTTGCGTGTTTTGCGCGACGGCCCTCCCGTCGTGCATTGTGCCGCCCAAGCCCATCGAAAGCACTCGCCAAAGACATGTGCTGATTCTCCCGGGCATTGGCGGTTCGCCGGTCGGCCTATCGGAAACGCGAGCGCTGCGCTCCCAAATCGAACGCGAGATGCCCGAGGCGTCCGCCCAGGTTTGGGATTGGACGGCCCTCGAACCCAGGGTCAGCATCACCAAGATCGACAACCTCACGGATTACGCCCGAAATCGCCGCCGGGCTTCAGTCCTGGCCCGCGACATTAACGATTGGACAAGGCAGAACCCCGGCTCTCCGCTCTATCTGATGGCGCAATCCGGCGGGGCGGGGATCGTCCTGTTCGCGTGTGAGGAACTGGCGCCTGACGCAATGCTTGAAGGGATCATTCTGGTTTCGGGCGGCGTTTCTCCCACTTACGACCTCACGCGCGCGTTGGACCATACCAGGCTCGGGGTATTCAATTATTACAGCCGAAAGGACGTGCGTGTCCTGCGCGACGTGACGTCCCGGCATGGAACCATGGACCGTGTGAAGGGTCCGGCCGTCGGCTACGCCGGTTTCAACTCCCATCCTCCCAAGCTCTTTCAACTAGCGTGGGATCCAACGATGTGCAGCCTGGGGAACCGGGGCGGGCATTCCAGCGGCCTGCGCCCGGCGTTCGTACGACGATACTTTTTTCCATTGCTGAAAGGCGATGCAACCGCAATCCCGACTGAGTGGCGCGGCGCTGCGGAGTCGAAATAGGCGAGACCGTCGCGTAGGTTTGCTAATCCACTAGGCGCTGTGCGGTCCGGGAAACAATTGCCGCTCCCAGCAGCGGTTCTCGTCCCATCAGGTGGGCGATATGGTAGTTCAGCACCGTGAAGACGCCCGCGCGTGTGCCGCAGCTCTGCGGGCCGTGGGAACCATGCTCGGTTAAGGAGCGCAGCAATTCCGCGGTAGCAATGGACACCTCCCTCTTTTCCACCTGGCCCGGCTCGCAGTGGCGACAGATCAGCCCGCCCTCAAAAGACGAAAAGTGCGTCAAATCCTGGTTGCGGCCGCACAAAACGCAAGCATCGAAGCGCGGCAAAGACCCGATGGAGTCCAAGAGCGCGAGCTGGTATCTCGTGACCAGGTCGAGCGGCTCGGCGGCGTCCGTCAGGGCCGAGAGCGTGGATACGAGAGCGTCGAACAGCACCGCGTGCGCATCCCAATCCTCGGTCAATTGCGCGGTCACCTCGGCCGCGTATTGTCCGGCGTGAATGCGGAACAGCTTTTCGCGAAGGCCCCACAAGCTCCGCGACGGCTTCCACTCCGTCAGCGTCGCAAGCGTATCGCTTCGTTCGCCGCGGCTGCTGAACACGACGTGGCCTACGTCGAGTAGATCGACCCCCACCGCGAATCGCGCCTTGGTCCCCCTTTTGATGCCCTTGGCGATGGCGCGGACCTTGCCATGCTCGCGGGTAAAGAGCGACAGGACTTGCGACGTCTCCGAATAGTCGAGCCGCCCCAGCACAACGGCTTCATCGTGGATCAACGACATAACGCTATCGTACGCCGATCGGCTTCGACTTGTAGGGGGCGAAAGGCGACCCTCAGCGGATCACGGCGGACCGGACGGCGGGGGTTGGTTCGGAGGAGCGGAGGACTCCTCGTCGGTATGGTCATTCATGACCTGGTCGGTGACGATCATTTCGACGCGTTGGTTGGTGCGATGCCCTGCGGCATCGCGGGCAATCGGAACGAGTCGTTCACCATCCGCACAGGCGACGACCCGAAGCTGGCCCCACAGGACTCCGTCCGCCGCCAAGACTTCCGCGACCGCCATCGCACGGTCGTACGACAGGCCGACGCCGCGGTCCGCCTTTCCAAAGGACTCGGCCGCGCTGACGTGGCCGCGCACCTCGATGACCAAATTATGACCGCGGAGAGACCTGCGCATCTGCCGCAGCGCTTCCTTCGCAGACTCGTTGAGCGCGGTCGAGCCGTCTTCGAAGGAAACGCTGCCCGCCGGACTGAAGTAGCCCGTCGGACGGATGGAGCGAACGTCGTGCTCGCGTCCCATCTGTCCGTCTTGCTCTGCCTGACTGGGCCCCATGCGCTCGATCAACCGCCTGATCAAAGGCAGGTCGACGGGGTTCGAGGAGTTGGGATCAACGGGATTATGAAAAGCCTCACGGATGGCGATGGCCATGTCCAGCATTTCCGGCGTCGGCGGGACGCCGCCGGTCTCCTTCGAATCCCCCGTTCCGCCGCTGGACTTGGGCTGTAGGTTCATCGCCAGCATGATTACGAAAAAGCTCATCAACAAAGTGACGTTGTCGGCGAAGGAAATGAGCCACTCCGGGGCCCCTTCGTGCTCTTCATGGCTGCCCCCGCCATGTCCCCCGCCGCCGTGCCCGTGGCCGCCGCCGGAATGTTTCTGGTCGCCGTGCTCTTTGGCTTCGGACACGCTTGGCTCCAGAACCTTTGGGTTACGCGGCTGCTTTCAGCTTGCCGCGATGGGCTTGGGGGATGAACGCCAGCATCCGATCGAGGGTCACTCGGGGGTTGTCGCCCGACTGCACCGACATGACGCCTTGCAGGATCATTTCGCGATTGACGATCTCCTCGCTCGAGCGCAGGGCCAGCTTGTCGCCGATCGGACCGGCTATCCCGTTGGCCAGCACCGTTCCGTACATCGTGGCCGTCACCGCCAAGGCCAACATTTTTCCCATCGTCTCGATGCTTCCGCCGAGCTGTCCGAACATGCCGATTTGCCCGATCAACGTTCCCACCAATCCCCATCCTGGTCCGTACAGCTTAATGAGATCGAAGAATTTCTTGCCGGCCTTGTGTCGCTCCTGCATGGCCAGAATTTCCATGCGCAGCGTGGCCTCGATCGTACCCTGGTCCAGCCCGTCGATCGCCATCCGCAATGCCGAGCCCAGGAAGGGGTCGGTCACTTTCTTCACTTCGCTTTCGAGGGCCAGAATGCCGTCCCGCCGCGCCTTCTCGCTGAATTGCACAATCGACTTCACCACGTCCACGGGGTCGGGGTTTCTGTGAAACATAAACCGCTTGATGAACCCGCCGACGCAGGCGAGCTTACTCATGGGCATGGCCATGAAGATGACGCTGATGCTCCCGCCAAAAACCGCGAACACTCCCTCCAGCGAAAAGAAGATCTCGAAGTGTCCGTGCGAGGTGTGGTAGCCCACGAACCCCAGGCAGATGCACCCGATCACCACTCCGATGAGACTGGCCTTATCCACCCGATCCGGTCCTTTCCTTGCAGCGACGCGCGTAGCCCTTGTGCGGTTTTCGCACCATCGGTGGCGCTATCGAGGATATCGGCTACCGTGACACCGGCCTGAGTGCGCGTATCCGTGATCTGTATTGGAAGTACATCCCGCCGCACAGTGCGACCTATAAGCATTGGGGCTGGCTGCGTCTGAATGGTGACGGCTGGTGGCACACTTTCCGTCGCCAAGTTCAGGCATTCTGTTATCGGATGAAGTTTGGGAATGGGACCGACGGCTGTGCCGATGGCCGCGTGGGGTTGCGGAATGTCGAACCGATTCAGCCTGAAAGGCTGACAGATAGTGGCCGTGGGCAGAGCGCAGCGCCGCCCACGGATTCGACACCCCATCATTCATCCGACCCTGAAGGGGTCGCACAGGGCGCCGCCCATGATGCAACCCTTACAGGGTTGTGATATCCTGGCGCGCCTCATTCCGGTGGCGGCGCTGCGCTTGCCACCGGCTACTATAGCGCAGGCTTTCTGCCTGCAACGCGCCGCCCACGGAATCGACGCCACCCACGATTCATACGACCCTGAAGGGGTCGCATAGAGTAGCCGTGGGCAGAGCGCAGCGCCGCCCACGGATCACGGCACGCCCATCAATCATTCGACCCTGTATGGGTCGCATATTCGTCGCGGCATTCGACGGATCACGATCGTGGCCGCCGTCAGCACCAGCAACGTCATCACCGCCAGGCCCCAGGTGGAGACGGCGGGGATGCCCGCGGGGCCGACGGCGACGGCGAGGACCGCGTGGGGCTGCGGAGTGCCGAACGAATTCAGCCCGAAAGGCTATCCGACAATAGCCCTGGGATCGGCGCAGTCGGACGTCGCCAACGGTAACTTATGCAGGTTTGACCCCTTCGGCCCAGCAAATGGAAAACCAAAGCGCCGCGTCGGGGCGTTTCCCCCAGGCTGCGAAGTAGGCGAGCGTCTCATCGAGAATGGCCTCGTCGAGGAGCGATTGTCGGAGAATCGCTTCACGCGCTCCGCGCAGAATACCCAGCGCGTTGTTCACTACGGCATCGAAATTCGGTTGTCCAGCGCAACTTCCGAAGAAAATCCAGGTGTTTCGCACCGGCTTGGCCCCGGCTTGGTGGAGGAGCGACACCAGCCGCCGCCCGATGTAGGGATCGTTGCCCAGCCGATCGTACGTCCGCATGTATGCTTCCCAGAGCGCTCGAAAACCAGGCGGTTCGGGGTAGAGCCGCAGCACGTCGTGGTCGTCGTCCTCCAGCACAATGCGTCCGCCGGGTCGAACCGCTCGCAACATCCCGCGAACGACGCGCAAGGGATCGCCCACATGTTCAAGCACGAAGCGCGCGTGCGCTACATCAAACGCACCCCACTCTTGGTCCAAGAGGGGGAGCGTGTACGCGTCGCCCTCGCGCAGCTCGACGAGATGCTCCTCTTTCTTTTCAGCCGCTTGACGCTTCGCCTCCGCGATTTGTGCAGGGTCTTTCTCCACCCCCACCACGCGACCGTTCAGGCCGACCGCACGCGCCATCGCCCGCGTTAGTTGCGCAAGCCCGCACCCCACGTCCAGAACTCTCTCCCCGCCGCGCAAGCCAAGCTCGCGGAGCGATCCGTCGTTTATGAACCCATTCAGAATGGAAAGCCGCTGCTGCTCTTCGGGAGACGCGCCGTGAATGTACGTTGTGTTTTGTTTCGTAGTGGACATCCGCCGCCATTGTACGGAAAAGTGGCGGATGGACTACCTCGACGAGGATCGAGGTAGTGCGAAGGCCGGTTACGGCGACGGCTTATTCTGCAACTTGCGTTGAATTGCCTCAAGGGTTTGTTGAGTCAGCGCGTCGCGTTGGTGTTCGAGGCATCGTTTACTGAGCTCCAGCACTCGATCGAGATGCACGTCGGCCTCGAGGTATAGACGCGCGAGGGCGCCGAGTGTATAGACTTCGCCGGCATCGATCGCCCGTTGGTACTCTCGCTCCGCGGCATCGAGGTGCTTCTTCGCCCGTTCGACGTCGCCCAGGCGTTTCGCCAGACGAAACGCCTGGACATGGACCTCCGCGTCGCTCGAACCTGCAAGAATTTCTTCACAAAGCCGCAGCGCGGAATCGGTCTTCCCCGTTGCTTCCAACAACTCCGCCTGATGAATCTTCAGTTCAGTGTCGGTTGGGTCCAACGCGGCCGCGCTTTCGAGAAGGGACACAGCCCGATCCGCTTGTCCCGAGTCCAACCATACTCCGGCCGCCTGTACTTGCGCCCAAACGTCCAATACCGGCGCCTTTCCCTTCTTCGCAAATGCCGCGGCCTTCAAGAAAGAAGCCGCCGCCTCGTCTGCTCGGCCTCGCGACTTCAACACGTGGCCGCGTGAGGCGGATGAGTAGAAATCCTCAAGGTTCGCGGGCAACGTCGCAAGCAACTGTTCGGCCTCGGTGATTTGCCCCAGTCCCATATGGGACTCCACAAGGGCGGCGATGATCGATGTGTCCTGCGGAGCCGATTCAGCCGCTCGCTTTCCCCAAGCGATGGCCTCTTCGAAGCGGTGACTGTAATTGCAGATCGCCGCCATGGTTTGAAACGCATCCAGCGTCGGCTGGATGTCGAGCGACCTATGGACTGCCTGCCGCGCCTTCGGCAAAGAGGTTGGATCGTGCGTTTCGCGGGCCTTGTCCAAATAAGCCGCCGCTAGCTGCACATACACCGGGTATAGTCGGGGATCAGCCGCCAACTTCTTGTCGTAGTACTCGATCTTCGCATCGGTGCCGGCCCGCGTTGGGATAGGGGCCTCCCGTCCAAAGCACGCAGAAAGGAGCCAGAGGCAACACAGCCAAGCTCGCATGGATGGCGATGCTACGGGTGATCGGTCTTCTCGACCAGGGATGGAACGGATTCGCTAGGCCGCCCTACGACGTCGATTCGTGTACATCGCCAGTCCCAACGCCATAGATACGATTAGAGCCGCAATGCCCCTCTCCGAGAGCGCAGGGACGGGGGGCGGGCCTAGCCCATGTCCAAACGCCAGATATGGAAACTGCGAGAGAAACGTGCGGTCGTTGCCCGAAGGGAACGGCGCATCCGTCGTCGTCACCCGGAGATCACCCACCAGGTCCACCACATCGTCAGCGAGTTCTCGACCGTTTGGGAAATTGGCCGCATAGGCCGTGTTGTAGATGATGACATCCGGCGGCACGCCCATCACACCCGTGTGTTGATTGGGGTGCATTCCGTTCATGGCATCGTTCTCCGGAAACATGTTTCGGAGGGCGCGACCGGCCAGGTCCTGAAACGGACCGGACAGTTCGGGAACCCGGGAAGTCGCCCAGATCAAGAGCGTCGGTTGACTCGTCCTCACATCGTCCAATGGCAAATCAATGACGATGGCCGCGACGTTGCGCCCTTGACGAGGACCGCGGATGAACGGGTCATCGCGCAGACCGGCGAATACCCGCATACGACTCTGTGCTGCCAACGACAATCCCTGCGTCGTAACCACCGGCGTCACACCGTCCGGGAAAGTCACCTGAAACGAAATGTCTTCCTGAATGCTTGCCGGTGTCATGACCGTGCCGCCATACGTCGCCATGTCGGCCGGGTTACCGAACGACACCGGGCAGTCACGGTCGATCATGATCTTTAACGTAAGGTCAGATGGAAACAGGTACGAGGTCGCGTCGATCGGAATGGCTGTGTTGGTGCAAAGGCTCAACACCAGACGTTGGTTGCGCACAAACGTGTGAAGGTCGGTGATCAGCGCATCCTTGCGGTTCGCGCTGACCAGAGCCGGAGTATCACCGTGGTCGGCCGCTCTTGCAGTCTCCCACGACCCCGTCCCGCCCAGGAGCAGGCAGCAGTACGCTCCCGATGCGCAACCAATCCTCCAATATTTGCGAGTTACCACGGCTCTTCCCCTCCTCTACGTTTGATAGGTTCGTCTTGTGTCTGAACGCGACCGAAAGCTGAGCCGACCGATGACGCCGGTCACTCGCCTATCGGTATCGTCATGGTTGTGATAATACCACGCCCCGTTTCGAAAATCAATCCTTTTTTCGGGACGAATGGTCGTGCTTTGCCCGTTGGCAAGTGCCTTCCGAAATGAGAAATATGGACACAGCGTTATCGGACGAAAGTGATTAAGAAAACCGTGCTGCCGTCATCTAAACGGCTAAAGCGGTGGGTGTCGGTTTAAGCGTTCCGATTTGAGTGAACACGTCGTCGTATTGCCGGGCAAGATAATCACCGCCGGCACCGCCGTGGAGGTGGGACCAGGGGAAGACTTCCAACGACGATCGCTCGCGGTGAGCGTAGAAGTCCGGGTTGACGCCGGTCGCCTCGAAAGCTCGCTGCCAGATTTCGTTCTTGAAGCACTCATCCCATCCATCGAAGCGGGCGCCCGCTTTGTAGGCGTGTTCGACGGCGTCGGCCAGCCGACGATCCCCACGGGCGAAAACGGCTTCCAAAATCGACCGCTCCACATTGTGGGTCTTGAGCTTGATCGGGCCGCTGGACTTCTTTCCCTTCGTGCCGGAGCCTGCCCTGAGCGAACGCGAAGGGTCTCTTTGTGCCTTCGTGCCTCCATTGAGCAATCCAGCCATCCTTCGCCGCGCTTCATGGAAGTACTCCGCCCGCGGTTGGGCGGCCCATTGCAATGGAGTGTAAGGCTTGGGCACCAGCCAGCCCACCGACGCATTGACGTTCGCCGGGCCCTTACCCAATTCGCGCCGCACCTCGCTGACCTTGCGGGACAAGTGCACGATGCCGTCGATGTCTTCGGGGCGCTCTCCCGGGAACCCGGCCATGAAGTAGAGTTTCACGCCCCGCCAACCGGCCGCATAGGCTTGTTTCACCCCGTCGAGTAGATTGCCGTCGGTGACGTGCTTTCGAATCGCGGCCCGCATGTCGTCGTTGGCCGCCTCCACCGCCATGGTCAATCCGCTCTTGCGCACCGAGTTCACCATCCAGGGGATGTTCTGCAGCATCTTGTCCACCCGTAGCGAGGGTACGGAAATGTTCACCCGCCGCGATGCAAACTGTTCGTTCGCCCGATCGGCAAGCTCCCGCAGGTCCGGATAATCCGCGGTGGAAAGTGACAAAAGCCCGAATTCGTCCATCCCCGAGGACCAGTACATTTCCTCGGCCATTTCGAGGATTTTGTCCACGCTGCGCAACCGCAGAGGACGCTTGGTGTAACCCGCGTGACAGAACCGGCATCGTTGCGGGCAGCCGCGCATGATCTCGACCGCAAAACGATCATGGACCACCTCCACGTAGGGAACGAGCGGCCGCAGCGGGAAGGGCGCCTCTTCAAAATCCTCCGTCTGGCACCGTTCAATTGTTTCGGGGACCGTTGGATCGTTGGGATGGATCGACTGCACGGTGCCGTCGCGATTGTAGGAAACATCGTAGAGCGCCGGCGCATAGATCCAAGGGAACCGCTGGGCCATGAGGCGGATCATGTCGCGACGGCGAACGCCGTTGGCCTTGAACTCGCGGTACGCCGCGAGAATCGCAGCGACGGATGCTTCGCCGTCCCCCAATACGACCAAGTCGATGAACGGCGCCATAGGTTCCGGGTTGTCGGCCTGCGGACCGCCGGCGATGACCAGCGGATGCCGGTCGTCCCGGTCCGCCGAACGCAGCGGGATTTTGGCTAGGTCGAGAACCTGCAAGACCGACGTAAACGCCATTTCATATTGCAACGAGACAGCAAGGATATCCGCCGATGACACCGGCTGCCGCGTATCCCACGTGAACAGCTCGATCCCTTTGTGGCGCATCACGCCTTCGGCGTCGAGCCAAGGACAATAAACTCGCTCCGCGCAACACCCCAGCGAGTGGTTGACAAGCCAATAGATAATCTGGCAGCCAAGATGGCTCATGCCGATCGCGTAGGTGTCCGGGAAAGCGACGGCCACCCGAACCATCGCCCGCCCCCAGTCGCCCTTTGAGACCAGTTGATTGATCTCACCCCCAATGTACTGTCCGGGGTGATCGACGAAGGGAAGCAACTCAGCGCTTACACGATCACGAAGTGAGAGCATAACTAAACACAATCTTTATTTCTTGGTTATTCTTGGACATTAACGACCAATCGTCGATACCGACCAACTCAGCATTCTACCTAAATTGGCAAGGTTTGCAATCAGAGGCGAGGCGACCGGAGACGGCTCAAAAGTGCCTAAGATTGCCAAGATTCTCATTGCAAACTCGACGCATTGGGTGTAGGTTATAGGAAGACGCCATGCAAACGTCTAACGGAATAGTCTATCTGTTCCTGCGCGCGCGAAGCGGTGCGGATCGGCGGGCATCGACACTCATCGAATTGCTCGTGGTCTTCGCCATCATGGGGTTTTTGCTTTCTCTGTTGATCCCATCGCTCAAACGATCGACGGACATGGCGTCCGCCACGGTATGCCGCCATCATCTTCGCGAGATTGGTCGCAGCCTGGACATGTATCGCATGGAGAATGATGGATGGCTGCCGCTGACCGCCCGAACTGTTTCCAATACGCCGAAGCGGGAGAATCCCGAGCCGTGGTTCGGGATGCTGTATCCCACTTATCTGCCCGACCCGATGGTGCTTCGTTGCCCGAAGGATCCCTTTGGATATCGCGTGGCTTCTGTGTCGAGCAGCATTCGCAATCCAATGGTTTCCGATTACGCCAGCTACGGCCTGAACAACTTCATCATGACAATTGCCGGCGGTCGGTTGGCGCAGATCGATCGTAATGCCCCGCGCCGTCCGTTGGACACGATTCTGGTCGCCGACCACGGCCCGGATGCCGGGGGCGCGGGCTTCCGCGACGGGCAGACGGTCGGTCCGTCACGCAACCACAGCTTGCTTATGTGGAGCGACGGCTTCGATCCGTTTGCGGATACTTCGATCGGCGGCTCCTGGGTGACGACGCGGCACGGAGACGGCATCCATATGCTTACCCTTGCGGGCGGAGTTCGCGACGTCCGCACGACGAACGTCCTCCGTGCCCCGATCCAAAAGCGCTATCCTCGTTGCGCCGCGGGCGGTTGCACGCTGTGCACCGAACTGAAACTCTACCATTATTCGTTTGCTAAGGATCAGCTTTTCTGGTGGACCGGTCCCGTCCCGCTCGATTGACGCCGACGGAGGATTCGCCCGTCGACCGGACACGGTCCTCCCGGCGACATACCGTCCGTATCGTGCGGCGGCGCACGCCCTCCCGCGCCGCGATGTTCAGTCTGGTCATGGCCCTGTCGGCCTCTGCCGCAGCCTTCGCTGCGTGGCGATGGTGGAGGCCCGCTCCCGCCGCCCCCGTTTACCACCGGACAATCAATGACGTGGATCTGAACTGGAAATGCGAGGCCGGTCATTACTTCACCGCATCCGGACAAGTCGCCGATCGACCGTGCGCGATGTGCGACCAACCGGCGTACGTCGTGACTCTCTTTGAGTGCCCGCAACACGGCGCGATCGAAGTCGCCGTCCGATTCACTTCCGGCGCCGACGGCGCCTCGCGAGCATCGCAATTCCGCGTGAATCGAGGATTCTGGTTCCCGGCCTCGGACCCAGTACCTTGCCCACAGTGCGACGTTCCCATGGAGCGCAAGCCGGTCGATCCATTGGACGCAGTCAACCGCGGAAAGAAGAAGGGCGGATAGATATCGATCGTGCTGTCGCGGCGTTGGCGCAGCACTCCGCGTCGCGTTGTTCACGCCGAGTCGATCGGATACGCTGCGCCCGTGATCCTGATCGTCGATAACTACGACTCGTTCACTTACAACCTCGTGCAGGCCATCGGCGGGTTGGATGGCGGCCAGGAGATGAAGGTGGTGCGTAATGACGAGGCGACGCTCGAGGAGTTGGCCTCGTGGAAACCACGGACCATCATCATCTCGCCCGGCCCTTGTACGCCCAGCGAGGCCGGGATCAGCGTAGAACTGGTGAAACGCTTCGCGGGCGAGGTCCCCATTCTCGGCGTCTGCCTCGGTCACCAGTGCATCGGCCAGGCCTTCGGGGGCAAGGTCGTTCGCGCCTCAAGGCTGATGCACGGTAAGACCAGCCCCATCCATCATCAGGGAAAGGGGGTCTACTACGGCCTGTCCAATCCCTTCACGGCCACACGTTACCACTCCCTCACCGTTGATCGAGCCACCCTTTCGCCGGATTTTGAAGTCACCGCCTGGACCGATCGTGACGAACTCATGGGCATCCGCCATAAGTCCATGCCCATTGACGGCGTCCAGTTCCACCCCGAAAGTTTCCTCACCACGCAAGGTAGCCGCCTCCTCGCCAACTTTCTACGACAATGAACCGCGTGTTCGACGTGTGCCACGGCGCCGCAGCCGTGTTTGTGAGTTTACCTGAGAGCGTCTAACAAAGCGGCGGTCGGGGCGTTATCGACCCTTGGAAATCCGCGCGGGCCAAAGCCCGCGGCTCGTTTTGTTAGGGGCTGTAATGCATTCTCAGTTTTTGTGTAGCGATCTATCCATACCCACGGAAGACTTCTTGGCGGTTTTGCGTAGTGACGGCCCGTAAGGCGTCGCCGACGTTCGGGGGCCGTGACGCTTGGAGATGGTCCGCGGAGTGGATCCTGCCGGGGCGGACCTTGGTCATCGGACTCAGGGACGTTGCCCGACGCTCAAACGCTTGCGAGCCCTAGGGTGGATCAGGGGCACGCTCCGGCCGCAATGTCGGCGCACAAGGGGTCCCACTCGGTTTCACAGCAAAACGAGTCTTCCGTGCAGACGGCTTCACAGCACGTGACCAGGTCGCACCCCGGCGTCTGGTGAGCCGAATAACAGTCCCCTGCGCCCGGCCCACAGGTCAAGAAGCACATCGACTGCGCCTCCTGCGCGCAGTCCGCATCCCACGCCGTGAGGCAGCAATACGGATCGACCGTGCACACCGTATTGCAGCAGCCTTCGTTTTCGCATCCCGGCGTAGTATCTTCAACGTCGCACGCTCCCGTCAGCGGCGCGCACGCCGGGAAGCTGCCCGTGCAAACCCCCTGGGCCCGTCCGGCGCAAAGCGCGTCCCAGGTTACGTCGCAGCAGAAATGGTCCGCCTCACAGGTCGCCGCACAGCAGGTCGCATCGCCGCACCCCGGCGCTTCCGTCGGCGAAGCCGAGTAGCAGTCTCCGCTGCCGTTTTCGCACACATCGAGATTACAGCCGATCGTTAGTTGCCCGTCTCCCTGCATGCCGTAGTATCCGCCCACGCGAACCAAATAAGTTTGCCCCGCCGTCGCGGCAAAAGTGACGCGGGACTGATAGTTCTCAAGGTCCGTCGCGCAGTCGTCGTCGCTGCACGCCAAGGGCGGAGACGTCGGGCAGCCGCAGCCTGCGTAAACCGCCAGCTTCGTGTCGTAGGCGCTGCCGCACAGACTCGCCAACGCCGTGCCCGTGCAGGTGGCCGTGTAACAGTACCAGATATCGGAGTCCACGTTTGTAAATCCGAAGTACTCGCACATCGTCGGCTCGTCCGGACCGTCCGTTGTGGCCCCTAGCGTGCTGTACGTCCTCGTCCCGTCCCCCACGGCGATCGCCGCTTGGCAACGGTCGTTTGCAACTCCTCCCGTCTGGCAGTTTTCATTGCAACCGGGCCCGCCGTCGCATTGCTCACCGGCCTGGGCGTTCACGATGCCGTCGCCGCATTGCGAGGTTGTACAATCGGCGTTGCACAGCGCCGTCTCACCGCCGCCGTCGCATTGCTCACCGGCCTGGGCGTTCA